>Ga0209963_1000122_pt1 | contig 302681 bp, 262 predicted proteins | sample ThiBio_1000_biof_2_FD_183957 | JGI IMG/M metagenome (GOLD analysis project Ga0209963, IMG submission 183957) | Wastewater bioreactor microbial communities from Cape Town, South Africa - Thiocy_cont_1000_biof (SPAdes) | ecosystem: Engineered > Bioreactor > Thiocyanate-remediating >...
GTCAGGGTCGCCATCATGCAGCGAAGGACCATTCGCGACCTGCTCGATCTGCCGGAGCCAATACCAAGATCCCGAGACCAGGATCAGGCCCAATTCCAATGGGCGTGACGAACCGGACAGCCGTGGGTCGGGCCCGGCGATGACGGTCGTGGACGACGATGCCACCGGCCGGGCGGGTTGGAGCCGGACGACGATGCCGCGGGACGACGGTGGGGTGGGGCCGGCCGTGGATGCCGCGGGACGACGGTGGGATGGATCCGGACGTGGATGCCACCGGCTGGGCGGGTTGGAGCCGGACGACGATGCCACCGGCCGGGCGGGATGGAGCCGGACGTGGATGCCGCGGGACGACGGTGGCTGGGGCCGGCCGGCGATGCGGTGCCGCACCAGCCCTGATCCGGCGCCGCACCATCCCCACCGTCATCCGCGGGCTCGACCCGCGGATCCCCACCGGCACCCAGCCTCGTCCGGCAACCCGCTCGGCGCGCCAGCCCGAGCTTTAGCTCTTCACCAGGTCCTTGCCGGTGACCACGAAGAACGTCTCATTGCTCTTGTGGGCCTGCACGACCTGCGTGTCGTCCAGCATCCTGAGGTTGCTGAGCTTCGCCTTATCGAAGGCGCTCCGCATTTTGGCGTCGGCGAAGTTGAAGTTGCCGCCGTCCGCAGTCAGGTCCTTGTCGCCGATGATCATGTAGACCGTCTTGCCGTCGGAGGTCTGCGCGCTCGCGAGCTTGCCCTTGAACGTGCTCTCCTCGTTCATGCCCGCCGACTTCAGCTTGTCTTTGAACTGGCTCTTCTTCAGATCCGATCCAGATTTGTCGCTGCTGAAGTTGACGCCGGAGACCGCCAGGACGCCCTCATTGTCATTGTCCTTGTCGTCCAGGACGCCCTTCACCAACTTGCTGTCGTTCACGGATTGAACGTTCTTCATCCCGGCCTTCGTCAGCAAGGATTGGGCGGTCTTCCCGTCGGGCATGGTCCCGATGAAGGATTTCGGCACGACCACCACGAAGGCGGGTGCCCCGTCACTTGTCTCGGCCGTGTAGACCTTGCCGTTGACTGTCGTTGCCTTGGTAGCCCCAGCCGCTTCCATGGTGCTGAGCAACTGGCTGTGGGCGCCTGTCACCGTGGTGACAGGAGAATGCGAGCTTTGTGCAAAAGCAGGAGCGACCATCAGCGCCACTAGAGCCGCAGACGTTGCGAACGCCTTCATTGCTATCTCCCGATGATTGGAAAGGGTCTTGCCAAACAACGTGCAGACGGCCAAGCAGTTTAGTTGAGCAGTATTACAACCCGTCCACGGTCGTGCTTGTTCCAGGGGGCGCCGCACCGCGGCGTGCTGCAGGCGCTGCCGTCGGGGGTCACCTCGATGTGCCGGGTTCTAGGTATCAGGCAGCCTCAGCCCGCCGCCGCGGCGCGGACCGCCTCGGACAGGCCCGGCTTCCCATCCGCCGCGAGGCCGGCGATCACGCCGTCCCGATCGGCTGCGGGCCGGTTCTGCGACATCTTCACCTTGCCCTCGAGCCGCGCGATCGGGATCTCGAACCCGACGATCCCGCGCAGCATACCCGCAACGAAATCGGCGGGCGCGTCGCTCACCGCCCAGGGCGCCGCGCGTTCGGCCTCATGCCGGTCGGTCAGGCGCGTGACGACGTCGAGCAGCGCCTCCGCCTCGTCGAAGAACCGGATTGGTCCATAGGCATGGACCGCGGCGTAGTTCCAGGTTGGGACCACTTTGCCGGTCTCGCGCTTGGTCGCGTAGTAGGAGGGCGTGATGTAGCCCTCTTCGCCCTGGAAGATCACCAGCGCCTGCACCGCCGCGTCCGCGTCCTTGGCCTGCGGGTTGGGCCGCGCGAGATGCCCCCGCAGCGTGCCGAACGGCCCCGGATCAGGGTCGAGCAGCAGCGGGACGTGGCTCGCCACCAGCCCCTCGGCCGTCAGCGTCACCAGGGTCGCGAGCCCGCACGCCCGCATGTGGGCATGCATGGCCTCGACCCGCTCTTCCTTGAAATGCGCCGGAACGTACATCGGGGGCCTCCGTCATCCTGAGCCGGCAGCTACCGACGAACGGACTGATGCACCAGGGTCGATTGCGGGTGTTCCATATGGACCAATCGGTGCCGGGGAGGCTCGGGAGGCTTACGATCGTGGGCGTGGGTACGTCGTCCGGCTCCGTCCGAGCGGGCTGGTCGAGCCTTGATTCAACACAGAGGAAGAAGGGAGAGCCACGGAGGGCACGGAGGGGTCACGGACCCGGGCACGGACGGAGCGTTCGACGCAAGGTGGATGATGCGGCGCATGCTGCCGTAAGACCTCCCGCCAAGCATTGCTGGCGAGCCAAACGGTCAGACGGGGAGGGAGGCACGGGCCGCCAAACCTCTCGGCGCCAGCCAAATGAAAGCGCTTCGCGCCGCTCGAACCGAGCGCCTGGGCCCTCAGGCGGTCGAACCTTCTTCTCGCCCGAGTTCTCCCCGTCGGTCACGACCGTTCGGTCTCTCCGTGTCCTCTGTGGTCCTCCCTTGAACTCTGTGTGAATCCACAGCTTTGGGGCCCAGCACGAACCCAGCACGGCGACGCAGGATCGACCCAACCCGCCTCTCACCAGAGAACGCACGATCAAACCAGCCCGCCTCCCGCGGGAACGCACGACCCAACCGGCAGGGCCTCTCGCGCCGGAGACGCACCGGCAAGTGCGCCTCGGAGCCTCCAGACCTCCCGCTCAGGCAGCCGCGCGGATCGCCACCGCGCGGACGTCGTCGCCGACACCGGCCTCGAACGCTGCGAAGTTCGCCTCGAACCGCTTCACCAGTTCCTTGGCCATCCGGTCGTAGGCGTCCTTGTCCGCCCAGGTCTGGCGCGGATCCAGCACCTCGTCCGGCACGCCCGGCACGTGCTCCGGGATCGACAGGCCGAAATGCGGGTCCCGGCGGAACTTCGCCTTGGAAAGTGAGCCGTCCAGCGCGGCGCGCAGCAGCGCGCGGGTGTGGCGGATGCTCATGCGGTGGCCGACGCCATACTGCCCGCCGCTCCAGCCCGTGTTCACCAGCCAGCAATCCGCGTCGTAGCGGGCGATCAGTTCGGACAGCATGCGCCCGTACACCTCGGGGCGCCGCGGCAGGAAGGGTGCGCCGAAGCAGGTGCTGAACGTCGCCTGCGGCTCCGCGCCCATGCCCTTCTCGGTGCCGGCGACGCGGGCGGTGTAGCCCGACAGGAAGTGGTACATCGCCTGCGCGGGCGTCAGCCGGGAGATCGGCGGCAGCACGCCGAACGCGTCTGCCGTCAGCATCACCACGTTCTTCGGCTGGCCGCCGCGGCCCGACAGTTCGACGTTGGGGATGAACTCGACCGGGTAGCAGGCGCGGGTGTTCTCGGTCAGGCTCTTGTCGGCCAGGTCGACGCGGCCGTGATGGTCGCCCACCACGTTCTCGAGCACGGTGCCGAACCGGTGGGAGGCGGCGTAAATCTCCGGCTCCGCCTCTTTCGAGAGGTTGATCACCTTCGCGTAGCAGCCGCCCTCGAAATTGAAGACGCCGTTCTCGCCCCAGCCATGCTCGTCATCGCCGATCAGCCGGCGGTGCGGGTCGGAGGAGAGGGTGGTCTTGCCCGTCCCGGACAGGCCGAAGAACAGCGCGACGTCGTCCTCCGGGCCGATATTGGCGCTGCAATGCATCGGCAGCACGCCGCGCTCGGGCAGCAGCCAGTTCATCACCGTGAAGATCGACTTCTTGATCTCGCCCGCATACTCGGAGCCGGCGATCACGATCAGCTTCTGCTCGAAGGACAGCGCGATCGCGGTGCTGGTGCGCACACCGTCGACCGCCGGATCGGCCTGGAACAGCGGGGCGTGCAGGATGACGTAGTCGGGCTCGAACCCGGCCAGGTCTTCCGCGGGCGGGCGGATGAACATGTTGCGCGCGAACAAGGCGGCCCAGGCATAGGTCGTGACCAGCCGCACCCGCACCCGGTTCGCCGGGTCGGCGCCCGCATACAGGTCCTGGGTGAACAGCGTCTGCCCCTGCAGATAGGCCTGCACGCGCGCCTTCAGGACCGCGAACTTCTCGGGGGAATACCGCTGGTTGATCTTGCCCCAGGCGATGTCGGCGCTCACCGACGGCTCGTCCACCACGAACTTGTCCTGCACCGAACGGCCGGTATGCACGCCGGTCGCGACCATCAGCGCGCCTTCGGCCGACAGCCGGCCCTCGTCGCGGCGGAGGGATTCGGCCACCAGCGCGGCCGGGGAGAGATTGGCATGCACCGGCGAACCGGCATGCACGCCCGTTCCTGACAACGCCTCTGCGGCAAAGCTTTTCCAGGTCTTGTGCTCGGCGTGGGCAGAGGCTGTCACGGATGGAGGCTCCTGATGAGGCGGGCGGATTGGGCCGGCATGCCGGTGTACTCTATCAAACCGATTACTAAACGGTAGCACTCGTATTCCACGCGGCGGCGCCATCGTCCAGCCCGACCGGATCGCATGACCGGGGCGTGACCGGCCGCTCGGCCTGGGCTAGAAGCGCCGTTTGCCGCAGGGCGGCACACAGCGGAGCGTTGATGTGAACAAGGCGGTTCCTCCCCAAGGTCTCGACGGCGGTCGCAACAGCCTGCGCACCGGCCCCAACGAACGCGGCCGGTTCGGCGAGTTCGGCGGACGGTTCGTCGCCGAGACCCTGATGCCGCTGATCCTGGAGGTCGAACGCGCCTATAATGAGGCAAAGGCCGACCCGGCCTTCCAGGCCGATCTCGACCGGCACATGACGCATTACGTGGGCCGCCCCAGCCCGCTGTGGTTCGCGGAGCGGCTGACGCAGCATCTCGGCGGCGCCAAGATCTACTTCAAGCGCGACGAGCTGAACCACACGGGCAGCCACAAGGCCAACAACTGCATGGGCCAGATCCTGCTGGCCCGCCGCATGGGCAAGACCCGCATCATCGCCGAGACGGGTGCCGGCCAGCACGGCGTCGCGACCGCAACCATGTGCGCGCTGTTTGGCCTGCCCTGCACCGTCTACATGGGCGCGACCGACGTGGAGCGGCAGGCGCCCAACGTGTTCCGCATGAAGCTGCTGGGCGCCGAGGTGAAGCCCGTGACCTCGGGCGCCGGCACGCTGAAGGACGCGATGAACGAGGCGCTGCGCGACTGGGTCGCGAACGTGCGCGACACCTATTACCTGATCGGCACCGTCGCCGGCCCGCATCCGTATCCGATGATGGTCCGCGACTTCCAGTCGGTGATCGGGGAGGAAGCGAAGCGGCAGATGCAGGAAGCCGAAGGCCGCCTGCCCGACGCCGCGGTCGCCTGCATCGGCGGCGGGTCCAACGCGATGGGGCTGTTCCACCCGTTCCTCGACGACACCTCGGTCCGCTTGATCGGCGTCGAGGCCGGCGGGCACGGGATCGAGACGGGCCAGCACGCGGCGAGCCTGACCGGCGGCCGCCCCGGCGTGCTGCACGGCAACCGCACCTACCTGCTGCAGGACGACGACGGCCAGATCACCGAGGCGCATTCGATCAGCGCCGGCCTCGATTATCCCGGCATCGGGCCGGAGCATTCCTGGCTGCACGACATCAAGCGCGTGGAATACGTCTCGGCCACCGACCAGGAGGCGCTGGCCGCCTTCCAGCTCTGCACGAGGACGGAGGGCATCATCCCGGCGCTCGAGCCCGCCCACGCGCTGGCGCACGTGACCAAGCTCGCGCCCAAGATGGACAAGGACGAGATCGTCCTGATGAATCTGTGCGGCCGCGGCGACAAGGACATCTTCACGGTCGCCGGCCATTTGGGCGTGAAGCTGTGACCTGCCGAGGGGCGATGAGAATTCCCCCCCTCCCCCTGCGGGAGGGGGCCGGGGGGAGGGGGTCTACTCTCCATGGGAGGGGGTCTTCTCTCGGGGGGAGGGGGCGCCACGCCCTGTCCCCGGGACCGCACGCACCACCCCCGCCCCCTGACCCCCTCCCGCGAGGGGAGGGGGGACGGTCTGCACGCTCCGCCTTCTCCCCTGCACGCTCTTCCTGCCCACCTGCACGCTCCTTCTTCACACAGGACCCACGCGCATGAGCCGCATCGCCGCCCGCTTCGCCCATCTGAAGCGTGAGAGACGGGGCGCCCTGATCCCGTTCCTGGAAGCCTGGGACCCGGATGGCCCGACCTCCACGGCGCTGCTGCGCGGCATGCCGGGGGCGGGGGCCGACCTGATCGAGATCGGCATGCCCTTCACCGATCCGATGGCCGACGGCCCGATCGTCCAGGCGGCCGGCAAGCGCGCCCTCGATGCCGGCGTCAAGATGACCGACGTCCTCGGCATGGTGCGCGATTTCCGCGCCGGCGACGACGCGACGCCGATCGTGCTGATGGGCTACCTCAACCCGATCCTGTCCTACGGGCCCGAACGCTTCTGCCAGGACGCCGCGAAGGCCGGGGTGGACGGGCTGATCGTCGTCGACCTACCGACGGAGGAGGCGGACATGCTGCTGCCCTTCGTCACCGCGAACGGGCTCGACTTCATCCGCCTGGTCGCCCCCACGACGGACGATGCCCGCCTCTCCCACGTGCTGAGCGGCAGTTCGGGCTTCGTCTACTACGTGGCGATCACCGGCATCACCGGCACGCGCAGCGCCAGCTCCGACGACCTCGCCGAGGCGATCCCGCGGGTCCGCCGCGCGACCGACCTGCCGGTCGCGATCGGCTTCGGCGTGCGCACGCCCGCCCAGGCGGCGGACGCCGTGCGCATCGCCGACGCGGCGGTGGTGGGGTCGGCGCTGCTCGACACGCTGGCCGCCAATCTCGACGAACACGGGCGCGCCAGGCCGGGTGCCGTCGACAAGGTGCTCGACCAGGTGCGCGCGCTGGCCGAGGGCATCCGCAACGCGAAGGTGGCGGCATGAGCTGGCTTACGGAATACGTCCGACCCAAGATCCGCACGCTGTTCTCGCGGCGGGACGTGCCCGAGAACCTCTGGCACCAGTGCCCCGCCTGCCAGCAGATGATCTTCCATCGCGACCTGCTCGCGAACCTGAAGGTCTGCACGCATTGCGGCCACCACATGCGGGCGACGGTCGCCGAACGCCTGGCCTGGACCTTCGACGAGACCGGTTTCACCCGGATCGAGCTGCCCAAGGTCGCCGCCGATCCGCTGCGCTTCCGTGACAGCAAGCGCTACTCCGACCGGCTGAAGGAGGCGCGTGAGAAGGCCCATGCCGAGGACGCGATCGCGGTCGCGCACGGCATGGTCGATGGCGCCAAGACCGTGGTCGCGGTGATGGATTTCGACTTCATCGGTGGCTCCATGGGAGCGGCGGTGGGGGAGGGGCTGGTCGCCGCCGCGCGCCTCGCGACCCTGCAGGAAGCGCCGCTGGTCGTGTTCACCGCCTCGGGCGGCGCGCGCATGCAGGAAGGCGCGATCAGCCTGATGCAGATGCCGCGCAGCGTACTGGCGACGCGCATCGTGAAGGATGCCGGCCTGCCCTACATCGTGGTGCTGACCGACCCCACCACCGGCGGCGTGACCGCGAGCTTCGCCATGCTGGGCGACATCCAGATCGCCGAACCGGGCGCGCTGATCGGCTTCGCCGGCGCCCGCGTGATCGAGCAGACGGTGCGCGAGAAGCTGCCCGACGGGTTCCAGCGTGCCGAATACCTGCTGGAGCACGGCATCATCGACATGGTGGTGAAGCGGACCGAGATGCGCGCTACGCTGGGCCGGGTGATCTCCCTCCTGCGCACCAAGGAGCTGCCGGCCGCGGCATGAGCAGCCGGATCGAGGGGCTGGTCGCCCGGCTGCACGGGCTGCACCCGCGGGTGATCGACCTCAGCCTCGAGCGGCTGCAGGCGCTGCTCGACAAGCTGGGCAACCCCGAACGCCGCCTGCCGCCCGTGATCCACGTCGCCGGCACCAACGGCAAGGGCAGCACCTGCGCCTTCCTCCGCGCGATCGGCGAGTCGGCGGGCATGCGCGTCCACGTCTACACCTCCCCGCATCTGGTGCGGTTCAACGAGCGGATCCGGCTCGCCGGGGAACTGGTCGACGACGAACGGCTGGCCGGCGCGCTCGAGCACCTGGAGGCGGTGAACGCCGGCGCCCCGATCACCGTGTTCGAGATGATCACCGCGGTCGCCTTCCATTTGTTCGCCGAGACGCCGGCCGATCTGTGCGTGATCGAGGTCGGTCTGGGCGGGCGGTTCGACGCGACCAACGTGATCGCGCCGCCGGTGGCGACCGCGATCACCTCGATCTCGCTCGATCACCGGGAGTTCCTGGGCGACACGCTGACCGCGATCGCCGGCGAGAAGGCGGGCATCATGAAGCCGGCCGTGCCCGTCGCGATCGGGCGTCAGCCGCAGGAGGTCATGGCGGTGCTGGCCGCGGAAGCCGCCGCGGTCGGTGCGCGCATGTGCTGCCGCGACGAGGCCTGGACCATCGCGCCGCACGAGCCCGCCCCGTCGGACCGATCGGTCCTGGCGGCGCCGCCGATCTCGGCGCCGTCGGCCTCGGTGCTATCGGCTCCGGCTCTGGCCTCGGCGCTGGCTCCGGCTGCGGCTCTGGCCTCGGCGCTGGCGGGGGCGGGCCTGCGCTACCAGGACGCCGCCGGCGTGCTCGACCTGCCGCCGCCCGCGCTGATCGGCCCGCACCAATACGACAATGCCGGCATCGCCATCGCCGCCCTGCGCGCCTCGGGCCTGGCGGTGCCGGAGCGGGCCTATGCGGAGGGGCTGGCGCGGGCGGAATGGCCGGCCCGCATGCAGCGCCTGACCGGGCGGCTCTGTCGCCTGCTGCCCCGCGGCTTCGAGCTCTGGCTGGATGGCGGCCACAACCCCGGGGCCGGGGTGGTGCTGGCGGAGCAACTCCGCATGTGGTCGGACCGGCCGGTCCATCTGGTGGTCGGCATGAAGCAGGCGAAGGACACCGCGTCGTTCCTCGCCCCGCTGCTCCCCCTGGCGCGTTCGGTCTGGGCCGTCGCGGAACCGGAGCAGCATCTGGCCCTGCCGGTAGAGGCCATCGTCGCAGCCTCGGGCGGCGTCGCACGTCCGGGCCCCCGGATCGCCGACGCGCTTGCCGCCATCCCCGCGGGGGAAGCGCAGGGGCGGGTGCTGATCTGCGGCAGCCTCTACCTCGCCGGCGAGGTGCTCAAACTCGACGGGGAGATGAGGGAGGGTGACGGGGAGGGGCCGTAGTCGGCCTTCCACCCGTGTCATGACCCTCCGCCGTGCCCCCGTGTCATGACCGGCGGCGGCCGGCCATCCACGACTGCCTGACCTCGCCAACCCGCTCTCCCCGCAGCGCGGCCGCGCCATGCTCCGTGGAGCCCGTGCAGCACGCACGAGCTTTGATTCAGCACAGAGTTTGAAGACGAGTGAGGGAGGACACAGAGGGACCGAACGGACCAGACCGTCGGGGGGCACTCACGGAGAGCCGCACCATCCGGTGCCGCGACTTCGGAATGATCGCCCACCGCGTGAGCATCACGGGCAGCAAGACCGAGCGCCGGAGCCCCCGCTCGCCCGTTCAAGCGGCGCGAAGCGCAATGATGAGAATGGAACCGGACCGCTCGCCGATGCGTGCCGGAATCAATGCCGATCACCCGTCGAGACCGCTCGCCGCTCCTCTCGCATGCGCCCAGGCACCCCACCCAGCATGACCGGCCGAGCGAGAGCACGCGCGCCGGGACCAAGGTCCGATCCCCTCCGTGTCCTCTCTCACTCGTCTTCAAACTCTGTGCTGAATCAAAGCGCGTGCGTGCCGCACGGAGTCCACCCAGGTGCGCACGGACGCCGCTCGTGAGCGCACGGAGTCCCGAACTGGACGGAGTCCCGAACGGGACGGGCTCCCGAACGGGCGAACTCCTGAACTGGACGGGCTCCCCAACGGGGCGAACTCCCGAACTGGACCGACTGCCGAACCGCACAGACTCCGCCTGTCAGCGCAGGAACCCAGGCACCGCTCTCAGGTAATGCCCGCCCCCATGCCAAGCCCCCAAGCCCGGCACGAGAGCAGACCTCCCCTCCAGCTCAGATGTTGCTCGACACCCAGTCCTTCAGCCGGCTCTTGGGAAGCGCGCCCACCTGGGTCGCGGCCGGCTTGCCGTCCTTGAACAGGATCAGCGTCGGGATGCCCCGCACCGCGTATTCGTTCGGCGTCATCGGATTGTCGTCGATGTTCACCTTCGCGACGGTCAGCTTCCCGGCCATCTCACCGGCGATCTCCTCGAGCGCCGGCCCGATCATCTTGCAGGGCCCGCACCACTCGGCCCAGAAATCGACCAGCACCGGACCCTCGCTGCTCGCGGCCACCACGTCGGTGGCGAAGCTCTGGTCGGTGACGGGTTTCGTGTTCTCGCTCATCTCTCGTGGCCTCTCGCTGCGGGCGCCATCGGCCCTGGCGCCGTGAGGTGGGGTCGGACCGGCGGCGATCAATCCGCCGCCGGCGCATGGCTGGGGTCGGAGCCCCGGATCTCCAACCCGCCGGGGGCGTGCGGATCGAGCACGTCGTCCGGCAGCATGACGACCTCCGCCGACCGGGTCCAGACCAGCGCGCAGCGCACCGGCCGATCGGGGAAAATCGCTCGCAGGACAGCGCGGTAGCTCGCCATCTGGCGGAGGTACAGCACCGGCGTCGCGGCGACCGAGTCGGGCGGGACGCGGTTCGTCTTGTAGTCCGCGACCAGCACGCGGTCCGGCAGCACCGCCAGCCGGTCCACGAGGCCGCCCACCACCGCATCCCCGATCAGGCCGGTCAGGGGCATCTCCGCGCGGCCCTCCGGCCCGAACAGCGGCGCGAGCTCCGGGTGATCGAGGATCGCCAGCACCTCGGCGACCACCTCCTCCACCGTCTCCGGCGCGATGCCCTGGCCGGGCCGCGCCAACCAGCGCCGCGCCGCCCCGGCGCGATCGGGGGACGGGACGGCCGGCAGGTGCTGCAGCAGCGCGTGGATCGCCTGGCCGCGGCGGAAGCGGTCGCCGCCGTCCCGCGCCGCCAGCGGCGACGCCGCCTGCGGCACCGACCCGTCCGCCACGCCCTCCGGCCGGCTGGGCGCGAGCGGCAGCGGGCGCGGCGGTTCGGCCGGCGGCGGAGCCGCGCGCCAGCCGGGATCGGAGCCCAGCCAGGACGGTGGTGGCGGCGGCGGTTCGGTGGGCGCGACCAGAGCCCCCCGCTCGATCGGGCCGGTCTGGCCCGTCGCGTGCGACAGGACCTCGCCCTCCCACGGGTCGAAGGGGACCGGCTCCGCGCCCAGCGCCGCGAACCCGCCGGCGATCAGGTTGTACCAGCAGGCCGGGTCCGGGCCGCGGCGGGTCTGCCAGCCGCAGACCAGCAGCCGGTCCTCCGCGCGGGTCAGCGCGACGTAGAGCAGGCGGTTGTGCTCCTGCATCCGCTTGCGCTTGAGGTCGTCACGCAGCCGCTGCGCCGCGATGCAGCGGAACTCCTTCCGCGGCGCCCAAAGGGGCACCAGGGGGGGCACCATCGGGCGTGACGGCACCTGCGGCGGCCCATCCGGGGCCGGCCGGCTCGCCGGGTCCTCGGCCCACAGCAGGGTGCCCTCGTCGGGCGGCAGCGCCGTCGTGTCGGGCAGGATCACCAGCGGCGCCTGCAGCCCCTTCGCCCCGTGGACCGTCATGACGCGCACCAGGTTGCCGGCGGCGTCCGGCTCGCGCTTCACCTCGGCGCCCGACCGGCGCAGCCAGTGCAGGAACCCCTGCAGCGAGGGCGGGTGCAGCCTTCCATAGGTCAGCGCCGCCTGCAGCAGCTCGTCGATCGGCTCCGCCGCCTCCGCCCCCAGCCGCGCGAACAGCCGCGCGCGGCCACCGAGCGGTCCCAGCGCCTCGACCAGCAGGGCGTAGGGGGACACGTAGTCGACCCGCGCCAGCAGCGCCGCGAAGAACCGCCAGGCCGCGTCCCAGTGCGCCCGTTCGGCGGCGCGGTCGCGCAGCGTCTCCCACAATGGCCCCGCACGGCCGATCGCGAGGTCCATCAGGTCATCGTCGGTCAGCCCGCCGAGCGGCGAGGTGAGCAGGCAGGCGAAGGTCAGGTCGTCCTGCGGCAGCAGCAGCGCGTCGCACAGCGCGAGCAGGTCCTGCACCGCCGGCGGCTCCGTCAGCACGAGCCGGTCGAGCCCGGCCACCGGCACGCCGCGGGTCTTCAGCGCGCGGACCAGCGCGTGCGCGAACGCGTTGCGCCGCCGGACCAGCACCATGACGTCGCCGGGCGCGAGCGGGCGGCCCTTGCTCTCCAGCCTCACGCCGCCGCCGGTCTGGTCGCGGATCCAGTCGGCCAGCGTCTCCGCCAGATGCTGCGGCGCCGATCGCAGGCCCTGGTTCTGTTCGGGCACCTGCCAGGGTTCGAGTGGGGTCGCGTCGGGCAGCGGCGTCAGCGGCCAGAGTTCGACCCGTCCGGCCTGGAGCACGCGGTCGGAGTAGTGGGTCAGCCGCTCCCCCGCCTCGACCACGCCATCCCCGGCCGCCGGCTGCGCGAACACCGCGTCCACCAGCGCCAGCACCGGGGCGGTGGAGCGGAACGAGACGTCGAGGCCGGTGTCGCGCCACGGCTGGCCGGCACGCTCGACCCGCGTGCGCAGCAGGGCGCGGGAGCGGTCGAACTCCTCCGCATCCGCGCCCTGGAAGGAGTAGATCGACTGCTTGCGGTCGCCCACCGCGAACACCGTGCGCACCGCGTCCGAGGCGCCCGCGCCGGCGAAGAACTCCGCGGTCAGCGCATGCGCGATCTTCCATTGCGCGGGGGCGGTGTCCTGCACCTCGTCCAGCAGCAGGTGGTCGAGCCCGCCATCCAGCTTGTACAGCACCCAGGCGGCGCCCGGATCGACCAGCAGGTCGGAGGTGCGTCCGATCAGGTCGTCGTAGTCGACCAGCCCGGTCGCCTGCTTGTGCCGCGCATAGGCCTGCAGCACCGGGGCGGCGAGCGTCACCAGCGCCGCCGAGATCGCCGCGAGCTCCAGCGCGCGGCAGCGGTCGTCCGCCTCCTCGATGCGCGCGGCCTCGGCCTGGAAAGCGGGCAGCAGGTCGGGGTCGGTCTTGTCCAGCTTGGCGTTGACGAAGGCGGTGTCGCCCCGCACCACCCCCGCCTGGGTGAAGAAGCACGTCCGCCACGCATCCCAATGCGCCGCGCGATCCTCCGCCGGAAGGCTCAGCCAGCCGAGGATCTCGGCCGCCCGCTCCGCCACCTTGGGCGCGCCCTGCGCCTGGACGCGCCGCGCCGCCTCGCGCAGGTTGGGCTCCGCCTGCCAGTTCACCGCCGCAGCGACGATTTCGGCCCCGCTCGCCGCGTCAACCCCGAGCGCTCGGCGCTGCGCGGCTTCGAGCGCGGGGCCGAGGGCGAGCGCGCCGGCCAGCCGCTGCCGGTCCGCCTGCAGCGCCGCGACGTGCCGGCCGAACTGATCCGCCGTGGCGAGTCCCGCCAGCCGTTCCAGCGCCGCCCGCAATGCGGGCGTGTTGGCGGTGGCGAGCATGTCCTCCCGCGCCTCGGCCAGCGCATCCTCGGCATCGCGGTCGTCCACGAGCTGGAAATGCGGCGACAGCGCCGCCTCGAGCGGGAAGCGGCGGAGCAGGGACTGGCAGAAGGCGTGGATCGTGCCGATGCGCATGCCGCCCGGCAGGTCGAGCACCGTCGCGAACAGCGCGCGGGCGCGCATTCGAGTGTCGTCGGTGGGTTCCACCTGCAGGCGGCGGAGTTCCTCGTCGAGCGCCGCGTCCGCCAGCGTCACCCAGCGCCCGAGGGTCCGCTGCAGCCGCAGCGCCATCTCCGAGGCGGCGGCCTTGGTGAAGGTCAGGCACTGGATGCGCTCCGGCTGCGCGCCCGCGAGCATCAGCCGCAGCAGCCGGTCGGTCAGCAGCTTCGTCTTCCCCGACCCGGCCGAGGCCGCCACGAAGGCCGAGACGCCGGGATCCGACGCATCCAGCTGTGCCCGATTCGCCCGCACCCGAGGCGACGACTCTCCCTCCCCCCGCGCGGGGGAGGGCCGGGGTGGGGGGGCGTCCGGGGCGTGAGCGACGGCGATCGGGTCGGGCGGCGGAGCGGCGGCGGGGGCTGCATCCTCCGCCACCCCACCGGCCGGGGCCGACGCACCGCCCCCGCCCCCCATCCCCCTCCCGCGAGGGGAGGGGGGGCGTTGCCGGGGGGCGGTCATGCGTCGTCTCCGGCGGCCGACCATTCCGCGACGCGGGCGAGCTGCGCGTAGTCCGAGAACCGCGGCGCGCGGTCGGGATGCGGCTGCGCCAGGTAGCAGCGGTCGGGGTGGTCGAAATCGTCGATCAGCCGGCTCAGCCTCTCGGCGGCGTCCAGGGTCGCGGCCTTCACCTCGTCGGTCTTGCCCTTGAACAGCACGTGCGCGCTGCCCGGGACGAAGCCGCCGGTCAGGTGCCAGTAGACCAGCTCCACCGCCGTCCCCTCGACCTTGGGCCCGAAGCCGCCCGTGCGCGCCATCGCCGCTTCCAGCAGCAATTGCGGCGCGAGCCCGGCCTCCACCTCCTGCTGCGTGGGCGGCGTGCCGGTCTTGTAGTCCAGGATCGCGAGGTCGCCGTCGCGCCGGCGCTCGATCCGGTCGGCGCGGCCGACCAGCAGGAACGGCCCGCCATGCCGCTCCAGCCGCAGCTCGCCCGCGAGTTCCGTCGCGATCTCGGCCGGCGGGTGGTCCGCGCGGCGCGCGGTCTCGGTCTCCGCCACCCAGTCGGCGATGCGTCCCAGCCGCGGCGCCCACCAGGTGGCGAGCGCCTCCCGCAGGCCGGCATTGCCGAGGGCGATCTCCATGAAGCGGCGGAGCTGCGCCGCGGCGTCGGGCGGCCACCGCGTGCCCCATTCGGCCAGGAACCGGTGCAGCCCGTCATGCACGAGCGAGCCGTAATCCGCTGCATCCGTCGCCTCGTCGAGCGGCCGGAGCGCGTGCAGGTCCAGAACGTGCCGCGCATAGATCGCATACGGATCGCGCAGCCAGGTCTCGATCTCGGTGACGCTGAGGCGGCGCGGACGATGCGCCAGCGCGGGACGCGGGCGCGGCGGCGCGACCGGATGCGGCCCGTCCGCCGGCAGGTCGAGCGCGCGGACCCAGCGCGCCGCCGGATGTTCGGGCAGCGTCAGCGCGTGTCCCAGCAGCAGCATGTCGAGCCGCGTCAGCCAGCGCGCCGGCACCGCGGGGGCGGCCTCACGGCGCAGCGGGCAGCTCAGCACCACCTCCGGTGCGGCGCAGGCCGCGGCGAGGAAGTCGTGCGCGGCCTGGCCCACCGCCTCCTCGGGCGCGGGCAGGCCGACCTTGCGGCGCATCGGGCGGGACAGCCATGGGCCGGGATCGGGCGTGGGCGGCCAGACGCCCTCCGCGAGCCCGCCCAGCACGATCCGCTCCACCGATTGCAGCCGCGCTTCAAGCAGGCCCCAGATGAACACGCGCGGGTGCTCGACCGTGCCGGCCGCCTGGCCCCGCAACGCCCGCCGGCTGCGCACCGCGACCCCTTGCAGCACCGCGTCCAGCAGCCCCGGCAACACGGCGCGCCGCTGCGGCGGAAGCGCGGGCAGGGCGCCCTGCACCGCGGCGAGCTGGGCGGCGAGCGCCTCGCCCTCCTCTCCGGCCCAGAGCCGCGCGGGACCGGTCTCCCGGTCGGTGGCGGCCAGCGCCTCGGCGGCGGCGATCAGCCCGGCCAGCGCCTCGTCCGGCGCCACCTCGACCGCGCTCGCGATCCGCAGGGTGGCCGCGAGGCAGGCTTCCACGCGCGCCACGAAGTCTCGGAGTTCCGGAGCTTTCCGATCCACGGTTCGGCGCAGGTTCTCGATCCGCGGCGCGGGCCGCGGTCCCCGCAAGGCGCGCATTTCCAGCCGACGTGCGAACGCGCGGCAGGCGGCCGGCGCCATCCCGGCCGCGGCGAGCGGGTGCTTCAGCAGGGCGAGCAGCGGGACCGGGGCCAGCTCTTCCGCGACGGCGGTGGTGAGCAGGCGCAGGAAGACCGCGGGCGGGGTCTCGGCCAGCGGCTCGCCGGCGCTGTCGTCCGCGACGATGCCGAAGCGGCGCAGCTCCGCGGCGACCCGTCCGGCCAGGTCGCGGTCGGGGGTCACCAGAGCGGCGCGGGCGTTCGGCGTCTCCAGCGTCTCGCGCAGCACCAGCGCGATCGCCGCGGCCTCCTCCTGCTGGTCGGCGGGGGCGAGGCGGCGAAGCCCGTCCAGCACGAAGGGCGGCGGAGCGTGCCAGGCGCCCAGCCCGTCGGCCGGCAGCAGCGCCGTGGTGAGCGTGGTGAACCGGCCGGGCGGCACGGCGGAGGGCGGCGCCGCGGGCCAGGGCCGCACGTCGCCGCGCGTGGCGCCGAGGTCGGCGAGCAGCCGCGCCAGTCCGGCCTGCGGATGGCCGGGCGCCAGCGTGGTCCACTGCGCCTCCGGCATCTCCAGGTCGAGCGCGGGCAGCACCACCGCGCCGGCCGGAAGCGCGGCGACGACCCGCAGCAGGCGGGCGACGGCGGGAATCCCGGCGGTGGTGCCGGCGATCAGCACCGGGTCGGCCGGCGGATCGGCCGTCCAGGCGGCGGCCTGGGCGTCGAGCAGGGCGACCTGCCGCGCGGCCGGGTTCATCAGCCCGTTCTCCCGCAGGTGCGCGGGCCAGGCCTCGGTGACGATGCGCAGGAAGGCGAGCGTTTCGGCCCAATGCGCCGCGAAGGCGGGGTCGGCCGCATCGGGCAGGCTGGCGGCGAGGTCGATCTCGGCGCGTTCCGCCTCGTCCATCAGCGCGGCGAGATCCGTGGCGAGCAGCCAGGCGCGGTCGGCGGTCTGCGGCGCGCCGGCGCGCCCGCCGAGGGCCAGGATCAGCCGGGCGAGGGCGGCGAGGCGCTGGGTGGGCTCGATCGCGGGCGCGAGGTCGAGCGCGCCGGCGAGCGTGAGTGGCGCTTCGTCGAGCGCACCGAGCGCGGTGATGCGGGGGAGGAGGAGGGGCCGGCCGTTGGCGCGGCGCAGGAAGGCTTCGGCCAGCGCGCGGGCGGCGCGGCGGGTCGGCAGCAGGATGAGGCCCCGCGCGCGCTGCAGCGGGTCGTCGCTGCGCGCGAGCCACGCATCGGCGATGGCGTCGAGGAACGGGACATGCGGCGGGACCGCGAACAGGGCGGGGGTCATGGGATGCCGGCCATGGCGGTGGGGGGCCGCTCGCTCATCGCCACGGCCATTGGGCCGCACTGCCTGAAGGGCGCCAGCCGACAGGACCCCACCGTCATGGCAGGCCTTCGAGCCGGCCTTCCCCGAGGCAGGGTGCCGGTCGGGATGGCCGGCTCGACGGCCGGCCAGGACGGTGAAGCGGTGCCGGCGGGGGCGGTGCCGGTTGGGATGGCCGGCTCGACGGCCGGCCAGGACGGTGGAGCGGTGCCGGCGGGGGCGGTGCCGGTTGGGATGGCCGGCTCGACGGCCGGCCATGACGGTGAAGCGGTGCCGACGGGGGCGGTGCCGGTTGGGATGGCCGGCTCGACGGCCGGCCAGGACGGTGAAGCGGTGCCGGCGGGGGCGGTGCCGGTTGGGATGGCCGGCGCGACGGCCGGCCATGACGGCAGAGGGCGAGAGGGCGGCTCCCCCGCAGCGGTGGACGGCACACCCCCCTCGTCATGGCCGGCCGTCGAGCCGGCCATCCCCACCGGCACCCTGCCGCCAAGGCGCGGCCGCACCTCCCGATCCATCGCCCAGGCGCTCATCGCCAGGGCCAGCGCGCGTCGCCGGTGACGCGGGCCTGCAGGATCTCCTCCGCCTCGGCGAGGTCCGCCGGGGTCGAGAGGTGGAACCAGATCCCGTCATGCACCACCGCGCGCAGCCGCCCCGCTTCGATCGCGCGGTCCCAGGCCAGGTTCATGCTGAACCGCCCCTCCGGCGTGCCGTCCAGCAGCGACGGGCGCATCAGATGCACCCCGGCATAGATGTAGGGCACGATCTCCCGTTCCTGCCGGCGGCGGATCATGCCCCATTTGTCGACGGCGAAATCGCCGAAGCCGACCTCGGCATGCACCTGGAAGGTGCGGTGCACCAGCAGCACGGCGTCGACCGACTCGTCGAACGCTTCGGCCACCCGGTCGAGCGCCGGATGCGGCCCGTCCAGCCAGAACGCATCGCCGTTGACCACGAAGAACGGGTCGGGCCCCAGCAGCGGCAGCGCCGCCTTCACCCCGCCGCCGGTCTCCAGCAGCGTCGTCTCGCGCCGCAACGTCACGCGCGGCGGCGGCACGCGGCCGGCGAGATGCGCGGCGACCCGGTCGGCCTGCCAGAACGCGTTGACCACCACATGCGCCACCCCGGCCGCGGAGAGCCGGTCGATCGCGTGGTCCAGCAGGGTCGTGCCGCCCAGGGTGAGCAGCGGCTTGGCGGTCTCGTCGGTCAGCGGCCGCATCCGCGTGGCGAGCCCCGCGGCGAGGATCATGGCGGAATGCGGTCGAACGGTCATGCGGTCAGTCCTGGCTTGCAGTCAGTCCCGGCGGGTTGGCGCGGCGATCGCGGGGGACCCAGCGATCGAGCGCGGCGGCGAGAGGTGCTGCGGCGGGCTCCGCCAGCGCCTCCTCGAGCAGGTGCCAGGTCCGGGGACCGAACGCCAGATAGGCCGGCCGGTGGTCGCGCAGCGCGAGCCGCACCCATTGGCAGGCGACCCGCAAATGCCGCTGCGCGGCGCAGATCGCGTAGGCGGCGCGGAACGCGGCAGCATCGAGCTCCGGCCGCGCCGCCAGGTAGCGCGCGACACCGCGCGCGGCCAGGGACGGATCGATGTCACGCCGCGCGTCCTGCAGCAGGGAGACGAGGTCGTAGGCCGGGTGGCCGATCGCCGCGGTCTGGAAGTCGATCACGCCGACCCGGCGGATCCCCGCGCGGTCGGGGAGCCAGAGCAGGTTGCCGGCGAACCAGTCGCGATGGACGAAGACGTGCGGGCCGGCGGCGAGCGGGGCCAGCATCTCGGCGAGCGCGGCGCCCACTTCCTGCCGCGCCGCCTCTGGCGCGGGTCCGCCGAAAGCCGCGGGCCACCACCAGTCGAACAGGGTGCCCAGCGCGGTGGCGCGCATCTCGCGCGGCCCCCAGTCGGGCAGCCCCGGCGGCGGGGCGGCGCGCTGGATCGCGACCAGCGTGTCGATCGCGGCATCGAACAGCGTCTCCTGCGTGCCGGGTGCGAGCAGCGTCGGGAACAGCGCGTCGCCCAGGTCTTCCTCGAGCACGATGCCCGCCTCCGGATCGGCGGCGATGATCTCCGGCACGGAGAGGCCGAGGCCGGCGAGATGGGTGCCGATATGCAGGAAGGGGCGCACGTCCTCGGGCGGCGGCGCGTCCATCAGCACGGCCGGCCGAGGTCCGCCGGTCAGGCGGAGGTAGCGGCGGAAGCTCGCATCCTGGGCGAGCGGCGCGGCGCGGGCGGCGCCGAACCCGGACTTGGCGAGGAACGCCGCGAGCCGGGGCGACAGCAGCGCGTCCTGCGCCGCGTCCCCCGGCCAGGCGGTGACCTCGGCGGTGCGCGTCTCGCCCTCGCCCAGCGCGAGGCGCAAGGTCACGGCGCCGGCGGGGCGCTGGTTCCCAAGCCGTTCGGGCCATTCGACCAGGGCGATTTCCTGCAGCGCGTCGTCCCAGCCGAGTTCCACCAGGGCCGCGGGACCGTCGAGCCGCCAGAGATCGTAATGGTGCACGGGCCCGGCCGGCGTGTCGTAGCTCTGCACCAGGGTGAAGCTGGGGCTGGGCACCTCGAGCGCGGGGTCGCCGGTCAGCGCGCGCAGGAAGGCGCGGGCGAACGCGCTCTTCCCGGCGCCCAGCGGACCTTCCAGCAGCACCAGCAGCGGGGGACGTGCGCGCTGGGCCAGCGCCTCGGCGAGGCGCTGGGTGGCGGCGAGATCGGGGAGGACGAGGCGCTGTGGCGCGGCCGGCGGCATGGGCCGAGTGTGTAGCAGGGCCGGAGTCGCGGACAACCGGGGGGCCGTATCGCGGTAGCCGGCGCGGTCCCTGCGTGGTCCCGGGTCGCCGCCCGGTCGACCTGCATCGCCCCGGCTTGCGGGCGCGGCGGCGCGGGGGTACGCGGTGCGGCATGACGGAGCATCTCACCACCGACGTGGCCATCGTCGGCGCCGGCCCGGTGGGCCTGTTCGCCGTGTTCGAGCTGGGCATGCTGAAGATCGACGCCGTGCTGATCGACGCCCTGGGCGAGGTCGGCGGGCAATGCGCGGCGCTGTATCCCGAGAAGCCGATCTACGACATCCCCGCCCACCCGGCGATCGAGGCGGCGGCGCTGATCGACCGGCTCGAGCTGCAGATCGCGCCCTTCCGCACGAAGCGGCTGCTGGGCCGGGTGGTGCAGGGCCTGTCCGGCCAGGCCGGCGATTTCGTGCTGACGACAGACCAGGGCGACACGGTGCGGGCGAAGGCGGTGGTGATCGCCGCCGGCGCCGGGGCGTTCGGGCCGAACCGCCCGCCGCTCGATGGCCTGCCCGCCTACGAGGCGACCGGCGCGGTGCAGTACTACGTCCGCCGGCGGGAGGATCTGCGCGGCAAGCGCGTGGTGATCGCCGGCGGCGGGGATTCGGCGGTCGACTGGGCGCTGTCGCTCAAGGACATCGCGCGGGTCTCGGTCGTGCACCGGCGGCCCAAGTTCCGCGCCGCCCCCGAGACCGCGGCGCGGCTCGCCGCCGCGGCGGAGGCCGGGGAGGTCGAGATGGTCATCCCCTACCAGCTCCATGCGCTGCACGGCGCGGACGGGGCGCTCGCCGAGGTGGAGGTCGCGACCCTGCAGGGCGAGACGAAGCGGCTGCCGGCCGACGTGCTGCTGCCGTTCTTCGGCCTGTCGATGGATCTGGGCCCGATCGCCGCCTGGGGGCTGGACCGCACGCAGCACCACGTGGCGGTGACCCCGGCGACCTGCGAGACGAGCATCCCGGGCGTGTTCGCGATCGGCGACGTGGCAACCTATCCGGGCAAGCTGAAGCTGATCCTGCAGGGGTTCAGCGAGGCGGCGATGACGGCGCATGCCATCCACCCGCTGGTGCATCCCGACCAGGCGCTGCATTTCGAGTATTCGACGTCGAAGGGCGTTCCTGGGTCCGCCTGACCGCGTCGCGACCGGCTGACGGCGTCCCTGTGGGGGGGATGCGAAGCTACTTGCCTGATCCCGTGATCGCCGCGCGCGTCGGATCATGTTGCACTGCACAAACTCGTTGCCTACTATCGTTCGTATTCAAACGAGCGTCGGAGGGTGACGCGATGCGTCGACACGATCAGCGATCCTCGAACCACGAGAGTGCGCTTGCGATCTGGGGGCCGGTGATGGTCGCGGCCGGCATCATGGTCACGGGCTTTCTCGGCACGCTCGCGGTGCTGCAGATGGATGCGTTCCGTCCGCACCTGGGCGACATGGTCGTCTTCCGTCCCCGCGGGCCGGATGCCGATCCCTGGCAGATCCGGGTGACGGCGACCGAGGTCGCGGGCCGCGCGGGCGACGCCACCTGCACGCTGAAGCCGCAGGTCATGGCGACGGCCGGTGGCAGCCTGGTCGTCGAAGCGCGGCGGGAGACCTCGCCGCCGCTGTATCGCCTGCACTGGGCCGGGACGCGGACGGAGGAAGGGCCGGGCGACTGCGGCTCCGCGGCGGATTTCACCTTGACGCGGAGGGACCTGCAGAAGGTGGCGAACGCCGCCGGCGGCTTCGGCCTGCACACCGGTGCCGCCGCACCCTGACGTTTCCCGCCGGCCGCCCCCGGGATCGGCGTTTCCCTGGATCGGTCGCGCCCTGGATCGGCCGAGCCCTGGATCGGCCGTGACCTGAACCGCGTAGCCGGTCATTTCATGCCGCGGAGCGTCTCCACGAGCCGCGCGCACTCGGCGTCGGTGCCGACCGTGATCCGCAGCCAGTCCTCGATGCGCTTCGTCCTGAAGTGCCGGACGAGCACGCCGCGGCTGCGCAGGCCGGCCGCGAGGTCCGCCCCGGCCCGCGCGGGATGCCGCGCGAAGACGAAGTTGGCGGCGGACGGCAGGACCTCGAACCCAAGCCCGCCGAGCGCCTCGGTGAGCCAGGCGCGGGAGGCGACGATGCGGTCGCGGCTTTGCACGAACCACGCCTCGTCCCTGATCGCGGCGGTGGCGCCGGCCTGGGCCAGCCGGTCGAGCGGGTAGGAATTGAAGCTGTCCTTGACGCGCTCCAGCCCCTCGATCAGCGGGCGCTGGCCGATCGCGAAGCCGACCCGCAGCCCGGCGAGAGCGCGGGACTTGGACAGGGTCTGGATTACCAGCAGGTTCTCGTACCGGGCGACCAGGGGGATCGCGCTCTCGGCGCCGAAATCGACATAGGCCTCGTCGATCACCACCACCTGGTCGGGGTGGTCGCGCAGCAGCGTCTCGATGTCGGCGAGCGGCAGGGCGATCCCGGTCGGCGCGTTCGGGTTGGGCAGGATGATCCCGCCGCAGGGCCGGCGGTACTCCGCCACCCGGACCTGCATGGCATCGTCCAGCGGCACCGCGTCATGCGGAATGCCATACAATCCGCAATACACGGGGTAGAAGCTGTAGGTGATGTCGGGCGTCAGCAGCGGTGCGTCGTGCTGCAGCAGCGCATGGAAGGTGTGCGCCAGCACCTCGTCCGATCCGTTGCCCACGAAGACCTGCTCGCCCCCCACCCCATGACGCTCCGCGATCGCGGTGCGCAGCGTGGTGGACAGCGGGTCCGGATAGAGCCGCAGCCCCTCATGCGTCTCCGCCGCGATGGCGGCGAGCACGGCGGGGGAGGGCCCGTACGGGTTCTCGTTCGTGTTCAGCTTCAGCAGCGTGCCCTGCTTCGGCTGCTCGCCGGGGACGTAGGGGGACAGGCCGGCGACCACCGGACTCCAGAACCGGCTCATGCCGAAAGCCTCGCTTCGAGTTCGGGAAGATGCTCGCGGCCCCAGAACAGCTCGCCGTCCAGCACGTAGCTGGGCACGCCGAAAACGCCGTCCGCCTCCGCCGCGCGGGAGATCGCGTCGACCTCGGCGAGCAGGGCCGGTGCCGCGTCGGCGAACCCGTCCGGCGCCCCCGCCTCGGCCAACACCCCGGCCAGGACCGCCGGATCCTCGATGTCCAGCGCGCGTTGCCAGAAGCGCTCGAACACACGGTCGTGGTAGCGGCGGAACACGTCCTCCCCGGCCGCCTGCGCATGCAGCATCCCGGCCGCGGCCAGGCGCGAGTCCCAGATCTTCTGCGTGCCGCGGATGGTCAGGCCGCGCTTCCGCGCCTCCCGCCGGCAATCCATGTAGCTGTAGCGGACCCGTCGCCACTGATGGGCGTTGCGGTCCTCCTGCAGCACCCGTCCCGCCGCGTCCACCGACGCCGATCCCAGGTAGCTGGGGATGTCCAGGATGTACGGGCGCCAGACGAGCCGCACCGGCACCCGCGCCGCCAGCTCGGTGGTGAGGTCCTTCGCGAGATAGGCGTAGGGGCTCTTGTAGTCGGTATAGACCGTCAGGGTAGGGGCGGCGCTCATGGCGCCGGACGGTAGAGCAGAACCGCACCGGACGGAACATGGTGCGGACCCTCCGCTCGGGTCGCGCGCGTCCCGCCCCATTAGGGAAATCTCAATCCGCCGGCCATAGCGTGTGCCGTCCCTCGGCACAGGCAGAGAGCGATGCTGGAAGACCGGATCGAGCAGACCGTCATCGTCGCCGACAACGATACGATGGTGCGGGGCCTGATCCGCTCGATCCTGGAGCAGCCGGGCCGCGCGATGCTGCTGGCGGGCGACGGGGACGAGGCGATCGCCCATGCCGCCCAGGTTCAGGCCGCGCTGGTGCTGCTCGACCTGCGCATGCCACGCGTGGACGGCATCACCGCCTGCCGCCGCATCCGGGAGCTGCCGAACTACCGGGAGATCCCGATCGCGATCCTGACCCTGTTCGACGGGGACCGCGTGCGGCGGGAGGCGCGGCGCGCCGGCGCCACCGCCTTCTTCGCCAAGCCGTTCACGACGGACGGGCTACGCCGCGGGCTCGAGCCGCTGATTGCGGCCGGCCAGGCCGCCGCGGCGCGGGTGGCCCCGCCGGAGATGTCCAACCTGCTGTTCTGACCGGCGGGCGCCCCGGGTCTCCGGGGCCGCCCCCGGCGCGTCTCCGATCGACAGGCGCCCCGGGTCTCCGGGGCCGCCATCCCGGTTCGCGCGCTCGCCGCGCGTGCGCTTGCGGATTGGCAAATCCCAACCTCCCGTCCAACGCCTCGCAACCATGCCTCCGTCATGCGTGCGGCCGACCGCGCGGACGGGGCCGATCGACGAGCGCCCTCGCCCCCGCCCGGGATTGGGAAACGGTATCCTGCAGCCCCGCTCCTCCCAATCTCGGTGGCGGCAAGATGATGGTCGGCGGCAGGCAGGCAGCCTCCGCGACATGGATCGGAAGGGAGAGGCATGAAGGTCCTGTTGGTGGAAGACGACCAGGAGAGCGCGGCCTATGTCGCGCGGGGCCTGCGGGAGCAGGGCCATGTCGTCGACGTGGCCGCGACCGGGCGCGATGGCCTGTTCCTCGCCACCGACGGCGGCCATGACGTGCTGATCGTCGACCGCATGCTGCCGGACCTGAACGGGGTCGGGCTCGTGCAGGCCCTGCGTGCGTCGGGGGTCAAGACCCCCGTGCTCTTCCTCACCGCCCTCGCCGGCGTCGGCGATCGCGTGCGCGGCCTGGACGCGGGCGGCGACGACTATCTCGTCAAGCCCTTCGCCTTCGCCGAACTGCTGGCACGGCTGAACGCGCTCGCGCGCCGGCCGCCGCTCTCGGACGTGCCGACCGCCCTGCGCGTCGGGGATCTCGAGATGGACCTGCTGAAACGGAGCGTGACGCGCGGCGGGCGGACGGTCGAGCTGCAACCCCGCGAGTTCCAGCTGCTCGAATACCTGATGCGCCACGCCGACCGTGTCGTCACGCGCACCATGCTGCTCGAAGCGGTCTGGGACTTCCATTTCGACCCGCGCACGAACATCGTCGAGACGCATATGAGCCGCCTGCGCGCCAAGCTCGCGCAATCCGGCGGCGGCGAGCTGATCCACACGGTGCGCGGCGCGGGCTACTCCCTGCGGACGCCCGGCACGAGCGCTGCATGAGGCCGATCACCGTCCCCCGCGTGTTCAGGGCGGTCAGCTTCCGGTTCGCGGCCCTCTACGTCGTCCTCTTCGCCATGTCGGCCATCATTCTGGGCGTCGTGGTGTTCGCCGAGGCGCGATCCGCCCTGCGCGAGCAGATGCAGTCCCGCATCGAAACCGAGACGGCGTTCCTTGGCGAGGAGTTCCGGGCGGATGGGCTGGATCACCTGGTCGAGGTGATCACGGCGCGTGGGCGAGGCACGACGGCGCTCGACTACCTGCTTCAGGATCCGTCGGGCCGGCATCTGGTCGGCGAGGTGCCGGCGCAGCCCGGTCTCCGGCCCGGCTGGACGACCATCGACGTGCCGCAGGCCTGGGAGGATGGTGGCCGGCCGGAACGCATCCGCGCGCTGGTCACCGACCTGGGCGATGGGTTGCGCCTCGTCGTCGGCAGCGATCTCAGGACGATCGGCGATCTGGAGGAAGCGGTCGCCACCGCCTTCCTCTGGACGATCGGACTCGCGGCGGTGCTCGGCATCACCGGCGGGCTGCTGCTGAGCCGCGCCTTCCTGCGTCGCGTGGATGCTGTCACCCGCACGGCCGAAGCGATCATCGAGGGAGATCTCTCCCGGCGCATCCCGATGCACGGGACCGGCGACGATCTCGATCATCTCGCGGCGACCCTGAACCGGATGCTCGACCGGATCGGCACGCTCATGGACAGTCTGCGGCAGGTCAGCAGCGACGTCGCCCATGACCTGAGGACGCCTCTGACACGCCTCTACCACCGCCTGGAGGAGGCGCGGCTGCGCGCCCGTTCGGGCGAGGCGCATGAGGCTTTGATCGAGGGCGCGATCGCCGAGGCCCAGGGTCTGCTCGCCACCTTCTCGGCCCTGCTGCGGATCGCGCAGGTCGAGGGCGTGTCGTCGCGGGCCGGCTTCGGCGAGGTCGATGTCAGCGCGCTCGCGGAGACCGTCGCCGATGCCTACCGCCCCGACGCGGAGGACGCCGGCTACCGGCTCGTCGGCGCCATCGGCCCGGACCTCGGCATCCAGGGGGATCGGGAACTCCTGACCCAGGCGCTGGCGAACCTCGTGGAGAACGCGCTGCGGCACACGCCGCCCGGAACCCGGATCAGGATCTTTGGGCAGCGTGCCGGCCCGAGCGCGGTGTGTTTCGGGGTGGAGGATGACGGCCCCGGTGTCGCCGCGGAGGAGCTGCCGCGCCTCACCGAACGCTTCTATCGCAGCGAACGAAGTCGCACCGCATCCGGCAACGGCCTCGGCCTGAGCTTCGTCGCTGCCGTCGCCGACCTGCACGGCGCGCGCCTGCAGCTCGAACGGCTGAACCCCGGGCTGCGCTGCGGGATGTGCATCTCCCGGCGCGAGGCGCACGTCGCGCTCATCGACCGCGCGAAGCCGGTCACCCGCTGATCTGAAACGGAGACGGAAAACCCATGCATCACGCGACACGAGCGGGCCGCGCCAGCAAGGTGCCGGAGGTCACGCTGGCATTCTGGATCATCAAGATCGCCGCCACCACACTCGGAGAGACCGGCGGCGACACGGTGACGATGACGCTGAATTGGGGCTACCTCGCCGGCACCGTCCTGTTCATGGCCATCCTGGTGCTGCTCGTCATCGCGCAGATCCGCGCGCGGCGTTTCCATCCGGTTCTCTACTGGGCGACGATCGTGGCTTCGACGACGTTCGGCACCACGATGGCGGATTTCGCCGATCGCTCGCTGGGCATCGGCTACACGGGCGGATCGAGCCTGCTCTTCGTCTCGCTGATCGGCGTCCTGGGCCTGTGGTACCTGTCGCAGGGCACCGTCTCGGTGAATACCGTCGCGACGCCGAAGGTCGAGGCGTTCTACTGGGCGGCGATCACCTGCTCCCAGACGCTGGGCACCGCCCTCGGCGATTGGCTGGCCGATACCGGCGGCCTGGGATACGAGGGAGGTGCGCTCGTGTTCGGTGCCGCCCTGGCCGTCGTCGCCGGCCTCTACGCCTGGACCGGAACGTCGCGGGTGCTGCTGTTCTGGGCGGCCTTCATCCTGACGCGACCGCTGGGCGCGACCGTCGGCGATTACCTCGACAAGCCCGTGGCTGATGGCGGACTGGCGCTCAGCCGGCCGCTCGCGTCGGCGGTGATCGCCGTCTTCATCGTCGCGTGCCTGCTGGTGCTCCGGCAGCGCCCCGGCCGGCATCCCGGGGAGGCGCCCGCCACCGTCTCGGGAGATTGAGTCTGCCGCGCCAGGCGCAGGCCCTTCCGCTCAGGGTGGGGCGGGGGACAGTTCCTCCGCGACCACGTACTGGCGCAACTGACCGAGGCTGCGCTCCGCCAGGGCGATCAGCGCCGGGTTGTCGAACACCTCCCGCCGCACCGCGTCCCGCAGCGCCGCCGACAGCGCGAGGAAGCCCATCAGCCCCGCAGCGCCGGCGGTGTCGTGCGCGTGGTCGAGCAGGGCATCCTGGTCGGGGTCCGGGCCCGCGCGCAGCAATCCGATCAGCGTCTCGATCCGCGCGGCCAGGGTCTGGACGTGCTCCCCGAAGCCGGCCGGCCCGACCGTTCGCGCGACGTCGGCGAACATCGCCTGGTCGAGCAGCGGGGGTGGTCCGGCCGCCGGCCCGGAGCGTGGCGCCGCAGCGGCAGGGGACCGTTCGGCACCCTCCACCCCGACGCCGCCGCCCGGGGCGCTGGGTTTCGCCCGCACCAGGCCCGCACCCGCCGGCGGCCACGGATCGGACCCGGTGCCCACCGGTTCGATCGGCTGGCGGGGGCCGGCCACGCGACGGATCGCCGCCATCAGGTCCGCGCGGCCAAAGGGCTTGGTCAGCACCAGGTCGATCTCGGCCGCGGCGAAGCCGGGTGCGCGGCGGACCAGCGCGTCCGCCGTCAGCAGCAGGATCGGCGCGCGGCCGCGGGCGCCGGGCAGGGCGCGGATCGCCGCCGCCAGCGCGAGCCCGTCCATCCGCGGCATGCGCAAATCCGTCACCACTACGTCCGCCCCGGACTCGGCCATGACCTGCAGCGCCGCGCGGCCGTCGCCCACCGCCGTGACCGCGTGGCCACCCTGGCGCAGGAACCGCGTGATCAGGTCGCGATTGATCGGGTTGTCCTCCACCAGCAGGACGGAGAGCGGCGGGCCGGTCTCGGACGGGTCCGGCGCGTCGGGGGCGGGTGCGGGGGCGGCGACCGCGGTGACCGGGACCTCCACCCAGAACACGCTGCCGCCGCCGGGTGCGTTCTCATGCCCGATCGTGCCGCCCATGCCGCGCACCAGCCGCGCCGCGATGGCAAGCCCGAGGCCACTTCCGCCGGCCGGGGGCAGCGGCGCATCGAGCCGGTCGTAGGCGCGGAACAGCCGCGCCCGCAGCGCCGCCGGGATGCCGGTGCCGGTATCCGCGACCTCGCAGCGTAGCCGGTCCGCGCTGCCCGACAGGCGCAGCGTCACCGCCCCCTGGCGCGTGTATTTCGCGGCATTCGCCAGCAGGTTGATCAGCACGAGGCAGAGCTGGCGCGAATCGACCGAGACGGCGCGCGGCAGTGCCGGGTCCACCTCCCAGCGCAGGTCGAGCCCGCGGGAGGTGGTCTCCGGCTCGATCACCAGCCGGCATTGCGCCACGAGGTCGCCGAGGAGCACGGGGGCGGGGTGTGGCGGCATGTCGAGCGGCCGGTCGCGCGTGATGTCGATCACCCGGTCGATCACGTCGCGCATATGCGCGCCCGAGGCGATCAGGGCCGCGAGCAGGCCGGTCTGCTCGGGCCGCAGCGTCTCGTCGCCCGCCAGCAACTCGGCATAGCCGAGAACCGCGGTCAGGGGGGTGCGCAGTTCGTGGCTCATGGTGGCGAGCAGGCGCGCGCGGGCGGCGGCCGAGTCTCGCGCATCGGCCTCCGCGCGGGCCTGGCGCGCGGCGGCGCGGGCACCGAACCGCAGCAGCAGGAGCTGCAGCAGGCACAGGGCGAGCGCCGCGGCGCCGAACCAGGCGGCGCGGGTCTGCCAGGGCGCGTCGACCCCGGCGGTCGCGAGACCCACGGCGATGGTGAGCGGCCAGGTGCCGACCGGACGGTAGGCGGTCAGGCGCGCGACGGCGTCGAGCGGATCGGGGCCCTCGTTCATGGCGCGATGCAGGAACGCCCCGGCGCGCGGCGGCGCGGCACGGCCGATCGCGTTCGGATCGGGCGGGAGCCGCCCCAGGACGATGCCGTCGTCCCGCAGCAAGGTCAGGCTGCCGTTCGGGCCGGGGTCGAAGCGGCTCAGCAGATCCTGGACGGAACCGAGCCGGAGACTGCCGACGACGACGCCGGCGAAGGTGCCGTCGGCGCGGGAGAGGCGGCGGCTGAGCGGCAGCAGGGCCGGCTGGTTGGGCCCGGTCAGGACCGGGCGGGCGACGTAGAGCTGGTCCCTGGGGTTGCGCCGATGCTCCTGGAAATAGTCGCGGCCGGCCCAGTTTCCCGGCCGCGGCGTTGCGGCGTGCAGGTCGGCGATGACCTCGCCCTGGGCATCGAGCACGTTCAGGAAGCCGAAGGGCGGGCCCGCCGCGGTGCGGTCGAACAAAACCATCTGCCGCAGGTCGGGCGCGAGATCCCACAGCCCCGGCAGCTGCAACCCCTGCGCGACGGCCTGCAACGACAGGTCGTACTGGCTGATCGCACGGCCGAGGTCCTGCGCGATGGCGGCCGCGATCGTCTCGGCGGTATGGGCGGCCTGCGCGCGGGCTGCGGTGCGGTCCTGCAGGATCACGGCGCTGCAGAGCAGGGCGAAGCCGACCGTGACCAGGGCGCTGAGGATCAGCAGCGTCCGCACGGCTGGCTGACGCCCTGAGCCGACGGGGAAGCGGAGCGGGCGCATGGGCTGGGTCTCGATGCCTGCGCGGCAGCCTAAGCCGGGAGAGGTGAGGATTCGCTTAACGCCGGCATCGTCGTGGGCGGCGCGGGTGAGGCCGCGCTGCCTGGGAAACGCATATACCCGTTTGGTGCTTGCTTCGTGCGGGAATTTGGCGCACTTCTGGTGGTGAAACGTCGATAAAAGATATATCAGATATGAGTTTTTGCTCATGATCACCGCCGGCCAGATGCGCGCCGCCCGGGCCCTGCTGGGGATCGACCAGCGGCGCCTGGCCGAACTGTCCACCCTGTCGCTGCCCACCATCCAGCGCATGGAGGCGAGCGGCGACGTCGTGCGCGGCAACGTCGACTCGCTGGTGAAGCTGGTGCGGGCGCTGCGCGGAGCCGGGGTCGAGCTGATCGACGAGGGCGCGGCTTCGGCCGCCGGCGGCCGCGGCGTGCGGCTGATCGGACGCCCGGCGTGACACGCGCCCCTGCCGCCCGCGACCGCCGGCGCGCGTGATGGCGCTGATCGGGCCGGCTTTCGGGAGCTTCGCCCTGCTCGCCGCGCTTGGCGTCGTGCTGGGGCGGCACGCGGCGGGGCGATGGCTGGTCTATGGCGGCAGCCTGCTCGCCTGCCTCCTGCTGCTGGCTACCGGGATCGGGGCGCTGGACGCCCCGCCCGAGACGCTGGTGCTGCCGGTCGGGCTGCCCTGGACCGGGGCGCATCTCAGGCTCGATCCGCTCTCCGGGGCGTTCCTCGCGCTGATCGGGATCGGGGGCGCGGGCGCCTCCCTGTTCGCGGTCGGCTATGGCCGGGACGAGCATGCGCCGCAGCGCGTGCTGCCCTTCTATCCGGCCTTCCTGGCCGGCATGACGCTGGTCGTGCTGGCCGACGACGCGTTCAGCTTCCTGTTCGCGTGGGAACTGATGTCGCTCGCCTCCTGGGCGCTGGTCATGGCCGACCATCGGCCGGACGCGACGGCGCGCGCGGGCTACGTGTACCTGCTCATGGCGACGTTCAGCGGGATGACGCTGCTGCTCGCCTTCGGGCTGCTGGCCGGGACCGGGGGCGGCTACGCCTTCGCACAGATGCGGGCGGCGCAGCCTGCGCCGTTTATCGCCGGCCTCGCCTTCGCGCTCGCCCTGATCGGCACCGGCGCCAAGGCCGGGCTGGTGCCGCTGCAGGTCTGGCTGCCGCTCGCCCATCCCGCCGCGCCCAGCCACGTCTCCGCGCTGATGAGCGGGGTGATGACCAAGGTCGCGATCTACGGCTTCCTGCGCATCGTGCTCGACCTGCTGGGCGCCGCCGCCTGGTGGCAGGCGGTCGTGGTGCTGGCCCTGGGCGGCATCACCGCGGTGTTCGGCGTGCTGCAGGCGGTGATGGAGCGCGACCTCAAGCGCCTGCTCGCCTGCTCCACGATCGAGAATGTCGGCATCGTCTTCGTCGCGATCGGGCTGGCCATGGCGTTCCGCGCCAACGGCATCGCCGGTGGGGCGGCGCTGGCGCTGACCGCGGCGCTGTTCCACTGCCTCAACCACACGCTGTTCAAGTCGCTGCTGTTCCAGGTGTCGGGCGCGGTGCTGGTCGCGACCGGGACGCGCGACCTGGAGCGGCTGGGCGGGCTGATCCACCGCCTGCCGGTCACCGCGATAGCGGCGCTGGTCGGCTGCGCCGCGATCGCCGCGCTGCCGCCGCTCAACGGGTTCGCCTCGGAATGGCTGATCTTCCAGGCCGTGCTGCTGCGCCCGGACCTGCCGCAATGGGGGCTCAAGCTGATGCTGCCGGTCGACGGCGCGCTGCTCGCCCTGGCCGCGGCACTGGCGGCGGCGTGCTTCGTGCGGGCCTACGGCATCGTCTTCCTGGGGCGCCCGCGCAGCGAGGCCGCGGCGGTGGCGCAGGAGGTGGACCCGGTCTCCCGCGCGGCCATGCTGATCTTCGCGGCGCTCTGTGCGCTGGCCGGCCTGTTCCCCGGCGTGGTGATCGACGCGCTGGCTCCGGTCGTGCAGCCCTTCGCGGGCGGGCGCATGCCGGTGCAACTGGGCGAGGACTGGCTGACCGTGGTGCCGGTCGACGCCGCGCGGGGCACCTATAACGGCCTGCTGGTCGGCGTGTTCATCCTGGGCTCCGCCGCGCTCGCCGCCGCTGCGGTGCACCGGCTGGGCTCGCGCGCGGTGCGGCGCGGGCCGGCCTGGGATTGCGGCTTCCCCGATCCGCGGCCGATCACGCAGTACGGCGGCGATTCCTTCGCCCAGCCGCTGCGGCGGGTGTTCGGCTCCGTCGTCTTCCAGACGCAGGAGCAGGTCGACATGCCCCGGCCGGGCGAGATGCGCGCCGCGGCCATCGTGAAATCCATCCGCGATCCCGTCTGGGACCTGCTCTACGTGCCGCTCGGTGGCTTCGTCGCGCGCCTGTCGGACCGCATGAACGGCCTGCAGTTCCTCACCATCCGCCGCTACCTCGGCTTCGTGTTCGCGATGCTGATCGTGCTGCTGCTCGCGCTGACGGTGACGCAGTGAACGGGATCGCGCTCGCCGGCGCGGGATGGGGCGGACAGGGCCTGCTCGCGGCGCTGCTGATCCAGGCCGGGCAGATGGCGCTGGTGCTCCTGGCCGCGCCGCTGCTGGTCGGGATCGTGCGCAAGGCGAAGGCGCGGCTGCAGCGACGCCGCGGCGCGTCCGTGCTGCAGCCCTATCGCGACCTGCGCCGGCTGCTGGGCAAGGAGGTCGTGCTGGCCGAGAACGCCTCCTGGCTGTTCCGCACCGCGCCCTACGCGATCTTCGCCGCGACCTGGGTCGCGGCGGCGCTGGTGCCCACCTTCGCGACGGGGCTGATCTTCTCCTGGACCGGCGACCTGATCGTGATCACGGCGCTGCTGGGCGGCGCGCGGTTCGCGCTGGCGCTGGCGGGCATGGATATCGGCACGAGCTTCGGCGGCCTCGGCGCCTCGCGCGAGGTCATGATCGCCTCGCTCGCCGAACCCGCGATGCTGATGCTGGTGTTCTGCGTCGCGATCGTCGCGGGATCGACGCAGCTCTCCTCCGTCGCCGCCTACATGCTGACCCAGCCGGTGGGCCTGCGGGTCTCCCTCGCGCTCGCGCTGGTCGCGCTGTGCATCGTGGCGGTGGCCGAGAACGGGCGCGTGCCGGTCGACAACCCGGCGACGCATCTCGAGCTCACGATGGTGCACGAGGCGATGGTGCTGGAATATTCCGGCCGCCATCTCGCGATGATCGAGCTCGCCTCCGCGCTGAAGCTGCTGCTGTTCGCGTCCCTGATCGGCTGCCTGTTCTTCCCCTTCGGCCTCGCACACGCCGGCAGCGCGTGGACCGGGTACCTGCTGGCGATCGGATTGTGGTGCGGCAAGCTGCTGGTCATGGCCGGGCTGCTGGGCACGCTCGAGCTGTCGATCGCCAAGATGCGCGTCTTCCGCGTGCCCAACTTCCTCGGCGCCGCCTTCATGTTCGGGCTGCTGGGCGTGCTGCTGCTGTTCGTCTCACGGGGGATGTGAGCATGCACGGCCTGTCCTTCGACATCGCGCATATGCTGGCCGGCTCGCTGGTGCTGGTCAGCTTCCTGATGCTCTACCAGGTGCGGCTGACCGCGCTGCTGCACGTGCTGGCGCTGCACGCGCTGGTGCTGGCGGCCTCGGTCGCGTGGCAGGCGCACATCCAGGATGCGCCGCATCTCTACGTCACGGCGGCGATGGCGCTGGGCTTCAAGGCGCTGCTCATTCCCTGGGCGCTGCGCCGCATCGTCTTCCGCCTGGGCATCCATCGGGAGATCGAGACGGTGGGCGGGATCGGCCTGACCATGCTGGGCGGCATGGCGCTGGTCGCGCTGTCGCTGCAGGTGATGCTGCCGGTCACCGCGATGTCCGATCCGGTGGCGCGGGAGGATATCGCCCTCGCGCTCTCGGTCGTGCTGATCGGGCTGCTGATGATGGTCACGCGCCGCAACGCGGTCAGCCAGGTGGTCGGCTTCCTGTCGCTGGAGAACGGCATCATCCTGGCGGCGACCGGCGCGCGCGGCATGCCGCTGGTGGTGGAGATCAGCGTCGCCTTCTCGGTGCTGATCGCCTTCATCGTCGTCGGCATCTTCCTGTTCCGCATCCGGGAGCGCTTCGACACGGTCGACGTGGGCGCGCTCGACGAAGTCCGCGGGGGGCGCGCGTGATCGATCCCGTTGTTCTCGTGCTGCTGATCCCGCTGGCGGCGACGGCGCTGCTGGCGGCAATCCCGAACTACCGGCTGGGCGCGGCGCTGAACGCGGCCGCCTGCCTGGCGACGTTCGGCGCGTCCGTCGGCCTGCTGCTGCACCGGCCCGCCGCGGGCGCCTACCTGCTAGTCGACGACCTGAACGTCGTGTTCGTGGTGCTGAACGGGTTCGTCGCCGCGACCACCAGCCTGTTCAGCGCGTCCTATGTCGGCCACGAGCTCGCGACCGGCCGGCTCACGCCGCGGCACCTGCGGTTCTACCACGCGATGTTCCAGCTCATGCTGTTCGGCATGAACCTCGCCCTCGTCGCCAACAACATCGGGCTGATGTGGGTGGCCGTCGAACTGGCGACGCTGACCACGGTGCTGATGGTGGGGCTCTATCGCACGCCGGAGGCGCTGGAGGCGGCGTGGAAATACTTCATCCTGGGAAGCGTCGGCATCGCGCTCGCGCTGTTCGGGACGATCCTCGTCTACCTCGCGGCGCGGCCGGTGGTGGGGGAGGGGCTGGACGCGATGGTCTGGACCACGCTGCTCGCCCATGCCCGCGACTTCGACGCGCCGCTGCTGAACATCGCCTTCGTGTTCCTGCTGCTGGGCTACGGCACGAAGGTCGGGCTGGTGCCGCTGCACGCGTGGCTCCCGGACGCGCATGCCGAGGGGCCGACGCCGATCTCCGCCGTGCTCTCGGGCCTGCTGCTCAACGTCGCGCTCTACGCGCTGCTGCGCTTCAAGATGCTGCTTGCCGCCAACCCGCTCGCCCTCGCCCCCGGCCCGCTGATGATCGCGCTCGGACTCCTCACCGTGCTGTTCGCCGGCGTGATGCTGTACCGGCGACGCGACGTGAAGCGGCTGTTCGCCTACTCCTCGATCGAGCACATGGGGATCATCGTCTTCGCGTTCGGGCTTGCCGGGCCGATCGGCAACTTCGCCGGCCTGCTGCAGATGGCGATGCACAGCCTGACCAAGTCGGCGATCTTCTTCTCGGTCGGCCATCTCGCGCAGGTGAAGGGGACGCAGCGCATCGCCGAGATCGGCGGCGTGACGGAGACGCACCCGCTGCTGGGCTGGGGCCTCGTCGCCGGCGTCTCGGCGATCGTCGGGCTGCCGCCCTTCGGCGTGTTCGCCGCGGAGTTCCTCGTGGTGACCTCGGCCTTCGCGCAGCACCCGCTGCTGGCGGTGGGGCTGGTGGTGGGCCTGTTGCTCGCCTTCGGGGCGCTGCTGCTGCGCCTGACGCAGGTGGCGTTCGGGGCGGTGCGCGGGCCTTTGCAGCCGGTGCGGGCGTCGCACCTGCCGATGCTCGCGCACCTCGCGCTGGTGCTGGTGGCGGGCGTGTGGCTGCCGCCGCCCATGGTCGCCTGGTTCCAGCACGTCGCGGAGCTGCTGGGATGAGCGCGCACTATCGCCGCACGCAGGTCGACGCGGCCGCTTGGGAAGAGGCGGCCGACGCCTTGGTTGCGGGCGAAACCACGCTGCTCAGCCTGTGGGCGGAGATCGGCTGCGTCCACATGGCGGTGCTGGACGAGACCGGCCCCGATGCCGCCGCGGGCGGAGGGAGGATCGCGATCCTCAGCCTCGACTGCCCGGACGCGTGCTTCCCCTCGGTCGGGCGCCGCCATCCGCCGGCGATCCGGCTGGAACGCGCGGTGCGCGACCTGTTCGGCCTTGTGCCCGAGGGGCTGCCGGATACCCGCCCCTGGCTGGACCATGGCCGCTGGGGGGAGGAGAGCGTGCCGGCCGCCGCCTATCCGTTCCTGCCGGTCGAGGGGGACGGGCTGCACCAGATCCCCGTCGGCCCGGTCCATGCCGGCATCATCGAGCCCGGGCATTTCCGCTTCACCTGCGATGGCGAGACGGTCGTGCGGCTGGAGGAGCGGCTGGGCTACGTGCACAAGGGCATCGACCACCTGCTGGCCGGCGCGCCGCTGCCGGCCGCGGCGCGGATCGCCGCGCGCGTGTCGGGCGACAGCACGGTCGCCTGTTCGCTGGGCTTCGCGCGGGCGGTCGAGCAGGGCCTGGACATCGCGCCGCCGCTCCGCGCGGTCTGGCTGCGCGCCGTCATGGCGGAAGTGGAGCGGCTCGCGAACCATCTCGGCGACTGGGGCGCGATCTGCAACGACGCGGCGTTCAGCCTGATGCTCGCGCATTGCGGCGTGCTGCGCGAACGGGTGCTGCGGACCGCGGCGACGTGCTTCGGGCACCGGCTGATGATGGATCGCGTGGTGCCGGGGGGCGTGGCGGTGGACCTCGACGCGGCGGGTCTCGCGGCCCTGCACGACCTGGTCGCGCTGCTGCGTGCGCGCGTGCCGCCGCTGGTGAAGCTCTACGACGACACGGCGTCGCTGCAGGACCGCACCGTGGGCACGGGCCGCGTCAGCCCGGCGCTGGTCGCGCAGTTCGGCGCGGGCGGGTTCGTGGGCCGCGCGGCGGGACGCGCCTTCGACGCACGGCGCGCGATCGGTGACGCGCCCTACGACGCGCTGAGCTTCGAGGTGCCGGTGCTGCAGGCGGGCGACGTCAACGCACGCGTCTGGGTGCGCATCCGCGAGATCGAGCAGAGCCTGTCGCTGCTGGAGCAGCTCCTGCGCGGCCTGCCCACCGGCCCGCTGCGCATTCCGGACGACGACCTGCCGCGCGGATCGGGCGAGGGCCTCGCGCTGGTCGAGGCGTTCCGCGGCGACCTGTTCGTATGGGTCCGCCTGGAGGCGGGCCAGGTGCGGCGCTGCCACCTGCGCGACGCGTCCTGGTTCCAATGGCCGCTGCTGGAAGCGGCAATCGAAGGCAACATCGTCGCGGACTTCCCGCTGTGCAACAAGAGTTTCAACTGTTCCTATTCGGGGCACGACCTGTGAGAGGGGCATTGTGCCGGGGCTTGGCCCGTCCCCCTGTGTCATGGCCGGGCTTGGCCCGCCCCCCTGTGTCATGGCCGGGCGTGGCCCGGCCATCCACGACTGCTCCCGTTCCGTACCTCGAAGTCGTGGATGGCCGGCACAAGGCCGGCCATGACACGGGGACCGGCGGCGGTGCCGGGCATGACACGGGGCGCGGTGGCGGTGCCGGCCATGACACGGGCGGCCGAACCAAGCTCCGCCGCCGCACGCGGACCGCGCGCCCATGCTGAAGCATCTTCTCCAGGGCCTCCGCCGCCCGCTCACCGAGGCCGCGCCGGACGCCGACCCCGCTCTCGCCGACCTCGCCGCGACCCTCGACGCCACTGCCCGCCGCCGGCTTGGGCGCTCGCTCGCGATCCGCCAGGTCGATGCCGGCTCCTGCAACGGGTGCGAGCTCGAGATCCACGCGCTGAGCAACGCGCTCTACGACCTCGAGCGCTTCGGCCTGCACGTCGTCGCCTCGCCCCGGCATGCCGACGTGCTGCTGGTCACCGGGCCCGTCACGAAGAACATGCGGGAGGCGCTGGAGCGCACGTGGCGCGCGACCCCCGATCCGAAATGGGTGGTGGCGGTCGGCGATTGCGGCGCCGATGGCGGCGTGTTCAAGGGCAGCTACGCGGTCGAGGGCGGGGTCGCCGCGGCGATCCCGGTCGACCTCGTCATCCGCGGCTGCCCGCCCACGCCGACGCAGCTCCTGCAGGGGCTGCTCGCGCTGCTCACTCCGCCGGAACCGCCGCCCTCCGCCGGGTGACCGCGCTCACCACCGTGAGCGCCACCAGGTTCAGCACCAGTGCGATGATGCCGATGTTGAGGTCGCGCACGCCCTCGGGCCAGGTCGGGAACAAGGTCGCGAAGCTGGTGTGCGTGAGCGAGGTCGCGGCCACTGTCGCCACGCCCACGCAGATGCCGGCGATCGCGCCCTCGCGCGTCACCGGGTTGTGCGGCAGCAGGCTCGCCACCAGGCAGGGGAAGAGCTGCGTGACGAAGGCGTAGCCCATCAGCAGCAGCGCGACGATCGTCGTCCCGCCGCTCAGCGTGAACCACACCGCGACCAGCGCCACGACCGGAACCAGGCCGCGGGCGAGGTTCGTCACCGTCCGATCCTCGGCATCCGGCCGGAACGCGCGATACAGGTTGTTCGCGAGCAACGTCGCCGACGACATCAGGATCATCGAGCCCGGCACCAGCGCGGTCAGCACGCCGGCCGCGCCGATCACGCCGATGAACCACGGGTCGAAATGCTGCAGCGACAGGCGGAACAGCGCGAGGTCGATGTCGCCGCCGGTCAGCCCCGGGACCTTCAGGATCGCCGCGAACCCCACGAAGAACACGAACAGCAGGATGAGCTGGTACAGCGGCAGCAGCGCCGCGTTGCGGCGGAACGCGCGCTCCTCCTTCGCGGTGTAGAGCGAGCCGAACGTGTGCGGCCAGCAGTAGAATCCGAGCCCGGTCAGCAGTACGGTGGAGTCGAACCAGGCGATGCTCTCGCCGGTGGGACGCAGCGCGAGAAAGCCGGGCTTGGCGGCCTCGATCGCGGTGAACATGGCCGTGTAGCCGCCATATTCCTTCAGCGGCAGGTAGATGCCGAGGAACAGCACCACGGCGAGGATCAGCGTGTCCTTCACCACCGCCGTCCAGGCGGAGCCGTGCACGCCGGAGACCATCACATAGGCGGTCACCACCGCGGCGCCAATCCAGATCGCCGGCGTGGAGCCGATCGAACCGTAGGATGCGGTCGCGACGATGATGCCGAGGCCCTTCAGCTGCAGCACGAGATAGGGGATCAGCGCGACGATCCCGACCACTGCCACCAGCACGCCCAGCGCGGAGCTGTCGTATTTGCGCGCGAAGAAATCGGGCTGGGAGATCAGCCGGTGCTGCTTGGCGTAGCGCCAGATCGGCGGCAGCAGCCAGTAGGAGATGATGTAGGCGAGGCAGCCGTAGCTCAGGATGTAGAAGGCGGGACCGCCATGGCCGTAGGCGTAGCCGGAGCCGCCGAGGAAGGTGAAGGTCGTGTAGATCTCGCCCGCCATCAGCACGAAGACCAGGATTGTGCCGAAGCCGCGGCCGCCGACGCTCCACTGCTCGAGGTCCATGTCCTTGCCGCGGCGCGCCCTGAGGCCGAGGAGCAGGGCGCCGAGGGCGGTGAGGGCGATGATGAGGAGGGCGGCGTTCATCGGGGCGTCCGCCGCGCGGGCTCATCCGCGTTCGCCGGGTCGCATTGGTAGATGATCGTCATGATGGCCGCCGTCAGCAGGATCCACAGCACGATCCATGCGAGCAGCAGCGGCATGCCGAACACCAGCGGCGTCACGCGATTGAAGAAGAACACGCCGCCCAGCAGCCCCAGGAAGGGGAGGGCGGCCAGATACCTGACCCACGCCATTTTCGTTCTGCCACTCTCGTCCGGTGTCGTTCGACACGTTCCAGGTTCACGCCCGGTCGGTGGCCGCACGCCGCGGCGGACGAGGCATTTGCCGCCGCGCCGCCGACCCCCGATCCGACCGGCAACGCGCGGATGCGGGCAGAGTTGCCGAACGGGCACATCGGAACTTGCGAGTGACGCTGCGGTGCAACACTCTGGGTGGCATGAACGACCTCGACCCGACCGATCTCCGCCGGATGGACCTTCGCCAGAACGCCTCGCACTGGGGGGCATTCACCGCCGCGGTCCGGGAGGGCCGCATCACCGACATCCGGCCGTTCGCGGCCGATCCCGACCCGTCGCCGATCATCTACGGCACGGCCGAGGCGGTGCATGGCCGCCTGCGCATCGATCGCCCTCATGTCCGCAAGGGCTGGCTGGAGGGCGATCGCGCCGGCGGCACGCTGCGTGCGCGGGAGCCGTTCGTGCCGGTGGACTGGGACACGGCGACGCGGCTGGTGGCGGGCGAGCTCACCCGCGTGCGCGACGGGTTCGGACCGGCCAGCATCTATGGCGGGTCCTACGGCTGGTCCTCGGCCGGGCGGTTCCACCACGCCAAGACGCAGCTCCAGCGCATGCTGGCGGTCGCGGGCGGGTTCACCACCAGCCTCATGAGCTACTCCTACGCAGCCGGCCAGGCGATCATGCCCCACATCCTGGGTGACATGAGCAGCGTGGTCGGGCCGGTGACCGATTGGCGCGCCATCGCCCGCATGCGCGGGTGATGCTGTGCTTCGGCGGCGTCCCGCTGCGCAACGGTCAGATCATCAATGGCGGCGGCGGCGAGCACGACATGGGTCCGTGGCTGCGCCATGCCGCCAAGGCGGGCGTGCGGCTGATCAACATCTCGCCCGTGAAGGCGGACATGCCGGAGGACGTGCCGGCCGAGTGGATCCCGATCCGGCCCACCACCGATACCGCGCTGATGCTGGCGCTCGCCCATGTGCTGATCACCGAGGACCGGGTCGACCACGCGTTCCTCGACCGCTGCACCAGCGGCTACGACCGGTTGCGCGCCTATGTGCTGGGCGAGACCGACGGCACGCCCAAGACACCCGACTGGGCGGCGGCCGAGACCGGCATCCCGGTCGATCGGATCGTGACGCTGGCGCGGGAGGTCGCGGGCGCGCCCACCATGCTGACCGCCGCCTGGTCCTTGCAGCGCGCGGAGTATGGGGAGCAGCCGTTCTGGATGCTGGCGGCGCTCGCGGCTCTGCTGGGCAGCATCGGCAAGCCGGGCCTGGGCGTGGGGTTCGGCCACGGCTCGATCGCCGGCATGGGCACGATCCGGGGCGACTTCCCGACCGTCGGCATGTCGGCCTTTCCGAACCGCGCCAACAGCATCATCCCGGTCGCCCGCATCACCGACATGCTGGAGAACCCCGGCGCCGAGTACGACTACAACGGCCGCCGGCTGCGCTATCCCGACACGCGGCTGATCTACTGGGCGGGCGGCAATCCGTTCCACCACCACCAGGATCTCAACCGGTTCCGCCGCGCCTGGGCACGCGCGGAGACGATCGTGGTGCACGAGCCGCGGTGGACCTCCGCCGCGCGCCATGCGGATATCGTGCTGCCCGCCACCACGACGCTGGAGCGCGACGACATCGCCTCCTCCGCGCGGGACCGGTTCGTGCTGGCGATGAAGCAGGTCGTGCCGCCGCAGGGCCAGGCGCGCGACGACTATGCGATCTGCGCCGACATCCTGGATGCGATGGGCTTGCGCGAGCGTTTCACCGAACAGCGTGACGTCGATGCCTGGCTGCGCTTCCTCTACGGCCGCTGGCACGACCAGATGGGCAGGATCGGCCACCCCGTGCCGGATTTCGACGCGTTCTGGGCGGAGGGACGGGTCGAGCTGCCGGAGCGGGCGGACGACGTCGTGCCGCTCGCCGAGTTCGTGCGCGACCCGGAGCGCCACCGGCTCAACACCGGCAGCGGCCGGATCGAGCTGTTCTCCGAGACGATCGCCGGCTTCGGCTACGACGATTGTCCGGGCCACCCGACCTGGTTCACGCCCCGCGAGTATCTGGGCGCCCCGCGCGCGGCGCAGTACCCGCTGCACCTGCTGACGGCGCAGCCCGCGACTCGGCTGCACAGCCAGATGGACGCGGTGGGCGTGAGCCGCGACAGTAAGGTCCGGGGCCGCGAGCCGATCTGGCTGCATGCGGACGACGCCGCCGCGCGCGGCCTGGCCGACGGTGACGTCGTGCGGGTGTTCAACGATCGCGGCGCCTGCCTCGCCGGCGTCCGGCTGACCCGGGACCAGTTGCCGGGCGTGGCCGTGCTGCCGACCGGCGCCTGGTACGACCCGCAGGACGCGCTGTGCGTGCACGGCAATCCGAACGTGCTGACGCAGGATATCGGCACCTCGAAGCTGGGGCAGGGACCCGTGGCGCAGAGCTGCCTCGTCGAGGTCGAGCGGTTCGACGGTCCGTTGCCGCAGGTGACGGTGCACGCACCACCCGCGACCACGGAGGGATGATGGCCGCGCCCCTGCTCTCGGTCCGCAATCTCGCGGTCCGCTACGGCGATCTGGTCGGTCTGGCGGACGTCACGCTCGCCGTGCCGGCGGGGTCGGTGGTGGCGCTGCTGGGGTCGAACGGTGCCGGCAAGACCACGACGCTGAACGCGATCGCCGGGTTGGTGCCGACGGCGGGCGGCCAGGTCACGTGGGACGGTGCGGACATCACCGGCCAGCCCGCCTATGCGGTGGTGGGACGCGGGCTGGCGCTCGCGCCCGAGGGATGGCGCCTCTTCGTGCAGCAGACCGTCGAGCAGAACCTGCGGCTGGGGGCCACGGTGCTGCGCGACGGGTCCCGCGTGCCGGCGCTGCTGGAGCGGGTGTTCGCGCTGTTTCCCCGGCTGAAGGAGCGGCGGCGGCAGCGGGCGGGCACCTTGTCGGGCGGGGAGCGGCAGATGCTGGCCATGGGGCGCGCGCTGATGAGCGACCCGAAGCTGCTGATGCTGGACGAACCGAGCCTGGGGCTGGCGCCGGCGGTGGTGGAGGCGATGTATGAGACGCTGGGCCGGCTGCGGCGGGAGGGACTGACCCTGCTGCTCGCCGAACAGGCAGTGGAGCTGGCGCTGGAGGTCGCGGACTACGCCTACGTGCTGCAGACCGGACGGACGGTGCTGGAGGGCAAGGCGTCCGACCTGGCGGACGATGCGGACGTGCAGCGGATCTATCTCGGGCTGGAGACGTCCGGCGCAGAGGGGGCGACCTCCGGGGTTCCGTGATTCGTCGTGGCATGATCCGTCATGGCATGATCCGTCATGGCATGATCCGTGTTACGAAATCCGTCATGGCGGCGCCCCCTATGGGACGCGCACGTCATGGCCGGGCTTGACCCGGCCACCCCCACCGGCACGGCGCGGCGACGGCGCTCCCAACCCGGGACGGCGCCCCCGATGGGACGCGCACGTCATGGCCGGGCTTAACCCGGCCACCCCCACTGGCACGACGCAGTGAGGCTCGCTGGACCGAACCCGGCCTCGCAGCAGTGCCTAGGGACGCGTGGCTGGACAGGTGCCGGTGGGGGTGGCCGGGTCAAGCCCGGCCATGACGAAAAGGGGAGAGCCGGGGCGAGCCTGGCCATGACGGTGCGGCTGGGGAGAGCCGGGTCGACCCCGGCCATGATGTGAGCGATGACGGTGCGGCTAGGGTGGCCGGGTCAAGCCCGGCCATGACGAAGGGGGAGAGCCGGGATGAGCCCGGCCATCACGTGGACCATGACGAAGCGGGGAACCGGGTCGACCCCGGCCACCACGAAGAGCGGTGCCGCTCACGCTCCTCAGTGCGTCAGCGGGATCGCGTGGCCGGTGTCGTAGGCGGTGATCGTCACGGAGCCCGACGGCGTGCCGGCCAGGTTGTCGGTGACATACAGCGCCGACTGGCCGGCAATGTGCAGATCGCCCACCAGCGTCGAGCCGTTGTAGAGGAACATCTCCCCGACGGTCGGCGCGCTCATCTTGAACACCGCGCTCGTCGCCTGGGTGCTGTCGAGCGTGATGCTGCTCGACGCCCCGAACCCCGTCACCGGCGCCATGAACGACATCGCCGTGCTCGGGCGCGCCGCACCGTCACCGATCTCCAGATGCGCGGAGGTGAGCTGGATCGTCTCGCTCGTCGGCGCGCTGGCCAGCACCAGGTTGCTGTTGCCGGTCGCCACGATCGTGCCGGTGCCGGTCAGGGCCCCGGCGGTCAGGGCGGCCCCGTTCAGCGTCATGGTGGAATCGTTCTCCAGCCGGCCATGCGGCAGCCCCGCCGTGCCGGTGGTCTGCACGGTCAGGCTCGATCCCGCGTTCAGCGTGCTGGGACCGCCCACCAGCAGATAGCTGCCCGATCCGGTGAACTCGCCCACATACAGCGCGCCCGACAGGTTGAGCCCGGTCGTGCGCACCACGTCCTGCTGCTGCGGGTAGCCGAGATAGAGCGACCCGGATCCGCTGATCCCGCCCAAGGAGAACGTGCCCGCCTGGGTGAATTGCAGCGTCCCGCCATTCAGCACCATCGCGACGCCCGTCGCGTCGCCAGCGGCGACCGAGACCTGGCCGAGGCTGCCGATCACCGCGGTGTCGCCGGCCTGCGGCACGCCCATCGGCGACCAGGCGCCCTGGGTGGCGAAGCTGCCCGCGGTGCCGGTCCAGCTGCGCGTCACGTGCAGCACGGGGCTCGCGGTGCCGGCGGCCTTCCACGTGTCGGACGGCTTCGCCTTGCTCCACCATAGGTGATCGGCGTTCTCCTGCCAGATGCGGCCGTTCGCGTAGGCGATCTCGACGACCCGCGCGCTGGACATGTCGGTGACGCCGTTCAGCGTCACATGCCCGGCCGAGATGCCCCAGAAATTGCCGCTCGCATCCATGACGGTGCTGGCCGAACCGGCCACCACCACGCTGCCGGAGAGCGAGGCATGCTGGTTGGGAATCGGGTCGATCGCGGTGCCGGTCGGCGGATACCAGGCCGCGCCAAGGGACGTCTTGCCCCACCAGAGGTTATCGGCGTTCTTCTGCCAAACCGTTCCGTTCTCGTAGGCCATTTCGATGACGTTGGACGTTCCGGCATCGACCACGCCGTTGACGGCAACGCGGCCGCCGACGATCGTCCAGACATTTCCGTTTGAATCGGTGATGGATTGGCCAGGACGAGAAATGATCGTGTTGTTCGGAGATGACATGTTGCTTCCGCCGATTGCTACAAATGCAAGTCGTTACGGAGGGTCTAATGTAGTCACGCGTGTGGACGCGCTCACGACGGAGTGAGCAAAATCCTTGTGAAGGGAAGTTGGCCACGCGCCCATTCCATTACACAACCAGCATAGCCGCGCGGTCGCGCGAGGCGCCGGGCCGGGGCGGATCAGGGCAGGGGATTTGCGGCCGAGGCCGCGGAGCGGGGCGATACGGCGTCGGGGCCGCTCGGCGGAACGCCCCCTCCCCAGCGCGGGAAGGGGGCGGACACGGTCAGCGGACGACGGCGATCTGCTCGCGGCGGACCTGGACGGTCAGCTCGTCGAGCGCCTTGCCGACTCGGTCGAGCATTTCACCGATTTCGGCCTTGGTGATGATCAGCGGCGGGCTGAAGCACAGCGCGTCGTTGACCACGGAGCGCGCGATCACGCCGTGCTGCTCGCACAGCTTGGTCAGGCGCGCGCCGACCTTGGCGGCGGGGTCAAAGTTCTTGTGCGCCGCCTTGTCGGCGACGACCTCGACCGCGGCGATCAGGCCGGTGCCGCGGACTTCACCCACCAGCTCATGGTCGGCGAAGCGGCGCCGCAGCTCGCTCTGCAGGTAGCCGCCCACCTCGGCGACGTGGCTGCCCATGTCGAGGTCGTCGTAGATCTTCAGCGTCTCGACCGCGACCGCGGCGGGCACCGGGTGGCCGGAATAGGTGAAGCCGTGGCCGAACGTGCCGATCTCGTGGCTCTGCTTGGACAGGCCCTCGAACACCGTCTCGTTCACCATCACCGCGCTGATCGGCAGGTAGGAGGACGACAGCGCCTTGGCGCAGCTGATTATGTCCGGCTTGATGTCCATGGTCTGGCTGCCCCAGTAGTTGCCGGTGCGCCAGAACCCGCAGATCACCTCGTCGGCGACCAGCAGGATGTCGTACTTCTTCAGGACCGCCTGGATCTTCGGGTAGTAGCCCTTCGGCGGGATGATCACGCCGCCGGCGCCCAGGATGGGTTCCGCCCACATCGCGGCGATCGTCTCCGGGCCTTCGGCCAGGATCAGCTTCTCGAGCTCGTCGGCGCAGCGCGTCGCGAACGCTTCCTCCGACTCGCCGGCCACCGCCTCATGGTAGTGGTGCGGCGTCATCGTATGGATGAAGCCCGGCAACGGCACGTCGAAGGCGCGGTGGTTGACCGGCAGGCCGGTCAACGAGGCGGAGCCGATGGTGATGCCGTGATAGCCCTTGCGACGCCCGATGATCTTCTTCTTCTGCGGCCGGCCATGGGCGTTGTTGTAGTACCAGACCATCTTGATGGCGCTGTCGTTCGCTTCCGACCCGGAGTTCGCGAAGAACACCTTGCTCATGGGCACGGGCGCGCGCTGGATCAGCATCTCGGCCAGCTCGATCATCGGCTCGTGCGACTTCGCCGCGAACGAGTGATAGAACGGCAGCTTGCGCATCTGGTCGGTGGCGGCCTTCACCAGACGCTCGTTGTCGAAGCCGAGGGCGGCGCACCACAGGCCGGCGATGCTCTCGATGTATTCCTTGCCGGTGTCGTCCCACACCCGCACGCCCTTGCCGTGGGTGATCACCACCGGGCCGACTTCGAGATGGGCCTTCAGGTCGGTGTAGGGGTGCAGCACGTTCGCGATGTCGCGGGCGGCGGCGGAATTCGCGCCGGAGGGCGGGGGCGGTGCCATGATCTGGCCTCCTGGTGAGTAGTCCCGGAAAGCCGGACTGTAGGCCCTTCCAACCGATGACGGGAAGGGGAGGCGGGGGGTGTGGCACGCCGGCTCCGGACCAATTCGCGCGGCCGGGTCACTCCAATCCGCCCGCCGAACCACGCGGCGGGTTCGTTGCACCTGCAACGAGACGGGCGGGAGGCGGCTTGGCAGACGGGCCCCGAGGCGGTCATCTGCGCCTGTCCCGGATCGCGGGATCGCCCTTTGGACGGAGAACGGCCATGGCCCTGCGCGGCGTCTTCCCCGTAGTACCCACGATCTTCCACGAGACCGGAGAACTCGATCTCGACGGCCAGCGGCGCGCGGTCGACTTCATGATCGACGCGGGATCGCAGGGCCTGTGCATCCTGGCGAATTTCTCCGAACAGTTCGTGCTGTCGGATGCCGAACGCGACCTGCTGACGGACCGGATCCTGGCGCATGTCGCGGGCCGGGTGCCGGTGATCGTCACGACCACGCATTTCAGCGCCCGCATCTGCGCGGACCGCAGCCGGCGGGCGGAGGCGGCGGGGGCCGCGATGGTGATGATCATGCCGCCCTATCACGGCGCGACCATCCGCGTGCCGGAGGCCGGGATCGTCGGCTTCTTCCAGACCGTGTCGGATGCGATCGGCATTCCGATCATGATCCAGGACGCACCGGTGGCGGGCACGCCGCTGCCCGCGCCGCTGCTCGCGCGCATGGCCCGCGAGATCGCGCAGGTGGGCTATTTCAAGATCGAGACCGCACAGGCCGCGGCCAAGCTGCGCGAGCTGATCGCGCTGGGCGGCGACGCGGTCGTGGGCCCCTGGGACGGCGAGGAGGGCATCACCCTGCTGCCCGATCTCGAAGCGGGCGCGACCGGCGCGATGACCGGCGGCGGCTATCCGGACGGCATCCGCCAGATCGTCGATGCGCATGTCGCCGGTGATCGTGAGGCGGCCGCCGCGGCGTATCGGCGGTGGCTGCCGCTGATCAACTACGAGAACCGGCAATGCGGGCTTGCCGCGGCGAAGGCGCTGATGCAGGCGGGCGGGGTGATCGCGTCCGACCACCTGCGCGCGCCCCAGACGCCGCTGCACCCGGCCGCGCGGGCCGGGCTGCTGGAAACGGCGCGGCCGCTCGACCCGCTCGTGCTGCGCTGGGGGCGCTGAGCCGCCGTCGCCCGCGCTCCGGTGTCATGGCCGGCCGCGTGCCGGCCCTCCGGTGTCATGGCCGGACGCGTGCCCGCCCCCCGGTGTCATGGCCGGCCGCGTGCCGGCCATCCACGGCTTCCTACCGCTCGGAATGCCGTGGATGGCCGCCCAGCCGGCCCGTGGCGGGCCGTTCAGGAATCCCGCGCGCCGATCGTGCGCGTGCGGAACTCCTCGGGCACCGCGTGGCCGAAATCGGTGAAGGCGCGCTTCACCGCCTCGGGCGTCGCGCCGAACACCTGCTTGCGGTTCTCCTTCGCCCAGGCGTTGGAGCTGGCGATCGGATCGAGCGAGCCCTGGAACACCGGCATCACGTAGCGTGCGAACAGCTCGTAGCTGCGCATGGTCTGCTCGCGGTTGGCCCATTCATGCGCGCGAAACAGGATCCCGCCGAACCCGCCCTGGCTGTATTCGAGCAGCCGTTTGATGCCCTTGATCACCGTCTCAGGCGAGCCGACCAGCGTCGTGCCCATCTTCACGCCGTCCGCCAGCGGGTTCTCGGCGCGGCCGGGCGGGCGGCCCAGCGTGTCCTCGAAATAGGTGACGGTCTCGTTGCGCTCGCCCTTGCGCACCTCGTCCAGCGCCTGCTGGTCGTCCTCGGCGATGTGCGCGTTCACCACCACGCGCCACTTCTTGCGGCTGATCGTCTTGCCCGCCTTCGCCGCCGCGTCCTCGGCGATCTGCCACTGCTTGGCCAGCGCCTCCGGCCCGCCGGGCAGGCCGGCCCCGATCGACAGCACGCCCACGCCATGCGTGCCGGCGGCGATCATGCCGAACGGGGTGATCGTGCTCGCGACCGCGATGTCGAAATGCGGGTCGCTGTACGGCGCGAGATGCAGCCGCGCGTCGCGCATCTCGAACCAGTCGGTCTTCATCGTGACCGGCTCTTCCATCTTCAGCAGGCGCATGATCGCGTCCATCGCCTCGAGCATGCGCGGCCGCTGCGTCGCGGGCTCGATCCCCAGCATGTAGGCGTCCGACGTCAGCGCGCCCGGACCGCAGCCCAGCATCGCGCGGCCGCGCGTCATGTGGTCGAGCTGCACCCAGCGCTGCGCCACCATCAGCGGGTGGTGGTAGGGCAGGGAGGTCACGCCCGACCCCAGCTTGATGTGGCGGGTCTTCTCGGCGGCGGCGGCGATGATCAGCCCGGGATCGGCAATCAGCTCCCAGCCGGCGGAATGGTGTTCACCGATCCAGGCCTCGTCGTAGCCCAGATGATCGAGCCACTGGATCAGCTCGATGTCGCGGTCCATCGCCAGCGTGGGGTTCTCGCCCAGACGATGGAACGGCGCGAGAAAGATGCCGAACGTCAAGCCGCGATGGGCCATGCTGCGTCTCCTTCATCGCCGCATGCCGGCGGCGTTCGATCATTGCCGCCCGCGGCGGCGCGGCCGCACGAGCGCGGCGTCGCGGTATCGTGCAACGCGGCGCTGCCGTAGCCAAGCCGGGGAGGCCGTGGCAGCCTCCGCCGCAGAAGCAACGAGTGGAGGAGACGGGTCATGCGGCTCGCGGACAAGGTGGCGATCATCAGCGGCGCGGCGTCGGGCATGGGGGCCGCGACGGCGCGGCGGTTCGCGCGCGAGGGCGCGCGTGTCGTGGTGGCCGACCTGCTGGAGGATGAGGGCCGCGCCGTGGTCGCCGAAATCGAGAAGGCCGGCGGCACCGCGATGTTCCAGCGGCTCGACGTCACCGAGGAAGCGAGCTGGGCGGCCTGCGTCGCCGCGGCGGTGGGCGCGTACGGGCGGCTCGATATCCTGGTGAACAACGCCGGCATCAGCGGCAGCGCGGTGAACGACCTGCTCGAGAGCGGGATCTGGGATCGCGTGATGACGGTGAACGCGAACGGCGTGTTCTACGGCACGAAGTATGCGGTCGAGCAGATGCGCAAGAACGGCGGCGGGTCGATCGTGAACCTGTCCTCGATCTCGGGCGTGGTCGGGCAGAGCATGGTGCACATGGCGTACAACGCCTCGAAGGGCGCGGTGCGGACGATGACGAAGTCGACGGCGGTGCAGTTCGGCGCGGAGCGGATCCGCTGCAACTCGGTGCATCCGGGGCTGATGCCGCCGATGCGCACCTCGGGCGCGACGGCCGATCCGACGGTGCGTGCGAAGATGCTGAAATCCGTGCCGCTGGGGCGGACGGGCGAGGCGGAGGAGGTCGCCAACGCGATCCTGTTTCTGGCCTCCGACGAGGCGTCCTACGTGACCGGCGCCGAGCTCTACGTGGACGGCGGGTATCTCGCGATGTGACCGCGACGGGGTGGGCGGGCTCCGTGTCAGGGCCGCCCCCGTGTCATGGCCGGCGCAGGCCGGCCATCCACGGCTCTCTTGCTGCAGCTTGGGGCAGGCGAAGTCGTGGATGGCCGCCCTTCGGCGGCCATGACACGCGAGCGGTCATGACACGTGGGCGGCCATGACACGCGAGCGGTCATGACACACGAGGGGCCATGACACACGGGGGGCCATGACATGGGTGCGCACCGGCCGTCACACGCCCGCGCCTCCGGTTGCCCCGCGGCGACACACGTATAGACTGCACTGATGACGTCCCTCACCACTGCCGAGATGCTCGCGCGCCTGGTGTCGTTCGACACCACGAGCCGGAACAGCAATCTCGAACTGATCGCCTTCGTGCGCTCCTGGCTCGACCAGCACGCGATCCCATACCGTGTCAGCACCGATCCGGACGGGCGGAAATCCAACCTCCACGCCATCATCGGGCCGCAGACGGCGGGCGGCATCGCCCTGTCGGGCCATGTCGACACCGTGCCGGTGGATGGGCAGGCCTGGAGCGCCGATCCGTTCGCGCTGCGCCGCCAGGACGGCAAGCTGTTCGCGCGGGGCGCCTGCGACATGAAGGGCTTCGTCGCCGCCTGCCTCGCCGCCGTGCCGGCGCTGAAGGCGCGCGACCTGCCGAAGCCCGTGCACCTGTTCATCACCTATGACGAGGAAGTCGGCTGCTGGGGCGCGCAACGCCTGATCGAGGACATCGCGGCGTCCGGCCTCCGCCCCGATCTGTGCATCGTGGGCGAGCCGACCGGCATGCAGCCGGTGCTCGCGCACAAGGGCAAGCTCAACCTCGGCGTGACCGTGCGCGGCAAGACCGGCCATTCCTCGGAACCGGCCAAGGGCGTCAACGCCGTGCAGGCCGCCGGGGAGGCGATCGCCTGGGTTGCGGCCGAGGCGCGCCGCCTCGCGAAGGAAGGACCGTTCGAGGACGGGTTCGACCCGCCGCACACGACGATCCATGTCGGCACGGTCGAGGGCGGCACGATCCTCAACATCATCCCCGAACACGCCGCCTTCACCATGGAATGGCGGCACATCCCGGGCGACGACCCGCATCTCGCGATGCAGCGGCTGCAGCGTCATGTCGCCGAGACGATCGAGCCCGCGATGCATGCGGTCGATCCGCGCACCGGCTTCGACTGGGAGATCCAGCTCGAGATGCCGGGCCTCTCGCTCTCGCCCGACCATGAGCTGACGACGCTGGTCAAGCAGCTCACCGGCGCGAACGCGACGGGCAAGGTCAGCTACGGGACCGAGGGCGGGTACTACGAGAAATCCGGGGTTCCCTCGATCATCTGCGGCCCCGGCCACATCGCGCAGGCGCACCAGCCGGACGAATGGATCGCGGAGAGCGAACTCGCCGCCTGCGACGCGTTCATCCGCCGCCTCGCCGATCGCCTGAGCGGGTGAGGCATGCCGGCGCCCGTCCCGACGCCGCTGCCTGAGTTCGCGGTCGCGCTGAGACCTCCCGACCTGTCGCCGTGGCGGTCGGGCGATGCGGGCGTGCCGGGCTTCATCACGCGCCGCGCCGCATCCCCCGGACCTCATCTCGCCCTGCTCGGCCTCATGCACGGCAACGAGTTCGCCGGCGCGATCGTGCTGGACCGGTTGCTGCGCGCGGGATTCATGCCGCGGCGCGGCGTGCTGACGATGGGGTTCGTCAACCTCGCGGCGTTCGAGCGGTTCGACCCGCGCCGGCCCACGGCGTCGCGCTTCATCGACGAGGACCTGAACCGCGTCTGGGACGAGGCGGTGCTGGACGGGCCCCGCACGTCGCGTGAACTTGCGCGGGCGCGCGAGATCCTGCCGCTGATCCAGACGGTCGACGTGCTGGTCGACCTCCATTCGATGCTGTGGCCGGCCGACCCCGCCATCCTGAGCGGGCCGAGCGGCAAGGGGCTGGCATTGGCGCGCGGGATCGGCACGCCGTCGCTGGTGATCGCGGATTCAGGCCATGCCAATGGCAAGCGGCTGATCGATCACCGCCGTTTCGTCGATCCCGAGACGAAGGCTGCGGCGGTGCTGGTCGAAGCGGGCCAGCACTGGGAGGCGGACACCGTCGCCGCGGCGGAGGCGGCGGTGGCGGGCGTGTTGCGGCACCTCGACATGCTGCCGGCGAACGCTCCGCTTCCCGCACCGCCGCGCGTGCCGCAGCGCGTGGCGGAGGTGACCGCGGCGATCACCGCGGCGACGACGCAATTCGCCTTCGTGCAGGCGTGGCGCGGCGGCGACGTGGTGAAGCGGCGCAACACGCTGATCGCGCTGGACGGCGCGAGCGAGGTGCGCACGCCGCACGACGACTGCCTGCTGGTGATGCCAAGCCTGCGACCGAGCCGCGGCCACACGGCGGTGCGGCTGGCGCGGTTCGTGGGGTAGGAGCGGCGGCTTCGCGCGACGAGCGGGCGGCGGGTGCGGGGCCGCGCTCCCCCCATCGTCATGGCCGGGCTCGACCCGGCCATCCCTCGCGGCACCCTGCCGGTGGGGATGGCCGGGTCGAGCCCGGCCATGACGATGGAGGGGCGGCCACGACGGGGGCGGCCACGACGGGGGCGGCCACGACGGGGGCGGCCATGACGGGGGCGGCCACGACGGGGGGCGGCCATGACGCGGGCGGCCATGACGGGGGCGGCACGACGGGGGCGACCTAGACGTGGGCGGCCATGACGGGGGCGGCCGGACCTCCGCTCCGTTCGCCGCCTCGCGTCCGCCCGGCTTCGCCCGTCTGCCCCCCGGCCTCAGTGCCCGCGCAGGATCTGGCTCAGGAACAGCTTCAGCCGGTCGGTCTGCGGGTCCTCGAACATGCGCTGCGGCGTGCCGCTCTCGACGATCTCGCCGCGGTCCATGAACACCACCCGGTCGGCGACCTGGCGCGCGAAGCCCATCTCGTGCGTGACGCAGACCATGGTCATGCCCGATTCCGCGAGGCCGATCATGGTGTCCAGCACCTCCTTGATCATCTCGGGGTCGAGCGCGGAGGTCGGCTCGTCGAACAGCATGATCTTCGGCTTCATGCACAGCGCACGCGCGATCGCCACGCGCTGCTGCTGGCCGCCCGACAGTTGCCCCGGATACTTCTTCGCCTGGTCGGGGATCTTCACGCGGGTGAGATAGCTCATCGCCAGCTCCTCCGCTTCCGCCTTGGGCATCTTGCGCACCCAGATCGGGGCGAGCGTGCAGTTCTCCAGGATCGTCAGGTGCGGGAACAGGTTGAACGACTGGAACACCATGCCGACCTCGCGCCGGATCGTGTCCAGCGCCCGCAGGTCATCGGTGAGTTCGGTGCCGTCGACCAGGATCCGGCCTTCCTGGTGCGTCTCCAGCCGGTTGATGCAGCGGATCATGGTGGACTTGCCGGAGCCCGAGGGGCCGCAGACCACCACGCGTTCCTGCTGCGCGACGGTCATGGAGACGTCGCGCAGCACGTGCATCGTGCCGTACCATTTGTTGACCTTGTCGAGCACGATCGCCGGCGGGGCGTTGGTGTCGATCCTGTGCGGAACGGGGGCGTCGGCGAAGGCGGCCTGGCTCATGGTCGTGGCTCCGGTCAGCGGCGGCGGGCGCGGTTGAGGTCCTGCTCCAGGCCGCGGCTGTATTTCGACATGGCGAAGCAGAAGCAGATGTAGATGATCGCGAGGACGACGTAGACCTCGGTCGAGAAGCTCTGCCAGGGCGGATCGCTCAGCGCGACCTTGCCCATGGTCAGCAGGTCGAACAGGCCGATGATCAGCACCAGGCTCGTGTCCTTGAAGAAGCCGATGAACGTGTTCACCAGCGGCGGGATCACGAGGCGCAGCGCCTGCGGCAGGATGATCAGCCCGGTCTTCTGCCAGTAGGTGAGGCCCATCGCGTCGGCCGCCTCGCTCTGTCCCTTCGGCAGCGCCTGCAAGCCGCCGCGCACCACCTCGGCGAGGTAGGCGCCGGCGAACAGGATGAAGGCGATCTGCGCGCGCAGCAGCTTGTCCACGTTGACGCCGGCCGGCATGAACAGCGGGAACATCACGCTCGCCATGAACAGCACGCTGATCAGCGGCACGCCGCGGATCAGCTCGACATAGAGCACGCAGAGCAGCTTGATCGCCGGCAGTTTCGAGCGGCGTCCGAGCGCGACGAGGACGGAGAGCGGGAAGGCGAAGGCGAGGCCGAAGGTGGCGAGGATCAGGGTGATCGGCAGTCCGCCCCAGTAATCCTCGGGCACTTCCTGCAGGCCGAACACGCCGCCCCACATCAGCACGCCGATCACCGCGAGGGTCGCGATCCAGATCAGCGCGAGTTCCTTGCGCCAGAACCGGCGCATGGCGGAGACGACGTAGAGGCCGATGAACAGCAGCACGCAGATCGCCGGCCGCCACTGTTCCTCGTACGGGTAGCGGCCGAACAGGATCAGCCGGTACTTGTCGCCGATGATCGCCCAGCAGGCGCCGATCCCCTTGGCGTTCTGGCAGACCGCCGTGTCCGGCCGTCCCTGGGCGTTGTACGGCACGCTCCAGATCGCGTTCACGAAGGCCCATTCGACGAAGCCGACGAGCGCGCGGAGGATCACGTAGACCAGGACGAGCGTGATCGCGGTGGACCACCAGGAGGAGAACAGGTTGGCTCGCGCCCAGGCCCAGGGGCCGACCAGGCCGGCGGGCGGGCGTTCGCGGGCGGCGGCGTAGCCCGGCTCCGCGGTTGCCACGGTGTCGCTCATGCTCAGCGCTCCACCAGCGCGATGCGCGCGTTGTACCAGTTCATGAACAGGCTGATCGACAGGCTGATGGTGAGGTAGACCGCCATGATCACGGCGATGCCCTCGATGGCCTGGCCGGTCTGGTTCAGGGTCGTGTTGGCGATCGAGACGATGTCCTGGTAGCCGATCGCGACCGCGAGCGAGCTGTTCTTGGTCAGGTTCAGGTACTGGCTCGTCATCGGCGGCACGATGACGCGCAGCGCCTGCGGCAGGATCACCTTGCGCAGCACCATCCCCGAACGCAGTCCCAGCGCGCCGGCGGCCTCCCACTGGCCCTGCGGCACGGCCTGGATGCCGGACCGCACGATCTCCGCGATGTAGGCGGCGGTGTAGGTGACGAGGCCCAGCAGCAGCGCGAAATACTCGGGGCTGAGCGAGCCGCCGCCCTGGAAGTTGAAGCCGCGCAGCACCGGCACCTCGAAGGTGAGCGGCGCGCCGAAAATGGCCCAGACGACGAGCGGGAGCGCGACCATCAGCGCGAGCCCCACGGGCCAGACGCGCGGTCGCACGCCGGTCGCCTCCTGCTGGCGGGCCGCGTGCCGGTTCCACAGCACCGTGCCCACCAGGCCGACGAGGAACGCGAGCGCCGCCCATTCATGCGCCGGCTGCAGCTCGAGCAAGGGGATTTTGATGCCGCGGTTCGACAGGAACACGTCGCCGACCCGGATGGACTGGCGCGGTGCGGGCAGGCTCTGCAGCACGGTGTACCAGAACAGCAGCTGCAGCAGCAGCGGGATGTCGCGCAGCGTCTCGACGTAGAAGGCGGTCAGCTTGGCGAGCAGCCAGTTGCTCGACAGGCGGCCGATGCCGATGACGGTGCCCAGGATCGTGGCCAGCACGATGCCGACCACGGCCACCTTGAGCGTGTTCAGCACACCGACGAGCAGGGCGCGGCCGTAGGTGTTGACCGCCGGATTGTAGGGGACCAACGCCTCCCCGATCGGGATGCCGGCGACGCGGTCGAGGAAGCCGAATCCGGTCGCGATGTGACGCGCCGCGAGGTTCTGGTTGGTGTTGTGGACCAGATAGCCGATCACCGCGGCCACCAGGCCCACGATCACCACCTGCCAGACGATCGCGCGGAAGGTCGGGTCCGACCAGGACAAGCGCAGCCGCCGTCTGGGCGCTGCGCGGGCGGCGGCGAACCTCGGATCGGCGGTGGCGTCTGACATGGGAAGCGGGTACCTCGACGTGGTGGTAGGCCGTTGGTGGGCCGTGGTGGTGGCCGATCCCGGGCTGACGGCATCGGGACGGGACGCGATGGAAAGCAAGATCGGGGCCACCCGATGCCGCGTTGGCCGCAGGGCCGCCCCGCCCCGACTGTGCGTCAGTCGGTCACAAAAGATCAACGGGTCCAGACCAGATTGGCGGCTGTCTCCTGGCGGGCCGGTCCCTCGCGTCCCGCGGCGGTCCCCTCCGGTCTTGCCCTGCGGCGCCGCTCCGCTGCGATGACCCCGAATGAAAAAGGCCGCTCGGTTGTCCCGAGCGGCCCATCTTCGACGCTGGCTGGATCAGCGGATCAGCGGATCAGCGGATCGGCGGCGCGTATTGCAGCCCGCCCTTGGTCCAGAGGTTGTTGATCCCGCGCGGCACGCCCATCGGCGTGATGTTGCGGTCCCAGACCTCACCAAAATTGCCGACCTGCTTGATGACGTTGTACGCCCACTTGTTGTCGACGCCGAGCGCCTTGCCCATGTCGCCCTCGAGGCCGAGGAGGCGACGGATGTCGGGATCGGTCGAGTTCATGAACGAATCGACGTTCTGGCTGGTGATCCCCTTCTCCTCCGCCGTGATCATGGCGATGAAGGTCCAGCGGACCAGGTCGAACCACTTGTCGTCGCCCTTGCGGACCATCACGCCCAGCGGCTCCTTCGAGATGATCTCGGGCAGCAGCACGAGGTCGTTCGCCTTCGGGCCCTGGCTGTAGCGGAAGGTCGCGAGCGCCGAGGCGTCGGTGGAGTAGGCATCGCAGCGGCCGGACAGGAACGCGCCCTGGATCTCGGACAGGTCCTGGATCAGGATCGGCGTGAACTTCATGTTGTTGACGCGATAGTAGTCGGCGATCGCCAGTTCGGTGCTGGTGCCGGGCTGCACGCAGATCGTGGCGCCGTCCATCTCCTTCGCGGACTTCACGCCGGACGACTTCTTCACCAGGAAGCCGGTGCCGTCATAGTAGTTCACCCAGGCGAACTCGAGCCCGAGATTGGCCTCGCGGCCCAGCGTCCAGGTGGTGCTGCGCGACAGCACGTCGATCTCGCCCGACTGCAGCGCGGTGAAGCGGTTCTGCGTCGTGGTGGGGACGAACTTCACCTTGCTCGCATCGCCCAGCGCGGCGGCGGTGACGGCCCGGCAGGAATCGGCGTCGATGCCGCGCATCACGCCCTGGCTGTCCGGCAACGAGAAGCCCGGCACCTGGCCCGAGATGCCGCACAGCACCTGGCCCTTGGAGCGGGAGGAATCCAGCGTGGGGGAGCCCGACCCTTGGGCCTGGGCCTGGCTCGTCATGCCGGCCGCCAGCAGGCCGCCCGCCACCAGGCCGCCGGTCAGCACCCGCTTAGCGAGCGAGCCGGAGGCTCGGGACCGATTGAACACCGTCATGCATTCATCTCCCAGATGAGCGCGGGGGATCCCGCGTACGGCGCGACTGTGCGTTCGGCCTGCGTCAAGATCAACGGGGCCGATACAAAATCCCGGCTCCGTGTCATCGTGTTCGCGATGCATGGCGGCGGCTGCCCAACAAACGGCATGGGTGCTGCCGGATTTCGCGCCATCCGCGGTCCCGTGGCGCCGGTAAGTGGCACGCGGGCCGGCACGGGGCACCCGCCGGCACGCTTCGCCCGCGCCGGCACGTGACCTTCGCCGCGCGAGAGCACGTATCGGATTCTGCGACACGTCCCGTCCACCGTTGCCGGCGCGCTCCAACCCTTGATGGTCTCCGCGCGCTGCGGTAGAATTTCCGTGAGAAAACACGCTTTGGTTGTGCTCTTCGCGACCCGCGCCGCCCGAGGTCCGCCATAGACAACGTCCCAGACACGAGCACGCGGCCAAGGCCGGAGATGTCCTCCCCTGAAACGCCGCTCCTGCGCATCCGGGTCTTCGGGCAGATGCGGGCGCAGGATGCGCTGGGCCGGTCGGTCCTGCCACGGGCGCGCAAGACCCGCGCCCTGCTCGCGATCCTGGCGCTCGCCGCGCCGGAGCCGGTGTTGCGCAGCCAGATCACCGCCCTGCTCTGGAGCCAGCGGGAGAAGGAGCAGGCGCGCGCCTCCCTGCGCCAGGCGGTCCACGAACTGCAGGACACGCTGGGCAGCCTCGCCAGCCGGATGATCGTCGCGGAACGCAACCATGTCGGCCTCCACCGCGCCGGGCTCTGGGTCGACGCACGCGCGGCCGGTCCCCTGGGTCACGAGGAGGGCGGGCTGCTCGACCTTTTCCGCGCCCCGCTGCTCGAGGACCTGGCCGGCCTCGATCCCGCCTTCGATCGCTGGGTGCAGGAGGAGCGGCTGCGCCTGCTGCGCGTCGCCCGCACGCTGGGAGAGGGGATGCTGGCCGGCGCCCTCGACGCGGCGGAGCGGATCGCCGCGGCGGAACGCCTGCTGCTCGTCGATCGCGCGCATGAGGGCGCCTGGACGGCGCTGATCCGCGTCCACGCGGAGCGTGGCGACCGGACCGCCGCGCTCGCCTGCTTCGAGCGCTGCCGCGCGGCCCTGGCGGAGACCACCCACCTCGTCCCGAGCGCGGCGATCCAGACTTTGGTTGCCGAGTTGCGCGCGACCGCGCCGGCGCCCGTGCCGAACTCGGCCGCCGGGACCGTGTCCGCGTCGGCCGGCGCCCCGGAGGTTGCGTCACCCGGCGCGCCGCGCGGCCCACTCTCCCCGGCGCGGCCGAACGCCGTCCGGCTGGGCATCATGCCGTTCCGCGCGCCGGAGGGTGACGTCGATCCGAAGCTGACCCAAGGCTTGACCGAGGAGGTGGTGGGGGCGCTCGCGCGGTTCCGCGGCCTGTCCTGCATCCCGATCAGCTCCATCGCCGTCCTGCCGACCGACCTCACCCGCGACGCCCCGCTCTGGGAGCAACTCGGCCTCGACTACGCGCTGGAGGGATCGGTCCAGCGCAGCGGGGATCGGGTGCGCGTGCGGGCGCGCCTGATCGACGTGTGGGCGGCGGGCGAGGTCGTCTGGGCGGACCGGTTCGGCGGTGCGATCGGCGACATGTTCGACCTGCAGGACGAGGTCGCGGCGGCGATCGTGGCGCAGATCGACCCGCACATCCTGCTGCGCCAGGGCGAGCGCCTCGGTGCGCGCCGGATCCGCGCCACCACCGCGCATGAGCGGCTGCTGCAGTCCATCCCCGCGATCTACCGGCTGGAGCGGAACGGGTTCTTCACCGCGGGCGGGCTGCTCGATTCAGCCGTGGCCGAGGATCCCGGCAACGCGCCGGCCCATGCCTGGTACGCGTATTGGCACCTGTTCCTGGTGGGCCAGGGCTGGGCCAACGACCTGCGCGCCGCGACGATGCGGGCCGCCGAACTGGCGGGACGCGCGGTGACGCTGGACCCCGGCGATGCGCGGGCGTTGACCCTGGCCGGCCATGTCCGCGCCTTCCTGGCCCGCGAGCCGGAGGAGGCCTGCACGCTGCACCAGCGCGCCGTCGCGCTGAATCCGAACCTCGCGCTCGCCCGCTGCTTCTTCGGCCTGGCGCAATGCTATCGCGGGCGGCCGGAGGACGGGCTGCCGCTGATCGAGCAGTCGATCCGCCTCTCCCCCTACGACCCGCACATGTTCTTCTTCGAGATGTCGCTGTCGATGCCCCACCTGCTCCGCGGCGAGTACGAGAAGGCGGCGGAGGCGGGGCGGCGCGCGATCGAGCTCAATCCCGGCTTCTCCTCCTCCTACAAGGGGCATCTCTGCGCACTGGGGCATCTCGGGCGGGAGGAGGAAGCCGCGAAGGTCCGCGCCGCGCTGCTGCGGCTGGAGCCGGGGTTCTCGGTGGCCGAGGCGGTGGACCGCTCCCCCCTGGTCCGCCGCGAGGACCGCGCCCGCTACGCGGAGGGCCTGCGCCGCGCGGGGCTGCTGGATTAGCCGCCGCCGGACCCGCCGCCCGCACCCGCGTGCCCCGGCCGCCGCCCGCACCCGCGGCCCCCATCCGTCATGGCCGGCCGTCGAGCCGGCCATCCCCACCGGCAGGCTGCCGCGACGGATGACATGCACGAGGCCGCTCGTGCCGGGGAGGGACCCCGCCAGGGGTCACGCGACCCCGCAGTCCAGCACCAGCCGCGTCAGCCCGCGCACCAGGATGCTCTCCTGCCGCTCCACCGCGACGACGCGCAGCTCCGGGAAGCGACGGCCGAGGGCGGCGAACACCAGCTCCGCCTCGAGCTGGGCGAGGCTGCTGCCGGCGCAGGTATGGATGCCCGCGCCGAAGGCGAGGTGCCGCGTCTCCTCGCGCCCCAGATCCAGCCGGTCCGCCTCCGCGAACACGCGCGGATCGCGGTTGGCGGAGCCGAGGCCGAACCCGACCACCTGGCCCGTGCGGATCGTGACGCCCTGGAACGCCAGATCCGCCAGTGCGTGGCGGAAGGCGATCTGCTGCGGGCTGTCGTAGCGCAGCAGCTCCGTCACCGCCGACTTCACCCCGACGGCGCCCTCGCGCAGCCGCTGCCATTCCCCGGGATTGGCGGCGAGCGCACGCAGCCCGTTGCCGATCAGCAGCGACGACGCCTCGTGCCCGGCGAACAGGAACAGCACGCAGGAGGCGAGCAGCTCCTGGTCGTCGAGGAAGCTGCCCTGGTCCTGCGCCGCGATCAGCAGGCTCAGCAGGTTGCCCTGGGGCGCACGCCGGTGCGCCGCCACCAGCCGCTCGAAATACGCGATCAGTTCGGCCGCGCGCCGGCTGCCCGCGGCGATCCGTTCGGGGGTGCGCACCAGGTCGAGCGAGAGCGTGATCTCGCGCACCCAGCCGCGCACGAGCGGATGATCCTCCTCCGGCACGCCCATCAGGTCGGCCACGATGTCGATCGAGAGCGGCGAGGAGAAGTCGGAGACGATGTCGAACGGGCCGTCGTCGGGGATGCGGGCGAGGGCGGCGGCGATCAGCGCCTCGATCCGCGGCCGCATGCCGAGGACGGGGCGCAGCGCGAACACGGGCGCGGCGATGCGGCGCAGGCGCGCGTGGTCCGGCGGGTCCTTGAACAGCATCCAGGCCGCCAGCATCGCGTAGAGCGGCTTCTGCTGCTCCGGGATGGGCGGGAAGGCTTCGGGCGGCAGCACCTTGGTGATCTCGCGGCCGAACCGGTTGTCCTTGAGCCCGGCGGCGACGTCGGCATAGCGGCTGACGAACCAGAACCCGGCATAGCCCTCGGCCGGCGTCGCGGCCCAGCCGACCGGGTGATCGTCGCGCAGCCGCGCATAGGTCGGGTACGGATCCTCGAGAAAGGCCGGCTCGAGCGGGCGGAACACGGTCTGGCGCGCACCGGACATGGCGGTCAGCCCGCGTCCCTGGTGGTGGCGACCAGGGCGGCGAGCTCGCCCACGTCCTTGGCGGTATAGGCGGCGCGCCGCGGCAGCTTGACCGCGAACCGCTTCTCCAGCGCATCGAGGATCATCAGATGCGCGAGGCTGTCCCATTCCGGCGTGTTCTTCGCGCAGGTGTCCGCGGCGATCTCGGCGCGGTCGATTCCCAGGCTCTCGGCGACGATCGCGCAGACGGGGTCGAACAGGTCGGGGGTCGGGTCTGGGGTCGGAGGCATGAGCGATGGACCGGCCTTGGTGCGAAGGAGCGGGAGAATGTTCCAGCCGAGGTTGCCGGCGGCGTAGCCGGCGATCGGGATCGGGCGCTGCGCCGGGTCGAAGCGCAGGCCCTCCGACCGCGCCAGCAGCACCTCGAAGGCGATGCGCGCCTCGAGCCGCGCGAGCGGGGCGCCGGGGCAGGTGTGCACGCCGGTGCCGAACCCCAGATGACCGCGTGCGTCGCGCGCAAGGTCCAGCGTGTCGGGATCGGCCCAGCGTTCCGTGTCGCGATTGGCGGAGCCGGGGAACAGCATCAGCAGCGCGTTGGCGGGCAGGTCCACGCCGGCCAGCGTCACGGGCCGGGTCGCGCGGCGCGCGATGCGCTGCAGCGGCGGACGCAGCCGCGCGAGTTCCTCGACGAAGCGGGGGATCAGCGCGGGGTCGGCCTTGAGCCGCGCCCAGAGCGACGGCGTCTCGGCCAGGACGTAGGCGCCGCTCGCGATCATGTTCGCGGTGGTCTCGTGCCCGCCGATCAGCAGCAGCGCGCAGAGATTGCGCAGCTCCTCCCGGCTCAGCGTGCCGCGCGCCTCCTCGGCGACGAGCGTGCTGATGATGTTGTCGGTGGGCGCGGCGAGGTGGCGCTCGATCGCGGCGTCGAGGATCGCCATGAGCTGGGTGAGCCCGACCTGCGCCTCGGCCAGCAGGTCGGGGCTGCCCATGCCGGTCGCGGCGAAGCTCGCCAGCAGCGCGTCGCGCGCGTGCCGGTTCATCGCGTCGCGCTGGTCGAGCGGCACGCCCAGCATCTCGCAGATGATCGTGACCGAGAGCGGGTTGGCGTAGACCTGCACGAAATCCATCCGCTCCGGCGCCGCCTCCAGCAGCGCCTCGGCCACCTCCCGGATGCGCGGCTCCAGATGCGCCACCGCGCGCGGGGTGAAGGCGCGGGTGACGGTCTGGCGCAGCCGCGTGTGGTCGCGCGCGTCCTTCATCACCATCGACATCAGCGGCACGTGCATGCCGAGATCGGACGCGTAGGTCGCCGGATCGCGCAGCACCGCCTCCACCTCGGCATGGCGGGAGATGACCCACATCGGCACGCCCGCCAGGCGATGGACCGGGTCGTGCGCCCGCAGCCAGGCATAGGCTGGGTAGGGGTTCGCCTGGATCGCGACGTTGGCGAGGTCGAACCCGGCGGAGGGATAGGCGCCGCTCATGCGGTGCGGCCTCGCGCGCGGATCGCCCGCCACAGCGCGGCCGGACCGGCGGCCGGATCGGGCGTGCCGCCGATCGCGGCGAGATGCGCCGCCAGCGCGTCGCGCGCGAGCTCGGTTACGATCGTCGCCATGGTCGGCAGGTTCGCCGCGTCGAGCATCGCCAGATGGTCGCCGCGCAGCGTGCGGGTGACGACGCGGCCCTCCACCAGCGGTGCCCAGCCGAGAGCGGGGTCAGCGGCGGCCTCGCCCGTCTCGAATTGGAGGAACTCGGCCGGGAACCCGCCCTCCGACCGCAGCACCGCGAGATCGCCCGGCACCGCTCCGTGCCTCGCCGCCCCGATCGCGCGGAAATTGGCCTTGAACAGCGCGGCCATGCGGTCGAGCGGCAGGGACAGCGCGCCGAACAGCCCGGCCGCCTGCATGCGCGCGGCGGTCGCGCGGAACGCGGCTTCCGGCGCCGCGCCCTCGGCCGGCGGCATCGCTCCGCCATACAGGGCGGCGAGGCCGCGTGTCATCGCGGCATAGGCGAGGTCGTCGCTCTGCAGCGCGGCGAAGTCACCGAAGGTGCGCACCGTGTCGCCCAGCAGCAGCAGCGGCACCGGCTCCCCCGCCGCGCGCAGCCGCCGCCCGACGGCGAGCGCCACATGTCCGCCGAAGGAGTGCCCGCCGATCAGCCAGGGTCCGCGCAGCCCGGCCGCGCGCAGCCGCGCAATCACGTACTCCGCCTGCGTCTCGAGATCGTCGAGCGGCGTCTCGCCCTCGGCGAGGCCGGGGAGCTGGACGGACACGAGGTCGAGATCGTCCGCCACCGCGGCCGCCATGTCGCGCAGGTAGAAGGGCAGGGCGAACATGCCCGGCATCATCAGCAGCTTCGGCCGGTCCCCGTCGCCGCCGAACGAGACCAGCGGGCTGGTCGTGGCCTCGCCGCCCGCGAGCGCGCGGGTGAACGCGGCGACGCTGGGCGCCTCGAAGATGCGCTGCAACGGCAGGGTGCGGCCCAGCCGCTCGCCCAGGAGTCGCTGGAGCGAGACGAGGGTGAGGGAGCTCGCGCCGTATTCGAACAGGGAGCGGGCCGGGTCGATCGCCGTCCCGCCCATCACCTCGGCGACCACGCCGGCGACCGCGCGTTCCAAGGCGCCGCCGGACTCGTGCCCCTGGGCGCCGGCGCGCGCGGACGGACGCGCGGGGACGAGCGCGCGCCGATCCACCTTGCCGTTGGACGACAGCGGCACCGCGTCGATGAACGTCAGCCCGGCGGGCACCATGTAGGCCGGCAGCCGGTCCCGCAGATGGGCCAGCAGGTCGGCTTCCAGCGCCGCGTCGCTCGCGGCCGGGGTCCCGGCGCGGGCTAGGATCACGTCGAAGCCCATCAGGTCCTCGAGCGAGCCGGGGACGACGGGCGTGGCGATCGCCGAGAACCCGGCCTCGGCCAGCTCTCGCTCCCACACCGCGCGGGAGAGCAGCGGGTGGCGCGGCCGGCGCGCGAGGTCGGTACGCGCGTCGAACCCGGATTGCAGCCCCATGCCGAGGTCGTACCAGGGGAAGAACCGCGTCTCCTCCAGCACGACCAGCACGCCGCCGGGTGCGAGCCAGCGCCGCAGCCGCGCGAGCGTCGCGCCGATATCGGCGGCGACGTGCAACGCGCTCGAGGCAAGGATGACGTCGTGCCGCCCCTCGTGCTCGGCCGCCTCCGCATCCAGGTCGAGCGTTGCGAAGGACAGCCAGTCGCGGCCCGCGAACTTCGCCTGCGCGGCGCGCAGCAGATGCGGGTTGAGATCGGTGAACAGGTAGGTGAGGCGGTCGGTCGGCAGGTCACCCTCAATCGCCGCGAGGGTGGTGCCGAGTCCCCCACCGACTTCGAGGACGGAGAGGGGGCGGGAAGCTGCCGGGGGCGCGGCGTCTGTCTCCGGGGTCATGGCCGCGCCGGGCCGTGTTCCCTCCGTCATGGCCGGGCTTGGCCCGGCCATCCACGACTGCCCCGCCCGTTCCCCCGAGACGAGCGCCCCCACGACCGCCCCGATCACCGCGTTCGGCGTGGCGAACAGCCGCGCATACACGTCCGGCGTGCCGGCATCGAGGTAGATCGCCGAGGAGTGCTCCCGTTCGGTCAGGATGTCCGGCAGGCGCGCGATCACCCGGTCGAGGAAGTCGAGCGAGGCGGGTTCGAAGCCGAACCGGTCCACCCCGCTGATCTCGTGGCTGGACACCGGCTCCGCGCCCATGCCGACGCGGGCGATCTCGGGCAGCATCCGCTCGAGCCAAAGCCGGTAGCGCGACGCGACGCCATGGTCGCGGATCAGCGACTCCGTCTCGGGCAGTTCGTAGCTGCCGGTGAGCGTGCGCAGCGCGGCAGCGGCCGCGGCGGCCGCCTGGTCGGTGAAGGTCGCCGCGGTGAGCTCGAACTCGTCCCGCCCGATGGACCGGGCGCGGACGGCGAGCGCGGCCTGGGCGGTTTCGCACAACCGCTCCCAAGTGGCGTCAAGCGGCGTCGCGCTCGCATGCGGGACGACGAAGCCGTGCAGCGTGCGCTCGCGCCCGGTGGTGACCGGGGCGGTGACGACGGCCTGGGCGACGGCGGGATGCGCCCCGAGTGCGGTCTCGATCTCGCCGAGTTCGATGCGATGGCCCTGGACTTTGACTTGGAAGTCCTCCCGCCCGAGGAACTCGATCGGGTGGGGCGACGCCCCGTCCGTCATGACGGGCGAAGGCCGTGTCTGTGTCATGGCCGGCAAAGGCCGTGCCTCCCGTGTCATGACGGGCGCAGGCCGTGCCTGTGTCATGGCCGACGAAGGCCGCGCCTCCCGTGTCATGGCCGGCGAAGGCCGCGCCTCCTGTGTCATGGCCGGCGAAGGCCGGCCATCCACGACTTCCTCTCGGCCGCGTTCAGGAGTCGTGGATGGCCGGGCCAAGCCCGGCCATGACACGGAGGGCACGGGCCGCTCGGTGTTCACGCCCGCCCCGTCCGACACGCCCGCCGCGGCCGTCACGCCCGTCCCGCCCGCCCCGCCCGCATACGCCCGGAACCGCCCCAGATCCCCCGTGCGGTAGCGTCGTTCCCCGGTCATCGTGTTGCGCACGAAGCGCGCCGCGGTCTGCACCGGGTCGCGCCAGTAGCCGCGCGCGAGGCCGGCGCCGGAGATCTCGATCTCGCCCACCACCCAGTCCGGACAGTCCTCCCCCTGCGCGCTCACCACGTGCAGCATCTGTCCCGCGAGCGGCGTGCCGTAGGGCACGCTCGTCCAATCCGGATCCAGCGGCCCGATCTCGTGCATGTTCGACCAGATCGCCGCCTCGGTGGCGCCGCCTAACGCCACCAGCCGGGCCGAGGGCGCCTGGACCCGCAGCGTTTCGACCAGCTCGAGCGGCACCCAATCCCCGCTCAGCATCACCAGCCGCAGCGCATGTCCCGCCGGCAGCCCGTACGCGGTCTGCAGCGCCATCAGCGCCGGCACGCTGTTCCACACCGTGACGCGGTGCCGCACGAGCAGCTCCGCCCAGACCGAGGGATCGCGCGTCGCCTCCGCCGGCGGCAGCACGAGCGCGCCGCCGAGGCTCAGCGGGCCGAAGATGTCGAACACCGAGAGGTCGAAACTGAGCGAGGACAGGCCGATCGTCCGGTCCTCCGCACCCAGGCCCCAGCGGCGGTTGACCTCCGCCACCGTGCCGACCGCGGCGGCGTGCTCGATCATCACGCCTTTGGGTTCGCCGGTGGAGCCCGAGGTGTAGATCACGTAGGCCAGCCGCTCCGGATCGGTCACGGCCGGCAGCGCCGGTGCGCCCGTCGCGGCCTTGGCGAGTGCGGCATCCAGCGCGGCCGGGTCGTCGAGCAGCAGCGCCTCGCCGCGTTCCACCAGCAGCGCGCGGCGATCGGCGGGCAGGGCGGGATCGATCGGCAGATAGGCGGCGCCCGCCTTCAGCACGCCGAGAACGGCCACGACCTGCCGCCAGGAGCGAGGGAAGCTCACCGCCACCAGCCGGTCGCGCGGCGCGCCGTCCAGCCGCTTCAGCAGATCGGCCGCGAGGTGCCCGGCCGCCGCGTCCAGGGTCGCGTAATCCAGCGTCCGGTCGGGTGCGATCACCGCGGGCCGGCGCGGCATCGCGCGGGCGCAGCGCTCGAACGCCGCATGCAGCAGCGCGGGCGCCGGTCCCGGCACCATCTTCGCGCGGGGCTGCGCCGGCACCGTCGCGGTCAGCCGCGCATCCCACAACGTGCCGTCGGCCAGGCCGAACAGCAGCGCGCGATAGGCCGCGACCATGGCGTCGACGACGCCGTCGGGGAACAGGTCCGCGGCCACGTCCCAGTTGCAGAAGAGCTGGCCGTCCTCCTCCGAGATCTGGTTGTCGATCAGCACCTGCGGCGTCGAGGAGACGTTGTAGACCGTCGTCCCCAGCCGGTCCCAGCCGCCCGACTCCGTCTCGGCGACCGGCCCCTTGCGGCGGAAGCCGAGGGCCGAGGTGAACACGACCGGCACGGTGGGCGCGGCCTGGCCGGTCCGGCGGGCGATCTCGCGCAGCACGTGGCTGCCGCCCACCTCCGCATGTTCCAGATCGGCGGCGAGCTGCCGCGCCAGCGTCCTGGCGCGGTCGGCGAAGGCCGGTGCGGTCGCGTCGACCTCCAGCAGGATGGTGGAGGTGTAGTCGCCCAGCACCAGCGGCATGTCGGGATGCAGCGCCGGCCGGTTGAACGACGTCACGGTCAGGCAGAAGCGCTGCGTGCGGCTCCAGGCGGCGAGCGTGTTGGCGTAGGCGCACGCGAGCAGCGTGGGCAGCGTGACACCATGTGCCTGGGCCTGGCGGCGCAGCGCGGCGGCGGTGTCGGCGGGCAGCACGACATTGTGGCGGCGGAAGCGCGCGCCGACCCGATCCGCGGCATCCGGCCGCAGCGGCAGGTCGGGGCCGGGCGGCAGGGTGGCGGCACGCTCCGTCCAATACGCCGCGCTGCGCTTCCACGAAGCGGCCTCCTGCGCGGCGAGCTGGGCCAGCACGACGTCGCGGAAGCTCACGCCGATCGGTGGCAGCGGGGCGGAAAGGTCGTCGTACAGCACGCCCCATTCCCGGCGCAGCGCATGGATGCTGGCGGCGTCGAGCGCGATCAGGTCGAAGCCCATGTGCAGCCGCGCCTTGCCGTCGAAGCGAGTGACGCGGATGTCGAACAGCGGCCACGCATCCGGCGCGGCAACGCGGCGCGGCAGCTCCGCCCGCAGGCGCGCGAGCTCCGGTCCGGGATCGGTGCCGGTCAGGTCGAGGATGGGGAACCGGCATTCCGGCACCTCCGCCAGGATCTGCTGCGTGCCGTCGGGGCGGATCACCGCGCGCAGCATGTCGTGACGGCGGATCAGGACGTTCCACGCCGCCTCGGCGCGGGCGAGGTCGACCTGGTCGGTGTCGAACTCGGTGTAGAGGTAGCAGCTCACGCTGCCGAGGGTCAGGTCGCCGCGCCGTCCCACCCAGTAGGCGCGCTGCATGTCGGTGAGCGGGAACGGGTCGTGCCGATGCGCGAGATCGGGTGCGAGCATCGCCGGCGCGCGGGCGCGGGCGGCCTGCCCGAACGTGGCGGGCGCCCCCGCGGCGATCGCCGGTGCAGCCGGCGCGGGTGCGGTCGCGTGCAGGCCGGCCGCAGTCGCGTGCAGCGCGGGTGCGGGCGGTGCCGACGCGGGCTGTGCGGGCGCGTGCGGTGCGGCGTCCTGCGGCGTGGTCGCGGGTGCGCTCGTCAGGGAACGGAGCGTGGCGCCCTCGATCAGCTCGCGCACCGACAGCGACAGGCCCAGCTCGCGTTCCGCGCGGTTGCGGATCTCGACCGCCACCAGCGAGTCGAGGCCCAGATCGTGCAGCGGCACATCCGGATCCGGGGAGGTCGGCAGACCGAGGCATGCCGCCACGATCATCCCCAGCACCGTCATCTGCCGGTTCGAATCGCCGGCCACCTGCGCAGCATGGAGGGCCACGGCGGGGGGCGGTGACGCGGGCAGCCCCGGGGCCGGCAGCGCCGCCGCGAGCGCGTGCAGCGTGGCGCCTTCGATCAGTTCACGCACCGACAGCGACAGGCCGAGTTCGCGCTCCGCGCGGTTGCGGATCTCGACGGCCACCAGCGAGTCGAGGCCGAGATCGTGCAGCGGCACATCCGGATCGGGCGGTCCCGAGAGGCCGAGACAGCCGGCAACGATCCCGCCCAGCGCCGTCACGATGTCGGCGCGCGTGGCGGCGGTGCGGGTGGCCGCGGCCTGCGGGGCGGCGTCGGGGGGTGAGGACGCGATCGGGGCGGCTGCCGCCGGCCCCGATGGGCCAGGCCATGCCGCCGCGGATGCCGCAGCGGACGGACCCTGCGCTGCCGCGTCGGCCGGCGGCGGTGAGGCCGCAGCCTCCCGCGGCAGCCGCGCGAGGAGCGTGCGGAGCGACGCGCCCTCGATCAGCTCGCGGACGGAGACTTCTAGGCCGAGTTCGCGCTCCGCGCGGTTGCGGATCTCGACCGCGACCAGCGAGTCGAGCCCGAGATCGTGCAGCGGCGTGTCGGCATCGGGCGGCGCGGCGAGGCCGAGGCACTGGGCGACGATGCCCCCCAGCACGGCCGCCGGTTCGGGGCCGGTGCGGGGCGGCGGGTTGGCCGGGGTCACCGCCGGTCGTGCACCGGCATCGCGGGGCATGGCCGGCTGCGCACCGGCATCGTGCGGCTCCGCCGGCACGGCGTCCCGGTGCGCCGCCGCCTGCGCAACCGAGCGGAAGAGGCCGGGCGGGAAGTCGCCGAAATGGGCGGTGAAGCGGGCCCAGTCGACGGATGGGAGCACCGCTGCCGCGCCCTGCATGCCGTTCAGCGCGCGGCCGAACGCCGCCGTTCCCTCCGCCGGCCCGATGCTGCCGAGGCCCAGGCGTTCGGCGTTGCGGTCGAAGCCGAGGGCCGCGGCGGAGCCGATGTCGCGCCAGACGCCCCAGTCGAGGCTCACCGCCGGCAGCCCCTCCGCCTGACGCTGCGCGGCCAGGCCATCGAGGAAGGTGGCGCAGAAGGCGTGGTTCACCTGGCGCGCCGATCCCAGCACGCCGGCCGCGGAGGAGCACAGCACGAAGTGCCGAACGGGATGCGCCCGCGTCGCCGCGTCCAGCGCCAGCGCGCCGGCGATCTTGGCATGCACGACGGGGCCGAACGTGGCGGCGTCCTGCGCCGCGAGCGGCGCGTCGGCGAGGAGGCCGGCCGCATGCACCACGCCTTGCACGTCCCGTTCGCGCAGCAACCGGACCAGCAGGTCGGCATCCGCGGCATCACCCGCGACGCAATGAACCGGCACGCGGACGTCCGGCGGCGCGGCCGGTGTGCGGCGGCTCAGCAGTACGAGCCCGCTGGCGCCATGCGCCGCAAGCCAGGCGGCGATCGCCTGGGCGAGCCCGCCGGATCCGCCGGTGATCAGCCACGTCCCGTCCACACGCGCGAGCGGCGCGGGGGCGGCGATGGGGCGGAGCCGTGGCACCTGCCGCGTGCCGTCCGCATCCCAGCGCACTTCCGCCTCCGGCGCCTCGGCGCGCAGCTCCGCTTCCAGCGCCTCGGCGCCGGGCGGGGCGAGCAGCAGGCGGGGGTGGAGCGCGGGGGCCTCGATCGCGACGGTGCGCAGGAAGCCCGGCAGGCCGGCATGGCCCAGCCCGTCCTGGCCGACCAGCACGAGGCGGTGCGCGGCCTGGCTCGCCTGGAGCGCGATCCGGGTGAGGCCGGCGAGCAGCGCGAGCTGCCCCGCCTCGGTCGGTTCGGCGGGAGGCACGACATGCACCAGCGTGTCGGGTGGGGGCTCGATCCCGGCCAGCCACGCGGCGGGCGATGCGGCGGCCGGGCCGGCGGAACCGCCAGAACTCGTGGACGCGCCAGAACTCGTGGACGCGCCGACCGACGGCGTGTGTCGCGCCGGTGCCGGCGGGCGGCGGGCGACGATCACCTCGCCGGTGCCGTCGGCGGTCTCGAAGCCGGTCTCGGCCAGGACCTGTTTCCACGCGGCGCGCGAGAGCAGCGGGTGGTCCGGGCGCAACGCGGTGTCGCCGAAGCGCCACCAGCCCTCGGTGAGGCCGAACACGAGGTCGACCCAGCGTCGCGCCTCGGTGCTCTCGACCAGTATGAGCACGCCGCCGGGCGCGAGCAGCGCGTGCAGATGGCGCAGCGACCGCGCGATATCGGCGGTCGCGTGCAGCACGTTGGCGGCCAGGACGAGGTCGAACGACCCGGGGCCGAACCCCTGGGCGGCGGGCGGCCGTTCCACGTCGAACAGCCGCATCTCCAGCGCCTCGCCCGCGAATTTGCGCCGTGCGGCGCCGAGGAACCCGGTGGAGAGGTCGGTGAAGACGTAGTGCCGGCGGTCGCGCGGCAGCGCGGCCAGGACGGCGCCGGTCGCACCGCCGGTCCCGGCGCCCACTTCCAGCACGCGCAGCGCGCGGCCGGGGGGCAAGGTGGCGGCGAGGCGGCCGGCGGCCTCGGTCAGCAGGCCGTTCACCACGCGGGCGTAGGGAGAGGTCTCGTAGAAGGCGCCGGCGCCATCCCCCTCGGCCGGGAAGAGGAGCGCGAGCGGCTCCTGCCGGCCGGTGAGCACGTCGGCGAGCGCGGCGCCGCAGCGGCGCAGGACGGCGATCTCGCCCGCCATGGCCGGGGCGGCGGCGGAGAGTGCCGCGGCGCGCGCGTCCGGATCGGTGTCGGGCGCGGTCCGGCGGACACGGACGCGCCGGCCGGTCATGATCAGCACGCCATCGTCGGCCAGCATGCGGAGGATACGGCGGAACAGGCGGCGGTGGCGGTCGGCGACGCCCAGCGCCTCGGCGGTGGCGGCGAGGGTGAACTCGTCGCCGGCGGCGAGCGGCAGGCCGAGGCGGCGGAGCGCGCGGACGGCATAGGACGTGGCGGCGTCCTCGAGGCCCTGGGCCATGGCGGCGTAGGCCTCGGTGCCGTGCCGCGCGGCGAGCGCGGTGCCGGCGGCGTCCAGCGCGGCGGCGAGGTCGGCGGGCGGCGGGAGGAAGTCCGGGCCGGGCGGCGCGTCGGAGAGCGGCGCGGGCGTCCAGGCGATGCGGTAGAAGCCGCCCTGGTCTCCGCTCCCACGGGCGCTCTCGTCGCCGTTGCTGTCCCCGCGTCCCGGGGCGCCGGTCGGGGCGCCGGTCGCCCCGTCGGCGCCGGCGGCGCGGAACAGCAGGCCGGCCACTTCCAGCGCGATCCCCTGCGCATCCAGCACCGTGACCTCGGCCTCGATCCCCTGCGGGGTGTGGCGGGCGCGGGCATGGACGGTGGCCTCGGCACCGATCGCGTGATGCAAGACGAGCCGCGCGATGCGGGTGGGCACGAACTGTCCGGCGGTTTCGGGCAGGGCGGCGGCGACGAGTTGCAGCGCGGCATCGAGCCGCGCGGGGTGGATGGCGAACCGTGTCTCGCCGGGGGCGGGACGGAGCGTCGCGGTGGCATGCCCGTCCTGGCGGCGGATCGCGTCCAGCAGCCGGAAGGCCGGCCCGTGGCGCACGCCGCTGCGGGCCATCGCGTCGTACAGCGCCTCGGCCGCGAGCGGCGTGCCGAGGGGTGCGAGCGGAGCGGGGCCGGGCGAGGGGGCGGGGACGAGCCGGGCGGTCGCGTGCAGCACCGGGTCGCTGCCGTCGGGCGCGACGCTCGCGATCCGGATCGTGTCGCCGGCGAGGATGGTGTGGACCGTGCGCTCGCCGGGGGTGAGCGGCGCGGGGATGCGCAGTTCCTCGAGCGCATGGCCGGGACGGGCGGCGAGCGCCATGGCGACGAAGCAGGCGGCGGGCACGACGTGCCGCTCCCCCACGACGTGCTCCGCGAGGAAGCCGAGGTCGGGGTGGCCGGGCGAGATGGTCGATTCCCAGCGGGTTTCGGCTGCGAAGGGCAGGGAAAGGCGGCGGCCGAGCAGCGGGGAGGCGTGCGGGTCGGTGGCCGTGGAGGGGGTGGGCGGCGGGATCGCGGTGTCGGGGGCGGCGTCGATCCAGAAGCGCTGCCGCTCGAACGGCGTGAGGGGGAGCGCGACCTTGCGGCCGCTGGTCGGTGGCAGGGCGGGTGGAGGGGCCTTGGAGGGCACTGCGGTGGCCAGGGCCTCGGGGCTGTCGACCAGCACCCACCAGGGCAGGCGCGCGCGTCCTGTCGCGGCGGTGTGGCAGATGTCGGCGAAGGTGTCGGTCGTGGTCGCAAGGTGCTCGCGGTAGCGCGCGATCAGGCTGCGGAGCGCGGATTCGGAGCGGGCGGAGAGGAAGAGGCGGCTTCCCGTGTCGGGGCCGCCTCGCGCGGCGCGGTGGTGGGCGCCGCCCTCGGTGTCATGGCCGGCCTTGGGCCGGCCATCCACGACTTTGGCGGGGGCGGCAGGGGACGTCGTGGATGGCCGGCCTTCGCCGGCCATGACACGAGGGGTCGAGGCCATGACACCAAGCGCCGCCGTGACACCAGGCGCGCCGGCCATGACACCAGGCGCGCCGGCCACATCACCAGGCGCGCGTTCCAGGACGATGTGCGCGTTCGTGCCCGAGAAGCCGAACGAGCTCACGCCGACCGCGCGGATCTCGGCCTCCGCGAGGGCCGTGGGCACGCGGATGTCGACCCCGCCGAGGTCGATATGCGGGTTCAGCCGCTTGAAGTGCAGCGTCGGCGGCAGCGCCTGGTGGCGCAGCATCTGGATCGCCTTGATCAGCCCGGCGACGCCGGCGGCGGCCTCGGTGTGGCCGATATTCGTCTTGACCGACCCGACATGCAGCGGCCGCCTCCGGCTGGCGAACACCGATTTCAGCGCGTGCATCTCGATCGGATCGCCCAGCGCCGTGCCGGTGCCGTGGGCCTCGACGTAGTCGACGGACTCGGGCGGCAGGCCGGCATTGGCGAGCGCCTGGCGGATCACCGCCTCCTGCGCGAGCCCGTTGGGCGCGGTCAGGCCGGCGCTGCGGCCGTCCTGGTTGATCGCCGATCCGCGGATCACCGCGAGCACGCGGTCCCCGGCCGCCTCGGCGTCCGACAGGCGCTTGAGCAGGATCACGCCGCAGCCCTCGCCGCGCACGTAGCCATCGGCGCCTTCGTCGAACGTCTTGCATGCGCCGTCGGGCGACAGCATGCGGCCCTGGCAGAAATTCACCGTGATGTCGGGCGTCAGCATCAGGTTGACGCCCGCCACCACCGCCAGCGTGCATTCCCGGTTGCGCAGCGCCTGCACCGCGAGATGCGTCGCGACCAGGGAGGAGGAGCAGGCCGTGTCCACCGCGAGGCACGGGCCCTGGAAGCCGAACGTGTAGGAGACGCGCCCCGAAGCGACGGAGGCCGCGTTGCCGGCACCCGCCGAGGCGTTGCTGCCCGACCCGTGCGCCGTGCGCGAGAGCAGCGCCGAGTAGTCGTTCGTGGAGATGCCGACGAACACGCCGGTCGGACTGCCGACCAGGGAGGGCGGCGGGATGGCCGCGTCCTCCAGCGCCTCCCACGTCGCTTCCAGCAGCAGGCGCTGCTGCGGGTCGATGCCCACCGCCTCGCGCGGGGAGATGCGGAAGGCGAGCGGCTCGAACTGGTCCACGTTCTCGATGAAGCAGCTCTTGCGCACGTACATCTTGCCGGGCCGCCCCGGGGTCGGATCGTACAGCGCATCGACGTCCCAGCGGTCCGGCGGCACCTCGCGGCTGCCGTCGAGCCCCTGGCGCACGGCGTCCCACAGCGCCTCGGGGGAGACCGCGCCGGCGGGATAGCGGCAGGCCATGCCGACCACCGCGATCGGCGCGGCGGCGGCGCGTTCCAGCTCCGCGATGCGCGCGCGCTGCGCCTGCAGGGCGATCACCGCCTTCTGCATCGGCGTCATGGCGACGGCGTCGTCGGGCATGGATCCTCCGGTTTCAGGCGCAGGCGTCGCGCAGGCGGGCGACGATTTCGGGGAGCGGGATGTCGTGGGTGCCCTCGGGCGTGCCGGCGATCAACTGCAGGCAGGGGCCGCGATAGGACAGGATCAGGATGCCGCCGCCGCCGCGCGCGGCGCTCAGGACGAGCTGCATCGTGGTGTCGGGATCGGCCTCGGCGCGCGTGCCCACCGTGGGCGCGCCCGTGATGGTCATCGTGGCGGGCTGGTAGTCCGGCGTGCCGCCCATCAGCAGCCGCGGCAGGGCGAGCAGCGCGTCGCCGGCGGCGCCCGCGCGGATCTGCTCGAACAGCGCGGCGCGGTTGTCGCGGGCGGCGTCCCAGAACGGACCCTCGGCCAGCGGCGTGAAGACGTGCGCGACGGCGAGGCCGGGGCCGGCGGGCGGGGCCGGCCGGATGAAGCGCTCCATGTCCACCGCATGCGCGACGGTCGCCACCTGCATCGTGTCGCGCAGCGCGATGGCGAGCGCGCCGTTCAGCGACACGCCTTCTTCCTCGCAGCGGTCCGCGAGGCGCCGCGTCTCGGCTTCGGTCAGCACGTGCCGCGCGAAGCGGGTGGGCGTCGCGCGGGGCAGGATCGCGGTGAGCCGCTCATGCCCCAGCGCCTGCCAGCGCGCGCCGGCGCGGGCGGACCACCATGCGTCGAGCAGGGTGTCGGCCTCGGCGTCGCCATACTGGGCGGGGGGCAGGAGTTCCTCGCAGGGCGGCGCAATCGGGCCGGGGTGTTCGCCGGCGAGGAAGGCATGGGCGACGTGCAGGCTGGTGCGCCAGTCGGTCAGCGCGTGGTTCACCGCGAGGATCAGCGTCGTGCCGGCGGGATGGTGCTGCAGGACGGCGTGCCAGGGCGGGTGACCCTCGGTGCCGACGCGGGTGCCGAGCAGGGCGGCCGCGGTGGGGAGCCAGTCGTCGGGGGAGGCGGTGGTCTCGTGCCGGAGGACGCCGGGCGTGTCGGAGGACGCCCAGCGCGGGCGGCCCTGCGCGTCGCGGCGGATGGTGGGGAGGGTGAAGCGGGTAGGGGCGTCCGTGTCTTGGGCCGGCCCGCGTCCGCCCGTGTCATGGCCGGGCTTGTCCCTCCCCGTGTCATGGCCGGACTTGTCCCTCCCCGTGTCATAGCCGGACTTGTCCGTCCCCGTGTCATGGCCGGGCTTGTCCCGGCCATCCATGGCTTCGCTCCCCGCGGCACCGACAGTCGTGGATGGCCGGCCTTCGCCGGCCATGACACGGGGGGCCAGGCCTTCGCCGGCCATGACACGGGGGGCCAGGCCTTCGCCGGCCATGACACGGGGGCGTGGGTCTTCACCGGCCATGACACGGGGGGCCGGGCCTTCGCCGGGCATGACACGGGGGGGTGGGCCGTCCCCGCGGCGTCGTTCCACCACGACGATGCTGTTCATCGGGGCGACCGCGTCGAGCAGCCAGAACTTCGCCTCGTTCGGGCTCAGCAACCGCTGCATCGCTCAGGCCCGCGCGGTCTTCTCGAGCAGCAGGTCGACCATCTTGCCGACATTCTCGAGCTTGCCGACTTCGGCCGGGTTCAGCTTCACGCCGAACGCGCGCTCGACCGCCAGCACCAACACGATGTGCTGCAGCGAGTCCCAGTCGTCCAGGTCGGCCGCGGTCATCGCATCGTGGATGCGCAGGTCCGGGTCGTCGAACGTGTCCTGGAACACGGTCTCGAGGCGGCTCACGATGTCGGCGCGGTCAGGCATGCGGCGTGTCCGATGAAGGGGCGAGCTGGACCCAGGTGGTCCAGCCGGTGTCGCGCGTGGCGAGGTCGAGCACCCAGTCGGTCTCGCTCGTCCGGGTGAAGCCGATCCGCGGATACAGGTCGGCGACGAGCCCGTTCTTCGCCGATCGCACGTAGCGTCCGACGATCCGCGTGCAACCCTGGGCGCGGGCGACGTCGCGCATCAGGCCGGCGGTGAATTCCTCAACCGACCGGCCCAGCACCCGGCAGCTCATCACCCAGGTGTCCACCAGAAGGTCGCCGCCGTCGCGCCGCAGCACGAGGCAGGCGATCAGCCCGTTGTCGCCGAACCGGTCGGCGAGGCGGATGTGGCGCAGCGTCACGTCGTCCCGCGCCGCGAGCGCCGCCAACTCCGCCTCGCCGTGGCGGGTGCCGGTCAGGTGGAACTGGTTGCTCTTGCCGATCAGCTGCGCCATGCGCGGCAGGTGGAACGGATCGGCGCCGCCCACGGTCGCCACCATCTCCAGGCTGCGCAGATAGGCGTCCATGTCGACGAAGCGGGCGCGCACCGCCTCGCGCGCCGCGTTGTCGGCGTAGTAGCGGCTGCGCTCCGCATCCTCGGCCGAGAACGCGGCCGGCTCGAACCAGCCGGGGGCGGCGAGGGCGGCGACGTAGCCGGACGGGTCCTCGGGCAGGTCCACCACCGCGACCTCCGGCAGATGGCGGCGGACGATGTCGCGCTCCATCGGGTTGTCGTCCACGAACACCAGCGCATCGAGGCCGATGTTCAGCCGCCGCGCAATGTCGCGCAGATTGTCCGCCTTGTTGTCCCAGTTGGCCACGAAGGCGGCGAAGTCCTCGACGCGCAGCACGCTGTCCGGATGGTCGCGGAACACCGCGGCGGCCGTCTCCGCGTCGTTCTTGCTGCAGGCGGCGAGGATCACCCCGCGCTCCTTCAAGGCGCGGACATGGGTCTGGAACGCGACGAACGCCTCCCCGTCGGCGCCGGATCCGAGCCGGATGCCGGTGAGGCCGTCGTCGCCGATGACGCCGCCCCAGAGGGTGTTGTCGAGGTCGAGCACGAGGCATTTCTTGGCCAGTCCCCGCGCGCCCGCCAGCAGCCGCGAAGCGGCATGCGCCACGAGGCCGGAGGCGTCGAGCGCGAAGGCGTGGCGGGAGTGGAACCACCAGCGCGCATCGTCCCATCGCCGGCGCCCGTAGACGGCGGCCACGTGATCGAGGTCGAACAGCACGACGCCCGTGGGCGCGGCCTCGGCCAGCGCGGCGTCGTAGCGGCGGAGCATGGCGCGTCGGCCCCAGGGCGCGGCGCCGGCGAGATTGCCGAACGGGTCCTCGGCCGGCAGTTCGACGAGCGTGTCGAGCACGAGGCATCCCGCCGCCTCGGCCAGCCGGTGCCACAGCATGCGGCGCTCCGCGACGGCGGCTTCGATCGCCGCGTCCCGTTCGGCCATGCCGGCGCCGGGTGCAACCGCGAGCGGCACGTCGCGTGCGGTCGCGAACAGCCAGACCACGTCGGGGCGGTCGCGATACAGGGCGGATCCGGGTTGAAGGACCGAGGCCGCGACCGTGTCGAACGGCGCCACGCTCACCGCCGCGTCGAAGCCGGCCTGGGCGAGGAACAGCCGCAGCACCGGCGCGAAATGCTCGAGCGTGTGGGAGGCGAGCAGCGCGACGCGCAGCTTGCGCAGGCCGCAGGCGCCGAGGTCGATGCGGTCGAGCGCCTTGGCGAGCCGAACGAGGTCGACGTAGTCGGCTTCCGGCGCGGCGGCGGCGAGGAGCAGCGCCAGGGCGTGCCGGTGATCGCCGGCCAGGGCCGCCACACGCGCCTCGGCGAGCGCGGATTTCAGGGGGGTGGTGGCGGGCATGACCGTGATGCCAGCCGCCTGCGCTGCTTCCAGCGGCACCCTCGACCCCCCGCGTGATTGATCCGTTGCGTTCCGCGCCGACCATAGTGCCTCGCCGTATCGGTTGCCAGCACCATGAGCACCCGCCGGCCGTCCCGCGGGACGGCCTTGCACCGGGACGCCCGTGGTTGACGGCGGGCGCCACCGCGGCAAGGGTGCGCGCCATGCGCATCGCCTCCCTCCTGGTCGCCGCCGGCAGCGGTGTCCGCTTCGGCGCCGAGACCCCGAAGCAGTTCCTGCGGATCGGGGGCAAGCCGGTGATCCGCCACGCGGCGGAGGCCCTGGCGGCCGAGAGCGACATCCTGCAGCCGGTTGGCGACGCGGCGGCGATCGAGGCGGCGCTGACCGGGCTGCCGCACCGTCCGGTGGTCGCGGGCGGCGCCACCCGCCAGGACAGCGTGCGCGCCGGGCTCGAGGCGCTTGCCCCGTTCGCCCCCGACATCGTGCTGGTGCACGACGCGGCGCGGCCGATCGTGCCGAAGGGCACCATCGCCGCCCTGGTCGCCGCGCTGGCGGAGGCACCGGGCGCGATCCCGGCCGCGCCGGTCGCCGACACGCTCAAGCGCGTGGTGGCGGGGGCGATCACCGAAACGGTACCGCGGGACGGGCTGTTCCGTGCGCAGACGCCCCAGGCGTTCCGCTTCGCGACCCTGCTGGCCGCGCACCGCGCCGAACTGCAGGGCGCGACCGACGACGCCTCCCTGCTGGAGGCCGCGGGCGAGCGGGTGCTGGTCGTGCCGGGGTCCGAGGACAACATCAAGCTGACCTGGCCCGAGGATCTCGGCCGGCTGGAGCGCGCCATGACGACCCTGTTTCCCCGGATCGGCACCGGGTTCGACGTGCATGTGCTGGTGGAAGGCCGGCCGCTGATGCTGTGCGGCATCGCGGTGCCTCACGAGAAGGGGCTCGCCGGCCATTCCGATGCCGACGTGGGCATCCACGCCCTGTGCGACGCGATCTACGGCGCGCTGGCCGAGGGCGATATCGGCCGGCACTTCCCGCCCAGCGAGGCGAGCTGGAAGGACGCGGACAGCGCGCGCTTCCTGCGCCACGCGGCGGAGCGGATCGCGGCGCGCGGCGGGCGGCTCGCCAATGCGGACGTGACGCTGATCTGCGAACGGCCGAAGATCGGGCCCCATGCAGCCGCGATGCAGGCGCGCCTGGCGGAGCTGCTGGGCGTTGCCGCCGACCGGATCTCGGTGAAGGCCACCACGACCGAGAAACTGGGTTTCACCGGTCGGGGCGAGGGCATCGCCGCCCAGGCCGCGGTGTGCCTGCTGCTGCCCGACTGACCGAGTTCAGCAACGAGACCAAGAGGGGATCCCATGACCCATCGCCGATACCTCGCCGCGATCGCCGGTTGCCTGCTGCTCGCCGGATGTGCGCAGCAGGCGGGCGTTGCGGGGAACCCGTACCCGCCCGTCCCCGCGCCGATGGTGGAGGCGATCCCGAAGCCGCCGGTCACCGGCCAGGCACTGATGTGGCAGCCGGGCCACTGGGAGTGGAACGGCACCGGCTACATGTGGCTGCCGGGCCAATACGTGCCCGCCGCCGGCCACGGGTCGCTGTGGATGCCGGGCTTCTGGGCGCAGACGCCGTCCGGCTGGGCGTGGACCCCGGCGCACTGGACGTCCTGACCGCGCTTCGGTCGACTGGAAGCGGGCGGCACGGGAAAGAGGGGCGGCGACCTGAGCCGCCGGCCCTGCCGCCGACGCTCAGGCCCGCGCGTCGATCACCATGTTGAACGGCGTCTCCACCACCTTGCGCACGCGGGAGAAGCCGCCGTCGCGGATCATCCCGCTCAGGCGTTCGAACCCGGCCTGCGCGCCCAGCGCCGCGCGACCCGCCTGCGCGAGCGAGGTCGGCACGCAGATCAGGGTGGAGGCCGCGTAGTAGATCCGGCTGAACGGAAGGGCGATGTTGTCCTGGAGCCGGTCCGCCGCCATCGGCTCCACCACCATCCACAGCCCGTCCGGCGACAGCGTCTCCCGCACGTGGCGCGCCGCCCCGGCCGGATCACCCATGTCGTGCAGGCAGTCGAAGAAGGTGACGAAGTCATATTGCCGGTCGGGGAAATCGGCGGCCGTCGCCACCTCGAAGGTGATGTTCTCCACCCCATGCTGCTGCGCGTGCCGCCGCGCCTGCTCGATCGAGCTCGGATGGAAGTCGTAGCCGAAGAACTGCGACTGCGGGAATTCCTTCGCCATGAACACGGTCGAGAACCCGTGCCCGCAGCCGACATCCGCGACCCGCGCGCCGGCGCGCAGCCGGTCGACGATCCCCTCCACCGCCGGCAGCCAGTTCTCGACCAGGTTGTGCTGATAGCTGGGCCGGAAGAACCGGCCGGCGGCGCAGAACTGGCATTGCGACATGTCGCCCCAGCCGACGCCCCCGCCGGTCCTGAACGCGGGCTCGACGAACGCCTGGTTCTCCATCATCGCCGCGACCAGGTCGAAGGCGCCCATCATGTAGACGGGGCTGTCCTCGTCGGCGAACACCGCGGCCTGTTCGGGCGGCAACTCGAACGTGTCGTGCTCCGCGTCGTAGGCCAGATAGCCGGAGGCCGCCTGGTTGCTCAGCCATTCCCGGCCGTAGCGCGGCGCGATCCCGACCTTCTCGCAGATCTGCTGGGCCGTCATCGGGCCCGCCGCGTGCATCGCCGTGTAGATGCCCAGACGATCCCCCACGCGAATGAGCGGAACGTTCACCGCCCCCGCGATTTCGCCAAGGATCTTCCCGACGAAGTCTTCCAACTTGGCTTGATTCACGGTTCCCTCCCTGGTTTGTTCTTGATGAAAGGGCATGATTCACGCGCGTCATGCGCATAAGCAACTGTCAAATGCAAAATGCCGTCGTGAACCTTCGAAGGCAAAAACCGCGCGTAACGAGCGGAACGGCGGGAGGGTCGCCGGGGCGCGAGCGTGCACGGATCGGGGCATTGCAGGAACTGTTGCGCGGGTCACCGCCCACGGCGCCGGTCAGCGCCCCCGGCGCGGGTCACCGCGCACGGCGCCGGTCAGCGCCTCGTCAGCAGTGTCTCGTGCAGATCGTCCCAGCAGGTCCGGTCGGGCGCGCAGATCAGCCCGCCCTGCGTCTCGGTCGGCCGGTAGGGGGAGCCATCGAAGCGCGCGCTGTAGCCGCCGGCTTCCTGGTGCAGCAGCCAGCCGGGCGCATGGTCCCAAGGGTAGAGGCGATTGAAGAACAGGAAATGCCCGAACCCCGCCGCGGTCATGCGGTATTCGTGCGCGGCGCAGCGATAGTCCCAGCAGCCGCCGAGGCGGATCAGGTTGCCGCACACGGTGCTGCGCGCGGGTTCTGGCAGGAACCGCCAGGAGACGTTGCCCGCCATTTCCGCGGCCGGGGCAGGGGCTGCGACACGCAGCGCCGTCTGGCTGCCGTCCGGCGTTTCCACCCAGGCTCCCTCGCCGCGCAGCGCGAGCGCCGTGTCGTCGCCCAGCGGGTCGTGGATCGCCGCCGCCACGACCTCACCCCGGACGATGGCGGCGGCCATCACCCCGAACAGCGGCAGGCCGGAGGCGAAGTTCGCGGTGCCGTCCACCGGATCGACGACGAAGGCCAGGTCGGCGGTGGCGAGCAGGTCGAGCCGCGCGGGGTCGGCGGTGGTGGCTTCCTCGCCCACCACGACGCAGCCGGGGAAGCGGGCGAGCAAGCCGGCCGTGATCCGCTGCTCCGCCTGCTCGTCGGCCGCCGTGACGAGATCGAGCGGGCCGGTCTTGGTGCGCACCCCGTCGGCGCCGAGGCGCCGGAAGCGCGGTATGATCTCCGCACGCGCGGCATCCCGGAGCAGCGTCGCGAGATCGCGCAGGTCGCGGGTGCGAAGGATCAAGACGCGCGGCTCGGACGGACGGACGGGCATGCGCGCGCGGCAGGGCGCGCGTCCCAGCGGCCGGGGCTGCCCGCTTCCCTGACGCCAGGGTGAGGGGCGCGCCCGACGTGGCGGGAGGGCGCGATCCCGCCAGCCGGCACGCGCCAAGGCGTCGCGCGCCAGGGCATTGCAAGGCAGGGCGTCGCGCGCCAGGGCGTTGCAAGCCAGGGCGGCAGGTCAGGCGTCATGACGCTCGAACCGCGCGCGGTCGGCGGGCAGCAGCCGGACGGTCACGTGCACGCCCGACTCGCGGTCCTGCCGATCCACCACCTCGCCATGCTGGTAGAGCCAGGCGAGGCGGGCTCCGTCCTGCGGCGGGATGTCGTAGGCGGCCAGCTCCATTCCGGCGGCGATCCGCGCATCGATCGCGGCGCGGACGGCGTCGAGCCCTTCGCCGCTGATGGCGGACACCGCGACCGCGCCCGGCCGCAATTCGACGTTCTGGGTTCCGCCCAGCAGGTCGGCCTTGTTCAGCACCTCGATCATGCGGTCGCGGTAGCCGTCGTCGAGCAGGCCTTCGCCCACCATGTCGTCCAGCACGCGGAACACGTCGGTCCGCTGGGCGGCGGTCTCGGGATGGGCCGCGTCACGCACGTGCAGGATCACGTCGGCGGCGGCCACTTCCTCGAGCGTCGCGCGGAAGGCGGCGACCAGCTCGTGCGGCAACTCGCTGATGAACCCCACGGTGTCGGACAGGATGGCGCGCCGGCCGGAGGGCAGGCGGATCCCCCGCATGGTGGGGTCGAGCGTGGCGAAGAGCTGGTCCCGCGCGGTCACGTCGGCGCCGGTCAGCGCGTTGAACAGCGTGGACTTCCCGGCATTGGTGTAGCCGACCAGCGCGATCACCGGGAACGGCACGCGGTTGCGCGCGGAGCGATGCAGGCCGCGGGTGCGGCGGACCTGTTCGAGCTCCTTCTTCAGCCGCACGATGCGGTCGCCGATCAGGCGGCGGTCGGCCTCGATCTGGGTCTCGCCGGGGCCGCCCAGGAAGCCGAAGCCGCCGCGCTGCCGCTCGAGATGGGTCCAGGACCGTACCAGGCGCGAGCGCTGGTACTCCAGATGGGCGAGTTCGACCTGCAGCGTGCCTTCGCGCGTGGCCGCACGCTCACCGAAGATGTCGAGGATCAGGCCGGTGCGGTCGATGACCTTGCAGCCCCAGGCGCGCTCCAGGTTGCGCTGCTGCACCGGGGAGAGGGCGGCATCGACCACCGCGACCGTCACCTGAGCGTCCCGCAGGGCCTGCCCCTGCTGGGCGACCTGACCCTCGCCCAGCAGGGTCGCGGGGCGGCGGGTCCGCAGCGGGAGGATGGCGGAATGGACGATGACGAGGTTGATCGACGCGGCCAGGCCCGCGGCCTCGGCCAGCTTCGCTTCCGCGGCACGTGCGCCGTCGGCCCCGCGCGCGGCATCGCCGTCGCGGGTCAGCCGGTCCGAAAGGGCTCTGTCCGAATGAGCTCGCTCCATCTGGGATCTCTCCCAGGGGAGGATGATGGCGGCGCGGGTCGGGCCCGCGCCGGTTTCATGGGTGCCCTTCGGCGATCGTCTCTCGAATGGGGTCCCGTTCGGGGCGGCATCGGCGTCTGGCGCGCGCCCCGTCCGTGGCTCAGCCTCCGGTGGCTGCAGGGGCCATCTCCCGAACCTGGCCTGTGCCGGTCTCCGCCTTGGTCGCGTCGAACAACTGGATCGGCGCGCCCGGCATCACCGTGCTGATGGCGTGTTTGTAGACGAGCTGGGTATGCCCATCCCGTCGCAGCAGAACGGAAAAATTGTCAAACCAGGTAATGATCCCCTGAAGCTTGACTCCGTTCACGAGGAACACCGTCACCGGTGTCTTGTTCTTTCGCACGTGGTTCAGGAACACGTCCTGAACGTTCTGCGATTTCTCATTGGCCACGGCGGGCAATCCTTCTGCTACGCAGTGCGTGTTGTTGGTTGATCCGGAGGGTCGTGGCACGCCCGCCGGCGGTGTGACGTCTCAATCGGCGCATGCGCCCGCGGCTAGGAGTCGAAGCCGAACCGCGAGGTCATGCGCGGAGGAGAAATGGCGATCCGGCGCGGCTCGTGCAACTCCCCCGTCATGGGCGGCATCCCCGATCAGCACGGCCGTGACGCCCGCCGCGCGGGCCGCCTGCATGTCGAGCGCGGTGTCGCCCAGATACCAGACGGTAGGGTCGGCCGTGCGTCCCAGCCGCGCCAGCGCGAGGTGGATCGGCGCCGGGTCCGGCTTGTCGATCGCGGCATCCCCGGCCCCCACGACGGCGCCGAAATGGTCGGACCAGCCGAGATGTACAACCTCCCGCCGCAGGAAGGCGCCCGCCTTGTTCGACACGACGCCCTGCGGCCAGGGCGCGCCGGCGGCCAGCGCCTCCGCGGCGTGCGGCATCGGCCGCACGTGCTCGAGATGCTGGTCGGAGAGCGTCTGGTAGAACAGGTCCCGCGCCCGCTCCCACGCATCCCCGAACATCACGGGGAAGCTCTCGCGCAGCGAGACGCGCACCCGGTGACGGGTGTCCTCCACCGTCCAGAGGGGCTTGCCGAATTCGGTGAAGACGGCGTTCAGCGCGGCGGTGATGCCGGCCCACCCATCCACCAGCGTATTGTCCCAATCATACAGCAGGACGCTCGGTCGATCGTCGGTCATGCACGAACTTAGCACATGGCCCGCGCCGCACGCGCGCGAGACGGACATTGCCGCTGCGCCCTCACCGCGTATGTGCCGAGCGTATGTGCCGGGGTGCGCATGGGGCCGCGCGGGGCGGGCGGGCGGACGCGCCGCCGACGGAGGGGCAGCCGCATCGCCCGCGCCGCGTCACGCCGGCGACTTCATCACCCGGGAGAGGCGGTAGGCGTTGGCGCAGATCCGCAGCCAGCAGGCGAAGGAGAAGTCGTGTGCGTTGTCGTCCGGCGCGAACCGGTCGATGTAGCCCTTCAGGATGCCCGGCATCGCGATCTCCACCGTGCCGGCTGGCCGGCCGGGTTCCTCCGGCACGACCCAGAGCAGCGTGTTGTCGCCATGGCGCCGGAGCGCGAGGAAGAGCGGCAGGATCTCGTCCTCGGCGACCGGGAGGTTGCGCTTGTAGACGAAGATCTTCTCCGCAACCTCCAGCTCCTCCATGAACTTGCGGCGGAGGAACTTCAGGCGTGCGGTCTCCTGCTCGCGCACCAGCCAGACGCTGCGATCCCCCTCGTAGACGAAGGTGTGGTACACGAGGCCGTAGCGCTTCTCGTGGATCATGTACTCCTTCTTCGCGCCGCCGCCTTCCAGGCGGGGCTCGATCTCCTCGGCCGCGCCCAATCCCTCGAAATCGCCGTCCAGGCCGCGGATCAGGTTGCGCAGGAAGGTGGAGGAGAAGCGCAGGAGGCCGAGTGGTTCGGAGTCGCAGCGCCGCTGCACGAGCCCGAACTCGCAGTTCTCGCCCAGGCTCTCGAACTGCATCGCGAGCTGCTGGAGGGTGAGCCCGGTCGTGTCCTGGACCCAGTCGGCGTCATCCGCCTCATGCGGCTGACCGAAACGCGGGCGGCCCTCCGGTCCCAGGGTCAGGCCGCGCAGCGCATCCTCGGCGGGCGTGATCCGCGGCGGGTCGGTGCGGAACAGGCGCGCCTCGCGCACCGCGAAGGAGAGCTGGCGCGCATCCTGGCTGGCGCCGATTGCGTTCGGACGGACCGCATCCGGATGGCGGATGGTGATGACCACCTTCTCACCCGCGGGAACCAGCTCCTCCCGCAAGTGGAAGCCGATCAGGCTCGGGCGTCGCAACGCGGAGGTGCCGACCACGGTGTCGCCGACACACACCGTGAGGTGCTGGACGGGAACTTCCGGCGGATGGACGAAAGGGATCACGTCGAGGGTCAGGAGGCAGTCGCCGCGCGCCTCGGCCCCGCGCTGCAGCAGGATGTGGCTCTCCTCGCCCAGGGCCCAGGTGAACTCCGGCTCCGCGGGCGACCACCCGCCGCCGAGATAGCCCAGCGAGTTTCCGGTCGCCCCGAAATCGATACGGAGTTCGAGATCCGCCGTCATCTGGGCCGATCCACGGACAGGCGCGCGCGATGCGGCGAGGCGAAGCCCGACTCGGCTTCGTCCAGAAATCGTAGACTTTCTGAAATCATTGGACCGTCCGCTTCGAGGCGCCGGCGCACCGACCACAGGATGCGATGCCGACGCGCGTGACGACGGGATATTCCAGCGCCGGTTCCACCGCCGGCCAAACGGGAAACTGCGTCAACGGCTTCGAGTTCCTTCGCCCCTGCGGCCTCGATGCAAATACCGTGTGAAACCGGACCGGCTGAACCGGCGAGATGTCAGGATTAGCCTGACACTCATATCGCATGTGTATGCTTCGGGACGGGGCGGTGCAACGTCCCGTAGTCGTTCGTGGTTCGCCCACATGCGGCACGTTTCCCCCGCGGCGTCTCGCCAGCCTGCCATTTTGTCGAAAGCCAAGGGCAGGTGAAAGTGATGTCGGACATGGACCGTCCGACACACGCAACGGTGAACGCGCCGGCGCGCGCGTGTCCAGAGTCGGGATGCGAGGGGGATTCGCGGCGGGCGCTGATCGCGCGGCCGGCGTGGTGGTGGCAGCCGAACGGCCGATCGGTGGTCGGGGCGGCCGGATTCGAACCGGCGGCCTCGTGTACCCAAAACACGCGCGCTAACCAGGCTGCGCCACGCCCCGCCCCGCCCAGAAGCCGGCAACCTATGGAGCCACGCCGCGCAAGGCAAGCCGGTCGGCCGCGGTATCAGCCGGCGTTGCCGAAGATGCGCTGCTTCACGAGGTCACCCACCCGGATTCCCAGCTTGGCCGTCACCCCGCCGGCAAGTTCCAGCGTGGCGCGGACCGGCCCACGGCTGTCCACGATGGCGAGGCTCTGCGGCACGGTGTTCTCGGCGATGCTGCGGATGCGCCCATCGGCGTTGATGAACACCATGTCGAGCGGCACCAGCGTGTTGCGCATCCACATCTGCGACTCGCGCGGCGACTTCCAGTCGAACAGCATGCCGCCGTCCTCGGGCACCTTGGTGCGGAACATCTCGCCCACGGTCTGCTGGTCCGTCGTCAGCGCCATCTCCACCATGAAGACGTGCTCCTTCCCGTCACGCGTGACGATGACGAGCTTCTCCTTCGGCAGTTCCGGCTGCGGCTTCGTCGTGTCGGCCGCCTGCGCGCGGGCCAGCAGCAGCGGCGCGCCGAGGAACAGGCCGCCCACGGTGCGGCAGAAGAGACGGCGGTTCATGCGGGGGGAGTCTCCTTCAGGACCTGGTCGGCCAGGCGTTCGACAGGCTCGCGCACCGGTCCCTCCCGGGGCGGGTCGCGCAAGGTGGTGAACCAGTGCGCGGGCGGGTTGCGGCCGGCGGCACGGTCGTAGCGCAAGTCGCGGAGCACCCGTTCGGCGGCGTCCGGCAGCCGGTCGGGCAGGGTGAAATCGTTCAGCGTGCCCCAGATCGCCGCCCAGCAGCGGCCGACCGACCACGGGTTGTAGCCGCCACCGCCCAGGACGATCAGCCGGGGCGCGCGGCCGCGCACATCCCTCGCCACGGCGCAATGAGCGTTGTTGGACAGCGAGAGCTTCGCCAGCGGGTCCTCGTCCAGCCCGTCGGCGCCCGCCTGCAGCATGATGGCCTGCGGCCGGAACGCGTCGATCAGCGGCAGCACGGCGTGCCGAATGACCCAGGCGAACTCGGAGTCGTTGCAGCCGGAGGGGAGAGGGAAATTCCAGGCCGCACCGCCGGCGCGATCGCCGGCGGCGCCGGTGAACGGCCAGCGCTTGTCCTCGTGCAGGCTGATCGTCAGCACGCGCGGGTCGTCGTGGAATGCGTCCTGCACGCCATCGCCGTGGTGCGCGTCGATATCGAGATAGACGATGCGCTCCAGACCCTGGTCGAGCCACGCGAGCAGGCCCAGCACCGCGTCGTTGAGGAAGCAGAAACCCGCGGCGCGGTCGCGGCGGCCGTGATGCGTGCCGCCTCCGGGGCAGTGCACGATCCCGCCCTCCGCCGTGAGCCGCGCGGCGAGCAGCACGCCGCCGGCGGAGATCGCGGGGCGGCGGTACACCTCCCGGTAGATCGGGTTGCCCTCCGCGCCGATGCGGAAGCGCGCGCGGTCGGCCTCGGGCAGTGCCTGGTCGCGTTCGGCGCGCTGCAGTGCGTCCACATAGGCCGGGTCGTGGAAGCGCGTCAGGTCGGCGACCGACGCCATCGGCGCGTCGTGATACACGCCGTCCGGCAGCCAGCCCAGGGCGCGGCAGAGATCGGTGCAGACCGAGACACGGGGGACGGCGAGCGGGTGCTTCGGCCCGTAGCTCGAGTTCCGGTAGATCTCGCTGCCGACATAGAGCGGGCGGCTCATGGCCGGACCCGCACACCGTGGCATGCGCGCGGTGGGCCGGAACTCGCGCGGCGCCGGCTCACGTCCGCTGCGGCATGCCCTGCGGGATGATCGTCTGCACGATGGAGGCGTCGAGCGCCTCGTAATCGTGGTAGCCGATCGTCGCGTACAGCTCCGCGCGGGTCTGCATGCGGTCGACCATGTTCTGCGTGCCGCCGTCGCGCGCGATCGCGGCGTAGAGCTCCGCCTGCGCCTTGTTGGCGACACGCAGGCTGCTCACCGGCCAGATCACCATCTTGTAGCCCATCGCCTCGAACTCGGCGGCGGTGAAGAACGGCGTGCGGCCGAACTCGGTCATGTTGGCGAGCAGCGGCACGCCGGGCAGGCGGTCCGCGACGGTGCGGAACATCTCGGCGGTGTTCAGCGCTTCGGGGAAGATCGCGTCGGCCCCGGCCTCCATGAACAGCTTCGCGCGGGCGACGGCGCCGTCGATCCCTTCGCTCGCCGCGGCGTCGGTGCGCGCGATGATGAACAGGTGGCGGCGCGCCTTGCGGGCGGCGGCGATCTTGGCCGCCATGTCGTGCGCGTCGGCCAGCTTCTTGTCGTTCAGGTGGCCGCATTTCTTGGGCAGCAACTGGTCCTCGATATGGACCGCGGCGGCGCCCGCATCCTCGAAGCTGCGGACCATGTGCATGACGTTCAGCGCCTCGCCATAGCCGGTGTCGCCGTCCACCAGCACGGGCAGGCCGGAGGCGCGGGCCACCTGGCGGATGAAGAAGCACACCTCGTCCACGGTGATGACGCCGAGATCGGGCAGGCCCATCGAGGCCGTCATGGCGGCGCCCGAGAGATACAGCGCCTCGAACCCGGCGGCCTTCGCCTGCAGGGCGGCCTGGCCGTTATGCGTGCCGGGCATCTTCAGGATGCCGGGCCGCGCGAGCAGGGCGCGGAGGCGGGCACCAGCCGGTTCGGTCGGCAGGTCGGCGGCGACGAGATAGGTCATGGCGGGCACTCCCGGTGCGTCGCGGTTCGGATAGCCGACCGCCAGAGGGAAGGGAAGCCGCAGGGGGAAGGGAAGCGCAGAGGGAAGGGAGGCCGCAGGGGGAAGGGAAGCCGCAGGGGGCAGGGGGCAGGGGGCGTGAAGGCGGAGGGGCGGGGCGGGAGGGCGGCGGCGACAGTGCCGGGTTGACCTCGGGCCGGCCCGTGCCCTTCTCCTGCCCCCGAACCCCGAGGACATCCCGTTGCTCCGCCTGACCGAACTCATCCTGCCGCTCGATCACGACGAAGCGGCGCTCCCCGCCGCGATCGCCGCACGGATCGGCTGCGCGCCCGCGGCCCTGGGGCGCTGGACCATCGCGCGGCGGGGCTACGATGCACGGCGGCGGGACGCGATCCGGCTGGTGTACTCGATCGACGTGGAGGTTCCGGACGAGGCGGCGCTGCTGGCCGCGCGTCCCGACCTGGCGCCCACGCCCGACACGCGCTGGCGCCCGCCGGTGCGGCTGGACCGGCCGCAGGCGGTCCGCCCGGTGGTGATCGGCTGCGGGCCCTGCGGGGTGATGGCGGGCCTCGCGCTCGCCGAGATGGGGCTGCGGCCGATCATCCTGGAGCGCGGCAGCATCGTGCGCGAGCGCACGCGCGACACCTGGGGCCTGTGGCGGCGATCGGTGCTGACGCCGGAGAGCAACGTGCAGTTCGGCGAAGGCGGCGCGGGCACGTTCTCCGACGGCAAGCTCTACAGCGGCATCAAGGACCCCCGCCATCTCGGGCGCAAGGTGCTGACCGCCTTCGTCGAGGCCGGCGCGCCCGAGGAGATCCTGTTCATCTCCAAGCCGCATATCGGCACGTTCCGGCTGGTCACCGTGGTGGAAGGCATCCGCGCCCGCATCGAGGCGCTGGGCGGCGAGTACCGCTTCGGGGCGCGGGTCGAGGACCTGCTGGTCGATACCGCTCCGGACGGCGCGCGGGCGCTGCGCGGCGTCGTGCTGGCCGATGGCGAGCGCATCATGGCGGACGCGGTGATCCTGGCGGTGGGCCACAGCGCCCGCGATACGTTCGGCATGCTGCACGCCCGCGGCGTGTTCCTGGAGCCGAAGCCGTTCTCGATCGGCGTGCGGATCGAGCATCCGCAGGCGTTGATCGACCGCGCGCGCTTCGGCCGCTTCGCCGGCCATCCGCTGCTGGGCGCCGCCGACTACAAGCTGGTGCATCACGCGGCCAACGGGCGATCGGTCTACAGCTTCTGCATGTGTCCCGGCGGCCGGGTGGTGGCGGCGACCTCCGAACCGGGCTGCGTCGTGACCAACGGCATGAGCCAGTACTCGCGCGCCGAGTTCAACGCGAATGCCGGCATCGTGGTCGGCATCGACCCGCGCGACTACCCCGGTGGTCCGCTGGCCGGGATCGAGTTCCAGCGCCGCTGGGAACGCGCGGCCTTCGTCGCGGGCGGGGAGAGCTACGCGGCACCCTGCCAGACCGTCGGCGATTTCCTGGCCGGCCGACCCTCCACCGCGCTCGGCGAGGTGCCGCCGTCCTACAAGCCGGGGGTCACGCCCACCGACCTTGCGCGCTGCCTGCCGGATTTCGCCGTCGCCGCGATGCGGGAGGCGCTGCCCGCCTTCGAGCGCCGCATCCCCGGCTTCGCGCGACCCGACGCGGTGATGACGGGGGTGGAGACGCGAACCTCCTCGCCGCTGCGCATCACCCGCAACCGCGGTTTCGAGAGCCTGAACACCCGCGGCCTTTTTCCCGCGGGCGAGGGGGCCGGCTATGCGGGGGGAATCCTCTCGGCCGGGGTGGACGGGATCCGCGTGGCGGAAGCGGTCGCGCTGCGGCTGACCGGCGCGGCGCCGCTCGACCCGCGCGCGGCGGAGGTGGACCGGAGCGAGGCGCCCGCGATGTGAAGGGGAGCGGCCGGGTGGTCGGGGGCGTGAGTGGCGTCGGTTTCACCACGGAGGAAGGACGAGAGCCACGGAGGGCCACGGAGGCTTTCAAAGGGGGCATTGCCCCTAAAGGAGACCCTGTCCGCTAGAGGGGGCCCTGCCCCCTGAAGGAGGCACTGCCCTTGCGAGGGCAGCACTGCCCTTGCGGTGTCATGATCGAAGGCCGACCATCCGCGGCGTCATGCCGATCGCCGCGGCCCAGCAGCCCGCACGCCCACGTGCCGCGCGACAGCGCGCATCCCGCTCCGTGGCCCTCCGTGGCTCTCGTTCTTCCTCCGTGGTGAACCCGCAGCCACGCCAGAACGAGACACTCGCCCCGTGCCCCCGCCCGAACGCGACCGAGCGGGCGTGCGCGGCCTATTCCACCGTCACGGACTTCGCGAGGTTGCGCGGCTGGTCCACGTCCGTGCCCTTCAGCACGGCCACGTGGTAGGCGAGCAGCTGCACCGGGATCGCATACAGGATGGGCGCGACGAACGGGTCGCAATCCGGCAGCACCACCGTCTCCGCCGCGATGCCCGAGAGCTTGGCGACCCCGGCCGCATCGCTGAACACGATCACCTGGCCGCCGCGCGCCGCTGCTTCCTGCAGGTTGGACGCCGTCTTCTCGAACAGCGGACCGGAGGGCGCGATCGCGATCACCGGCACGGCCGGGTCGATCAGCGCGATCGGCCCGTGCTTCATCTCGCCGGCGGCATAGCCCTCGGCGTGGATGTAGCTGATCTCCTTCAGCTTCAGCGCGCCCTCGAGCGCGATCGGGTAGCAATTGCCGCGGCCCAGGAACAGCACGTCGCGGGCCTGCGCCACGCGTTGCGCCACCGCCTGGATCGCGCCATCCCGCTCCAGCACGTCCGCCGCGCGGCTCGGCACCTCCAGCAGCGCGGCCGTCATCGCGGCCTCCTGCTCCGCGCTGATCGCGCCGCGCGCCCGGCCGGCGGCGATCGCGAGGCAGGCGAGCACCGAGAGCTGCGCCGTGAAGGCCTTGGTGCTCGCGACGCCGATCTCCGGGCCGGCCACCGTCTCCAGCACCGCGTCGCTCTCGCGCGCCATGCTGCTCTCCGGCACGTTCAGGACGGAGAGGACCTGCTGCCCCTCGGCGCGCATGTAGCGGAGCGCGGCGAGCGTGTCGGCCGTCTCGCCCGACTGGGAGACCAGCAGGCCGAGGCCGCCCTGCGGCATCGGCGGCGTGCGATAGCGGAACTCGGAGGCCACGTCGCCATCCGTTGGAAGGCGCGCGATCGACTCGAACCACCAGCGCCCCACGAGGCCCGCGTAGAAGGCGCTGCCGCACGCGCTCATGGTGATGCGCGGCACCTGCGCGAAGTCGATCGACAGGTCCGGCAGCGCGACCGCGCGGGTGGCCGGATTCACCATGCGATGCAGCGTGTCGCCGATCACCGCCGGGTGCTCGTGCAGCTCCTTCTCCATGAAGTGGCGGAAGTTGCCCTTGCCGATCGCCGCGCCGGTCATGCGGGTGAGCTTCACCTCGCGCTCCACCGGCCTGCCGTCGATGTCGAAGAACGAGGCGCCACGGCGGTTCACCACGGTCCAGTCGCCATCGCGCAGATAGGCGATGCGACGGGTCAGCGGCGCGAGGGCGAGCGCGTCGGAGCCCACGAACATCTCGTCCTCGCCGAAGCCGACGGCGAGCGGGGCCCCGTGCTGGGCACCGACGATCAGCTCCGGATGGCCGGCGAAGATCATCGCCAGCGCGTAGGCGCCTTCGAGCCGGCGCAGCGCCGCGCCCGCCGCTTCGATCGGCGCCATGCCGCGCTGCAGGTGCAGGTCGACGAGCTGGGCCACGGTCTCGGTGTCGGTCTCGGTCGAAAACTCCTGCCCTTCCGACTCGAGTTCGGCGCGCAGCTCCGCGTGGTTCTCGATGATGCCGTTGTGGACGATCGAGACGCGGGACGTGCCGTGCGGGTGCGCGTTGCTCTCGGTCGGCGCGCCATGCGTGGCCCAGCGGGTGTGGCCGATGCCGGTGGTGCCCGGCAGGGGCATGCGGTCGAGCGCGCTGGTGAGATTGCCGAGCTTGCCTTCGGCGCGGCGGCGCTCGATGTGGCCGTTCACGAGGGTCGCGATGCCGGCGCTGTCATAGCCGCGATATTCCAGGCGGCGCAGCGCTTCCAACAGCACCGGCGCCGCCGGCTGGGATCCGATCACTCCGACGATGCCGCACATGCCGTCACTTGCCTTTCTTCGTTGCGCGGAATTCGGCCGCGCGTCCTGGCTTCTGCACCTGCCGCCCGCGCGCGAGCGCCAGCGCGTCGGGGGAAACGTCCTCGGTGATCACGCTGCCGGCCGCCACGATCGCGCCGTCGCCGACCGAGACGGGTGCGACCAGCGCCACGTCGGAGCCGATGAAGGCGCGCGCGCCGATCGTGGTGCGATGCTTGGCATACCCGTCGTAATTGCAGGTGATTGTGCCCGCACCGATGTTGGTTCCCGCGCCGACGGAAGCGTCGCCGATATACGTAAGATGGTTCGCCTTGGCACCAGTTGCCATCGTGGCGGCTTTCAATTCGACAAAGTTACCAATGTGTACGTCCTGCTGCAGAACGGTGCCGGGACGGAGCCGCGCATAGGGACCGACGATACAGCCCGGCCCGACCTCCGCCCCTTCCAGGTGCGAGAAGGCGCGGATCTGCGCGCCGCTGGCGACCCGGACGCCGGGGCCGAACACGACGTTGGGCTCGATCGTCACGTCCGGCTCGAACGCGGTGTCCATCGACAGGAAGACCGAGGCGGGATCGACCATGGTGACGCCGGCGTCCATCGCCGCCTCGCGCAGCCAGCCCTGCATCACCGCCTCCGCGGCGGCGAGTTCGGCGCGGGAATTCACCCCGGCGACCTCGTCGGCCGGCGCCTCCACCGACGCGACCCGTCCGCCTTCGGCGCGCGCGAGCGCCACCACGTCGGTCAGGTAGAATTCCCGCTTCGCGTTGTCGTCCCGCACGTCGGCGAGCCAGCGGCGCATGTCGGCGGCCTGGGCGCACAGCACGCCCGCATTGCACAGGTCGATCGCGCGCGTCGCGGCATCGGCGTCGGCCCATTCGACGATCCGCTCCACCCAGCCGTCCGCGGTGACGACGCGCCCGTAGCGGGCGGGGTCGGCGGGCCGGAACGCCAGCAGCGCGAGGTCGGCCGCGCCGTCGCGCCGCTGCTGGAGCAGGCGGGTCAGGGTGGCCGGCCGGATCAGCGGATTGTCGGCGTAGAGGATGGCGACGTCGCCGTCCCCGAACAGGTCGGCCGCCTGCAGCGCCGCATGCGCGGTGCCGCGCCGCTCCGCCTGCACCACGGTCGCGTGCGGCGCCGCTTCCCGCGCCACCGGCTCCATGTCCGGACCGAGCACGACGACGATGCGGTCGAACGCGGTTTCGCAGGAGCCGAGGAGGTGGCGCAGCATGGAGCGACCGGCGATCCGGTGCAGGGTCTTCGGCAGGGCGGATTTCATCCGCGTGCCGAGACCGGCGGCCAGGACCACGGCTGTTGCTTGCATCCTCTACCCCTGCTTGGCTGCGGTCCGGGCGTAGCGGGGCGATCGGGCGGATGTCAAAACACTCCGTTATGTTCATGGTTCAATTCAGATTGCGGAGTGCAACACGGTGGGTCCCACGCTGCTGCTCGATCTCGACGGGACCCTGGTCGACACGGTGCCGGACCTCGCCGCCGCGCTGAACCGGGTGATGGCCGCCCGTGGCCTCGCCCCGTTCACCGAAGCGGAGACGGCGCGGATGGTGGGCGACGGCGTCGCGACCCTGATCGCGCGGGCCTTCGCCGCGCGCGGGCGCACGCCCGATGCCACGGCGGTGGCGGACTATGCCGCCGATCCCGCGCTGTTCGTCCCCCGCGCGAGCCGGCCGTTCCCCGGCGTGGTGGCCGGCCTCGCGACCCTGGCCGAAGCCGGCTGGCGGCTCGCCGTCTGCACCAACAAGCCCGAGGCCGCCGCCCGCTCCCTCCTGGAGCAGCTCGGGATCGGCGGGTTCATGGCCGCGATCGGCGGGGGCGACAGTTTTCCGGTGCGCAAGCCCGATCCCGCGCATCTGGTCGCGACGCTGCGGGCCGCCGGCGGCGTGGCGGAGCGCGCGATCATGGCGGGCGACCACGCCAACGACGTGGCCGCGGCACGCGGCGCCGGCATCCCGGCGATCTTCGCCGCCTGGGGATACGGGCCGGCGGAGATGGCCGACGGCGCGGCGGCCGTCGCCCAGGACGCGACGGAGATGGTGCGGATCGCACGGGCGATGATGGACGCCTGAGACGGGGGACGAGGGAGGCCCGGCACGGGCATCACCTCGGACGATCGGAGGAATCAGAGGAATTCGTTTTTCGCGATGGACGGACGGGCCCAGCTTGAGGGCCAGCCACAGGAGATGCCGCCATGGCGATCGCACCTGCCGCCCAGCCGCCCACGCCAGTGCCGCGTGCCGCCGCGGCGCCCCGTTCGGCGCCGTCGGGTGACCCGCACGGGGCTCCGCCGCGCGAGCGGCATTCGCCCCCGCCGGCTGCGCCCTCCACCCCACCGGCCGCGGTCGGGATCGCGCTGGCGGGCATGGCGGCGCTGGCATCGGGCATGGGGATCGGGCGTTTCGTCTACACGCCCATCCTGCCGGCCATGGCCGAGGGGCTGGGCCTCGCATCGACCTCCGCCGGGCTGATCGCCTCGGCGAACTTCGTGGGATACCTGGCCGGCGCGCTGCTCGCCGCCACACCTCTGCCGGGCGCGCGCCGCACGTGGTTCCTGGGGGCGCTCGCGGTGGGCGCGCTGAGCACGATCCTCATGGGCATGGTCGGGACGATGCCCGCCTTCCTCGCGCTGCGCTGCGTGGGCGGGGTCGCCAGCGCGATCGTGCTGGTGATCGGTTCGGTGCTGGTGCTGGACGCGCTGGCCGCGGTCGGACGCAGCCGCCTCGCACCGCTGCATTTCGCGGGTGTGGGCGTCGGGATCGTGGTGTCCGCGCTGGTGGTGAGCGGGCTCGAAGCCGCGGGACAAGGCTGGCGCGCATTGTGGATCGGCGCCGGGGTTGCCGCCGCGCTGGCCGTGCCGGTCGCGGTCTGGGGGCTGCCGGCGCGGGAGGCGGCCGCGCCGCCGGTCCCGTCCGGTGGCGCCCCGGGAGGTGTCCGGCGCGGGCCGGTGGCCGCGCTGGCGGTCTGCCACGGCCTGTTCGGCTTCGGCTACATCGTGACCGCGACGTTCCTGGTGGCCGTCGTCCGCGCCTCACCGGGTGCGCGGGCGTTCGAGGCGCTGGTCTGGCCGGTGGTCGGCCTCGCGGCAGCCCTCTCCGTCCTCCTGTGGGGGCGGCTCGGGGCGCGCATCGGCGTGCTGCCCCTGTATGGCGCCGCGTGCCTCGTGGAAGCGGTGGGGGTGGCGGTCGGCGGCTTCTGGCCGACACCGGCCGGGGCGTTGCTGTCGGCGCTGCTGCTGGGCGGCACGTTCATGGGGATCACCGCACTGGGCTTCTCGGCGGCGCGGGCGCTGGCGCCAGGGGAGGAGCGGCGGGTCTCGGCGCTGATCACGGCCGCCTTCGGTCTCGGCCAGATCGTCGGGCCGGTGCTGGCCGGCTGGCTGCTCGACCGCGCGGGCGGGTTCGCGCTGCCGTCGGGGATCGCGGCGGGGGCGCTCGTGGTCGGGGGAATCATGGCATTGGGGACCGCGCGCGCGGTGCGGTGAGGGCGCTCTCCCGGCGGCGCGCTGTCATGCCATCGGGATCAGGACGGGTCCTCGGGCTTGGCGCCGTCCACCGGACCGGGGATCGGATCGGCGTTGGTGCCCTGCTGTGCGTTCGGGAAGCTCCGGTGATAGGCGGGCTGGGGACGCAAGGTCTCGCCGGCGGCGGTGCCGGTCCCGGTCCCGGTCCCGGTGGCCGCCTTGGGGGCGGACCGCGCGGCGCGGCGCGCCTTGTGCCAGGCGCGGATGTCGTCGGTGGTGACCCAGCCCTTCGCGTCCAGGTCGATCTCCTTGAAGTGGCGGGCGACGGTGACGTAGCCGGCCTTCGCCTGCTCAAGGGTCAGCCGCCCGTCGCCGGTGGTGTTCGCCTGGGCGAAGCGCTGCTCCCAGCTCAGGCGCTTCTTGGCGGGCTTGGCCGGCGGGGCGGCGGGTCCGGGCGCGTTCGCCGACTGTGCGTTGACGGCGGTTCCGGTCGTGCTGGCAAGCGTGGCGTTCGGGGTCAGGGACACCGCAGTGAGGGGGGCGGGCGTCACGCCGGCCGGCGGCGCGCTGGCGGATGTGAGGTCGGTGGGGGTCGCGCCGATGGGGGCCGCGCCCGTTTGAGGGCCGCTGGACACGCTGGACACGGCCATTCCAGCCGCAGCGGACGAGGGGGGCGTGACGCTCGCCGTCGTGGCCGGCGCCCGCGGCGCGGTGGCATCGGGCGCGGGCTGCCCGGATGCGCCGGCCGTCCAGGCCAGCCCGGCGGCGGCAAGCATGGCGATCAACGACGGGCGCATTGCGGGCTCCTTGCGGTGTCCCGCCAGCATGCCCGTCGCTGGCTAACGCTTCGTGAATGCGGTCAGTGCGCGAGCACGGCGCGCATGACCGAGATCGCGAGGTCGACCCCGGCCGCGTCCACGTCCAGATGGGTGCAGGCGCGGGCGCGGTACTTGCCCATCGTGGAGATCATCACCCCCTCCCGCCGCACCCGGTCGGAGAGGTCGTCGGCCGTCAGGCCGGTCTCCCGCGTGTCGAAGAACACGAGGTTGGTCTCCGGCGTCTCGACCGAGAGGCCCTGGATCTGGCTGAGCCTGCGGGCGAGGCGCTGGGCGTTGCCGTGATCCTCGGCGAGCCGGTCGACGTTGTGGTCGAGCGCGTAGAGACAGGCCGCGGCGCAGATCCCGGCCTGGCGCAGCGAGCCGCCGAGGCGCTGCTTCCACCGCCAGGCCTGGTCGATGAACTCCGCCGGCCCGCACAGGACGGCGCCGAGCGGTGCGCCGAGGCCCTTGGTGAAGTCGAGCCAGACGGTGTCGCAATGGGCGGTCATCTCCTGGGCGGGCACCCCGGCGGCGACCACGGCGTTCATCAGGCGGGCGCCGTCCATGTGGGTGGCGAGCCCGTGCGCCTTGCCGGCCTGCAGCACGGCGTCGAGCTGCGCGATCGGCCAGACCGCGCCGCCGCCGAAATTCGCGGTCTGCTCGACCTCCAGCAAGGTCTGCGGCGGGGAGTTCCGGCGCTTCTCGCGGAACGCCGCCTGCAGCGTGGGCACGTCGAACATGCCGCGCGCGCCCGGCAGGCCGAGCACGGTCGCGCCGGTCAGGGCGGCGGGACCGCCGCCCTCGCTGGTGATGATGTGGGCGCTCTCATGCGCGATGATCTCGTCGCCGGGCCGGCAATGGGTGAGGATCGCGATCTGGTTGCACATCGTGCCGGAGGGCAGGAACATCGCCGCCTCCTTCCCCAGCAGGGCCGCCATTCGGTCGCAGAGCTCGTGCACGGTCGGGTCGTCGCCATGCTGCTCGTCGCCGACCTCGGCGCGCATCATCGCGTCCTTCATCCCGGCGGAGGGTTTGGTCTGGGTGTCGGAGTAGAGGTTCACCCGCACCGGCGGCAGGGAGGGATCGGGGCGGGCGGGGGCGTACACCATGAGGCGGTCTCCGGGTTCGGGCGGCAGCCTGGGGCGCGTCGGCGGACGCGGCGCCGGCACGCGGGCGGGTTCGAGGGGCCGCAGGAAAGCAGGATCGGGCTGCCGTGTCAGCCGGGTGGGGCCGGGCCGCCGCGCGCCGGCCGCACGGGAGCCCGCAGGAAGGCGGCGCGGGCCGCCGTCGGCCGGCGTCAGCCGAGTTGCGGCTTGGCGATCGAGGCGGGGGGCGCCGCGGCCGGGGTGGGGTGTGCGGTCGTGCCGGGCGGGCCGTAGACGTCGCGCGCGCGCTTCTTGAACGCGTTGACCATGCGCTTCACCGCCTCGTTGAACACGACGCCGATCGCGGCCTGCAGGATGCGGCTGCGGAACTCGAAATCGACGAAGAACGCGACCTCCGTCCCGCGCTCATGCGGGGTGAAGTCCCATTGGTTGTTCAGGTAGCGGAAGGGGCCGTTCTCGTAGCTCACCTTCACCTGCTGCGGCCGGTCCAGCGTGACGCGGCTGGTGAACGTCTCCCGGAACGGGCCGAAGCCGATCGTCAGGTCGGCGATCAGCTCCGCGTCGGTCCGCTTGCGCACGCGCGCGGCGACGCACCAGGGCAGGAATTGCGGATACTTGCCGACATCCGCGACCAGGTCGAAGAGCTGGTCGGGCCGGTAGGGCAGGATCTGTTTCTCGGCGTGCGTCGGCATCAGGCGGCGGCCGCGGCGAGCTTCGCCTCGCGGGCGGCGCGCAGGGCCGCGAAATCGGCGTCGGCGTGATAGGAGCTGCGGGTGAGCGGCGTGGCGGAGACCAGCAGGAAGCCCTTGGCGCGGGCGAGCCCGGCGTAGTCGGCGAACGACTCGGGCGTGACGAACTCGGCCACCGCGGCATGCTTCACCGTCGGCTGCAGGTACTGGCCGAGGGTGAGGAAGTCGACATCGGCGACGCGCAGATCGTCCATCACCTGCATGATCTCGGTACGCGCCTCGCCCAACCCAACCATCAGGCCGGACTTCGTGAAGATGGACGGGTCCGCGCGCTTCACCTCGTCGAGCAGGCGCAGCGACTGGAAGTAGCGGGCGCCGGGCCGGATCGTGGGGTAGAGCCGGGGGACCGTCTCCAGGTTGTGGTTGAACACGTCGGGACGCGCCGCCGCCACGACCTCGAGCGCGCCGGGCTTGCGCAGGAAGTCGGGGGTGAGGACCTCGATCGTGGTTTCCGGCGCGGCCGCGCGGATCGCGCGGATCACGGCGGCGAAATGCGCAGCCCCGCCATCCTTCAGGTCGTCGCGGTCGACGGAGGTGATCACGACGTGGCGCAGGCCGAGTTGCGCGACGGCGTCGGCCACGCGGTTGGGCTCGTCCGCGTCCAGCGCATCGGGCTGGCCGGTGCGCACGTTGCAGAAGCTGCAGGCGCGGGTGCAGGTGTCGCCCATGATCATCATGGTGGCGTGGCGCTGCGACCAGCACTCCCCGATGTTCGGGCAGGCGGCCTCCTCGCACACGGTGACCAGCTTGTTCTCCCGCATCAGGTCGCGGGTCTCGCGATAGACCGGGTGATTGGGCGCCTTGACGCGGATCCAGGCGGGCTTCCGCTGGATGGGGTTGTCCGGCCGATGCGCCTTCTCGGGATGGCGCAACGCACCGCCGGCGCGGTGGTCGATCACGATGCGGGTGGACATGGCGCCGTAGAAGTGGCGGTCGCGGCAGGGGCCGTCAAGCGGGGTGTAACGATCGGGCCGGGATTGCCGTTCGGCTCACCGCGGGCGCCGCCTTTGCGAGCGTTCTCGCGCGGCACCCCCTCCCCCTAGCCCCCTCCCGCGAGGGGAGGGGGGACGGTGTCCGGGATCGGGGGGGTCCAGTGGCGGCCGGGGATGCTGTCCAGCAGGCTCTGCGTGTAGGGGTGCCGGGGATTGGCGAAGACGGCGGCGGTCTCGCCCTGCTCGACGATGCGGCCGCGCTGCATGACGGCGACGCGGTTGCAGATCTGCGCCGCCACGCGCAGGTCGTGCGTGATGAACAGCATGGTCAGGCCAAGGCGCTGGCGCAGATCCTCGAGCAGGTCGAGCACCTGGGCCTGGACGGAGACGTCGAGCGCGGAGACCGGCTCGTCCGCGATCAGCAATTCGGGATCCATGGCGAGCGCGCGGGCGATGCCGATGCGCTGGCGCTGGCCGCCGGAGAATTCGTGCGGGAACCGGTCGGCCGCGCCGGGATCGAGCTGCACCAGCTTCAGCAGGTCGGCCGCGCGGGCGAGCGCCTGGGCGCGCGGCGTGCCGTAGGCGATCGGGCCTTCCGCGATGATCTCGCCCACGCGGCGGCGCGGGTTGAGCGAGGCGAACGGGTCCTGGAAGACCATCTGGATGCGCTTGCGCATGGGCTTCCAGGCACGACGGTTCAGCCGCGCGAGGTCGGTGTCGTGGAAGCGGATCGCGCCCGCTTCCGGCTGCACGAGGCGGACGACGCAGCGGGCGAGGGTGGACTTGCCCGATCCGCTCTCGCCCACGAGACCCAGCGTCTCGCCCTTGCGCAGCACGAAATCGGCATCGGCGACGGCCGGGATCGTGGCCCCGCCGCCGAACAGGCCGCCGCCGCGGCGGTAGGTCTTGCGCACGCCCACCGCCTCCAGCACCGGCCGGCCGGTCACGGCGGGGCGGGCGGCGGCGCGATGCGGCACGGCGGCGATCAGGGCGCGGGTGTAGGGATGCTGCGGGTCGTTCAGCACGGTCGCGGCGGGGCCGGCTTCGACGATGCGGCCGGTCTGCATCACGGCGACCCGGTCGGCGATCTCCGCGACCACGCCGAAATCATGCGTGATGAACAGGACGCCGGTGCCGCGCCGGGTCTGGATCTCCTTGATCAGCCGCAGGATCTGCATCTGGGTCGTGACGTCGAGCGCGGTCGTCGGCTCGTCGGCGATCAGCAGCGCGGGTTCGAGCGCGAGCGCCATGGCGATCATCACCCGCTGCCGCTGCCCGCCCGAGAGCATGTGCGGGTAGCTGCGCGCGAGCCGGGCGGGGTCGGGCAGGTTCACCGCGGCCAGCACCTCCGGCACGCGGGCGGCGGCGCCGCGGACGTTGTGCACCGCAAGGACCTCGGCCACCTGCTCCCCCACGCGCATCAGCGGGTTGAGCGCGGTCATCGGCTCCTGGAAGATCATGCCGATGCGGGCGCCGCGCAGGGCGCGCAATCCGGCCGGATCGAGCGCGAGCATGTCGCGCCCCTCGAAGGTGATGCCGCCGCGGACGCGCTTCAGCGCGGGCGGCAGCAGCCCCATGACGGCGCCGGCGGAGACGGACTTGCCGGAACCGCTCTCGCCCACGATGCACAGCACCTCGCCGGGATCGAGGGTGAGGCTGACGCCGTCCACCGCGTGCGGGCGGTCGGCGCCTTGTGGCAGGGCGATGGTGAGGTCGTCGATCGCGAGCAGGCTCATCGGCGGCGCGCCAAACGAGGGTTGAGGGCATCGCCGAGGCCTTCGCCCACCAGGTTGAGGGCGAGCACGGTCAGGAAGATCGCGACGCCCGGGAAGACGCTCATCCACCAGGCGAGGCGGATCACGCTGCGGCCGGCGCCGATCATGAAGCCCCACGACATCAGGTTGGGATCGCCGAGCCCGAGGAAGGAGAGGCCGCTCTCGAGCAGGATGGCGTTGGCGACCATCAGGCTCGCCAGCACGATCAGCGGCGAGAGCGCGTTGGGCAGGATCTCCCGGAACACGATCGCCGTGCGGGAGCGGCCCAGCACCTCGGCGGCCTGCACGAACTCGCGGCCGCGCAGCGAGAGGAACTCGGCGCGGATCACGCGGGTGACCGGCGGCCAGGACACGATCGCGATCGCGGCGACGATCGAGCCCAGGTTGGGCGAGAAGATCGCCACCAGCACGATCGCCAGGATGAAGCTGGGGATGGTCTGGAAGAACTCCGTGAAGCGCATGACGGCATCGTCCAGCAGGCCGCCCGCGTAGCCGGCGATGGCGCCCAAGGAGACGCCGATCAGCAGGGAGACGGCGGTGGAGACGGCGCCGATCAGCAGCGAGACGCGGGCGCCGTAGGCGATGCCGGCGGCGACGTCGCGGCCCAGGCTGTCGGTGCCGAGCCATGCGTCCGGGTCGAACGGGGGCTGGAAGGGCGCGCCTTGCATGTCCCAGGGCGAGAACGGGAAGACGACGTTGGCGAGCGCGGCGGTGAGGGCGACGAGGGCGAGGATCATGAGACCGAGGACGGCGCCCTTGTTGCGCGCATAGGCGCGGAGGAAGGGCTTCATGCCGCCTGCACGCGCGGATCGATCACGGCGTAGAGCAGGTCCGTGAGCAGGTTGAACAGCACGACCAGGATGGAGGTGACGAGGAACACGCCCAGCAGCACCTGGTAGTCGCGGGCGAGCAGCGCGTCGAAGGCGAGGCGGCCGATGCCTGGCCAGGCGAACACCGTCTCCACCAGGATGGATCCGCCGATCAACTGGCCGGCCTGGATGCCGGCGAAGGTGATCACCGGCAGCAGCGCGTTGCGCAGGATGTGGCGGCGCAGGATGCGGCCCTCCGGCACGCCCTTGGCGCGGGCGGTGCGGACGAAATCCTGTGACGCGACCTCGAGCATGGAGGCGCGGGTGAGGCGTGCGTAGACCGCCATGTAGAACAGGCCGAGGGTGAGCGCGGGCAGGACCAGGTATTGCGCGATGTCGACGACGGCGGCCCAGCCGTGCAGGTCGGCCCCGACGGTCTGCATGCCGAAGGAGGGCAGCCAGTTCAGCCACACGCTGAAGACGAGCACGAGCATGAGCCCGACCCAGAACAGCGGTGTCGCATAGAAGCCGAGTGCGAGGATGGTGATCAGGCTGTCGGCGACCCGGCCGACGCGCTGTGCGGCGAGCGCGCCCAGGGTGATGCCGGCGGCGATGGCAAACACGAACGCGGTGCCGGTGAGCAGGAGGGTCGCGGGCAGGCGCTCGAGGATCAGGCCGAGGACCGGCCGGCCCTGGCGGAAGGACGTGCCGAGATCGCCTTGCAGGACGTGGCCGACATAGATCGCGAGCTGGGTGGTGAGCGGCTTGTCGAGGCCGAATTGTGCGCGGAGTTGGGCGAGCATCTGCGGGTCGGCGGCGCCCGACTGGCCGGCGATGACGCTGGCCGGATCGCCGGGGGCGGCGTGGATCAGCAGGAAGTTGGTGACCGCGATCGCGAGGATCACCGCGACCATCTTGACGATCCGCTGCGCCGAGAGGCGTGCGATGCGGGGGACGGTCATGGGGCGGCGCGTGCCTTCGTGGCGGGGGAGGCGAAGGCCGGCCGCCCCGTGTCATGGCCGGCGCAGGCCGCGCTCCCGGTGTCATGGCCGGCGAAGGCCGGCCATCCATGACTTTCCCTCGTGCGTGTGTCGAAGTCGTGGATGGCCGGCCTACGCCGGCCATGACACGGGGGGCGCCGCACCGCCGTCCTCACCCGAAGAACACCTGCCCGAACCCGGCATTCGGGCCCATCGCGGTGCGGATGACGTTGTGCAGCTTCTTCTCGTGCGTCGTCGGCCACTGCATCTCCATCAGCCAGATCTGCGGAATCTCCTCGCACAGGATCTGCTGGATCTCGGTGAAGGCCTTGGCGCGCACCGCGCTGTCGCCCGAATCCCGCGCGGTCTTGAACAGCGCGTCGATCTTCGGATTGGCGTAGCCGCCGGTGTTGGTGAACGTCACCTTCTTGATGTTCGTCGAGACGTAGGTGCGCTCCACCCCCAGCGTCGGATCGCCGAACTGGGAGACGAAATTCGTGCTGGTCTCGTAGTCCCAGTCGCCGATGCGCTTGGCCCAGGCGCCGGCATCGGTCGTCTCCAGCACCACCTCGATGCCGATCTTGCGCAGCGAGGTGCGGAAATACTCGGCAAGCCGCATCCACACCTCACCATACGGCAGCGCGAGGTGCTTGATCGTGAAGCGCACGCCGCTGGCGTTGGGCTTCAGGCCGGCCTCATCCAGCAGCGCCTTCGCCTTCTCCAGATTGTAGGGCTGCAGCTTGGCGACGGATGCGTCGTAGTAGCGCGTGGTGGAGACGATCGGGCCGGTGGCGACCTTGCCGATGCCGAACCACAGCTTGTTCAGGATGAAGTTGCGGTCGAGCGCGTGGCTGATCGCCTGCCGCACCCGCGCGTCGTCGAGCGGCTTCACGCGGTGGTTGATCTCGATCCAGGACAGCTGGGACGCGTATTCCCACCCTTTCAGCTCCACCTCGAGATTCGGCATGGCGCGGAAACGCGGGATGTCGAACGGCTCGATGTCGTTGGCCTGGGTCATCTGCACCTGGCCGGTCTGCAGCGCGAGCGCGCGGCTTTGGCTGTCCGGGATGATGTGGTAGATGATCTCGTCCAGGTACGGCTGGTCCTTCACCCAGTAGCCGTCATAGCGCTTCAGGCGCAGGAAGTTGCCGCGCTGCCATTCCACGAACTGGAACGGGCCGGAGCCGATCGGCTTCTGGTTGTGCGGATTGTTGCGGAAATCCGTGCCCTCGTAGATGTGCTTCGGCACGATCGCGCAGGCGGTGACGTCGAACATCAGAAGGAACGGCTCGAACGGGCTGTCGAGCGTCAGGACGACGGTGTGCGGATCGGGGGCCGTCGCCTCCTTGATCTTGCTGAAGATCGGACGCGCGCGCGGGGACAGTTCCATATGGAACTTCATGATCGAGAACACGACGTCGTCCGCGGTGAGCGGATGCCCGTCGTGGAAGGTCACGTTCTCCTGCAGCTTGAACGTGTAGGTCGTGCGGTCGTCCGACACGCTCCAGGATTTCGCGAGTTGCGGCATCGGCTCGAGCTTGAACGAGTACTCGAACAGGCCCTGGAAGATCTTGCCCCCGGCAAGCTGCGTCGGCGCCTGGTTGTTGACGCCGAGCACCAGGATGGGCGGTTCGGGCGTGAGGATGGTGTCGAGCGTGCCGCCGCGCTTCGGGGTGATGTCCGCGGCGATGGCGGCACCGGGCCGCAGCGCCGGGGCGAGGGCGGCCAGGGCGGCGCCGGACAGAAGGGTGCGTCGGCTGATGTCGTGCATGCGCGTGGCGTCCCTGTTGCTTGCCCTCCCATTGGTTCTTGGTTGAGAGGACGCTAGCGGTGGCCGGCAAGCCCGGCAACCCGTGATTTATGCAGGAATCACGGCAATGACACGAAAGCGGGCAGAGGCCGCTCGGAACAGGCGCGTCTGCCTGACGCGCGTGCAGCGGCATCTCAGGAGAGTGCCTGATCCGAGAGCTCGTGCGATCAGCCCCGCTTGACGCCCCAGAACAGCATGTAGCCCGCCTTCACGAAGCCACTGAGCTTGTCGCTGTGCGCGGTGGGCGTGAACCACTGCCCGGTCGGGAAGAAGGGCAGGTCCTTGAAGGCGAGGCGCTGCATGTCGCGGCATACCGCCTGCTGTGCCGGCAGGTCGGGCGCGTCGAACCACTTGTCGCGCAGCGCCTCCATCTCCGGGTCGGTCGGCCACCCGAACCATCCGCCATTGCCGTTGCCGCGCAGCGGGAAATGCGCGCCGGGATTGGACACGTTCAGCCCACCCCAGGTGGTGCAGAAGCTGTTCCATCCCCCGGCGCTCGACGGGTCGTGCTTGGCACGGCGGGAGACCAGCGTGCCCCAGTCCATGCTCGTATATTGCGAGTTGAGCCCGATGGACTTGAACATCGCATCGGTGACCTGCGCCATCGCGGTGAGCTGCGGCTGGTCGGAGGGCGACATGAGCACGATCGGCTCGCCCTTGTAGCCGCTTTCGGCGACGAGCTTCTTCGCGAGCGCGACGTCGCGCTTGCCGGTGATCTTGTCCATGTCGACGTCGCTTGCGAAGGGCGAGCCGGGGATGAAGAATCCCGCCGTGCGGCCCAGCGACTGCTGGTCGCCGAGCACCGCGTCGAGATAATCGTGCTGGTTGAGCGCCGGAAGGATCGCCTGCAACAGCTTCTGGTTGTCGAAGGGCGGCTGCGTGTGATTGACCGCGAGAACACCGAGCGCGCCGAGCGGATCGAGGACTTCCACCTTCAATCCGGGCGCCTTGCGCAGCAGTGGCAGCAGGTCCGCGATCGGGTTTTCCCACCAGTCCACCTCGCCCTGCTGCAGGGCGGCGGCCGCGGTCGCGGGATCGGGCATGATCTTCCACTCCACCCGATCGAAATGCACCATCTTCCCACCCGCGAAGTAGCTCGGTGCCTCCTGGCGCGGAACGTATTTCTCGTTCTTCGCCCAGGCCGCGGAGGCGCCGGACACCCATTCGTCCCGTAGGAAACGAAACGGACCGCTGCCGACGAACTCGGTGATCTGCGTGAAGGCGTCGGTCTTCGCGATCCGCTCCGGCATGATGAAGCAGCCGTTGGCACCAAGCGCATAGGGCATCACGGGAAAGGGCTTGGTGAGGCGGATGGTGAAGGTGCGGTCGTCCACCACCTTCATCTCCGCCGTCTGGCTCAGCAGCCGCTGTCCGAACCCGTCGCGCTTGCCCCAGCGCTGGATGGAGGCGATGCAGTCGCGCGACAGCACCTTCTCCCCGTCGTGCCACAGCAGCCCGTCGCGCAGCTTCATGGTCCAGAGCAGCCCGTCGCTCGACGTGTCCGCGCCTTCCAGCATCTGCGGCCGCCCGATCAACCCGGCATCGATGCCGTACAGCGTGTCCCACACCATGTAGCCGTGCATCAGCGCGACCGTGGCGGTGGTCCAGATCGGATCGGGATTCGCGAGGTTCGCCTGCGGCACGTAGCGCAGGACGCGCGCGGATTGGCCGATCGCGGGGCGGGCGAGGGTGGCGACGGACGCGGCGGCGGCGGTCGTGAGCAGGCTGCGGCGTGAGATCATGCGGGTCCTCTGGATGCGGCAAGCGGTCGCGCGCCGGCGATCCGCGCGCGACGGGCCGGTTCAAGTGCAAGCCGGTTCAAGTGCAGACTGTGTGGGTGCACGCGGCGTGCCAACAGCCGCGCGCTCCAGAGGGCGTGATCCGATCCTCTCGGACGCAACCAAATTCTTCCGCCGGGGTTCGGTACGCGACAGGGTTTCGCCCTGCCGGTGCTGCGCCGATCCGCGCCGCATCCCGACGATGAGAGTGCGATGACGCGACGATCTGGACGATTTCTCCGACTGGCCTTGTTGTTGCTGCAGTCCTGCTCGGTGCAGGACTCGATGACGGCTACGCATGGCCAGCAGGTGATCATGGGAATGAGCCGGCCGGACCTGGAGGCGTGTCTCGGTGTGCCCGACCAGCGCGACACGTTCGAGGACACCGACATCCTGACCTGGTACTCGACCTCGAGCTCGGCGCGCGGGCTGAGCGTCGGCCTGCCGGTCGTGGGCGATCTCAGCCTGTCGGGCGGCGGGTCCTGCCACGCCGTGGTGCGGCTCGAGCGCGGCGTGGTGACCGAGGTGCGCTACACCGGGGAGAACGGTGCGCCGCTCGCGCCGCAATCCTATTGCGCGCCGATCGTGCGCAGCTGCGTCGCATATCCCGAACCGCGGCGGGGCGTGGTTCCTCCGCCGGGGCCGTGACGCCGCTGCACGCCGGATGCGTCGCGGCGGCGGCGCGGGGTCAGGTGCGGGCGCGGGCGCGGGATCAGAAGTGGATGACGCGCTTGTAGGCGTCCAGCACCGACTCGTGCATCGTCTCCGACACGGTGGGGTGCGGGAAGATCGTCTCCATCAGTTCGGCCTCGGTCAGCTCGCCGGTGCGCGCGATGACGTAGCCCTGGATCATCTCGGTCACTTCCGCGCCGATCATGTGCGCCCCGAGCAGTTCGCCGGTCTTGGCGTCGAAGATGGTCTTCACGAGGCCGTCGGGCTCGCCCATGGCGATCGCCTTGCCGTTGCCGATGAAAGGAAACCGCCCGACGCGGATCTCGCGGCCGGCTTCCTTCGCCTTGGCCTCGGTCAGGCCGACCGAGGCGATCTGGGGGCGGCAATAGGTGCAGCCGGGGATGTTCTGCACGTTCATCGGGTGCGGATGCAGGCCGGCGATCGCCTCGACGCAGATGATGCCTTCGTGGCTCGCCTTGTGCGCGAGCCAGGGCGCGCCGGTGAGGTCGCCGATCGCATAGATGCCGGCTTCGCCCGTGCGGCAGAGCCCGTCGATCACGACATGGGTACGCTCGACCTTCACGCCCGTGCCTTCGAGGCCGAGGTTCTCCACGTTGCCGACGATACCGACGGCGGAGATGACGCGATCGACCGTGACGTCCTGCGTCTTGCCGCCGGCTTCGATCGTGACGGTGACGTTGTCGGCGCCCTTCTTCACGCCCTTCACCGCGGCGCCGGCCATGATCTTCATGCCCTGCTTCTCGAACGCCTTCTGCGCGAGGGCCGAGATCTCCTCGTCCTCCACGGGCAGGATGCGCGGCAGCACTTCGACGACGGTCACCTCTGCGCCCATGTTGCGGTAGAAGCTCGCGAACTCGATGCCGATCGCGCCGGAGCCGATCACCAGCAGCGATTTCGGCATGATGGGCGGGACCATCGCCTCCTTGTAGCTCCAGATCAGCTTGCCGTCGGCTTCCATCCCGGGCAGCTGGCGCGCGCGTGCACCGGTCGCCAGGATGATGTGCGGCGCCTTCAGCGTGACGACCGGCTTGCCGTCCTTCTCGACGGCGAGGGTCTGTTTGCCGGCGAGCTTTCCGCTGCCGTCGAACACCGTGACCTTGTTCTTGCGCAGCAGATGCCCGACGCCGGAGGAGAGCTGCTTGGCGACCGCGCGCGAGCGTTTCACCACCTTGTCGATGTCGAACTTCGCCTCGACGGGCGTGAATCCGAAGGCGGGGAGTTCGTGCAGCAGGTGATTGATCTCGCTCGTGCGCAGCAGCGCCTTGGTCGGGATGCAGCCCCAGTTGAGGCAGATGCCGCCGAGATGTTCGCGCTCCACCAAGGCGGTCTTCATGCCGAGTTGGGCTGCGCGGATGGCGGCGACGTAGCCGCCGGGACCACCGCCCAGGACGATCAGGTCGAAGCTCTGCTCAGCCATGACGGTCTCCTTCCGCGAGCGCGCGCAGCGCCGCGCCGCCGAGTTGCCGGACGTGCCAGTCCTGCATCTGGGTGGCGCCGAGGCTGGCGTAGAAATCGATGGAGGGTTTGTTCCAGTTCAGCACGCGCCACTCGACGCGCCGGCAGTTCTCGGCGACGGCGCGCTGAGCGAGGGCGCGGAGCAGGGCGAGGCCGATGCGCTGGCCGCGGAAGTCCGGCTGGACGAACAGGTCCTCGAGGAAGATGTCGGGCCGGCCGGTGAAGGTGCTGAACGTGTAGTACCACAGGGCGATGCCGACGGGCGGCTGGCCCGCGGGTTCGGCGAGGATCGCGTAGGCGCGCGGCTGTGCGCCGAACATGGCGGTGCGGAAGTCGTCCTCGGTCGCGACGGCTTCGTGCAGGAGCTTCTCGTATTCCGCGAGGGCCCTGGTGAGTCGCCGGACATGCGGGACATCGGCCGCGGTCGCGTCGCGGAGGGTCACGGACGTCGTCATGCAGCGTTCCCCGGATGAGGGTGGGCGAGGGGGGTGTGTGGGGCGTCGGGGGTGTGTGGGGCGTCGTGAGGCGAGGCTCCGCCCTCCGTGTCATGGCCGGCGCAGGCCGGCCATCCACGACTTCTTAACCCCGTCCATTGCGTGATCCCGCGATGCGCACCGCCTGGATCTACATCATGAGCAACCGACGCAACGGCACGCTGTATGTCGGCGTCACGAATGACATTCGCCGTCGTGTCGCGGAACATCGCGAGGGCCCGCCGTCCAGCTTCACGCGGCGTTATGGATTGTCGCGGCTGGTATACGTCGAGGAGCAGGCGGACATCGTCACCGCGATCCAGCGGGAGACGACGATCAAGCACTGGCCGCGGGCATGGAAGGTGCGGCTCATTCATCGGATAAATCCGGAGTGGGAGGATCTTGCGGGTGGGTTGCCGCTGTGACGTCGTGGATGGCCGGCCTTCGCCGGCCATGACACGGGGGAGGCGTGTCGTCGGCCGCCGTGCCTCCGGGTCCGGTCTCGCCCGGCCCCGTTCCGCCGTCCACCGTCCCGCCCGACCCGGTTCCCCGAACCGCTGTTTCGCCCAACCCCGTCCCGCAGTCCGCCCTCTCGCCAGACTCCGGCCCGCCGCTCGGCCGCACGCTGCGTCACAGCATCAGGCTCAGCGGATCCTCCACGATCTGCTTGAACGCCTTCAGCCATTGCGCGCCCAGCGCACCGTCCACCACGCGGTGGTCGACGCTCAGCGTGCAGGTCATCACCGTCGCGATCGCCAGCGCGTCGTCCTTCACCACCGGGCGCTTCTGCCCCGCCGCCACCGCCAGGATCGCTGCCTGGGGCGGGTTGATGATCGCGGAGAAGTCGGTCACGCCGAACATCCCCATGTTGGAGATGGAGAAGCCGCCGCCCTGGAACTCCTCGGGCTTCAGCTTGCCGGCGCGGGCGCGGCCCGCCAGGTCCTTCATCTCCCGGCTGATCGTCTGCAGGCCCTTCTGGTCCGCCTTGCGGATGATCGGCGTGATCAGCCCATCGGGGATTGCGACGGCCACGCTGATGTCCACGTCCTCGAACTGCGCGATCCCCTCGTCGGTCCAGGCCGCGTTCACCATCGGCACCTTCCGAAGCGTCGCCGCCGCGGCCTTGATGACCATGTCGTTGATGGTGATCAGGTAGTAGCCCGGTGCGTCCTTCTCCTTCGGGGAGCGCGCGTTCAGCCTGGCCAGCAGGTCGACCATCGCGTCGATCTCGATATCCATTGAGACGTAGAAATGCGGAACCGTCGACTTCGCCTCGGTCAGGCGCCGCGCGATGACCTTCCGCATCGACGAGTGCGGGATGAGCTTGTGCGGCGTGGTGATCGCCGGGGCGGCCGCCTTGCCGAGACCGCCGCCCAGGCCCTGCGCGGGCTGGGTGGCCGGGGCAGAGGCGGCGGCGGCCTGTGGTGCGGCCGGCTGCGTGCCGCCCTTCTGCGCGGCCTCGATATCGGCGCGCACGATCCGTCCGTTCGGGCCGCTGCCCTTCAGCGCGGACAGGTCGATCCCGGCCTGCGCCGCCATCCGCCGCGCGAGCGGGGAGGCGAAGATGCGCTCCCCACCGGCATCGTGACCGTTCCCCGACTGCGCGGGCCGTGATGCGTTCGGCTGCCCAGCAGCGGGCTGCCCACCGGACGACGGGCCGCCAGGCGACGCACCAGCAGAAGGCGCCGCCTCGGTGCGGCCGGGCGTCGCGGGGGCAGGGGATTGCGACGTCTCGCCCACCACCTCGGCCGGCGGGCCGGCCGCGGGCGTGGCGGGCTTCGCGGCGGCAGGGGCGGGTGAATCGGGCACCTTCTCGCCCGGATCGACCAGCACGGCGATCGGGTCGTTCACCTTCACGCCCTGCGTGCCGTCGGCCACCAGGATCTTGCCCAGCACACCCTCGTCGACCGCCTCGACCTCCATGGTCGCCTTGTCGGTCTCGATCTCGGCGATCACGTCGCCCGCCTTGACCGTTTCGCCTTCCTGCTTGAGCCAGCGCGCCAGCGTGCCCTCGGTCATGGTCGGGCTCAGCGCGGGCATCAGGATGTTCGTGGCCATGGGACCGGTCCCCTCAGACGATCTTCCGCACCGCACGCACCACCCAATCGGGCTGCGGCAGCGCGAGCTTCTCCAGGTTCGCCGCGTAGGGCAGCGGCACGTCCTCACCATGCACGCGCACGGGCGGCGCATCCAGCCAGTCGAAGGCGTGCTCGATCACCTGCATCGCGACCTCCGCGCCGATGCCGGCATAGGGCCAGCCTTCCTCCACGGTGACCAGCCGGTTCGTCTTCTTCACGCTCTCGACGATCGTCGCCGTGTCGAGCGGACGCAGCGAGCGCAGATTGATCACCTCCGCCTCGATGCCGTGCTGCGCGAGTTCCTCCGCCGCCTTCATCGCGACGCCCACCATGATGGAGAAGGCGACGAGCGTGACGTGCTGGCCGGTCCGCTCCACCTTCGCCTTGCCGATCGGCAGGATGAAGTCCTCGTCCACCGGACAGTCGAAGCTGTGGCCGTAGAGGATCTCGTTCTCCAGCACGATCACCGGGTTCGGGTCGCGGATCGCGGCGCGCAGCAGGCCCTTCGCGTCGGCCGACGACCAGGGCGCCAGGACCTTCAGCCCCGGCACGTGCGCGTACCAGCTCGCATAGCACTGGCTGTGCTGCGCGGCGACGCGGGCGGCGGCGCCGTTCGGGCCGCGGAACACGATGGGGCAGCCCATCTGCCCGCCCGACATGTACAGCGTCTTCGCCGCGGAGTTGATGATCTGGTCCATCGCCTGCATGGCGAAGTTGAAGGTCATGAACTCGACGATCGGCTTCAGCCCGTTCAGCGCGGCGCCCACCGCCATGCCGGTGAACCCATGTTCGGTGATCGGCGTGTCGATGATGCGCTTCGGCCCGAACTCGTCCAGCAGGCCCTGGCTGATCTTGTAGGCGCCCTGGTACTGCGCGACTTCCTCGCCCATCAGGAACACACGGTCGTCGTGCCGCAGCTCCAGCGCCATCGCATCGCGCAGCGCCTCGCGCACGGTGATCGACTTCGTCGGTCCCCAATCCTTCTCGGGCGCGGGCGCGGCCTCCAGCGCCTCCTTGCGCTGGCCCGCGGCGCCCGCTTCCGCGATCGCCTTCACGTCCGATCCCTCGGCCGCGACCTTGGGCATCGGCGCGGCGGCCGGCGGTGGTTCGGCGGATTTCGGCGCCGATGCGGCGGAGACGTCTTCTCCGTCCGCGCCCAGCACGGCGATCGGCGTGTTCACGGCGACGCCTTCGGTGCCTTCCTCGACCAGGATCTTCGCGAGCTTGCCCTCGTCGACCGCCTCGACCTCCATGGTCGCCTTGTCGGTCTCGATCTCGGCGATCACGTCGCCTGCGCGGACGTCGTCGCCCACGTTCTTCAGCCAGCGGGCGAGCTTGCCCTCGGTCATGGTCGGCGAGAGCGCCGGCATCAGGATCTGCGTCGCCATCGCTCAGCCCTCCAGCAGCACGTCGGTCCAGAGTTCCTTTTCATCCGGTTCGGGGCTCGACTGCGCGAAATCCGCCGCCTCCTGGATGACCGCCTTCACCTCGTCGTCGATCTGCTTGAACCGCGCTTCCTCGACGCCCAGCCCTTCCAGCCGGTGACGCGCATTCTCGATGCAGTCGTGCTGGGTGCGCATCATCTGCACCTCCTCCCGCGTGCGGTAGCGCGCCGGGTCGGACATCGAGTGGCCGCGATAGCGGTAGGTCTTCATCTCCAACAGGAACGGACCCTTGCCCGCGCGGCAATGCGCAACCGCCTGGTCGCCCGCGGCCTTCACCGCCAGCACGTCCATCCCGTCCACCTGCACGCCCGGAATGCCCCAGGGCGCGCCGTTCTGCGACAGATCGCGGCTGGCCGAGGCGCGGTCCACGCTGGTGCCCATGCCGTATTTGTTGTTCTCGATGATGAAGATCACCGGCAGCTTCATCAGGGCGGCGAGATTGAAGCTTTCGAACACCTGGCCCTGGTTCGACGCGCCCTCACCGAAATAGGTCAGGCTGACCCGGTCGTTGCCGCGATACCAGTTGGAGAAGGCGAGGCCGGTGCCCAGGCTCACCTGCGCGCCCACGATGCCATGCCCGCCGAAGAAGTTCTTCTCCTTGCTGAACATGTGCATCGAGCCGCCCTTGCCGCGGGAATACCCGCCGGAGCGGCCGGTCAGTTCGGCCATGACGCCGCGAGCCTCCATGCCGGTCGCCAGCATGTGCCCGTGGTCGCGATAGGAGGTGATGACCTGGTCGCCCTCGCCCAGCGCGAGCTGCATGCCCACCACGACCGCTTCCTGGCCGATGTAGAGATGGCAGAAACCGCCGATCAGCCCCATGCCGTAGAGCTGCCCCGCCTTCTCCTCGAAGCGGCGGATCAGCAGCATCATGCGATAGGCCTCGAGGAGCTGGTCCCGGTCGACCGGCGGCTCCTTCGTCTTGCTGCCGCGTTTCCTGGTCTCGGCCTGCGCCATGCCCATGCTCCCCCACCGCGGTGTCTGGGACATCCCCGTCGCCGGACAGGTAGCGGCGCCCAGCGCCTCCCGCAACGGCGAAATCGGGAAAATGCCTGATTGTGCAACGCAATAGGGCTGGTTAACCGAAAGGTGGTTAACACTTTGACCCGGCGTGCCCCCGCACTGTCCCACGACTTCTCCGTTGCGTGAGAAACGGTGCCGGAGACAGCTTGTTTCACGCCGAGCCGTGATTTCGCAGCGCCATTGCGAATGCAACCCGGCCGGGCGGGCGGTGTTTCCTACGCACCACCGCAACGACAGGAGGACAGCATGGCCGAACAGAAGAACGAAGGAGAGGGCAACCACACGGCCGCCAAAGCCTATGACGACGCGCAGAAGAAGTTCGCGCAGAGCGGCAAGGTGAAGCCCGCGGCCGAGGACGCCGCCCGCGCCGTCGACGGCCCCGAAGGCCCCTCCCTCCGCGAGGCCGAACGGCTCGGCAAGGCGCACGCCAAGGCCGAGGACCCCGCGCTCAAGCGATAAAGAATCGCGGACGGGCGGGGCTCAGCGCCCCCAGATCCCCAGGCGCGCCGACCGCGCCTGGGATTCCGCGTCACGCAGGCCAGGGCGGTCGTCCGCCGCCCGGGCCCAGCCGGCCTGGACGAGGGCGCGGTTCAGCCCGGCATCCCGCGCGCGGCACGTCGCAAGGATGCGGCCTGCCGCGTCATGGCCGTGCACCTGACATTCCAGACGGGACGCGTCGCGGATCAGTGAAGCCAGCAGATTCGCGGCCGCGACGCCGCAATCGACGGCAGCTCCGCCCATGTGACAGGTCTCTCCACGGGCCGCCGGCACGATCCCGTCCAGGCGGACCACCGCCTCCGGCAGGCGCAGCGTGCCGCCATCCACCACCGCGACCTTGGCCGGATCGACCGTGAGCTGCCCGATGACCGGCGGCTGGGCCGGCGCCTCCGACGGGCGTAGCACCAGCCAGCCGCCCACGCCCAACGCCCCGAGGCCGACCAGGCTGGCGAGGACGAGGGCGCGCGACGGCATCGACGGCCATGAAGGCCCGGTCGGGCGGAAGATCCGGCGCTTGCGGTCGAGCGACACCGTCCAAACCTCGTTGCGTGCTGCGTCCGAGTCGCTGCCCCACTGCCGAGCGCGGGCGGTCGGGTCAAGCCCAGAATGAATCCTGGCGCAGGAATTTCTCCCACGCGCGGATGATCCGCGGCCGGATCGTCGCCTGCCGTGCGGTCGCGAAGCCGGTGACCAGGCCCGCGGCATAGGCGTGACGGCCGGTTGCGCCGCCGAGTTCCGCCATGAGCTGGGCCGCCACCGCCCCGTCGTTCAGCACGCCCAGGCGCGCCTGCAGCACCGCGAGCTGCGCGATGAAGCGCCGCGCGGGTTTTGCCGGAAACAGCGGCGCGAGGATTTCCGCGGCATAGCGCATCCGCTTGGCGCGGAGCCGCACGCCGTGCAGCGCGGGCACGCCGAGTTCCTCGATCAGCTTGCCGGCGCCGCGCAGCTTCTTCAGGCGCCGCTGCAGCACGATCGCGGCGAACGCGGTCAGCGGGCGGTCGCGTTCGGCCAGGCGCTCCTCCGGGATGGTGTCGTGCCAGCTCTGCGCCCCCGCGAGCCAGGCCAGGTCCACGGCGCAGCGCCGGAACGCGGCGCTCTCCAGGTGTTCGGTCAGCGCGGCATGGCAGGCGGTGCGCCGCCGCGCGCCCGCGGCCAGCAGGCGCTGCAGCCGTTCATCGTCCGGCAGCACCCCCGCGATCGCGGGGGCGGTCTCGGTCATGAACACGTCCCAGTCCCGCGCCGGTCCCAGTGCGCGGGCGAGCATGCGCAGGTGGCGGTCGGCCTCGGTGACCGCATCGCAACCGATCGCGGGGCGGAACACCGCGATGGCGGAGCGCAGGCGGCGGACCGCGACCCGCGCCTGATGGACCGCATCCGGCAGGCTGCGGGGATCCGCGGCGACCGGCGCGTGATGCAGGATCACGTCGGTCAGGTGCCCGACCACATGGCCGAACGCGGCCGCGACGGACAGCTCCCCCGGCAGGTCCGGCGCGCCCAACCGCCGGGGCGGCGGGGGCTGGGCCGTGGCGACCGAGAGCGCCTCCCCGGCCAGGGTGGCCCGCGGCACCTCGGCGTCCAGCGCATCGACCAGCGTGCGCGCCGCGTGCCGGATCGCATCGTCCGGACCGGTGAGCGTCACGCGGGCGACGGCGCGCTCCGCGGCCACGGCGCGCAACAGGCCGCGCAGGCGATGCACCACCACCGGCCCGTCCTCGGTGGCGAGGACGTGTTCGGTCACTTGGCCTTCGAAGGCGGCGATCGGGGCCAGGGGGGTGGGAAGCGGGGATCCGTCCGCGCAGGCGAGCCGCGCCGGGTCCGCCCCCTCGCCGAGGATCGGGGCCGGCGCACCGGGCGGCCAGCTCTCCGCGGCGGGCACCAGGCGTTCGAGCCGCCAGACGCCCCGCTCCTCGGCCAGGGCGAGGCCGGCTGCGGCCAGGCGGCGGTCGGGGCTGTCGTGCCAGACGATGCGGCGGCGGACCAGGCGCGCGCGGCCGGTCCGCGGACGGGCGGCGCCCAGGTCTGCCGGGACGATGCCGGCGGCCGGCGTGTCCCGGGTTCCGGCGTCCTCTCCCTCGCCCGGTCGAGCGGGTTCGGCGGCGTGGCGGCCGCCGGCGACAGGCAGGGTCTGCGCAGGCGCGGTCTCGGCACGGGAACGCGCGACCAGCGGCAGGCGGGGCAGGGCGGCTGCCGCCTCCGGGCTCAGGCTGAGTTCGAAGTGCATGGTCAGTCCGCCGGCTCGAGGCTCCGCGGCGTCAGGAAGTGCTGCAGCCGGCCGCCGCCGGCATCGAGCTGCCACCAGGACCCGGCGATCGCGAAGTCGGCGAGGGCGCCGGTCGGGAACCCCTCCGCGAGGCGGCGCCCGGCCTCCCCGCCCTCCAGCCCGCGCGGGCCGGCCAGGGTCACGGCGAGTTCGTGCATGCCGGGGTTGTGGCCGATCAGCAGCACGCTGCGCACCGTCTCCGCCACCCCGTGCAGGGCGGACAGCAGCTGGGGGAGGTTGGCGAGATAGAGCGAGTCCATGGGCTCGATCAGCGGCTGGTCGTCCCAGGGCTCCAGCGCCTCCAGCGTCTCGAGCGTGCGGCGCGCGGTCGACACCAGCACGAGATCGGGGACGAGCCCGAGTTCCCGCATGGCGCGGCGCATCGTGCTCGCGGCGCGGCGGCCCCGCTCGTTCAGGGGCCGGTCACGATCGGCCAGCTTCGCATCGTCCCAGGACGACTTGGCGTGTCGCAATAGCAGAAGCTGGCGCATGCCTCGGATCGGGTCCCGCTCTGTGCTCGGTGGCGATCTTGCCACGTCGGGCAGCCGTTGTCCCGGCCCCTCTCGCCGGAGGCTGCAAGTCACGCTACTGTCATGGAAGCCGAGTCGTATGGAGCGGTCTCCTGCAGCGCATCGCACGCCGTGCTGTGCTGGCCGGAGGGCTGGTGTCCGCGATGGGACGCCCGCCCCAGGGACCGCTCGTGCCGCCGGGCAACCGGCTTGCCTTCCGCCTGATCCGGCACGGCAGCCCGATCGGCACCCACACGCTGGACTTCAAGCAGGTCGATGACGGGCTCGAGGTCCGCATCGCCGTCGAGGCGGTGGTGCGGCTTGGGCCCATCCCGCTGTTCCACTACCGCCATACCGCGCTGGAGGTCTGGCACGGCGGGCAGGTGGCCGAGGTGCGCAGCCGCACGGACCGCAACGGCACGGAACTGGCGATGCAGGCGATGCGCGTTCCTGCCGGGCTCGCGGCCGAGGGGACCGGCACGCCGCGCTACGTCGCGCCGGCCGACGCGCTCGCCACCACGTACTGGAACCGGCAGATCCTGCGCGTGCCGCTCGTCGGCACCCAGGATGGCGGCCTCGTGCATCCGCGCGTGACGGACCGGGGGACGGAGATGCGGCGCACCGCCTCGGGCGCCCCGCTGCCGGTGCGGGTCTGGCAGCTGTCGGGCGACCTCGACCTGACGCTGTACTACGACGCGGATGCGCAATGGGCCGGCATGAAGTTCACCGTCGCGGACGGGTCGGAGGTGACCTACGAGCGCCTGTAGCCGGCGGCGGAGCGATGCAGCGGCGGCGCGATCCGGGGCGGCGGCGCGGCGCTGCGGCGCGACTCCAGGGCGAGCGGGGGCAGGTCGATCCAGGACAGGTGGCCGCCCTTGCCCGCCCCGGTGTCGAGGAACACGGCGCGCCCGCCGAGCGCCCCGGCGCGGACATAGGGCCGCCCGTCGCTGCTGCGCCGGTCATGGCCGCAATACACCGTCAGGCCGTGCGGGATCCGGTCCACCCAGCGGAGGCTGCGTTCGGGGAAGCCATCGGGCTGCATGCGGCCGGTCGGCTCCCCATACAGCGCGCGCGCCAGCGCGCCGCGCGGCCGGTCGAGCCCGTGCGGCGGGGCGGGGCCGTCCAGCATGTCGGTATGGAATCCGCCATGCACGAACAGGGCGTTGCCTTGCAGGATCCAGGCCGGGGCCCGCGCGACCTCCTGCAGCACGCGGGCGCGGAGCGGCGGATCGAGCTGCGCGGCGGTGGCCTGGGCGACACGATCGTCGCGCAGAGCCTGTCCGGCGAGGATGCGCGCGAGCTTGAGGTCGTGGTTGCCGAGTAGGAAGAGGCCGCGGCCCTGGTCGATGAGCTCGAACATCAGGCGCAGCACGCCCGGGCTGTCCGGCCCGTGATCCGTCAGGTCGCCGAGTTGCACGATGAAGCGATCCTGCGCGGCGGCCGCGTAGCGGAAGGCGACGGCGTCGCCGTGCACATCACCCACCACGCGGAGGGCGGCGCCGGGAGGGATCGCGAGCGAGGTCATTTTGTCGTCACAAATGATACGCCCCGGTGCCCCCCGCCATGCAACACATTGCGACGCGCTCCGCTGCGCATGGTCCGTCCCCCCGTGTCATGGCCGGCGGTCGCCCCCCTGTGTCATGGCCGCCGCAGGGCGGCATCCACGACGTCGCGCCCCGCCCCCTGTGTCATGGCCGCCGCAGGGCGGCCATCCACGACTTCCGAACGGCACGAAGTCGTGGATGGCCCGCCTGCGCGGGCCATGACACGGGGGGCGACCGCCGGCCATGACACGCGGAGTCATGCCTTCGGCAAGGCCGCGAACGCGGCCAGGGCGCGGTCCCGGCCGCCCATCAAGTCCACGATCGGCCGCGGGTAGGTCCGCCCCAGCGTGACGCCGGCGGCGGCGAGCGTGTCGTCGGATGCCTCCCACGGCGCGTGGATCACCTTCGCGTCCAGCCGCGCGAGTTCGGGCACCCAGCGGCGCACATACGTGCCGTCCGGGTCGAACTTGCGCCCCTGCAGCACCGGGTTGAACACGCGGAAATACGGCGCAGCGTCGGCCCCGCACCCGGCGATCCACTGCCAGCCGCCGGCATTGTTGCCGAGATCGGCGTCGACCAGCGTGTCCCAGAACCACCGCTCGCCCTCCTGCCAGGGCAGCAGCAGGTGCTTCACGAGGAAACTGCCGACGAGCATCCGTACGCGGTTGTGCACCCAGCCGATCTGCCAGAGCTGGCGCATGCCGGCATCGACCAGCGGGACGCCGGTGCGCCCGCGCTGCCAGGCCCGCAGCCCGGCCGGGTCGTCGCGCCAGGGCATCTCCGTGAACGCGGCGCGCAGCGGCATCTCCGGCATGTCCGGGTGGTGCCACAGCAGGTGCTGGCAGAACTCCCGCCACAGCAGTTCCCGGATGTAGGCGGTCCGGTCGCGGCCCACGGCGTACCAGACCTGGCCGGGCGAGAGCTCTCCGAAATGCAGATGCGGCGAGAGCATGGAGGTGCCGTCGCGGTCCGGTCGGTCGCGGTCCGCGCCATAGCGGTCTGCCGGCTTGCCGGCGAAGGCGGCGAGCCGCGCCGCGGCGCCGGACTCGCCGGGTGTCCAGGTGGCCCGCAGCCCGCCCGCCCAGTCCGGGTGCTGCGGCAGCAACCCCCAGGACTCGAGCCGGTCGGATGTCGGCCCCCGCGCGCCGGGGATGGTGGCGGGCGCCGGGAGCGGCGGCGGCGGGTCCGGCTGCGCGAGGCAGGCCTTGGCGAAGGGCGTGTAGACGCCGAACGGACCGCCGCCGCGGTTGCGGATCGCCTCGGGCGGGAAGAGCAGGGTGGTGCGGACCCGGTGCAGCGTGCGGCCCTCGGCCCCGAGCGCGTCGGCCACCGCGCGGTCGTGGGCGCGTTCGGCGGGCTCGACCGGGGCGCCGGTGAACACGGCCCGCGCGCCCGTCTCGGCCGCCAGCGCCGGGATCACCTCGGCCGCGCGCCCGCGCCGGAGCAGCAGGTCCGCCCCGCGGGCCCGCAACCCGGCGCCCAGCGAGGCGAGGCTGTGGTGCAGCCACCAGCGGGACGCGGCGCCGGGGGCCCAGGGACCTTCCTCGTCCAGCACGTAGACGGGCAGCACCGGTGCGCCCGCGGCCAGGGCGGCCTGCAGCGCGGAATGATCGGCGAGGCGCAGGTCGTTGCGGAACCACAGCAGGACAGGAGCGGTCATGAAACCTCGTGACGATGTCAGGGCGGCTGCCTGGCGAGCCAGGCGGCGGCGGCGCGGTCGGCACCGGACGGCAGCGGCGCCTCGGGCGCGCGCATCCAGGTGATGATGTCCTCGGTGGGCGTGATGCGGTGCAGGTCGCGCAGCAGCAGGTGGTAGCCTTCGGGATAGAAGGCCCGCACCGGGCCGGGCGGCAGCGCGCGCCAGGTGGCGGCCGTCGCCTTGGGCGGGATCAGCTCGTCATGGCCGCCATAGAGGAACAGCGCGCGCGCATGGAAGCGCGGCGCCGCGGCGAGGGCGCCGTCCATCAGGTCCACGAGCCCGCGCACCGCGTCCACGCGCGTGCCATGGATCGTCAGCGGATCGGTCGAGAGGCGACGGATCGCCTCCCGGTTGTCGCTGGCGCGGACGCGCACGAAGCCGCTGCCGGTCAGGCGCAGGCCGGGCAGGGTGTTCGCCATCAGCCAGAGCGAGGACCGCAGGAACACGTTCATCTTCGCGCGGCCCCAGACGGCGGGCGCGATCAGGATGTAGCCGTCGACCGGCGGCGGGTCGGGTTCGGTCGCGAGGCACATCAGCACCGCGGCGCCCATGCTCTCGCCCATCAGGTAGAGCCGCGCCTGGGGCCAGCGTGCGCGCAGCAGGGCCACCATGGCGCGCACGTCGGCGGTCATCCCGGCGCGGCCGGCCCAGAAGCCGCGGCTTGGGCTGGCGCCGAAGCCGCGCTGGTCGGGCGCGTAGAGGGCGACGCCGGCCAGTGCGAAGTCCGGGCCGGGATACTCCCAGGCGTCGCGGCTGTCGTTCATGCCGTGCAGCGCCAGGACGACGGCCCAGGGATCGCCGCCCGGCAGCCAGGCGCGGAAGGGCAGGCGGGTGCCGTCCGGCATAACGAAGGCGTCGGCGGTCTCGGCGGGGGGACCGAGCGGCGGTCCGGGTGGGGCGAGTTCGGTCGTGCAGGCGGCGAGGACCGTGGCGGTGGCGGCCAGGAGCAGGGCGCGTCGGGCGGGAACGGGCGGCATCGCGGGCGGATTCGGGTCCTGGCGGAAGGAGTGTTCGGCGTTCGGCTCTCGGCTTCGGTGTCCTGGCTTCGATGTCCTGGCCTTGGTGTCCTGGCCTTGGTGTCCTGGCTCCGGTGTCCTTGGGGCGGTTTCGGACCGTTGGTGCCCTCGGGCAACGGTCCTTGCAGATGGAAGCCGCCGCGCCAAGGTCAACGGCCCCGCGACGCCGCGGGTCGAGCAACCCCCCGTGCCCGGCCGGAACGGCTGGTTGAAACGCGGCGCGGCATCGGTATCATCCGGACGCTCAACCGACCACGAAGGCTTTGCCCCCATGCCGGACGCCGCTGGCCTCGCTGCGCCCACCGAGACCATCCATGTCGACCACCGCACCGTCCCCTGCGACGGCGGCGACGGCGCGCTCGGCCACCCCCGCGTGTTCCTCTACATCGAGGGCGAGCGGGTCATGTGCCCCTACTGCTCGCGCCTCTACATCCTGAACCCGGGAGCCGACGACGGACACGGACACTGATCCGGCCCTGCTGGCGCCCGCGTCCCCGCCGGAGGCGCCGCCGCTCCACCTGGTCCTGATCGACGGATCGGGCTTCATCTTCCGCGCCTTCCACGCATTGCCGCCGATGTCCCGCCCCGACGGGACACCGGTCAACGCCGTGTTCGGCTTCACCAACATGCTGGCGAAGCTGCTGCGGGAGCATGTCGGCACCCATCTCGCGGTGATCTTCGACGCCGGGCGGGTGACGTTCCGCAACCGGCTCTACGACGACTACAAGGCGCACCGTCCGCCGCCACCGGACGAGCTGATCCCGCAATTCGCCCTGGTGCGGGAGGCGACCGCCGCCTTCGGCGTGCCCGCGATCGAGCTCGAGGACTGGGAGGCGGACGACCTGATCGCCGCCTATGCCAAGGACACGGTGGAGCGCGGCGGGCAGGTCACCATCGTCTCCTCCGACAAGGACCTGATGCAGCTCATCCGGCCGGGCGTGGAGATGCTCGACCCGATCAAGCAGAAGCCCATCGGCCCGGTCGAGGTGATGGAGAAGTTCGGCGTCACCCCCGACAAGATGGTCGAGGTGCAGGCGCTGATCGGCGACACCACCGACAACGTGCCGGGCGTGCCCGGCATCGGACCCAAGGGTGCCGCGCAGCTCGTGAACGAGTACGGCGACCTGGACGCCGTGCTGGCCGCCGCGCCCGGCATGAAGGCCTCCAAGCGCCGCGACATGCTGATCGAGCATGCGGAGCGCGCACGCATCTCCCGCCAGCTCGTGAAGCTGCGCGACGACGCCCCGCTGCCCACGCCCGTGGCGGAGCTCGGTGTCCGCGAGCCGGAGAAGCCCAGCCTCGCGGCGTTCCTCAAGGCGCAGGGCTTCCGCTCCATCGTGACCCGCCTGGGCCTCGATGGCAGCGCCCCGGAACCGGCGGCACCCGCCGCGCGCACGGCGCCGCGGCAGGCGCCGCACCCGGCCGGCGACGGACAGCCGGTCACGGGGGAGGAGGCGCCCGATGGAGCGCTCGCCTTCCTGATCCCCGCGCCCGCCGGCGATCCGGTCGCCGAGGCCGCCGCCTCGGGCTTCGGCCCATACGAGACGGTCTCAACCGTCGAGGCGCTGCGCGGCTGGGTGCAGGACGCGCGGGCGGCCGGACGGGTCGCGATCGACACCGAAACCGACGGGCTCGACGGCATGCGCGCGCGGCTGGTGGGGTTCTCGCTCGCCACCGCCGCCGGCCGCGCCTGCTACGTCCCGCTCGCGCACGAGATCCTGGAGCCGCAGCTTCCGCTGGCCGAGGCGATCGCCGAACTCGGCCCGCTGCTGACCGACCCCGCCGTGCTGAAGGTGTTCCAGAACGCCAAGTTCGACATGATGCTGCTGGAGCGCGCCGGCTTCCCGCGGCCCACGCCGATCGACGATTCGATGATCATCTCCTACGCCCAGGAGGCCGGGTTGCACGGCCACGGGCTCGATGAGCTGTCGCGCCTGCATCTGGGCCACACGCCGATCGCCTATGACGAGGTGACCGGCACGGGGCGCAACCGCATCCCCTTCACCCAGGTCCCGCTCGACCGCGCGACCGCCTATGCCGCCGAGGACGCCGACGTCGCGCTGCGGCTGTGGGAGGCGCTGCGGCCGCGGCTGCGGCTCGCAGGCGCGCTCACGCTCTACGAGCAGATCGAGCGCCGGCTGATCCCGATCCTGCTCGACATGGAGCGGGCGGGGATCAAGGTGGATGCCGACGACCTGCGCCGCATGTCGACCGAGTTCGAAGGGCGCATGGCGGTGATGGAGCAGGACTGCCATCGCCTCGCCGGCCACCCGTTCAACGTCGGCAGCCCCAAGCAGCTGGGGGAGGTGCTGTTCGACGAGATGAGCCTGCCCGGCGGCAAGCGGATGAAGACCGGCGCCTGGGGCACCGATTCCTCCGTGCTGCAGACGCTCGCCGACCAGGGGCTGGAGCTGCCGGCCAAGGTGCTGGAGTGGCGCCAGCTGCAGAAGCTGAAATCGACCTATGCCGATGCGCTGGTCGACCAGATCAACCCGGAGACGGGGCGAGTACACACCTGCTTCGCCATGGCGATCGCCTCCACCGGGCGGCTGTCCTCAACCGATCCGAACCTGCAGAACATCCCCATCCGCACGGAGGAAGGCAGCCGCATCCGCCACGCCTTCGTCGCCGAACCCGGGCATGTGCTGGTCAGCGCCGACTACTCGCAGATCGAGCTGCGGCTGCTGGCGCATGTCGCCGACATCCCCGCGCTGCGCGACAGCTTCGCGAAAGGGGAGGACATCCACACCCGCACCGCGTCCGAGGTGTTCGGCGTGCCCATGGAGGGCATGGACGCGATGACCCGTCGGCGGGCCAAGGCGATCAATTTCGGCATCATCTACGGGATTTCCGGGTTCGGCCTCGCCCGCCAGCTGGGCATCACGCCGGGCGAGGCGCGCGGCTTCATCGACCGCTACTTCACGCGCTACCCGGAGATCCGCGCCTACATGGACGCCGCGCGCGACGAGGCCCGCAAACACGGCTTCGTCACCACCCCGTTCGGTCGCCGCTGCTGGGTGCCGGGCATCGCGGAGAAGAACCCGGCGCGTCGCAGCTACGCCGAACGCCAGGCGATCAACGCGCCGCTGCAGGGGGGCGCGGCCGACATCATCAAGCGCGCCATGGTGCGCCTGCCCGAGGCGATGCGCGCTGCCGGCCTGCGCTCCCGCCTGCTGCTGCAGGTGCATGACGAGCTGGTGTTCGAGGCGCCGGAGGACGAGGCCGACCGGCTGTCCACGCTCGCCCGCGAGGTGATGGAATCCGCCGCCGCCCTGCGCGTGCCGCTGGTGGTCGAGACCAATCACGGCCGCAGTTGGGGCGACGCGCACTGATCCTCGAGCGAGCGCCCCGTTCGCGGTCGCAAGGGAACGCCCGCTTGTCGCGAGGGCACGCCCGCTTGTCGCAAGGGAACGCCCGCTTGTCGCGAGGGAACGCCCGCTTAGTGTCATGGCCGGCGCAGGCCGGCCATCCATGACTTCGGGTCCTGCATGACGTCGTGGATGGCCGCGACACGCGCGGCCATGACACGGGGAACGTGGTGCAGCCCTGACGTGAGTTGCACATCGGAAGTCTACGACAGGCCGAAATAGGCCTTGTGCAGGCTGTCGTCGGCTTCGAGTTCCGCAACCGAACCCTCGAACCGGATGCGCCCGCCTTCCAGTGTGAAGACACGATCGGCGAGATCCAGGAACGCGACGTTCTGTTCCGCGATCAGCATCGCCAGGCCCTGTTCGCGGAACTTGCTCAAGACCTGGATGACCTGGCTCACGAACAGTGGCGACAGGCCTGCCGAGGGTTCGTCCATCACCAGCAGCTTCGGCGACGACGCCAGGGCCTTGGCGATCCCCAGCATCTTGCGTTGACCCCCCGACAGGGCACCCCCGAGCGTGCTGCGGCGTTCCGCGAGGTCGGGGAAGTAGCCGTAGAGCTCGTCCATCCGCGACTTGAGTGCGGATTTCTCGATGAACTGGCCGCCGACGCGCAGGTTCTCCTCGATGGTCAGGCCGGGGAACACGCCGATCTCCGACATGTAAGCCAGGCCGCGGCGGACGCGACGATCGGTGCGCCAGGTGGTGACCTCGTCGGGGTCCAGGAACACATGCCCCTTCCAGGCCGGCAGCAACCCGACGATCACCTTCAGCAGCGTGGTCTTCCCGGCCCCGTTGGTGCCGAGGAGCACCACCGATTCCTTCGCTCGCACGGTGACCCCGGCGCCCCACAGGACCTGGACACGGCCATAGCCTGCCTCGATGCCTTCCGCGCGGAGGACGGTTTCAGCCATGATGGCCTCCACCCAGGAACACCCGAATGACGTCCGGATCCTTCGTGGCGTCGGCCAGCGTTCCGCCGAAGAACTCCTTGCCGGCCGCCATGATCACCACGCGGTCGGTCACCTTGTCGATGAAGCCCATCAGGTGCTCCACCACCAGCAGCGCCATGCCCCCATCGGCCAATGCGCGCAGGCGGTCCGCCATGCGGTTCAGTTCGGACGGGTTCAGGCCGGCGGCCAGTTCGTCGACCAGCAACAGCTTCGGCTCCGTCGCCAAAGCGCGCGCCAGATCCAACGTCTTCTGCTGCGCGCTGTTGAGTTCGGCGGCCGGCCGATCGGCATACTGATCCAGTTCCAACTCGGCCAGCAGGGCATCGACGTCGAACCCCTCTCGCGGGTCGCCGTAATGCGCGGCGAGTTCGACGTTCTCCCGCACCGTCAGCGACAGAAACGGCCTGGGTGACTGGAACGTCCGGTTGATGCCGGCTTTCGCGAGCGCGTGCGGCTTCTCTCCACCGATCGAGCGGCCTTCATACCGCACCGTCCCACCGTCGGGCGCGTACAGGCCGGAGATGACGTTGATGCACGTCGTCTTGCCTGATCCGTTCGGTCCCACCAGGCCGAGGACCTCGCCCGGCTGAAGGTGAAAGCTGACGCCGGCCAGCGCGGTGAAGCCGCCGAAGCGTTTCACAAGGTCCTGGACCCGCAGAAGCGCGCCCGCTTGCTGTGCTTCAAGGGACACGGATGCCTCGGCTGGTCAGCAGGGACACGAGGCCGTTGGGCAGGAACAGCACCAGCAGCACGATCAGCGCGCCGTAGGTGAACTGGAAATACTGCGGCACCGCGATGCCGATCACGTTGTAGACGCCATACAGGATGAACACACCGAGCAGCGGCCCCACCAGGGTGGTCGCGCCGCCGAAGAGGAGGAAGACGGTGGCGAAAATCGAGACCGACAGGTCGAAGGCGGTGTCCGGGTAGAAGACCGAGATGTGCCAGGCGAACACGCCGCCCACCAGTCCCGCGATCAGCGCGGACAGTGTCCAGGCCACCGTTCGTCCCCGCACCACCGAGATGCCGGCCATCGACGCGCTGACCGAGTCGTCGCGGATGGCCTGCAACGACATGCCGAAGCGCGAGTTGCGCAGCCAGACCACGACCAGCAACGTCGCGGCCAGGATCGCCAGGGCGAGGTAGTAGGACGCGGCCGGCGCGAACACCCCGGCGAGGGAGACGCCATACGGACCTTTGGTGACGGTCTCGAGGTCCGGGTTGGCGATCACCTCGTACAACGCCTGCGCGGCAGCCATGGAGGCGATGGCGAAATACGCGCCGGACAGGCGCAGCAGCGGTAGGAGGATCACCGACAGCACCAGCGCGGCGAGCCCGGCGCATCCCATGGCGGCGAGCGCGGGCAGATGGAGGTGCATGACGGCGAGGGCGAAGCCGTAGGCACCGGCGCCGAAGAAGCCGACATAGCCGAAGGGCAGGTAGCCGGTGAAGCCGTAGATGATGTTCAGCCCCTGCGACAGCGTCAGGAACATGATGAAGTTGAACAGCATCAGCTCGTTGGAATAGACGCCGCGCGCGATCGCCATTCCGGCGACCACGATCGCGGCGATCGCCGCGTCCAGTAACGCCCTGCGCGCTCGTGAACTACGCACGGCGGACCTTTCGGCCGAGGATGCCCTCGGGCCGGATCAGCAGCACGCCGATCAGCAGCAGGTTCGGCAGAAGATTGGCCCAGGAACTCAGATAGGTCTGCATCAGCATCAGGGATACGCCGTAGATGATCCCGCCCAGCAACGTGCCGAGAGGGTTGCCAAGCGTGCCGACCACGATGACGGCGAAGGCGGTGAGGTTGATCGCCACGCCCATGTTCGGCGTGATGCTGCCCATGATGAACGGGGCGAAGACGCCGGCGATGCCGGCCAGCGCGAGGCTGATGCCGAACGCCACGGCGGAGACCTTGTTGACGTCGATGCCGGTGGCGAGGGCTTCGTCGCGGGACACCATGACCGCCCGCGTCAGCGTGCCGAGACGGGTGCGATACAGGTAGAAATACACCGCCAGCACGGCGATCGCCGAGGCCGCGGCGGAGTAGAACCACGCCTTGGGCAGCCTCGTGCCGAAGATGATGATCGGGCCGATGCCCATCAGCCGCGGCGGCAGGGAGCGTTCGGTGGCGCCGATGGAGATCGTCGTCATCGCCTCGATCATCTGCGACAGGCCGAAGAACAGGATCAGCGACAGCATCTCGGAGTCGCGTGATCGCAGGAGCCTCGGCACGACCGCGTAGTAGAGCGGCAGCCCTGCCACCAGGAAGACGACGAGCACCAGGATGGCCGACACCATCGGGTGCAGGCCGAGGCTGGTGAACAGCGCCCAGGCCGCGACGCCGCCCAGCATCAGGACGTCGCCGTGGGCCAGGTTGACGATGCGCATGACGCCGAAGACCAGGTTCAGACCCAGCCCGACCAGCGTGAAGTACAGACCGAAGAAGATGCCGGCGATCACGGCCCCGATCAGCATGGCACGTCACTCACGTGTGTTCCGCCGGAATTGCTCCGCTCCCTCGTTCGTTGCAACGGAGATCAACTCGCTGCCGAGTCAAGGCCGGTTCACTTGCCCAGGACCGCCTTGCCGTTCGCCAGATCCGGCGGGTACACCGCGACGAGTTTCACGTCGTTCTTGCCGGCCGGCTGCAACTGACCCAGCGGCGTGACTTCGCCGATCTGGGCGCCGTCCTTGCGCAGTTCGAACGTGCCGTCCAGCGTCTTCAGCTTGCCCGACAGGGCGAAGACCGCGTCATGGATGTCCATCTGGTCGAGGCTCTTGGTCGTCTCCAGCGTCCGCTGGATCACGAGCCCGGTCATGTAGCCGTAGATGGCGTTCGCACCGAAGGCGACGCCTGACCCCGACGGGTACTTCTTCTCCCACGCCGCGCGGAATTCCTTCTGCGTCATGCCGACTTCGGGCTTGTATTCGTAGTTCGACGCCGGAACGTAGCTGAAGGTGTTCGTGACGGCGGAGACGCCGACGTTCTTCTCGATCTCTTCCTTCTCCGTGCCGCCATAGATCGTGAACACGAAACGGAACTGGTTCCCGCTGTCCTGGAGGTTGCGGAGGAAGGCGATGTCGTTTCCGACGTAACCGAGCTCGAGCACGGCGTCGGGGTTCTGGGCGGCGATGTTGTTGATCAGGACGGTGTAGTTCGACGTGTTGGTCGGAACGCCCTGGTAGTAGACGACCTTCACCTTCTTGTCCCGCTCGAAGAACCCTTTCAGGGCGGCGGCCTGGGTGCCGGTGAAATCATTCGTCGAGTACAGGATGGCGACGGTGCGGATGCCTTCCTTGTAGCCCTCGTCGTTCAGGAAGTCCGAGATGTAGTGCGGCCAGATGGTCGACACGGGATCGGCCATCAGCGCGATGTAGGGGTTGTCCTCGCTGAAGAACGCAGCCCCCGTGCCGGAGACGTCGAACAGGAACTGCTTGTGCTCACGCGCGATCGGCACGCCCACCGAGGTCAGCACCGACCCGGAATCGGCGATCAGCAGATCGACATGATCCTGCGTGATCAGCTGATTGTACAGCGTCGCGGCGGTCGCGGTGCTGGACTGGTCATCATAGGCGATCAGCTTGATCGGGATGCGTTTGCCGCCGAACGCGGCCATCTCGACGCCGCCCTTGGCATTTGTCTCGTCCACCCACAGCTTGAAGGCGTCATAGACGGGCATGGAGATCGAGGCGTACGGTCCCGAGCTGGCATAGAGTTCGCCGATGGTGATCTGGCTGGGTGCCGCAGGCGCTGCCTGAGCCGGCGCCAGTACAGCCGCGATGCCGGACGCAGCAAACATGCTGAGCGCCAATAGCTTGGACCTCATTCGCATCCCCTTCGTATTCGTGTCCTTGTGCGATTGGTCGCTCGCTGAGTGGCGGCCATCCGTCGCGATCGGGTGTGGGCCCGACTGTGCAGACGTGTCAATCCGCCACCAAGTTAAGTTCCGGCGAGGAGCGAACCGGGCTGATGACAAGTGATACGATTTGTACGGTCCAGGCCAGGGCGGCACCGCGGCTCGCGATCGGGGCGCTGACAGGTGCCGCCGCGGCCTCCTGTCCTGGCGGATTCTCGAGACCAGAGCTGAAGTTTTTCGCCCAATCGATGTCACGCATCGTGCTCGGCTTGCCGCACGGCAGGGCAGGGCGATGCACGGCGCGGCCGGCTCGCCCGAGTCTCATGGTGGCTTCGGATGCAGAGCCGAAGTGATCGTCGGGCTATTCGTGAACTTCGATGTGAAGTGTCCGAGCAAGTGACATCGCCGCCGGACTGCACGGAGCGTCCTGCAGCCGATCACCGCCGGCTCGGAGATCGAGCGCGGGCCTCAGGGTTCGGGCGTCGCGCGAGGCGCGCGATCGCCGGCGCGCGCCTCGGGACGGGCCTCAGGCCTCGGGGGTGGGGTCCCGGAAATACGGCTCCACGGTCCCGCGCACCTTCATGGCGAGCGGCTTGCCGAAGCGGTCGACGGTCTTGCCGACGGCGAGCCGCGCCCATCCCTCGCTGACGCAGTATTCCTCGACATTGGTGCGGTCGATGCCGTTCAGCCGCACGCCCACGCCGCGCTCCAGCAGGGCGGCGTCGAAATGCGGGCTCTTCGGGTCGTTCGAGAGGCGGTCGGGCGGGGTGTCGGTCATCGCTGGTCTCCGGCCGAGATGCAGAGCGGGGGGAGATAGCGGCCTCGCCCCGTCTTGGGAAGCGTTGGAGGTGAGGGGGGCGGTGGTCCTCGGTGCCGCGGCCGATGCGGACCCCTGTGTCGTGGCCGATGCAGGCCCCTGTGTCATGGCCGGCGCAGGCCCCTGTGTCGTGGCCGATGCGGACCCCTGTGTCATGGCCGGCGCAGGCCGGCCATCCACGACTTCATGCGGTATCTGAAACTCGTGGATGGCCGCGACAAGCGCGGCCATGACATAATAAGCGCGGCCGCTGCCACGACACGAGGCGCGGCCGCTGCCATGACGCGGAGGCGCGGGCGTGGCCATGACACGACGCGCGAGCGCGGCCATGACGCGGGCCCCACGCCCGCCCCTGCGCCCAAGGTCCAGAACGTGCGTGCCAGCCCCCGTCACACCGTCATCGGCCCGCGCCGCGGGGTACTCCCGCCCATGCTGTCCGTCGTGACCGGGAGACCCGCCGCGGCATAGGCCTCCCGCTGCGCCGCCGGGGACAGCCGGACCAGCCGGTCCGCCAGCGCAGTCAAGGGACCCAACGGCGAGCCCGCCACCGTCCGCTCCACCCACCCGCGCGTGCGGGGCCAGCGCGCCGGGTCCAGGGTGACGCGCGACCAGGCGAGGTTGCGGAACAGCACGGCCACCGACAGGTCCGCGATCGACAGCGGCCCGAACGCGAACCCGTCCGCGGGTGCGACGCCCTCCAGATAGTCGAGCACCGGCGGAAGTTCCCCGGTCACCGCCCGCTCCACTTCCTCCACGTCCCGCGGCCGGCCCCAGATGCCCGGCTTGATCACCGCCTCGTTGAACACGCGCCACATGATCACGTCGCTCATGCGCGTGGCGGCGAACGCCTCCAGCCAGCGGGCCCGCGCACGGTCGGCGACGTCCGTCGGCCAGAGCGGCGGGTCGGGGTAGCGCTCCTCCAGGTACTGGCAGATCACCGCGCTGTCCGAGAGCGTGACCCGGTCGTCGATCAGCACCGGCACCCGGCGCAGCGGGCTCACGGCCTCGAACCGCTCGTTGCCGAAGAACGGGATGATCGGGTCGATCGTGACGGGCACGCGCTTCAGCGCGCACACGGCAAGCACCTTGCGGACATAGGGCGACACGGCGCCCCCGATGATCGTCGCCGGGGCAGGGCTCTCGGGCATGCAACGCCTCCTGGCGCGATCATGCCGCAACGCGGAACGGCGCGGCAGATCCAATCCGGCGGGCCGCAGCGGACCGGGAATCCGCGCTGCCGTTGATCGGAGGGGAAAGGGACGTGTCCCGGAGAGATCAGGGCAGGGAAGCGCATTTTCCGCGGATAGGCGCTCAGGCGTAGATATTCTTTCTTCTCTAACCCCTCTTGCGCCCAGGAGAAATAAAATCATTCTCCAGCCCTCCATCGCGCCGGGTGGTCCGCCCGCCCGCGCCGCTCGTCAGGAAGTCCGATGCGCACCATCCTCCTCCGGCTCCGCCGCCAGCTTCGCCGCAACGCGCGGCAGCACCTGCAACAGGACCTGCTCCTCGCCTGCGCCGGGTGGTGGATGTGAACGGCGCCCTTGCGCGGCTCGTCCCCCCGGACTTCGCGCCAGGCTCCGTCTGGCTGGTGGGGGCGGGTCCCGGCGACCCCGGCCTGCTCACCCTGCACGCGCTGCACGCCCTCGCCTCGGCCGACATCGTGCTGCACGACGCGCTGGTCGCGCCCGAGATCCTCGCGCTGATCGAAACCGCCCATCGCGAGTCGGTCGGCAAGCGCGCCGCGGGCACGCGCACGCCGCAGCTTCGCATCAACCAGCGGCTGGTGACCCTCGCCCGCGCCGGGCATCGCGTGGTGCGCCTCAAGGGCGGCGACCCGCTGGTGTTCGGCCGTGGCGGAGAGGAAGCGGTGGCGCTCGCCGCGGCCGGCATCCCGTTCCGCATCGTGCCCGGCATCAGCGCCGGGATCGGCGGCATGGCCAGCGCCGGCATCCCGCTGACCCACCGCACGCTCGCCCGCAGCGTGGTGTTCGCGACCGGCCACGACTCCAGCGGCGCGCTGCCCGACAGCCTGGACCTCGCGGCACTCGGGCGCGGCGGAGACGTGCTCGTGTTCTACATGGGCACGCGGCAGGTGCGCGCGATCGCAGACCGGCTGATGGCGGCCGGCCGCCGCCCCGACGAGGCGCTCGCCTTCGTCACCGATGCCACCACGCCCCGCCAGGACGTGCGGCTCGCGACGCTCGCCACCGCCGAGGCCGCCGCCGCCAGCCTGCCCGCGAAGGGCGCGACCCTGATCGTCGTCGGGCCGGTGCTGGCCGTGCGCGACCTGATCGCGCCGTTGCAGCAGACCACCCCCATGGCCGTCCGCGACCCGGCGGCGCAGGACGTCGGAGACCCCGCATGAGCACGACCGCCGCGACCCGCAACCCGCTCGACGCCGGCGCCCCGTTCGGGCTCGAGACCGGCGCCCCGTCCGGCCCCGATGCCGGCCCCCGCCTGGGCGACGATCAGCTTTGCGAGATCCGCCGCCTGCTCGCCGCCGCATCGCACGACCAGCGCCTGTGGCTCGCGGGCTACATCGCGGGCCTCGACCAGGCTGCCGGAACCAGGATCGCCGCGCCTGCGACGGCGGTCGCGCCGCCCGCGCAGAAGGCGAAGCTCACGATCCTCTACGCGACCGAATCCGGCAACGCCGAAGCGCTCGCCGCCACGGCCCGCAAGACCGCCCAGCGTCTCGGCTTCCAGGCCAAGGTGCTGGACATGGCGGATGCCACCCCGGCCCAGCTCGCCGGCCTCGGCACCGTGCTGGTGATCGCCAGCACCTGGGGCGAAGGCGATCCGCCGCAACGTGCCGAGGCGTTCCATGCCGCGCTGATGGCCGGGGACGCGCCGCGCCTCGACGGGCTGCGCTACGCCGTACTCGCCCTCGGCGATCGCGCCTATGCGCGGTTCTGCGAAACCGGCCGGCAGTTCGATGCGCGGCTCGAGGCCCTGGGCGCCACCCGGCTCGCACCGGTCGTGGAATGCGACCTCGACTACAGGAAGCCGGCCGCGACCTGGATCGACCAGACCTTGCGGCTGCTCGACGACAAGCCGGCCGATCCCGGCGCGGCGGTGATCGCCTTTCCGCGGCCCGCCGCGGTCGAGGAGGAGGAAGCCGATCCGGTCCCGGTCGCGGCCGAGGTCAGCGAGCGCACCAACCTCAACTCCAGCCGCTCCGACGTGCAGACCTGGCACGTCGCGCTGTCCTTTGCCGAGGGCGCGCCCGCCTACGAGCCGGGCGATGCGATCGGCTTCGTGCCGGCCAATCATCCGGCCGTCGTGGAGGAGGTGCTGCGTTCGGCCGGAATCGCCGGCGACGACGCGCTGCACGCGGCGCTGACGCATGATCTCGACGTCACGCTGCTGACCCGCCCGCAGGTCGCGGCCTACGCGGCGCTCACCGGCGATGCGACGCTGGGACGCATCGCGGCGGACGAGGACCTGCTCGCCGGGTTCCTGCGCGACCGGCAGTTCGTCGACCTGCTCGCCGCCGCGCCGCATGCGCTGACCGCCGACCAGCTCACCGGCCTGCTGCGGCCGCAGCCCGCGCGGCTCTACTCGGTGGCGTCCAGCCGGAAGGCGGTGGGGGACGAGGCGCATCTGCTGGTCGCGAAGGTCGCGTGGGAGAGCCACGGCCGCGCGCGCACCGGCGTCGCCTCGGGCCAGGTGGCCGACCGGCTCGCAACCGGCGACGCGCTCGCGGTGACGCTGAAGCCGAACCCGCATTTCCGCCTGCCGGCCGATCCGGCGGCGCCGGTGATCATGATCGGGCCCGGCACCGGCGTCGCTCCGTTCCGCGGCTTCCTGCAGGAGCGGGAGGCGATCGGCGCCACCGGCCGCAACTGGCTGTTCTTCGGCGCGCGGCGGTTCACGCACGATTTCCTCTACCAGCTCGACTGGCAGGAATGGCGCGCGGCCGGGCTGCTGACCCGCATCGACCTCGCCTTCTCCCGCGACCAGCCGGAGAAGATCTACGTGCAGCACCGCATGTGGGAGGCGCGGCGGGAGCTGTGGGCCTGGCTGCAGGAGGGCGCGACGCTCTACGTCTGCGGCGACGCGAAGGCCATGGCGCGCGACGTCCATGCCGCGCTGCTCGCCATCATCGCCGACCAGGCCGGCCAATCGCCGGAGGATGCCGCCGAGACGCTGCGCAGCCTGCAGCGTGCCGGCCGCTACAAGCGGGACGTGTACTGAGATGACCCAGCTTTCACGCAACGAGCACATCAAGGCCGGCAGCAACTTCCTGCGCGGCACGATCGCCGAGGGGCTGCTCGACCAGCTGAGCGGCGGGCTCGCCGAAGACGACCAGCAACTGACAAAGTTCCACGGCATCTACCAGCAGGACGATCGCGACCTGCGGCCCGAACGGGCGAAGAAGCGGCTGGAGAAGGCGTTCAGCTTCATGGCGCGGCTGCGCGTGCCGGGGGGCGTGCTGACCGCGGCGCAGTGGATTGCGATGCACGACCTGGCCGCGACCCGCGGCAACGACACGCTGCGCCTGACCACACGGCAGACGATCCAGTTCCACGGCATCATCAAGAGCAACCTGCGTCCAGCGATCCAGGCGATCCACGCGGCGCTGCTCGACACAGTGGCCGCCTGCGGCGACGTGAACCGCAACGTGATCGCCTCCGTCGTGCCGCAGCTGCCGGAGGCGCATGCGGCGGTGGTGGCGCTGGCGAATGCGATCAGCGACCGGCTGCGCCCGCATTCCCGCGCCTGGCACGATATCTGGATCGACGGCACCCGGGTGGCGGGCGGGGAGGAGGAGGACGAGCCGATCTACGGCCGCACCTACCTGCCGCGGAAGTTCAAGATCGCGATCGCCGTGCCGCCGCAGAACGACGTCGACGCCTTTGCGCACGATATCGGCTTCATCGCGGTCCTCGAGCAGGGGCGCATCGTCGGCTACGACGTGGCGGTGGGGGGCGGCATGGGCATGACCCATGGCGAGCCCGATACCTTCCCGCGCACCGCCGACGTGATCGGCTTTTGCACGCCGGACCAGGCCGTGGACGTGGCGGAGGCGGTCGTGACGATCCAACGCGACTGGGGCGACCGCGCCGACCGCAAGCATGCGCGGCTGAAATACACGATCGAGCGGAGGGGCCTCGACGCGTTCCGCAGTGAACTCGCCGCGCGTCTCGGCTGGGTCCTGGGTGCGCCACGCGCGGCGGGGTTCGCGCGGACGGGCGATCCGTCCGGCTGGCAGGACGCCCCCGACGGCACCGGCCACTATGTCCTGTTCGTGGAGAACGGCCGCGTCGCCGGCCCGCTGCTCGACACGCTGCGGCAGGTGGCGGAACGGCATGCTGGGCGGTTCATCATCACGCCCAACCAGAACCTGGTGATCGCCGACGTGCCGCCGGACGAACGGAGCGCGATCGAGGCCCTGCTGGCGCCGCATGCGACGGCGAGCCGCCTGCGGCGCAATGCGATGGCCTGCGTGGCGCTGCCGACCTGCGGCCTCGCTTTGGCCGAGAGCGAGCGCTACCTGCCGACGCTGATCGGCGCGCTCGAGCAGGAGGTGGCGCGGGTCGACCTGACCGCGGACGACATCATGATCCGCATGACGGGCTGCCCGAACGGCTGCGCGCGGCCGTACCTGGCGGAGATCGGCCTCGTGGGCACCGGGCCGGGGCTGTACAACCTGTATCTCGGCGGCGCGTTCGACGGCACGCGGCTGTCCAAGCTGTACCGCCGCCAATTGGGGCATGACGCGATCGTCGCCGCGCTATCGCCGCTGCTCGCATCCTACGCCCAGGGCCGCCGGGCAGGGGAGCGGTTCTCGGACTTCGTCATCCGCACCGGCGTCGTGCAGGCGACGGAGGCCGGCAACCGGTTCCACGACGACCTCCCGACGGAGCTCGCGGCATGAACGCGCTCGCGCTCTCGCTCCGCGCCGTCCTGGCGCCGGTGGCGGGCGTGCCGTTCGCGCTGGCCGCCCTGCTGCCGCTCACCGTGGTGGACGGGCAGCATGCGGTGCTGGGGTTGGTGACCGCGGTGCTTGCGACGTTCACCCTCGTGCTGCCGGTCATGGCGATCCTCGAGGGCGAGGCGAACCAGGCGGCGGAGGCCGCCACGCGTCTTCCGCTCACCGCAGGCCGCTACGCCGCGTTGCTCGCGCTGTGGGTCGCGGCCGACCTGGCGGGCGCGCTGCTCGCGCGGTGACGGGGAGATCTTCTCCCCCTCCCCCTGCGGGAGGGGGCTGGGGGAGGGGGTGTTCCGCGGCGTGGCACTTGGGTTCGTGCGCCCCCATCGCCCCCTCACCCCGACCCTCTCCCGCAAGGGGAGAGGGGGAAGATCGTGCACCGCCCCCTCACCCCGACCCTCTCCCGCAAGGGGAGAGGGGGAAGATCGTGCACCGCCCCCTCACCCCGACCCTCTCCCGCGAGGGGAGAGGGGGAAGATCGTGCACCGCCCCCTCTCCCCTCGCGGGAGAGGGCCGGGGTGAGGGGGCCCGCCATCCCACCTCCACCCGTCCGGTTTGGGGGGGCCACCACCCCACCTCCGCACATCCGGGGTGAGCAGCCATCATCCCGCCGGCGGGCCGACATACTCGGAGGTGGGGCGGATCATGCGGCCGCCGGCGCGCTGCTCCAGCGCATGCGCGATCCAGCCGGCGCTGCGGCCCACCGCGAAGACCGGGGTGAAGGCGGCGCGGGGGAAGCCGACCGCATCCAGCAGCAGCGCCGCCATCACCTCCACGTTCGGCGGCAACGCCCGTCCCGGCTTCACCCGCGCGATCGCGCGTCCGACCGCCTGCTCGAGCCGCGCCGCGAACGCGACCCGCGCCGCCGCGGGGCCGAAACGCTGCAGCGCCGTCCGCATCGCCTCCGCCCGCGGATCGTTGCCGCGGAACACGCGGTGGCCGAACCCCATCAGCCGCTCCCCGGCAGCGAGCTTCGCCACGAGCCAGTCCTCCAGCGCGTCGTCCGGCACCGCTGCCGCCGCATCCAGCATGTCGAGCGTGGGGCCGGGCGCCCCGCCGTGACGCGGACCGGTGAAGGCGCACCACGCGCCCAGCACCGAAGCGGCGAGCGACGCATGGGTGGACGCGATGATGCGGGCGGTGAAGCTCGACCCGGACAGGCCGCTCTCGGCCATCACCGCAAAATACGTGTCGAGCGCCTGGATCGCGACCGGATCGGCCGGCGCGCCATGCGTCATCCGCAGCAGGTCCGCGGCCGTTCCCAAGTCCGGGTCGGGCGGCACCGGCGCCGTCCCGCCGCCCGCGCGGCGGATCGCGCCGACCGCGACGGTCAGCGCGGCCACGAGATCCTCGGGCGTGCTCGCATCGGGCTGTTCGGCCAGGGCGAGCCGCAGCGCCTCCAGCGGCGGGCGCGCCGCCGCCGCCGCGAACCAGGGCGTCAGCCGCTCGAATGCCGCGGTGCGCGCGGCCCCGAACCGCGCGCGGATCGTCCCGCCGGTCAGGCCGTCGCCGGCGAACCCGTTCCAGAGCAGCGCCACGGTGCCCTCGAACCCCAGCGGCACCAGGTCGGGGATCGCGACGCCGCGGACCCAGACCATGCCCGCGGCAGAATCGGTGTGGCTCAGCACCGTCCGCGCCGCGACGACGCCCTCCAGCCCTTCGCTCACGTCCCGTCTCCTGCTGCTGTGGCCGCCCCACCATGCCGGGGCGCATCCGGAGTGTCAGCCCGCTTGATCGCGGATCGGCGGGCTGCGAAAACGCGCGGGAACGTGAGGACGCAAGTCGTGAAGACCAAGACCGATCGGAGCAAGGCGGCTCAGCCCGCCGGTCCGGCCAGCCGCTCGCCATCGGCCAGGGCGCTGACCGAGGCGCAGCGCGCCTATGAGACGAAGCGTGCGGCCAAGGCCGGCATGAGCCTCGACAAGTGGCTCGACACCAAGCAGCGGCGGCTGGAGGAGGAGGCGAAGGCGCGGCAAAAGGCCGCCGAACCGCCGAAGCCCACGAAGCCGCCCGGCCTGTTCGCCCGCCTGCTCGAGCGCGCCCAGAAGCCACTCGGGTCCTGACGCCCTCCGGCGCCTGAGGCGTGCCGCGCCCGACCCGGCGCGGCGCCCGATCCGGCGCCAGCGGCTTCACGATGGCGTTCCCCCGCCTGCGATCGGCCGAGAGAGGCGCAACATGTGCCCGCGTCGACAACGATGAGGGGGCAGGCGGATGGCCGGCGAAGTGCTGCACGAAGACGCATCGATCCTGGGGCCGGAGATCCTGGATCGCCATCGCGCGATCTCCACCGTGATGGAGGAGCTGGAGGCGATCGACTGGTACGACCAGCGGATCAAGGCCAGCAGCAACGCGCAGCTCCGCGCCATCCTGACGCACAACCGCAACGAGGAAACCGAACACGCCTCGATGATCCTGGAGTGGCTGCGCCGCCACGATCCGGAATTCGACAAGCACATGCGCCGCTTCATGTTCACCTCGGGCCCGATCACGGAGGTGGCCGAGGCGGCCGAGGGCGACGACTCGATGCCGCCACTGCCGCAGGAACGCGGCGGCGGGACCGCGCGGTCCACCGGCGGCGACGGAAGCCTGGGCATCGGCGGCCTGCGCGGCGCCGTGCGGGGAGGGCGCTGAGCATGGATCATCTCCTGCGAGACCTCGCCCCGATCTCCTCCGCCGGCTGGGCGGAAATCGAGGACGAGGCGACCCGCACCCTGAAGCGCAGCCTGGCGGCCCGCCGGCTGGTGGATTTCGCCGGCCCCCAGGGCTGGGAGGCCGCAGCCGTCGGCACCGGGCGCAGCGCCCCGTTCGCATCGCCGTTCGGCGGAGGCGTCCAGGCCCGCAAGCGCGAGGTCCTGCCGATGGTCGAGCTGCGCGTCCCGTTCGAGCTGCGCCGCAGCGAACTCGAGGCGATCGACCGCGGCGCCAAGGACCCGGATACCGATCCGGTCATCGCCGCCGCGCGCAGCATCGCCCTGGCCGAGGACCGCGCGATCTTCTACGGCCTGCCCGACGCCGGCATCCAGGGCATCTGCACCGCACAGCAGGCGGCCAGCATCCCCCTGGACGGGGCGCCGGACACCTATCCGGGCCGGATCGCGGTGGCGCTGAACCGGCTGCGCGACAACGGGGTGGACGGCCCCTATGCGATCGCGCTGGGCGAACGCAGCTACACCGCCCTGACCGAAGCGACCCAGGGCGGCTATCCCGTGCTGGAACATGTGCGCCGCCTGGTCGACGGGCCGCTGGTCTGGGCCCCGGCGCTGGACGGCGCGGTCGTGGTCTCCCTGCGCGGGGACGATTTCCTGCTCACCGTCGGGCAGGATTTCTCGATCGGCTATCTCTCGCACGACGCCGATACGGTGAAGCTCTACATCGAGGAGAGCTTCACCTTCTGGCTGGTCTCACCGCAGGCGGCGATCCCGCTGGCGATGCCTGCCGTGGGATGATGCCCGCCGTGGGATGATGCCCGCCGTGGGATGATGCCCGCCGTGGGATGACGGCCGCGGCGGGGTGACCGCGGCGGGCTGGCGGTTGCGGACAGACGGCGGCGGCTGGCGCGATCCGTCGCGCCGCCGCCCGCACGGGTCAGGGGGCCGGACGCGGCGGCAGGCTGGCCGGCGCAGCCTCCGGCGCGGCCACCGCGAGCGGGCGCTCCTTCAGCACGTCGCGGATTTCGGTGAGCAGCGTCTCCGTCTTGGACGGCGGGGAGGGCTGCTTGTCGGCCCGCACCTTCAGGCGGGTCAGCGCCTTCACCCCCCAGAAGATCGCGAAGCTGATGATCAGGAACTGGATCACCGCGTTCAGGAACAGCCCGAGATTGAGCGTGGGGGCGCCCGCCCGCTGCGCCTCGGCGAGCGTCGTGTAGGTCTGGCCGTTCAGCGTCACGAACACGTTCGAGAAATCGACCCCGCCGACCAGCAGGCCGAGGAGCGGGTTGAAGACGTCCTTCACCAGGCTGTTGACGACGCCCGTGAAGGCCGCGCCGATGATGACGCCGACGGCCAGGTCGACCACGCTGCCGCGCAGGATGAAGCTGCGGAATTCGCCGATCCATTTCGGCTGCTTGGGTGCCAACATCTTCCCCTCTCTGTCTTGCTGCGTGTCGTCCCGGTTAGCCGAACCTGGACGCCACGACCAGAGCGGGCGGCTTTCGCCCCACGTTCCGCTTGGAACCTTCCCCGCGGGCCTCGAGCGTGATCCTTCCCGCGGGAGGCACCCCGCTCGTCATGCAATCGCCACGATCGCCGGTGGTGACAGGCGGCGCGGGACCGGGCTAACAGGGCCTCCCGCAACGCCCCATCGAAGTTCATGACCGCCACGATCCTCCCCTCGCTGGCCGCCGCTCGACGCCTGCCCAATTTCTGGGATGCGGTCGCGATCGTGGTCGTCTTCGGCGCCCTGATCGGCGGCCTGCACGTCGCCCAGGGCACGCTCGTGCCGATCGACACGCCGGGCGCGACCCAGGTGAGCCTCGATCCGGCCAACCTGCCGGAATACGCGGTCCGCACGACGCTGCGCATGTTCGCGGCGCTGTTCGCCTCGCTGGTGTTCACCTTCACCTACGGCACCGCCGCGGCGAAGTCCCGCCGGCTGGGCCTCGTGCTGGTGCCGGTGCTCGACATCCTGCAATCGGTGCCGATCCTCGGCTTCCTGACCTTCACGGTCGTGTTCTTCATGCGCCTGTTCCCCGGCAACGTGCTGGGACTCGAGTTCGCGGCGATCTTCGCGATCTTCACGAGCCAGGCCTGGAACATGGCGTTCAGCCTGTACCAGTCGCTGAAGACGGTGCCGGCCGACCTCGCCGAGGCCTCGGTCAGCTTCCACCTGACCGCCTGGCAGCGCTTCTGGCGGCTCGAAGTGCCGTTCGCCGTGCCCGGCCTCGTCTGGAACACGATGATGTCGATGTCGGGCGGCTGGTTCTTCGTCGTCGCGTCGGAGGCGGTCTCGGTCGGCGACCATACCTGGAAGCTGCCGGGCATCGGCTCCTACGTCGCGATGGCGCTGGAGGAGCGCGACATCGCCGCCGTGCTCTACGCGATCGCCGCGATGCTGGTGGTGATCCTGCTCTACGACCAGCTCCTCTTCCGCCCGCTGGTCGCCTGGAGCGCGCGCTTCCGCTTCGAGACCACCGCCGCCTCCACCGCCGCCGATCCCTGGATGCTGCGGCTGCTGCGCCGCACTCGGCTGCTGGCGCTCGCCGGGGAGACGTTCGGCCGCACCATCTCCGCGCTGGGCGGGCTGCGCGTCTCCTTCCGGCCCCGCTCCGCCCGCAAGCTGACCCGAACCGCATCCCGCACGGTCGACGCGGTCCTGCTGGTGCTGCTGGGCCTGGCCGTGGCCTGGGCGGCCTGGCGCCTGGGCAGCTTCGCGGCCACGGAGCTCACCTGGAGCGACCTCGGCCAGACCGTCGGCCTCGGCCTGATCACCCTGCTGCGCGTGGTCGTGCTGATGGTGCTCGCCTCGCTGGTCTGGGTGCCGATCGGCGTGTGGCTGGGGCTGCGGCCGGTCTGGGCGCGACGCGCGCAGCCGCTCGCGCAGTTCCTGGCGGCCTTCCCGGCCAACCTGCTGTTCCCGCCGGTCGTGCTGTTCATCGTCCACTACCGGTTGGACCCGGATATCTGGCTGACGCCCCTGATGGTGCTGGGGACGCAGTGGTACATCCTGTTCAACGTGGTCGCCGGCGCCGCCGCCTTCCCGGGCGACCTGCGCGAGGCGGCGACGAACTTCCGCATCGGCGGGCTGCTGTGGTGGCGCAAGGTGATCGTGCCCGGCATCTTCACCTACTACGTGACCGGCGCCATCACCGCCTCCGGCGGCTCGTGGAACGCCGCGATCGTGGCCGAGGTCGCTTCCTGGGGCGACACCAAACTCCGAGCGCACGGGCTCGGGGCATACATCGCCGCCGCGACGGACAAGGGCGACATGCCGCGTGTGGTGCTGGGGGTCGCGGTGATGTCGGCCTTCGTGATCCTGTTCAACCGCCTGCTCTGGCACCCGCTCTACGCCTTCGCGCAGCGCCGCCTGACCCTGACCTGAGGAGTTGCCCATGGACGCCGCCGTCGAGTCCCTGGTCCGCGTCAGCCATTGCCGGCAGGCCTACCACAAGGAGGCCAACACCGATCTCGTGGTGCTGGACGATGTGAACCTCTCGCTGCGCGCCGGCGAGATCGTCGCGCTGCTCGGCCGCTCCGGCTCCGGCAAGTCCACCCTGCTGCGCATCGTCTCCGGCCTGCTGCGCCCGACCGAGGGAGAGGTGCTGTGGCGCGGCCGCCGGCTGGACGGGCCGGCCGACGGGGTCGCGATGGTGTTCCAGTCCTTCGCCCTGTTCCCCTGGCTGACGGTGCAGGAGAACGTGGAGCTGGGGCTGGAGGCGCGCGGCGTCGCCCGCGCCGAACGGGAGCGCCGCGCCGAGGCGGCGATCGACCTGATTGGCCTCGGCGGGTTCGAGAGCGCCTATCCCAAGGAACTCTCGGGCGGCATGCGCCAGCGGGTCGGGCTGGCCCGCGCGCTGGTGGTGCATCCCGACCTGCTGCTGATGGACGAGCCGTTCAGCGCGCTCGACGTGCTGACCGCCGAGACGCTGCGCACCGACCTGATCGACCTGTGGTCCGAGGGCAAGCTGCCGGTGAAGTCGGTGCTGATGGTCACCCACAACATCGAGGAGGCGGTGCTGATGTGCGACCGCATCCTGGTGTTCTCCTCCAACCCCGGCCGGGTCGCGAGCGAGCTGATCGTGCCGTTCCCGCATCCGCGCAACCGGCTCGACCCGGCGTTCCGCCAGATGGTGGACGACATCTACGCGCTGATGACCCGCCGCCCGAAGCCCGAACCGCGCGCGCTGACCGCGGAGCCGGTCTCGCCGATGGCGAACCCGCTGCCGTCGCGCGTCGGCACGAACCTGATCTCCGGCCTGCTCGAGACGCTGGCGGGCGAGCCCTATCACGGCCGCGCCGACCTGCCGGCGCTGGCGGGCGCGTTGCAATACGAGGCGGACGAGCTGCTGCCGCTGGCCGAGGCACTGCAGATGCTGCAGTTCGCGGTGACCGAGGAGGGCGACATCCAGATCACCGAGACGGGAAGGCGGTTCGTCGAGGCGGAGACGGACCAGCGCAAGCGCATCTTCGGCGAGGCGTTGCGCATGCACGTGCCGCTGGTGCGCATGATCCGCCAGGTGCTGGACGAGCGCTGGAACCACCGCGCCTCGGCGGTGCGGTTCCGCGAGGAGCTGGAGGACCACATGTCCCCGGACTACGCCGACGACACGCTGCGCACGGTGATCGGCTGGGGGCGCTACGCGGAGCTGTACAGCTACGACGAGGAGGAGGAGCAGTTCAGCCTGGAGGATATCGCCTAGGCCGGACCGCAACCGCGTCCCTCGCTCGGACCTGACGGGGCGACCTGCCCAGGGGGGGACCTACTCAGGGCGTCGTCTGATAGACGTCGCGCGCCGGGAGGGCAGGGCAGGCATCCTCGGGACGAACGGCTGAGGCACTTCCCCCCGGCCGCGGGCAGGAGGACACTTCGCGCATGGAGGAGTCTCCGCCCAAGCTCGCCCGCATCGTGACGTCGCGCCGGACCCGCACCACCGCGGTGATCGTCGCCAGCGCACTCTTCATGCAGAACCTCGACTCCACCGTGATCGCGACCGCGCTGCCCACCATGGCCCGCGCCTTCGGCTACGACCCGGTGCGGATGAACGTGGCGCTGACCTCCTACCTGCTCAGCCTCGCCGTGTTCATCCCGGCCAGCGGCTGGGTCGCCGACCGCTACGGCGCGCGCAACGTGTTCCGCGCCGCCATCGTGGTCTTCACGATCGGCTCGATCCTGTGCGGGCTGTCGCCCGGCCTGCCGTTCCTGGTCGCCGCCCGCGTGCTGCAGGGGATCGGCGGCGCCATGATGGTGCCGGTCGGCCGCCTGCTGCTGCTGCGCACCGTCGCCAAGAATGAACTCGTCGCCGCCATGGCCTGGCTCACCATGCCCGCCCTGGTCGGCCCCGTGCTGGGCCCGCCGATCGGCGGCTTCATCGTCACCTATTTCGACTGGCGCTGGATCTTCTACATCAACATCCCGGTCGGGCTGGTCGGCCTCTTGGCCGTCACGCTGTTCATCGAGGAGGTGCGGGAGCCGCCGCGCGGCCAGTTCGACGGCTGGGGGCTGCTGTTCTCGGGCCTCGCGCTGTCCGGCCTGATGTTCGGGCTGGAGACGGCGGGCCGCGGCGTGCTCGACCGCGAGCTGGTCGTCGCCATGCTCTCGGTCGGCGTGGTGTCCGCGATCGCCTATGCGCTCCACGCCCGCCGCCACCCCGCGCCGCTGCTCGACTTCACGCTGATGCGGCTGCCCTGCTTCGGCGTCGCCTTCACCGCGATGATGTTCTTCCGCGTCGGCATCGGCGCGATTCCGTTCCTGCTGCCGATGATGCTGCAGGTGGGCTTCGGCAAGGCGGCGGTGGAGAGCGGGCTGATCACCTTCGCCAGCTCCGCCGGCGCGCTGGTCTCGAAGCCCGTGATCCAGCGCGCGCTGCGCCTGTTCGGCTTCCGCGACACGCTGTTCTGGAACGGGCTCGTCTCCGCCGTGCTGCTGGGGGTCTGCGCCGCCTTCCGCCCCACCTGGCCGGCGGCCGCGATCTACGCCGCCCTGCTCGCCGGCGGGTTCCTGCGTTCGCTGCAGTTCACCGCCTACAACACGCTGGCGTACGGGGACGTGCCGCGCGCGCGGATGAGCGCGGCGACCAGCCTCTACACCACCGGCCAGCAGCTCGCGGCCACGATGGGCGTCTCCGCCGGGGCGCTGGCGCTCGAGGTCGCACGCGCCGTCTCGCACCATCCCGAACCGACCAACGCCGATTTCAGCGCGGCCTTCGTGGTGGTCGCCTGCCTGTCCGCGATCGCGGCGCCGATCGCGCTGCTGATGCCGCGCACCGCCGGCGACGACCTGACCGGCCGGATCCGCACGCCGGCCCCCGCCTCGGGCGCCGCGGTGGCGCCCGCCCCGGCGCCGGCCCCGCGCGCCGGCGAATGACCGGCCCGCCGCGCCGGCAGGCCAGCCGTGCGGCGGCTCGCTTTCTGTGCGCGCCGCACTGGTCTAGATTGCCGGATCGTTCCCAACCGCATTGGCCGAGAGCAAGACAGTGACAGAGATCGCGATCACCCGGACGGCGCATCCCAGGCAGCCTCCCGCCGACGAGACCTTGCAGTTCGGCCGGGTGTTCACGGACCACATGTTCATGATGGAGTACGACGCGGGGAAGGGCTGGCACGACCCGCGCGTCGTGCCCTACCAGCCCTTCACTCTGGATCCGGCCACCTGCGTGCTGCATTACGGCCAGGCGATCTTCGACGGGCTGAAGGCGTTCCGCGGCAAGGACGGCCAGGTGCGGCTCTTCCGGGTGAAGGACCACGCGGCGCGGGTGAACAAGTCCGGCCACTATCTGTGCATCCCGCCGATCGACGAGGCCATGATCGTTGATTCGATCCGTACCCTGGTCGAGGTCGACCAGAACTGGGTGCCCTCCACCCCCGGCACCTCGCTCTACATCCGGCCCACCGTCATCGCGACCGAGACGTTCCTGGGCGTGCACCCGTCCTCGAGCTACCTGTACTACGTGATCACGGGCCCGGTCGGCGCGTACTACAAGGAGGGGATGAACCCCGTCCGCATCCTTGCCTCCGACCGCTACGTGCGGGCGGTGCAGGGCGGGCTGGGCGCCGCCAAGACGGCCGGCAACTACGCCGCCAGCCTGTACGGCGCGGAGGAGGCGCAGAACCAGGGCTACACCCAGGTGCTGTGGCTCGACGGGGTGCATCACCGCTACCTCGACGAGGTGGGCACCATGAACATCATGCTGCGCATCGACGACGAGGTCCTCACGCCGCCGCTGAACGGCGCCATCCTGGCGGGCATCACGCGCGATTCCGCGCTGACCCTGCTGCGGGACTGGGGGCTGAAGGTGTCCGAACGCCCGATCGCGATCGACGAGGTGCTGGACGCCGCCAAGGCGGGGCGGCTCGAGATGTGGGGGACGGGCACCGCCGCCGTCATCTCCCCGGTGGGTGAGCTGGGCTACAAGGGCGAGCGCTACGTCATCAACGGCGGCAAGACGGGCGAGCTGACCCAGAAACTCTACGACACCATCGTCGGCATCCAGTACGGTACCGCCCCGGACCCGCATGGCTGGGCCACGCTGCTGAGCAACCGCCCCCACGGCTGAGCTTCCGGCGGTTCAAAGTGTTCTGGCGGCACGGGGCGGCCCCTGCCATGGCGGCCCCGTGCCATGGCGGCCCCGTGCCATGGCGGCCCCGTGTCATGGCGGCCCCGTGTCATGGCGGTCACGGGACGCCCCCCTGTGTCATGGTCGCCGAAGGGCGACCATCCACGACTTCGTGCCGCCCTTGACGCCGTGGATGGCCGCCCTGCGGCGGCCATGACACCGGGGGCACGCCCTGCGCCGGCCATGACGAGAGGGCGCACCTGCGCCGACCATGACGAGAGGGCGCACCTGCGCCGCCCATGACACCGGGGGCGCGCCCTGCGCCGGCCACGGCACGGAGCGCACGCGGCCCGTATCGCGAGACCCATTACCGCGGCAACCACCCCCACCCCACGAACGTTCTCCGCCACGAAACAGCGGAGACGAGCCGCATGGCCACCCTCGACGACACGAACGATCCGTCCGGACGCCTGATCGGCGCCACCCAGGTGCAAGGCACCAGCGTCTACGACCCCGCCGGCGAGAAGCTGGGCCGCGTCGAGGACGTCATGCTCGACAAGCTCACCGGACGCGTCGCCTACGCGGTGCTCAGCTTCGGCGGCTTTCTCGGCATCGGCGACCGCTTCTATCCCTTGCCCTGGGACAAGCTGGCCTACGACATGGACCTCGGCGGCTACGTGGTCGACATGGACCGCGCGACGCTGGAGGGCGCGCCCTCCTTCGCCGATGACGAGCCGGCCGCCTGGAACGACCGCGCCTGGGGCGAACGCCTCGCCGGGTATTACGGGACCCGGCCCTTCTGGGACATCATGCCCTGACCGGAGCCCCCGACGGGGGCCGTCAGGGCGGCAGCCGTCAGGCCGGCAGCCGTCAGGGCGGCAACTGTCAGGACGACAGCTCGCCGACCGGCGGCTCCTGAAGCACCAGCTTCCCCAGACGTCGGTCGGCGTCGCCGCCCCCGGCCCGGTCGCGCCGCCATGCGCGACCGGCGCAGCGGATCAGGCCTCGGGCCGGACGCCCAGGATCCGCTCGAAGCGCTCGCAATAGGCTGGCCATACGTCCGGATTGAGCAGCCGCGGCGGCCGCTTGCCATCCAGCATCCCAAGCAACTGCTCCGCCGCGATCTTCGCGATGTTCTGCCGCGACTGGCGCGTCACCCCGGCCGTGTGCGGGCTGACGACCACGTTCGGCAGGTGCAGCAGCGGATGGTCGGCCGGCGGCGGCTCGTCCTCCCACACATCGAGCCCCGCGCCCGCGATCTTCCCCGCGACCAGGGCCGCGTGCAGCGCCGCCTCGTCGTGGATACCGCCGCGCGCCGTGGTGATGAAATACGCATGCGGCTGCATCAGCGCGTATTGCGCGGCGCCGATCATGCCCCGCGTGCTCGCATCGTGCGGGCAGTTGATCGAGACGTAGTCGGCCTGGCGCAGCAGGTCCTCGAGCGAGGCCACCTTCTCGGCCCCGCGTTCCGCGATCGTCTCGGCCGAGAGATAGGGGTCGTAGGCGAGCACCCGCATGCGGAACAGGCCGCGGCACAGCTCCGCGACGCGGGAGCCGACATGGCCCAGGCCCACGATGCCGATCGTGCGTCCCAGCACGTCGTCGCCCATGAAGTCCTGTCGCTGATACGCCTGGCCGGACCGCATCGCATTGTGGGAGGCGGCGATGCGCTTCGACAGCGTCAGCAGCATGGCCATGACGTGTTCCGCCACGCCCTCCCGGTTGCCGCCCGCCTGGTTCACCACCGCGACGCCGGCCGCGGTCGCGTCCGCCAGGTTCACCGTGTCGAACCCCGCCCCGTTGGTCGACAGGATCAGCAGGTTCGGGCAGCGCGCGAACAGCGGCGCGTAGCCTTGCAGCGGCATCACCAGCTCCTGCCGGGAGGAGCCGATCTGGTAGGCATGCGCCTGCGCCAGCACCGGCTCCACCGCCGAGGGCGGGCTGTCGTTCACCAGCTTGTCGAGCTGGATGTCGGGCCGAGCGCCCAGCATCTCGATGAAGATCGGGGCGGCGACGTTGTTGACGTAGAACACGCGCTTGGTGTTGGGCGCCATCTTCGGCCTTTCGTGGGACGGTTCGCGGGCGCCAGTCAGCCACGCCCCGGGGATCACGGCAACGGTAGACGTCGGGACAGGCGGTCTCGTAGCGTCGAGGTTCGGCACACAGGGGAGACACGTCGATGACCGATATCGCCACGACCGCCCGTGCCTTCTTCGACGCCTGCGAGACGGGACAGGGCTGGGCGGCCTGCGCGCCGTTCTGCACGCCGGACGCGACCTTTGCCGCGCAAGCCGAACCCTTGGCGGAGGTGAAGACGCTGCAGGCGTATTGCGACTGGATGACCATGATCTGCGGGCTGATGCCGGATGCGCGGTATGAGCTGCGCGCCTGGGCGGAGGATGCGGACCGCCACTGCGTCATCGCCTTCGCGGTGTTCCACGGGACCCATACGGGCGCGGGCGGACCGGTGCCGCCGACCGGACGATCCGTGCAGACGGACTACGTCTACGCAAGGACGTTCACCGGGGAGAAGATCTCCCACATGACCAAGGTCTGGAACGCGTCCTGGGCGATGCGCGCCCTCGGCTGGGCGGACTGAGCAGCGGCGGATCGCGGATCGTGGATCAGGGTGGCTGGGAAGCGACCAGCGCGCGCCACAGCGCGACCGTCTCCCGCCCGTTCGGATCGCCGGACGGGCGGGGCCGCACCGCGGTCTGCACCATCACCAGCCGCCGCGCGGGATCGACCATGATCACCTGCCCGTGGATGCCGAGAAGCGCGAAGGCGCGGCCGGGACCGGGGAGGCGCCAGACCTGGAACCGTAGCCGTAGAACCTGCTCGCGACCCCCGGGGCCAGGAAGTCCGGCTGCGGCCCGGTGGCCGCCTGCACCCACTCACGCGGGATGATCTGCCGCCCGTTCCAGGCGCCGTCCCGCGCCAGCAGCAGTCCGAACCGCGCCCAGTCGCGCAAGGTCGCGCTCAGGCAACAATACGCCACCTCCTGCCCGGTGCGGTCGACGATCCAGGTCGCATCGGCTTCCGCCCCCATCGGCTGCCAGATTCGCGTGGCCAGGTAGGTGGCGAGCGGCAGGCCCACCGCACGCGCGACCACGAGGCCCAGCACCTCGGTCTCGCTGCCGGCGTAGTGGAAATGCGTATCGGGCGGCGCCTCGCGCCGGTTGAAGCCGGCCAGCACCTGCGCGGCGGGCGTGCTGGTGACGAACAGCGCACGCCCGAGCGTGGCGATGTCGTCGGCGCCGTCGTAGGTTTCGCGGAAGGCGACGCCTGACGCCATGTGCAGCAGCGCGCGCAGCGGCGTCTCGCCATACGCGCTTCCCGCCAGTTCGGGGACATAGGTCGCGGCGGTGTCGTCGATCGAGCGGATGCGGCCCTCCGACAGGGCGATGCCCAGCAGCATGGCCGTCACCGTCTTGGCCATCGACTGCGACAGGAACCGGTCCCGGTCGGTCCGGCCATACTGGTAGTGCTCGAACAGGATCGTTCCGTCGCGCGCGATCAGCAGGCCGGTGACCGGGTTACGGTCGAGGAACAAGTCGAGCCCGATCGCCACGCCGTCGATGCGGTAGCTCAGCGTGATCTCGGCGGGCGCGCGCGTCAGGACCGAGGGCGTTCCGGCCCGCGCCACGAGGTGGGAGGGCCAGAGCGTGTCGAACCGCGTGTGGTTGCCGACGAGGTCGGCCTGCGGCGTCACCGCCCCCCGTCGCACCGGATAGCCCTTGTCGGCGCGAAACGCCGCGGCATCCGGCCCGCTCGGGGCGAACACCGGGTCCGCCGCCGCCCGTGCCGGCGGGCCGAAGCTCATCCACAGCGGCAGAAGCAAGGGAAGGAGCAGCGGCAGCCGGCCCGGCGATCGTCCCGGCCGGCGGGGGACGGGGCCAGGGGGCGCAAACGAGCGGCGTGGTGGCCGCAGGGCCAGGCGGGGCAAGCGCATCCCCGGTCCTCCATCTCGCATCGGCATCGATGTATCAGGCTGCGCGCAGCGGCACAAATGCGCGGCGGGGGCGGTCTTAACCGGCGCTTTACCGGCGCGGCGCAGCGTGCGGGGGAAAGGCCCCGCATGCTCCGTTTCCCCCTCTCTCTCGCGCGCCACGACCTTGCGCGGCTCCAGCGCGCGCTGGTGGTGGCCACGGCGGTGGCCGCCCTCGCCGGCATCGTCGGGGCCGCCCTGGTCTCCCTGCAGATCCGCGACATGGGCCTCGCGCAGGCCGACCTGCGCCTCGCCGCGCTGGGGCGGGCGGTCGCGCAGCAGGTCCGCACCAGCCTCGTCGCGGTGGACGAGCTCGAACGCGCGGTGGGGGACGGGGTGCGTGCACGCGGCCTCGCGGCGCCGGAGGCATTCGCGGCACAGGCCCGCAGCTGGGAGGCGCATCTCGCCCTGCGGGAGCGTGCGGCCGGCGCGCCGCAGCTCGAGGCGCTGGTGCTGCTCGACGCGGCGGGGCGCGTCCTCGCCTCCTCCCAGGCCTGGCCCGTGCCGCCGGCCGATCCCGCCCTGCGGGAGGCCGCGCAGGCCGCCGTCCGCGCGTCTGCCTCGGCGGAGGGGGCCGATTTCGTCCATGTCACGCCGCGCGGCTCCGGCGCGCCCGCGCTGTTCGTCGGCCGCGTGGTGGAGGGGGTGGATCGCACGCGGGTCGGCCTGGTGATCGGCCGCCTCTCCCTGGCCTTCCAGGATCGGCAGATCGCCGCGATCGCACGCGGGTCGGACGTGACGATCCGGCTGGTCGGCCCCGACGGCACCGTGCTCGCCGGCCGGCCGCCGGGCGGGTCCGCCGACCACAGGCCCGCGCTCGTCGCGCACGACAGGTCCGACGCCGTCGTGCGGGCGCCCGCCTCCGAAGCCGGACAGGAGGTGGAACAGCCGGTTCCAGGCACGGGAATGCGGGTGATCGCCCGCCAGTCGCGGGCCGTCGCACTCCAGGGCTGGCGCCCGCTGATCGCGTGGATCATGGGCGGCACCGCGCTGCTCCAGCTCTCCCTGCTCGCGCTCGTCCTGGTCTGGCTGCGGCAGATGCGCGCCCAGCAGCAGCGGATCCGGGAGGAGCGGGCCGCGCACGAGGCCGGCGCGGCGCTCCGCATCGCGCATGCCGAGTTGCAGCACGCGCAGGACCGCACCGAGACGCAGCGGGCGCTGGAGCGCCAGGGGCAGCAACTGGCCGCGGCGCTCGACAACATGCTCCACGGGCTGACCATGTTCGACCAGCAGGAGCGGCTGGTCGTCGCCAATCGTCGCCTCAACGAGATCGCCCAGGTCCCACCCGGCATCATCGTCCCCGGCATGACGCTGGAGGAGGTGGCGCGCGCCGCCATCACGGGCGGCCAGTTCACCGAAGCCGACCTGCAGGCGCTGCAGAGCCATCGCAGGGACGCCGATGCGTCGCGCCGCGACGTGTTCATGTGGGAGCTGCATGACGGGCGGACGATCCGCGTCGGCTATGCGCCGATGGCGCGGGGCTGGGTGACCACGTTCGAGGACGTCTCGGAACTGCGCCGCGCGAGCGCGATGATCGAGCATCTCGCGCACCACGACCCGCTCACCGGCCTGCCCAACCGGCTGCTGTTCCGCCAACGCCTGGAGGAGGCGCTGGCGCGGGTGCGGCGCGGGGAGGGGTTGGCGCTGCACTGCCTGGACCTCGACGAGTTCAAGGCGGTGAACGACACGCTGGGCCACCCGGTCGGCGACCGCCTGCTGCACCTCGTCGCGCGGCGGCTGCAGCAGACCGTGCGGGAGATCGACACCGTCGCGCGCCTGGGCGGCGACGAATTCGCCATCCTGCAGGTCGGCACGCGGTCGGAGGCGGATTGCGCGGCATTGGCCGAACGGGTGCGGCATGCCTTGTCGACGCCGTTCGAGATCGGCTCCGACCAGGTCGAGATCGGCGTCAGCATCGGCATCGCGCTCGCGCCGCAGGACGGCGACGGCGCCGACCACCTGATGAAGTGCGCCGACCTCGCGCTCTACCGCGCGAAGGAGGATCGGGGTGGATTCCGCCTGTTCCAGGAGGAGATGAACGCGGCGATGCAGGCGCGCCGCTCGCTCGAGCGCGACCTGCGCCAGGCCGTGGCCGCCGATGCGCTGGCCCTGGTGTTCCAGCCGCTGGTGGAGGCGGGGTCGAAGCGGATCGCCGGCTGCGAGGCGCTGCTGCGCTGGCCGCACGCGCAGCGCGGGATGGTGGGCCCGGACCAGTTCATCCCGCTCGCCGAGCAGACGGGACTGATCGTACCGGTGGGCGAGTGGGTGCTGCGGACGGCGTGCCGGACGGCGGCGGGCTGGGACCCGGCGGTGCGCGTCTCGGTCAATCTCTCACCGGTGCAGTTCCGCCACCGCGGACTGGTCGATGCCGTGGCCGGCGCGCTCGCGGAGGCTGGCCTCGCGCCCGAACGGCTGGAGCTGGAGATCACCGAATCGGCGATGCTGTCCGACACCGCCACGACCCTCGCGGCGCTCGATGCGCTGCGGGCGATGGGGATCCGGATCGCGATGGACGATTTCGGCGCGGGCTATTCCTCGCTCGCCTATCTGCGCCGGTTCCGGTTCGACCGCATCAAGATCGACCGCGGGTTCATCCGCGATCTGGCGCAGCAGCCGGATGCGGTGGCGATCGTCCGCGCGATCGTGGGCGTCGGACGGGACCTCGGGATCGCGATCAGCGCCGAGGGGGTGGAGACGCCGGCGCAGAGTGCGCTGCTGGAGGGGTTGGGCTGCGACGAGATGCAGGGATATCTGTTCAGCCCGCCGGTCGAGCCGGCGGCGCTGCATCCGCTGTTCGCCGCGGCCTGCCTGGGCGGGGTGGATGCCGGGACACCGCCCATGGTGGCGGCCGCCGCCGATTGACGACCCCGCCGATTGACGACCCCGCCGATTGACGACCCCGCCGATTGACGACCCCGCCGATTGACGACGCCGCAGATTGACGACCCCGCCGGGCGCGCCGTGTCCGGACGGGTCAGTCGCAGGCCGGTTGGGCGGGCCCGTACGCCGTTTCCAGACCCCAGGCGGTCCGCGTCGGGACCGTGGGGCACTGCACGCGGATATCGACCAGCAGGCCGCCCGGCGGCACCTGCGGCGTGACCGCCGGCAGCGGCTGGGCCGCGATGACCGGCACGCGGTAGGTGCGCAGGTAGTCGGCCGCGGCCTGCGCGCGGGCGCCGTCACGCCCGAGCGGAGAGCCGGGGGCCTGGGCGACGGCGACGTGCATGAGGCTGAGATCGAGCAGCGCCTCGGTCACGCTCGCCATGATGTACTGGTCACGGTCGTCGAGCACGGTGCTGCCCACCGGCGTCAGCGGCGGCTCCCGGAACACCACCTGCGCGCCGTCCGGTTGCGGCGTCAGCACGACGCGGCCGGCCGCGGCATCGGGCGCGAGTTCGGTGCGCAGCCGGGTATTGAGCGTCTCCACGGTGTGCTGCGGACCGGAGGTGCAGGCGGCGGGCAGCAGCAGGGCGGCCAGGGCAGCCGCTTTCTGGAACATGCGGGGCGACATCGTCCGACCGGTCTCCTGCGGGGCGTGCGTTCTGCTCCGTCCTATCCCGCGGGCGCGCCGCGCGCCAGAGCCGCGTGCGGCCCGCCCGGCCGTCCGCCGCCGCGACCGCCAGCCAGCGCCCGGGGAGCCGGCCCCGTCGAGGCGCGCGGGCATGGCCCACGGTCCGCCCCGAAAGGGGGAAGCGTGGCCGTGTCGTCCGTGCCGTGCCAGTCTGGGTCGAGGCTCCCCCAGACGAGGAACACCAAGATGCCGCAATGGGAAAAGCGCCGGGTCGGCCGCACCGACCTCGAGGTCACGGTCCTCGGCCTCGGTACCGCCACGCTGGGCGGCAGCCGGATTCCGGTCGGCCAGCACACGGGCGAGGCGATCGTCCGCGCGGCCTGGCAGGCCGGCGTGCGCTACTTCGACACCGCCCCGTATTACGGTGTCGGCGCGGCCGAACGCCGGATCGGCGATGCGCTGCGCGACGAGCCGCGCGAGAACTGGGTGCTCTCCACCAAGGTCGGCCGCCTGCTGCGTCCGCGGACCAAGCCGGGCGGCGCCACCGACGGACGGCTCGCGCCGCTGCCGTTCGAGGTGATCTACGATTACGGCTACGACGCGATCATGCGCTCCGTCGAGGACAGCTATCAGCGGCTGGGCCTCGCGAAGATCGACATCCTCTACGTGCACGATATCGGCGTCTACCAGCACGGGGAGGCGGAGAATGCGCGCCACCTGAAGGTGCTGCGCGAGAGCGGCTACAAGGCGCTGGACGAGCTGCGCCGCAGCGGCGTCGTGCAGGCGATCGGCATCGGCGTGAACGAGAAGGAGGTGCTGATCGAGGCGCTGGGCTTCGGCGACTGGGACGCGTTCCTGCTGGCCGGCCGTTACACGCTGCTGGAGCAGGGGCCGCTCGAGGACCTGCTGCCGATGTGCGCGGAGCGGGGCACGTCGATCGTGATCGGCGGGCCGCTGAACTCGGGGATCCTGGCCGGGCGCGACACGTGGAACTACGACACCGCGCCGCCGGAGATCGTGGCGCGCGTGCAGCGCCTGCGGGCGGTATGCGACGCGCATGGCGTGCCTCTGGCGGCGGCGGCGCTGAAGTTTCCGCTCGCGCATCCGGTGGTGTGCGCGACGATCCCGGGCCCGCGGGATGCCGCCGAGTTCGACGCGAACCTGCCGCTGTTCTCGCAGACGATCCCCGCTTCGTTGTGGTCGGACCTGAAGCGCGAGGGTCTGCTGCACCCGGACGCGCCCGTGCCGGGCTGAGCGTGGACGCCGCGCTCCTTCGTGCCGGCGGCTGCCCTCCCCGGGGCCGGCCGCCGCTCCACCGTCACCCGCGGGCTCGACCCGCGGACCCCCACCGGCACGCTGCGGCCCATGGGGCGTCTGACTGACCGTGGAGTGCTGATCGTGGGCGGCGGCAGTGCCGGTGGGGGTGGCCGGCTCGAAGGCCGGCCATGACGGAGGAGGGGGCGCCGCCGCCCCACCGCCACCCGCGCCCCCTCCCGACATCCCCGCCGCCCCGGACGGCAGGCGTGCGCGCTCTCCGTCGCTATGGCAGTGTCGACCCGAGGAGTCGCACCATGCCCCCAGACCGTCCCCGTCGCCCATGAAGCGTCCGGGAACCGCACGATCCCGCCGCCAGCGCCGCGACGAGTCCCCCGATCCGGACCTGCCCCCGCGCCGCAAGCGCCGTGACGACGACGCACCGCGCCGCCGCTCCCTGCTGCCCGAGGTCACCGCCGTCCAGATCAGCGGCACCGACGCCGACGGTGACGCGCTCGCCCGGCCTGTCACCTGGGACCAATCCGACGGCCCGCCGCCGCAGATCCTGATGCACCCCGAACCGCGCGGCCGCCCCGCCCTCGCACCCGGCGAGCGCGTGCTCGCGCGGCTGCGCCCGATCCATGGCCGCCCCGACCTGCCGCCGCGCTACGAAGGCCGCACCATCAAGCGCCTCTCCGAGACGCCCGCCCGCGTCCTCGGCGTGTTCAAGCCCGGCCGCACGGAGAACCGGCTGGTCCCCACCAATCGCCGCACCAAGGCCGAATGGGTCGTGCCGCCGGGCGCGGAAGGGGACGCCGAACCCGACGAGATCGTGCTGGCCGAACCGATGGCGACGCAGCACCGCTACGGTCTCAAGCCGGTCCGCGTGATCGAGCGCCTGGGCCGGATGGGCGACGCGCGCTCCGTCAGCCTGATCTGCATCCACACCCACGACATCCCGCAGGAATTCCCCGACGCCGCCGTGGCCGAGGCGAAGAAGGCGCGTGGCGTCCGCGTCGGCAGCCGCACCGACCTGCGCGACACGCCGCTCGTCACCATCGATGGGGAGGACGCGCGCGACTTCGACGACGCCGTCTTCGCCGAACCGGACGGCAGCGGCTTCCGCCTGATCGTCGCGATCGCCGACGTCGCCCATTACGTGAAGCCGGGATCGGCGCTGGACCACGCCGCGCGCACCCGCGGCAACAGCGTGTACTTCCCCGACCGCGTCGTGCCGATGCTGCCCGAGGCGCTGTCCAACGGCTGGTGCAGCCTCCGCCCGAACGAAGACCGGGGCTGCCTGTTCGTCGAGATGCGCATCGACGCGGACGGGCGGAAGACCGCGCACCGCTTCGGCCGCGGCCTGATGCGCAGCGCCGCCCGCCTGACCTACGAGGAGGTGCAGCGCGCCCACGACGCCGGCGAGGACCTCGGCCTGCCGATCCCGCACCTCTACGCCGCGTTCCGCGCGCTGCTCGCGGCGCGGCAGGCGCGCGGCACGCTCGACCTCGACCTGCCGGAACGCAAGGTCGTGCTGGACGCGGACGGGCGGGTGCTGAGCGTCCTGCCGCGCCCCCGGCTCGACAGCCACCGGCTGATCGAGGAGTTCATGATCCTGGCCAACGTCGCCGCGGCCGAGGAACTCGAACACCGCCGCACACCGTGCATGTACCGCGTGCACGCGCCCCCGTCGGAGGAGAAGCTGGACTCGCTCCGCAGCGTTCTCGGCACGCTGGGGATCGGCCTGCCGCCGGGGGATCAGGTGCATCCGCGCGACCTCGACCACGTGCTCCGCCTGGTCGCGGACAAGCCCGAGGCGCCGCTGGTCAACGAGGTCATGCTGCGGAGCCAGTCCCAGGCGGCCTACCACCCGGACAATATCGGCCATTTCGGCCTGGCCCTGTCCCGCTACGCGCATTTCACCAGCCCGATCCGCCGCTACGCCGACCTGCTGGTGCATCGGGCGCTGATCGGCGCGCTGAAACTCGGCCGGGACGGGCTGCCGCCCGACCAGGCGGCGGGCATGGAAGACACGGCGGAGCACATCACCGCCACCGAACGGCGCGCCGCCCTGGCCGAACGGGATGCGGTGGACCGTTACCTCGCTGCATACATGGCGGACAAAGTGGGCGCGCGCTTCGCCGCACGCATTTCCGGGGTGTCACGATTCGGGCTTTTCGTGAGCATAATGGAGTCGGGCGCCAGTGGCCTCGTGCCGGTCTCGACCTTGCCGGACGACTTCTGGTTCCATGACGAGAGGGAGCAGAGCTTGTCAGGTCGTCGCACCCGCCTGGTCTTCCGGCTGGCGCAGGACGTGGAGGTCAGGTTGGCCGAGGCCAGCCCGGTCACCGGCGGTCTCGTGTTCCACCTCATCCAGGGCGAGGTTCGGCCCGCCTCTGGTCGCCGCGTATCGGGGAAACGGCCCCGCCACTGGTGATCCGGCTCGGCGTCCTGCTCTTCGTGCTGCTGATCGGGCGTGCGCAGGCCGATCCGATCTCCAACGGGCCCGTGGGTCTCGGCTTCGACCCGGTCCTGACGACCGAGGTCTATGCCACCGCGCTGGCCTTCATGGCGCCGCGCACGCTCGAACCCGTGCCCGTGTCCCAGCTCGTGGTCTGGGGCCTGCGCGGCCTCACCGCCCTCGATCCCAGCCTCGGCGCCGAGTTGCGCGACGGCAAGCTCCGCCTGCTCCGCAACGGGCGCCCGGTGTTCGAGACGCCGACACCGCGGGACGAGGACCCGCGCGGCTGGGCGCTGTCCGGCGCCACGCTCTCGGCCGCGGCCGCCGCCACCTCCGTCGACGTGCGGCAGGCGGGCACGCAGGGCGTGATCCAGAACTTCTTCGACGAGGTGTTCAACCATCTCGACCCGTATTCGCGCTACGTCGCGCCGATCGAGGCCGGGGAGGACCGGGAGCGCCGGATCGGCCGCGCCGGGATCGGGCTCACCGTGGCCCGCCGCGGCGCCGCGGTGGTGGCCGAGACGGTGATCGGCGACGGGCCCGCGGCCCTGATCGGCATCCGGCCCGGCGACGCGATCCTGTCGATCGACGCGCAATCCACCCGCGGCCGCGACGCCGCGACGGTCGCCCGCTGGCTCTCCGGGCCCGAGGACACGACGCTCACCGTCGCCTGGCGCGGCCGCGACGGCCGCGTGCGGAAGGAGGAATTCACCCGGGTCATGGTGCCGCCCGATAGCGTCTTCGCGCAGCGCATCGGCGACATGCTGGTCGTCCGGGTCACCGGCTTCAACACGAACACCGACCTGCAACTCACCCGCACGTTGCAGGACGGGCTCACCGGCCCGCATCCGCCGGCCGGCCTGGTCCTCGACCTGCGGGGCAATCGCGGGGGGCTGCTCCGCCAGGCGGTCATCGCGGCCGATGCGCTGCTGCCGCCGGGCGTCATCGCCTTCACCGCCGGCCGCGATCCCGCCGCCGACCACGTCTGGCGCTCCGGCGGCCGGGAGCTCGGCCAGGACATGCCCGTGGTCGTGGTGGTGGACGGCCGCACGGCGAGCGCGGCCGAGGTGCTGGCCGCCGCGCTCGCCGATCGGGGCCGCGCCGTGGTGGTGGGGAGTTCGACGCTGGGGAAGGGGCTGGTGCAGACGATCGCTCCGCTGCCCGATGGCGGCGAGCTGTTCGTCACCTGGAGCCGCGTGCTCGCGCCCCGGCTCTGGCCCATCCAGGGGCTTGGCGTGCTGCCGCAGGTCTGCTCGAGCCTGGGACTCGAGGCGCTACGAACGCAGCTCGCCGCATTGGCGCTGGGCGAGCAACCGATGGAGCGGGCGATCCTGGCGCAGCGCGCCGCCCGTGCGCCGCTGCCGCCCGCGCAAGTGCTGGCGCTGCGCGCACCCTGTCCCGCCGCCGAGGGCCGCGACTTCGACATGGAAGCCGCCCGCGTGCTGATCGACAACCCAGCCGCCTATGCCGCCGCCCTGCTGCCGCCGCTGATGGATTCGGCACAGACCTCCGCCGCGCCGATGCGCTAGGCGAGCGCCGGAGTGGGTCCGGGCGGGGCGGCTGACGCGCGGGCGCGGGCGGCTGACGCGCGGGCGGTACCGCTGACGCGCGGGCGGGGCGACTGACACGCGGGCGGGGCGGCTGACGCGCGGGCGGGGCGGCTGACGCGCGGGCGGGGCGGCGCCAGCGCCCGCCACGGGGAGGGGCGGCGCCCCGTCACTCCCCGTCATGGCCGGCCCTCGTGCCGGCCATCCCCACCGGCACGCTGCCGCCGTCCCGGGGGCGACGAGCGGGCGGCATCCTGCCTCGGGAATGGCCCGCTCAAGACCGGCCGTTTCGGGGCGTGGTGTGCGCCCCGAACCAGTCGAGCACCTCCGGCGTCATGTCCGTCGGGAAGACGTGCGACAGGTCCGTGACCTCCCGGTAGGTCACGGCCGCCCCGGCCGCCCGCAGCGCGCGGTCGGCCGTACGCGCGACGGTCACCGGGAACATCCAGTCCAGCGCCCCGTGCACCAGATGCACCGGCAACCCGCGCACGCGCGCCGGCTCCGCCATCGTCAGCAGCAGCGGATGGAAACTCGCGGCGAAAGGCGCGAGATGCGTGAACGGCGAGTCCTCCTGCAGCCCGCTCAGCAGCGTGAACGTGCCGCCGTCGCTCATGCCTGCCAGCAACCGGCGCGCCGGATCGACCGGCCAGCGCGCCGCGACCGCCGCCAGCACCTCGGCCAGATGCGCCGAGTCGATCTCGGGGTCCATCAGCGACCACGTGTCGCCGGTGGAGGTCGGCGCCACCAGGATCGCGCCCCGGCTGCGGGCCGCGCGCAACCAGCTCCAGAGGAACAGGCGGCCATGGCCCGCGCCGCCATGCAGCGCCATCACCAGCGGCGCCGGGCGGTCGGGCGGCAGGTCCTCCGGCACGTAGACCGAGAACCCGCCGCGGTCGGTGGTCTCGTTGGCGACGTGGTGGACGCCGCTGCCCTCGGTCGGCGTCGCGAGCCGCGCCAGGCGGCCGGGATCATCGCGCAGCGCGGGCTCCAGGAACCAGCGGCTCACGGCGGGGAGCACTGCGGCCAGGGGATACAGCGCCTCCGCCGCGCGCGGCAGTTGGCGCATCGCGCGGTAGGCGCCCCGCACGCCATCCGCCCCCTCGGCGGCGGCGGCCAACCCGTCGCAGGCGCGCAGCGCCGCCGTTGCCGCCTGCACCGTCTGGTCGCGGAACGCGGCGAGCGGCGTGGGCCAGTCGAGCGCCTGGAACGCCGAAAGGCCTGCCCGCAGCGCCGCGGCCGGTTCGGCGAGCGGGCCGGCCAGGGACGGCAGCGCCGGCGGATTGAGCGCGCGCCCGACCGCCTCCAGCGCATCCAGCACGCCGAGCAGGCGGGCGAGCAGGGTGGCGATCGCGTCGAGCCGCGCCTCGTCCTGGACGGACGGGGACGCGGCCGTCACGCGCCCAACTGCGCGCGCAGGAAGCGTGCGACCAGCGGCGCGGAGTCCGAGGTGCGGTCCGCCTGCGCCACGTATTGCAGCTCGCACCGTCCACCGGCCTGGCGATAGGCGCCGGCGAAGCGTTCCGGCTCGTTGGCCGGCACGGGGGAGTCGGGGTCGCGGTAGTCGTGCACCGGGTCCGGCCGTCCCTGGATCCATAGTGCGGGCGGGGTGTGCACCGCCTCCCCGCGTTCGAGCGCGAGCAGCGGGTTGCCTTCCTCCATCGCCGCCTCGGTCTTCCAGAACAGGTCGTGCCGCTGCGGCAGGTCGCCGACCCAGGCCGGCGGCGTCGGCGCATCGGCGGCCCGAAGCGCATGGCGGTAGCGGCCAAGCGGATTGATGACCGGCCAGGTGAGGGCGACCGCGGCGACGGTCGCGTCGACGGCAGGGGCGCCGACCGGCAGCGGGATCGCGCCATACCGCGTGTCGTCCGGCCGCATCGCGGTTAGCATCGCGAGATGCCCGCCGCTCGACTGGCCGGACAGCGCGATCCGCGCGGGGTCGATGCCGAACTCGTCCGCCTGGGATTTCAGCCACCGGATCGCGTAGTTGATGTCGAGCAGCGGGGCCGGGTAGCCGTCCGCTCCGTGGCGGAAGTCGATGGCCGCGACGAACAGCCCGGCCTCCGCCAGCACGATGTCGCGGGTGGCGCACTCCATCCGGTCGCCGTTGCACCAGGCGCCGCCATGGATGTCGATCACCGCCGGCAGCTTGCCGGGCGCGGCCGGCCGATACAGCCGGACGAGCAGGTCGCGCGCGCCGTGGCGGAGATACGCGCGGTCCTCGGTTGTGAATGTGACGCGCGGCATGGACTCTGTCCTCCGGTCGGGTTCTTCGGCCCGATCTGCTCGGTTGCTCCGAACGGGGACAGTCTAGCCGCGGGGCGCGGCGGCGTCTAAGCGGAAGGAAACGGGGAAACGCAGGAATGATCGGGACCGAGATGCCGCTGGCGCAGCGGCTGCTGGCTGTGTGGGACCATCTCGGGCTGACCGCCGCGCATGTCGCGACGCAGATTCCGGGCGACGTCGCGGGGTTCGCGGCGCTGGCCCCGGCGCGGATCGCGGGGCTGACCTTCTGCGTGCCCACCCGGCTGGACCCGGCGCCCTTCGCCCCGCTCGCCGCCCGCATCCTGCTGATCGGCGCGGCGGAAGGCCTCTCGGCCGAGGTCGCCGCGCGCGGGGCGGCGCAGCTGCCGGCGTCCCGGCGCGTCGTGCTGGACGGCTACGAGGCGCCCGGATGGGCGGACGTCGTGGCCGACCGGACGGAGGAGGTGGCAGGCGCCCTGGTGGCGTGGTGCGCAGGGCTGGGCGGCGCCCCGCCACGCCTGTCGGCCGCGACGGGCCGCCACGCCGGCATCACCTGGCGCGCAAGCGGGCAGGGGCCCGCGCTCGTGCTGCTGCCGTTCTTCCTCGCCCCGTCGCAGTGGGAACCCGCGATCGCCCCGCTTGCGGAGCATTTCACGGTCATCGTGCTGGGCGGCCCGCATCTCGGCGGCGTGGCGATGCTGGAGGACCGGGCGCGCGCGCCGTCCTATCGCGGCGTGGCGAACACGCTGTTCGACCTGCTCGACCCCGGCGCGGGCGCGCGCGTGCTGGATGTCGGCTGCGGATCGGGCGCGCTCGACCGCCTGCTGGCGGCGCGGCTTCCGGCGGGTGGCGAGATCGTCGCGACGGACCTCAATCCGTTCCTGCTCGCCGAGGCGCGCGCCCTGGCCGAGGAGGCCGGCGTCGCCGCGCGCATCCGCTTCACCGACGGGAACGCGGAGGCGCTGCCGTTCCCCGACGCCAGCTTCGACCACGCGTTCAGCGTGACGGTGCTGGAGGAATGCGACGCCGACCGCGCGCTGCGGGAGCTGGTGCGGGTGGTGCGGCCCGGTGGGCGGATCGGCGTCGTCGTGCGGGCGGTCGACCTGCCGCAATGGTGGAACCTCGACCTGCCCGAGACGATCCGTCGCAAGGTGAGCGTGCCGCCGCAATCGGTCGCGCGCGCCGGCGTGGCGGATGCGAGCCTCTACCGCCGGATGCGCGCCGCCGGCCTGGACGAGGTGCGCGGCTTCCCGTCCCTGGTCACGCTGGACCGCGCGGACGGGCCGATCTGGCGCTACCGCGAGGACCATGCGCTGTCGCTGCTGGATGCGGATGAAACGATCGCGTGGCGGCAGGCGGTGGCCGCGGCGCGTGGATCGGGGACGCTGATGCAGGCGCACCCGATGCACGCCGCGGTGGGGATCAGACCGGCCGGTCGCCCTGGACCGTGACGCGGAAGCCGGACCGGGTGTGCGGCCAGTAGTCCCACATGGCGCGGTGCTGGACGCAGCGATTGTCCCAGAACGCGACCGAGTTCTCCCGCCAGCGGAAGCGGCACTGGAACAGCTCGTTCTCCGCGTGGTCGAACAGGTAGTTCAGGATCGCCTGGCTCTCGTCGCGCGGCACGCCGAGCAGGCGCGTGGTGAAGCCGCGATTGACGTAGAGCGCCTTCTTGCCGGTGACCGGATGCGTGCGCACGACCGGATGCTCGGCGCGCGGATAGACCGGCTTGTCGGTCACGCCGAGATTGGCATAGGTGCCGCGATACGCCGCCTCGCCGTCATGCACCGCGACCAGCCCGTCGAGATAGGCCTTCATGCGGTCGGACAGAGCGTCGTAGGCGGCATACATGCTGGCGAACAGCGTGTCGCCGCCATGTGGCGGGCAGGTCGTGATGTAGAGGATGGAGCCCATCGGCGGCTCGAGGTCGCAGGACACGTCGCTGTGCCAGCCTTCGCCGTTCGCGCGCGGGCTGTCCTTGTCGGCGCGGATGATCATCAGTTCGGGATGGCCGGGCGCGTGGGGCGCCGCAGGATGCACGTGCAGCTTGCCGAAGGCGCGCCCGAAGGCGAGGTGGCGTTCGGGCGAGAGGTCCTGGTCGCGGAAGAAGATGACGAGGTTCTCGGCGAGCGCACGCTGGATCTCCGCCATCTGCTGGTTGCCGAGGGGCTGGGAGAGGTCGGCGCCGGAGATCTCCGCCCCGAGGATCGGGGTGAGCTTGTCGATCCTGATGGTTTCGTACGGAACGGACTCGTCCGCCGCGTGGCGGTAGCGCGGTCCGTTGTTGCCGATCAGCGAGCTCATGCCGTCCTCCTGTTGCTGCGTCGCGCCCCAGTGTCATGGCCGCGCTCCTCGCGGCCATCCACGACGTCCAGGTGCCGCACGCGAAGTCGTGGTTGGCCGGCCTGCGCCGGCCATGACAGCGGCGGCAAGCCCGGTCACCCCGCGCGGCGCACGTTGCCGCTCTGCTCCGGGATCCCGGTCTGCTCGTAGCAAACCTTCGCCAGCGCCGCGACACCCTTCCGGATCACGTCCTTGCTCGGCATCGCGAAGCAAAGACGCAGATGCGAACTGGAATTGTCCGCGCTCACCGCCCAGTCCGGACCCGCGTTGAACACGATCCCCGCATCCGCCGCCGGCTTGATCAGCGTGCGCACGTCCACGTTCTGCGGCAGCTTGATCCACAGGAAGATGCCGCCCTTCGGCACCCAGCACTCGGCCGCCGATCCGAACTCGCGCTCCACCGCCTCGATCATCGTCTGCAGCTTGTCGTGCAGCACCGTGTTCAGGTGCGGCAGGTGATCGTCGAAGTGCTTCGAGAAATATTCCGCCACCACCATCTGATCGAGCGCGCCCGTGCCGCTGTCGCCCTTCAGCGGCAGCAGCCGCTTCATGATCTCCCACTCGGCGATCACGTAGCCAAGCCGCAAGGCCGGCGCGAGCGACTTTGAGAACGAGCCCAGATGGATCACGCAGCCCGGGTCCAGCGCATACAGCGCCGGCGGCGCGTCGATCCCCTGCCAGATCAGGTCCGCGTAGCACTCGTCCTCGAAGATCGCGACGTTGTACTCGCGGGCGAGCTTGATCAGCGCGTGCCGCCGGTCGAGCGGCAGGATCGAGCCGGTCGGGTTCTGGATGGTCGGGATGGTGTAGATGAATTTCGGCGTGACGCCCTTCGCCTTCAGGCTGGCGAGCTGCGCCGCCAGCGCGTCGATGACGATGCCGTCCGCATCCAGCGCCATGCCCTCGAGCTTCGCGCCCAGCTTGCGGAAGCGGTTCATCGCGCCCTGGTAGCAGAACTCCTCGACCAGCACGGTGTCGCCGGGATTGACCAGCAGGCGACTGATCATGTCGATCCCCTGGCCGGAGCCGCTGGTGATCGTGATGTCGTCGATCGGCGCGTCGATGCCGCGATGCCGCTTCGACTTGTCGGCGACGAACTGCCGCAGCCCGGGGTAGCCCTGCGGCCCCAGGCCCAGATTGTAGATTGCGAGCTTGCTGCCCTCACGCCGAAGAACCGTGTCCGCCGCCGCGATCAGTCCCTCGATCGGGATCTGCTCGGGGTCGTTGTTGCCGCCGATGAAGTAGTACGGAGGGAAGGGCGTGAAGCGCGGCGTCGGGTCGGGCAGACCTTCGCTGTACAGACGGGCGTAGTCGATGCTGCTGGCGGCCATGTCGGCGTTCCCTCCGGGTGGTTGCCCGCAGGTTAGCAACTGCATCGGGGAACGGTAGTCCTCCCCGGACGAGCCGGGGAGGACGCCAGGTCAGCGCGGCGCGTTCGAGCCGGTGCCGGTCGAGGTCCCGGTCCCCGTTCCGGTCGTGGACTGGCCGTTATAGGACCGGTTGTCGGGATAGGTGTTGGCCGGGTTCGCCGGCGCGTTCGGGTTCGTCGTGTTCATGTTCGGGTTGTTGGCGTTGTAGTTGCCGGTCGAGGTCGTCGTGCCGTTCATGTTGGTGTTGGACGACGACGTCCCCGTGGTGTTCGCGTTGCCGGTGTTCGCGACGTTCAGCGCCCGCAGCGTCGGCACGTCGAGCTGGCCGCTGGCGGTCAGGTTGTGGTCACGCTGGAAGTTCTGCACGGCGGTCATCGTGCCGCTGCCCCACACGCCGTCGACGGCGCCCGTCTTGTAGTAGCCGTCGTTCTTCAGGCGCTCCTGCACCTGCCGCACCATCTCGTTCGCGACGGGCTGCGGCGCCGCGGCGGCGGCCGAACTGCCCTGTGAGCCACCGCCGGAGCGGTTGCCGAACATGTCCGAACACCCCGGCAAAGCGGCGACCGCGGCGAGGGCGAGCACGAGGTGGATGTTGCGCGGCTTGATCATGAGCGTTTCCTGTCCTGGAGTTGCGGAGCAGGAGCGCGCGGATCGGTGCAGGGTTGCCGCGGCAACCGCCTTGTGATGGTCAGGACGGGGGAGACGCGCGCCGGTCGACGAGCCGGCGCAACAGGTGTCCCCATCCGGACGGCGGCGGCTCCACGACGAGCCACAGCGCGCGGGCGTAATCCAGCAGCAGGCCGGGCGTCCACGCCATCGCCTCGGCCCGCTGGCGCAGCACGCCCGCCACCCAGAGCTCCGGCATCAGCATCGCGCGCAACAGCCGGAATGCCGGGCGGTGCTGGCCCATGGCCCCCTCCAGCGCCGCGTCCAGCGCATTCGCCACCGCGCTCGAGCAGTTGCGGTGCGTCAGGTTGTAGGTCGTGTCCGCGCGGTACGCGGCCCAGAACGCCCGCAGCCGCGCGGCGTCGAAATGGCGGAACCGCACCTGCGCGTTCGCCTCGCACCAGCCGTCCGCCTCGCTGCGGTAGTCGGGCAGGAAGCGGCCCGGCACGTCGTTCTCGGCCGTGGCCCGCAGCGTCCGGGCGAAGTCGGCCGGATTGCGGTCGAGGTCCACCGCCGGGTAGTGGCTGATGTAGACGTCGGGCAGCAGTTCGAGCGCGGCATGGCCGGTGGAGATCACGCCGTCGCGGTCCACCGCGGCGATGTAGCGGCTGATCAGCCCGCGCCGCGTGCCCTCGGCCGACCCGGCCGGCGTCCAGACATGCACCACGAGTTCGGCGGCCTCGGGTGGCTGCTCCCCCTCCGGCTCCGGCCAGGCGGTGCCGACGGCGAAGCGCGAGAACAGGGAGGAGATCGGCGCGTGCGCCGGCAGCCGCCGCAGGCGAAGGCCGAGCCGCATGGTGGCGAGGCCGGAGATGGCGAGGGCGAGGCCGATGTTGCAGCCGATCGTCCCCACGTAATAGCTGGGCCAGGGCTGCAGGGTGCCGATCGCGATCAGCACCTCCACGATCCCGGCCCACATCGCGCCCCGCCAGTGCGGATGCCGCACCACCACGGCCGAGGCGATGCGGAACCCGCCATCGATCGCGAACAGCACCCCGATCAGCAGGGCGACCAGCAGGTCGCTGTGCCAGGGATGGTCGATGGTGAGCAGGCTGACCAGCACGAAGACGCTGCCCTTGATCAACCGCCATCGTCGCCGGCCCGGTTCGGCCACCGTGGCGGCGAGCAGCGTCAGCACCGCCTCCACCAAGAGGAAGTAGCCCAGGTACCAGACTGGGATCAGCGTGTCGGCGTCGATCGCGTCCAGGAAGGTGAACACGCCGAACCCGACCCAGAGCGCGCCGATCGCCGTCAGGTGCAGCCAGCGGCGCCGCACCGCCTCCGCCCCCAGCAGCAGGATCAGCAGGCGGATCAAGCCGACCGCCGCAGCCGCAGCACGAAGCCGGCGTAGAGCAGGCAGAGCAAGGCGGTGACGATCGGCAGCCCGTGCGCGGTGACGTCGGCCGCCGCGCCGGTCAGCAGCGGGCCGGCCAGCGCCCCGCCGCCCCAGGCGAGCCCCATGGTCGCGTAGATTCCGACCAGGTCGGCGCCCTGGAACCGGCTGCCGACGATCGCCAGCAGCAGCGTGTAGATGCCGACGAACACGCCGCCCCACAGGAACAGCGCGGCGTAGGCCAGCCAGCCGATCCCCAGCAGGAACGGCCAGGCGAGCGCGGTCACGCCGGCGGTTGCGGCGAGGATCAGCACCAGCCGGCCGCGGTCCATGCGGTCCCCCAGCCAGCCGATCACGGGCTGCATCAGGATCGCGCCGACCAGCAGGGTGGAAACCAACCGGGTCGCCTCGGCCTCGCCCCAGCCGAGACTGATCGCGTAGAGCGGCAGGAAGGACAGGCCGGCCGCCTCCACCGCGGCGTTCAGCGCGGTGCCGGCGAGGGCGAGGGGGGCGAGCCGGAGGAAGCGCAGCAGCCCCCGGCCACTGCCCGCGTGGAAGGCGCCGGCGGGAATGCCGGGGGCCGCGAGCAGGGTGCTGGCGCCGAGCGCGAGGGCGGCGCCGATCCACCAGGCGGTGATGCCGCCGTCGCCGACCACCGACAGCACCAGCGGCCCGCCGGCGAAGCCCAGCGAGAGGCAGGCGGTGTAGGTCGCCATGGCGCGGGCGCGCGTCGCCTCCGTGCTCATCTGGTTGGTCCAGGTCTCCGACAGCACGAACAGCGTCTCGGCCGCCATGCCGAGCAGCAGGCGGAGCGCGAACCACATCCAGATCCAGGGGACGAAGGGGAGGATCGCGAGGACGGCGGCGGTGACCAGCAGCGCGACCAGCGCGAGGGCCCGCGGGGCGAAGCGGGCGGCGAGGCGGGGCAGCAGCGGCGCGGCGATCAGCACGCCGGCCGCGTGCATGGCGGCATTCAGCCCGACCAGCGTCTCGTCCAGCCCCCGCCGGGTGAGCGCGAGGGCCATCAGCGGCGCGGCGAGACTATAGGAGAGGCCGAACACGGTGGCGGTGGCGATCACCGCGCCGCGGGCGAGCAGCCCGGCCGTCGTTCCCTCCGCCATGTCGCCTGATGGCGCCTCGTCGTGCGCTGTTCCGGTCATGCGTCGTTCCGTGCGTCGGCGGATCATGCCGGGATAGCTGCGTGTCCCGGCGTATGTCGAGCGGAGATCGTGGGGGCAGGGGCTGGTCGTCTGCGTTGGGCGCCGGGGGTCGGGGGCGGGTCGGGTTGTTTCACCACGGAGGGCGCGGAGGACCACGGAGGGCCACGGGAGTCGTGCTGCGCCGCCACGCGGGGACGCAGCCAACGTTCGGGTGGCTGGAGCCGCCTTCGGCGGCGGGTGCGGGCCGAGGCGGGCGTGCGCGGAGTCGCGCGGCATGGCCGACGCCGGCGACGCACCAGGCGGTGGCCTCGCGCGCCGCCGCAGGCGGCCTCATCGGCGCTGACCCAGCCTTGGGCCGCGCGATGGCGGCGTCGGTGGCGCGCATGCTGGCGGCGTCGTCGGCCGGCGTCCTAGCAGCGTCGGTGGCCCGATCGGTGGCGCAGCACGACTCCCGTGGCCCTCCGTGGTCCTCCGAACCCTCCGTGGTGACGCGTGCGAACCGACCCCCGGGACCCACCAGCCACGGGCACGACACATCACCGTGCCGCCTAGCGAGTCGCCGCAGCGACCTCCCGGAACAGCCGCGCGGGGAGGCCGCTGCCGGTCACGCCTTTCATCGGCGCATTGTCGTCGTTGCCCAGCCACACCCCGATCAGCGTGCCGTCCACGATGCCCACGAACCAGGCGTCGCGCGAATCCTGCGTCGTCCCGGTCTTCCCTGCCACCATCCGGCCCGGCACCGCGGCGGCGCGGCCGGTGCCGCGCGCGACCACCGCCCGCAGCATGCGCGCCATCTGCGCCGCATCCTCGGCCGTCAGCACCTGTTCGGGGGCGGCGATCGGCATGCGCTCGAGCCCGTATGGCGTGATCCGCCGCCCCCCGTTGAAGAACGGCGCATAGGCGGCGGTCAGCTCGAGCAGCCCGACTTCCCCGGTGCCCAGGGCGAGCGAGGCGTCGTTCGGCAGCTTGTCGGCGATGCCGCACCGCGCCGCCTCGGCCGCCACGGCACGCGGCCCGCCGGCGGCGAGCAGCAGCCGCACGGAGACGGTGTTGATCGAGTCGGCCAGCGCCTGCTCCAGCGTCACCTCGCCCTCGTAGCGCCGTTCGAAGTTCATCGGGCTCCAGCCGCCGATGCGGATGGGCGCGTCGAGCACCTTGTCCTCCGGCCGCTTGCCCCGCTCGACCGCGGTCAGCCAGACGAAGGGCTTGAACGCCGATCCGGGCTGGCGGCGGGCCAGGACGGCGCGGTTGTAGGCGCCGGCGCGGTAGCTCCGCCCGCCCACCATGGCGCGCACCGCGCCGCTGGTGGCGTCGATCACCACCACCGCGCCCTCGCCGACGCCGGCCGCGGCGCCCGGTCCGTCCAGCATGGCCGCCAGCCGTGCCTCCGCATGCGCCTGCAGCGCGCGGTCGAGCGTGGTGCGCAGCACGGCGTCCCGCCCATCCGGCACCAGGGCGGTGGTCTGGTCGGCCACCCAGTCGGCGAACCAGCCGGCGCCCGGTCCCCCCGCAGGGGTCCCGAACGCGATCGCCTGCGTGGCGCGCGTCGCCTGGTCCTGCGTGATCGCTCCGGTCTCCGCCATCGCGGCGAGCACGTCGCGCGCCCGCGCCGTGGCGGCGGCCGGGTTCACCCGCGGGTTGAACCGCGACGGGGCCCGCGGCAGCCCGGCCAGCACCGCCGCCTGCCACAACGAGACGTGGCGCGCCGAGACCCCGAAATACTGCCGCGCCGCCGCGTCCACCCCCCAGGCGCCGGCCCCCAGGTAGACGCGGTTGAGATAGATCTCGAGGATCTCCCGCTTGCTGAACCGGTGCTCCAGCCAGAGCGTCAGCAGCACCTCCTGCACCTTGCGCCGCAGCGTGCGCGCATTGGTCAGGAACAGCGTCTTGGCGAGCTGCTGGGTCAGGGTCGAGCCGCCCTGCACGACGTGCCCCGCGCGGGCGTTGACCCAGGCGGCGCGCAGGATGCCGATCGGGTCGATGCCGGGATGCTGCCAGAAGCGCCGGTCCTCCACGGCGACGATGGCGGCGGGCAGGTAGGGCGGCATGTCGCGCAGGTGCAGCTTCTCCCCCACCACGTCCCCGAACGTCGCCACGGTCTGCCCGCTCCGGTCCTGCAGCACGAGGCTCGGCCGCCGGCCGGCGTCGAGCGCGTCTTCCGGCCGGGGGAGGTCGGTGCTGAACCACAGCACGATGGCGGCGAGCGCGAGCGTGCCCCAGACGCCGAGGATGATCCCCCAGCGCAGCAGGCTCCAGGCCCAGTGGCGCTTGGCGGCGGGGCTCCTGCGGGCGGTGGCGGCGGGCTTGCGCGCGGCGGCGGCGCTCGTCCGGCTGGTCGTGCGGGCGGCCGGCTTGGACGGTGGTGAGGCGGGTGGGCGCCTGCGTCCGCCGCCTGTGCCCGCGCCGCTCGCCCCGGCGGCCCCGGCGCCCGCGCCAAGGGCCGCGCGGGATCCGGTGCGGGAGGAGGCGGAGCGGGCGGGCGGTGCGGTGCGCGGCGCGCGGGGCATCCTGGGTCCTGGTGGGGCGCGGCGAGGGCGCGGGCGGCACGCGCGGAAGCGGCATCCTAGAGGAACGAGGACCGCGCCGGAATCACGACGCGCAGGATCACGACGCCGCTCCCCTCTGTCGTGGCGTCGTCGCCCTCGTGGCGTGGCTCGTCGCCGCTTGTGTCATGGCTCGTCGCCGCTTGTGTCATGGCCGGCGCAGGCCGGCCATCCACGTCTTTCCTTCCTACCCGCCCCAAAAATCGTGGATGGCCGGCCTGCGCCGGCCATGACACAGGGCAACCGCCGCCCGCCATGACACGGGGAAGCCATGACACGGGGAAGCCATGACACGGGGAAGCCATGACACGAAGGCTCCGCCCGACGCGCTTGTCTCCTCAGTCCTCCCCACCCACCGCATCCATCACCACCGCCGCGCAGACGATCGCCCCGCCGATCCAGCCCGCCGGCGTCAGCCCCTCCCCGAACGCCAGCCAGACCCAGAGCGGCGCCAGCGGCAGCTCGAGGCTGCTCAGCAGGGAGGCACGCGGTCCCGACAGCCGCCGGCTCCCCAAGGTCAGCAGCAGCAGGCCGAGGCCGAACTGCAACACCCCGAACAGCACCAGCAGGCCGAACGTCGCCGGCGACACGCTGGCCGGATGCGCCCAGGGCGCCACCAGCACCGCGCAGGCGAAGGCCGACAGGCAGGCGGCCGGCAGCATCGACACCGCGCGGTGCCGGTGCACCACCACCATCATCAGCGCCATCAGCCCGGTCATCGCCAGCGCCAGCAGGTCGCCGAACGCGCCGCCGGCTTCGCCGTGGCCCACCATGACGACGACCCCGATCAGCGCCAGCAGGCTCGCGACGAGCGTGCGGCGCGCCGGCCGGTCGCGCAGCCACACCCAGGCGATCGCGGCGGCGAGGAACGGGGCCGTCGCGAAGATCACCGTGACCGCCGCGACGCTGGTGTGCCGCAGCGCCTGGATGAAGCAGACCGTGGCGAGGGTGGAGCAGGCGGCCGCGACCAGCCCGGCGCCCCCGATCGCGCCAAATGCCCCGAACATCCCCCGCCGTTCGGTCCAGGCGATCCAGCCCAGGATGAAGGCGCCGCCGAACAGCCCGCGCCAGAACAGCAGGGTCCACGCATCCGCCTGCACCAGGCGGGTGAACAGGCCGGCGGTGCTGAACGCGACCGCCGAGAGCGCGACCAGCCGCGTGCCCTCCCGCTGCCGGCGGTGGGCCGAAGCGGCGATCCCCGCCCGCATCGCGGCATCCATCTCGAGCTGCATGGTCCGACCTCCCTCCGACAGCATGATGGGAGGGTAGTGACGGGCTCCTGACAGCGTTATGTCAGCAGTGACCCACCGGACCGGGGAGGGGCGCATGCGGCGGGCCGACCGGCTGTTCGACATCCTGCAGATCCTGCGCGCCGCGACGCGGCCCATGACCGCCGCGGAGCTGGCCGCGCGGCTCGAGGTCACGGTGCGCACGGTCTATCGCGATGTGGCCGCGCTGCAGGCCTCCCGCCTGCCGCTCGAGGGCGCGGCCGGCATCGGCTACGTGCTGCGCAAGGGCTACGACCTGCCGCCGCTGATGTTCACCGCCGACGAGCTGGACGCGATCGTGGTGGGCGCGCGGCTGGTGCGCCGGCTGCGGGACACGGCGCTGCAGCGCGCGGCCGACGGCGTGCTCGCCAAGGTCGCCGGCGCGCTGCCGGAGGGAATGCGCGCGGGGATCACCGACGCCCCGTTCTTCGTCTCGGAGGGCAGCACCGCGGCGCCGGAGGGCATCGCGCCGGCCGACCTCCGCACCGCCATTCATGCACGCCGCAAGGTGCGGATCGGCTACGCGGATGCGGCGGGACAGACGACGGAGCGGACGATCTGGCCGCTGGCGATGGCGTATTTCGTCGATGTCAACGTGATCGGCGCCTGGTGCGAGCTTCGGTCCGACCTGCGCAATTTCCGGGTCGACCGGATCACGTGGTCGGCGGTGCTGTCCGAGAGCTACCCAGCGGATGGCGGCCGGTTGCTGGAGCGCTGGCTGGCGGAGCAGGCGCAGGCGGCGGCGGTGCGGGAGGAGGCCGGGGAGGGCGGCTAGCGCGAGCCGTAGGCTGCCGCATCGATGAGTGAAACGATCATCGTGCAGGCCGCGTCGCTGCACGAAGAACACCTGCGGGCACCATCGCGACATCGAGCGTCGAGGGGCTGGCGTTCCGCCGGTCCGTGCTCAAAAGTGTCATGATCAAGAGTGACCCCGGCCCGATTGAGATCGGTGCCCGTGTGACCCCGATGCTCGCACGGACGGGCCGACCAGGATGAAGCACGCGATGAGCGGCTACGAAGAAGACCTGTTGGTCTGGAGCGAACGGCAGAGCGCATTGCTCCGCCGCATGGCCGCGGGCGAGCGTGTCAACGACCAGATCGACTGGGAGAATGTCGCGGAGGAAGTGGACGCCTCGGGCAAGAGCGCGCGACGTGAGCTGCGCAACCGGGTGGCCGCGATCCTGCTGCACTTGATGAAGCTGCAGGCCTCACCGGCCCCAGGACCCCGGGCAGGGTGGCGTGAAACGGTGCGCGTGCAGCGTCGGGCGCTGGCGCGAGTGTTGGAGGACAGTCCGAGCCTCCGGGGGGAACTGGAGGTGGTGGTGGCCCAGGAACTGCCGAACGCGCGGCAGGATGCTGCCTCGGCGCTCGCGGATCATGGCGAGCGGCCACGGGTTGCGCCCGAGACGCTCGCTTATGGCGTGGCCGAGGTGACCGGCGACTGGTGGCCCGGCGCGGATACCTGACGACGTCCGTCGCGGCGACGCTTGGCGCGGTCCGGCGTTCCCTTCAACCATCTGGCATGCTCGTCGCACGTTTTTCCCCACCATCTAGCCGCCCACCGTCTCGGCGTTCCGCCACCTCGCCGCTCCACCGTTCGTCCCACAAACGAGACGTCCGAGAATCCGTTACCGCCCCAGACCGTTTGTGGCGACGTGAGACGCCGATGAGACGCCTTGCCACCTTGTTCCGCCCGAACGCCGCACGCACACTCGCAGCTCCCGTTTGCGCAGAGGACCATGATGAAGGGCCTGTTCCTGGACGCCGTCGACGACCTCGCCACCGTCTTCCACAAGGTCGTCCGCCCGACCGATCCCACGGTCGACATGCAGGAGAAGGGCGAGATCCAGCCCGACGAACTTCCCGGCATGCTCGCCGGCTACGACTTCGTCCTCGACGATCATACCCGGCTGCCGACCGAGACCATCCGTCACTGCACCGGGCTGAAGCACGTGATCTTCCTCGGCACCGGCGCCCGCTCCTACATGAACCCCGAAGAGCTCGCGGAGCTCGGCGTCACCGTCCACATCATCAAGGGCTACGGCGACACCGCGGTCGCGGAGCACAGCATCGCCCTGATGTGGGCCGCCGCCCGCGGGCTCGCGCGGATGGATCGGGGCATGCGCGACGGCAACTGGCTGCGCACCGAGGGCATGGAGCTGACCGGCAAGACGCTGGGCCTGATCGGCTATGGCGGCATCGGCGCCGAGGTCGCGCGGATCGCGCATGGATCGGGGATGCGCGTGCTGGCCTGGAACCGCACGCCCCGGCGCTCGCCCTGGGCGCAGTTCGTGGACCTCGACACGCTGCTGGCCGAGAGCCACGTCGTCTCGGTCCATCTGCTGCTGAACGACGAGACGCGCGGCTTCCTGAACGCCGAACGGATCGGGAAGATGCGGAAGGGCGCGATCCTGGTGAACACGGCCCGCGCCGGCGTGACCGAGGAGGACGCGATCGTCGCGGCGCTGCGGTCCGGCCAGTTGCGGCATGCCGCGCTCGACGTGTTCGACACGGAGCCGCTGCCGGCGGGCCACGTGTTCACCACGCTCGAGAACGTCACGCTGTCGGCGCACAGCGCCTTCCGCACACCGGAGGCGAGCGAGAACCTGATCCGCCGCGCGCTCGACATCGCCGGCACGCTGCAACCGTAATGGTTCGGGCGGCAGGGAGGGTGGGGCGCCAATCGGCACAGGCGGTCTGGCACCGGCGCGCATCGCCCCCATCTGCCGGGTTCGGAACAGGAGGACGCTCGATGGACGACAGCATCCCGACCGGCGCGATCTGCGGCCCCGACGGCTGCACCGAGGGGAGAGACGAGGGCGCCACCGCGGCCGCCATGCCCACCGAGGCAGGCGCGGGGACGCGCATCGACGTCGTCTCCGACGCGATCTGCCCATGGTGCTACATCGGCAAGCGCCAGCTCGAGCGGGCGCTCGAGATCCTGGCGGCCGAGGGGCTGCACTTCTCGGTCCACTGGAACCCGTTCCAGCTCAATCCCGACATGCCGGTGGAGGGCAGGGACCGCGCCGCCTATCGCGCCTGGAAGTTCGGCAGCGCGGAGAAGGCGGCGGCGCTCGACGAGCGCATCACCGAGGCGGCGGCGAATGTGGGTCTCGGCTTCCGCACCGACCTGATGACCCGCACGCCCAACACGATCCAGGCCCACCGGCTGATCTGGTTCGCCGGCCAGAAGGGCGTACAAGACGCGGCGATGGAAGCGGTGTTCCGCGCCTACTTCATCGAGGGCCGCGATATCGGCGACCCGGCGGTGCTGGCCGCGTGCGGCGCGGCGGCAGGGCTGGATGGCGCGGAGGTCGGGGCGTTCCTGGCCGGCACGCTGGCGGAGCCCGAGATGCGGGCGGCCGACCAGGCGGCGCGGGAGGCGGGGGTCAACGGCGTGCCGTCCTTCTTCCTGGACGGCTATGGCCTGTTCTCGGGCGCGATGCCGGCCGAGACGATCGCCGAGGCCTTGCGCCGCGGCCGCGCCGTGCTGCAGCAGCGGGCCGCCTGACGGCGGGCGCGCGGCGGCAACGGATGGGCCTCTACGCGGTCGAGCGCCGGACGGTCAGGCTTCCCGGTAGTTCAGCAGCATCAGGCCGCAGAGCAGCAGGCAGACCGGCCAGGTCCAGGCGGCCACGCGGTGGGCGATCGGGGAGGTCGCCGGGTCGAGCTTCAGCTCCAGCCAGCGCGCCCAGCCGGCCACGATGCCGGCAATGGCGAGCGGCGTGTGGGTCAGCTCGACCAGGAGCTGCTCCTTGACGTTGGCGATCGCGTGGCTGTGGGTCAGCAGCAGCGTGCCGCCCAGCACGCACATGAAGGGGAAGACCATCAGGGCCACCGGATTGGCCCAGCCGCGCGCCCGCACCCGCCACTCGCACAGGGCGAAGGCGACCAGCAGCGGCAGCACGGCGCGGTGCTGCAGGACCTCCACGTCGCGCAGGCTCTCGAAGAAGCCGATCTCGCCCAGCGGCCAGACCTCGGGATCGGAGCGGAGGAACAGGAAGCCCGCGAGCGCCAGGAACAGCAGCGGCCAGTGCCGCGCCCAGCGCAGCCCGGCCTGGTTGAGCAGCGCCAGCAGCCCGATCAGCGCCACGCAGACGCCGGCCCAATGGTGGTTGTACTCCGACCAGGCGATATCGGCGGCGTTGCGCGGCGGCAGGTCGCCCGATCCCGGCGTGAAGGCGGCCGGCGGCTTGGCGGCGTGATGGGCGGCCTCCTCGTCGAGCCTGGACTGCAATGCCGGCAGCGCCAGCGTGTCGTGGTCCGGGCTCGACAGCCGGGGCCAGACCGGCATGTTGCGCTCGAGGATCTCGTGCCAGCTCGCACGGTCCTCGGTCAGGTCGGCGGCCGGCGGCACGGAGGTCAGCGAGGCGGCGGCGAAGAAGATCGAGATGCCGAGGCCGAACTCCACGAAGGCGAAGCGGCGCATGCGCAGCACCGGGGTGGCGGGATCGCGGCGCATCCGTTCGGTCAGCAGGAGGTTGCCGAAGCCCAGACCCAGCAGCATCAGGAACATGACGATCTTGGCGCCGACCATCACGCCGTAGGCGGTGCCGTACAGCCCTTCCCAGCTCCCGATATAGAGCAGGCACATGGTCAGGCCGCTCAGCACGATGCAGGCCACGCCGACCATGGACAGGCGGGAGTAGCGGGCGCCGACCAGCCGCCAGGCCTCCGCGCCCTGCACGCTGCGCAGCGCCAGCAGGAAGCATGGGATGCCGCCGATCCAGATGGCGGCGCCGGCCTGGTGCAGCCACTCGACCGCCAGCAGCGGCAGCCGCGCGTCGAGGCGGGCGGCGGCATGGGTGGTGGCCGTCGCGGCGCAGAGCTCCAGCACCGCGAGCCCCAGCAGCAGCAGGGCCGGGCTGCGGGTGCGGCGATGCAACAGGATGGCGGCCATGGTGGCGGCGACCGCGGCCTTGATCAGCCCGGCGACGGCGAACTCGGCCGACAGGACCTCGGTCGCGGACAGGCCGACCGTGTCGGCCAGCACCGCCGACTGCAGCGCGACGGTGGCCCCCTCGGCCGCGACCAGGCCGACCGCCGCCCACGCCGCGATCCGCGCCGTGCCGGCCAGGATCGTGGCGCCGGGCGCCCCCAGCCGCGCGGCGAGCGGGCGGGCGAGCAGGGCGAAGAAGACGATGCCGCCCAGGGCGACGGATTGCGCGAGGATGGTCAGCCCGTGGACGACGATCGACAGGTAGCCGAACAGGTCGACGAGGAGTTCCATCCGTCAGTGGTCCGTGACGTCGAACCGTACGTCGCCGCGGGTGATGTGCCCGTCGATCGCCAGCACCTGCCAGCGGAGGTCGTAGGCGCCGGGCGTCAGCGCCGCGCTGGTGCGGAGCTTCTCCGGCGGGCCGTCCTGGGCGATCGGCAGCTTCGCCTCGCTGTGGTCCGGCTTCACCAGCACGAGCCGGGACCGCCCCTTGTCGATGCGGCTGTTGAAGCGGAGTTCGATCGCGACGTTGCCGGCCCCGACCGAGGCTCCGGCCGCGGGCGTGCTGGCCTCGAGAATGGCGTGCGCCTCGGCGCCGGAAGGCGCGAGGGCGATTGCGGCGGCAGCGGCAGCGAACATCACGGCGCCGATCGTTCGGCGGGAGGCACGGGACGGAACGGGCACGATGAGGTCTCCTGCGGCCGGCGAAGCCGCGCGGCATGTAGCGCCTGGGGCCGCACCTGTCTAATCGCCGCCGCCCCGCCTCGGAACAATCCCATCTCGGGCAATCCCATCTCGGGCAATCCCATCTCGGGCCGTCCCGCCTCGCGCGGTTCCATCCCGCGCAGTCCCATGCCGAGCGGGCGAACCCCTCCGCCGCGATCCGGCCCTCGATGGGCAGGAATCGGTTTGCGCGCTTGGCCGGCGATGGCACAACCCGGCGCGGGAGGGCTTGCATGGTTCGGTTCGAAGGTGTTGGGCTGCGCTACAGGGCGATCGGCCGCGCAGGCCGGAGCCCCGAGGTGCTGCACGACATCAGCTTCACTCTGCCCGACGGGGTGTTCCGCTGGCTGCTCGGCCCCTCGGGTGCCGGGAAGACCAGCCTGCTCCGTCTCATGTACCTGGCCGTCGCGCCGACGCGCGGCAACCTGACCGTCCTCGGCACCGACGTCTCCGCCGCGCCCCGCCGGTCGCTGCCGCGGCTGCGCCGCCGCATCGGCGTGGTGTTCCAGGACTTCCGCCTCCTGCCGCACCTCTCAGCGTTCGACAACGTCGCGCTGCCGCTGCGCATCTCCGGCCGGCCCGAGGGCCAGGTCCGCGCGGACGTGACCGAGATGCTGCGCTGGGTCGGCCTCGGCAAGCGCATCGACGCCTATCCCACCCAGCTCTCGGGCGGGGAGCAGCAGCGGGTCGCCATCGCGCGCGCCGTGATCACGCGGCCCAGCCTGCTGGTGGCGGACGAGCCGACGGGCAACCTGGACGACGCCCAGGCCGAACGCTTGATGCAATTGCTCCATGAAATGAGCCGCTTGGGCACCACAGTGGTGGTGGCGACGCACAACGACCGGCTGGTTGCGCGGCATCCGGCACCTGCGATACTGCTCGAACATGGTCGGCTCACGGGGCATCACTGACACCGCTGAGCGCCGTCGCTCGCCGGTGTCGCACAGGGGCGACGGGGCAGGCGCGTCCGGACGGCCGGTTAGGGCCTCGCGCGCCATGAGGCATTCGGCTCCCCCTCCGTCATGTTCGGCGCGGCGGTCTCTGTGCCGATGACCGCCGTTTCGCTGCGTCCCACCGGCTTCGACGAACTCGGGCTGAGACGCGCCCTTTCGGACCGGCTCCTGCCGTTCCTGGTGGCCGCGATGGCATTCCTGGCGGCCCTGGCGCTGGCCGGCTGGATCGGCGCCGCCTCGCTCGCGCGGGAATGGCAGGCGGGCAGCGGCTCCGCGCTCACGGTCCAGGTCCCCCGCCCGAGCGACCCGGCCCAGACCGCGGAAGGCCGGCCGGATCCGGCTGCCGGCAAGCGGGTCGACCGGACGCTGGCGCTGCTCGCCGGCACGCCCGGCATCGCCTCCGCCCGTCGCCTGTCCGATGCGCAATTGAGCGACCTGCTCCGCCCCTGGCTGGGGGCGGGTGCCGGACGGCTGGACCTCCCGCTGCCGGCCGTGATCGCGGTGCGCCTCAGCGACCCCGACGCCGATCTCGACTCGCTCGGGCGCCGCATCGGCGTCGAGGTGCCCGGCGTGCTGGTCGAGAGTCATGGCACCTGGGTGGGACGGCTCACCGCGCTGGCCCGCTCCCTGCAGGCCTGTGCGGGGCTCGCGCTTCTGCTGGTGGTCGGCGTCGCCGCCGCGGTGGTGGCCGTGGCCACGCGCTCCGGCCTCTCCGCACGGCGGGAGGCGATCGAGATCGTCCATGGTCTCGGCGCCACCGACGGCTACATCGCGGCGCGGTTCGCCGCCCGCGCGACGCTGCTCGCGACGGTCGGGGGCGCCGCCGGCGCGGTGCTCGCGCTGCCGGTGCTGATCATGCTCGCCGGCCTCGCGGCGCCCTTCGCGGGCGGCGCCGTGCCGGCCGACCAGGGGACGATGGCGTTCCTGGCTGCCTTGCCGACCACGATCTGGGTGTCGCTGCTGGCGCTCCCGGCCGGGGCCGCGGCAATCGGCTTTCTCACCGCCCAGGGCACCGTCCGGCGCTGGCTGCGGCGCATGCCATGAGCGCCGCGCTGTCCCGCATCGGCGGCGCGCGGAAGCGCCTCGGCGCGATCCTCCTGGTGCTGTTCCTCGTCGGCCTGCTCGTGGCCACCGCCGGGTTCGTGCTGTTCATGCGTGCGACCGGGCGGTCCGCCGTCGTGCCGGCGCATGCCGACGGGATCGTGGCGCTGACCGGCGGCGCCGACCGGGTGGAGACCGCGCTTCGGCTGCTGGCCGACAACCGCGCCGACCGGCTGCTGCTGTCGGGCATCGGGCCGGTCACCGAACTCGCGCCGCTGGCCCGCCGCGCCGGGGTCGACGGGGCCGCGCTCGCCGAACGGGTGACGCTGGGCCGGCTCGCCGCCTCCACCCGCGGCAACGCGCTGGAGACCGAGGCCTGGGCGCACGAGAACCACATCCGCACGCTGATCGTGGTGACCGGCTACTACCACATGCCCCGCGCGCTGGCGGAACTGGCGCCCGAACTGCCCGGCATCACGCTCTACCCGCTTCCGGTGGGCGGCGGCGTCGCCCATCGCGCGGCGGCGCGACTGCTGGTGGAGGAATACCTGAAATACCTCGCCGTCCGCGTCGGCCTGACGCATTGGCTGCCAGTGCGGGAGCCGCCGCCCCCGCCGCACGACTCCGCCCGCGACCATGGCGCGCATGAGCCGGCGCCGCGGCAGACCGCGCCACAGGCGCCCGCCGCGCCGGCCCCGCGCGAGGGTTCTGGCACGCCGGCGGCGGATGGGGCCGCGCCGTGATCCTGCTGCGCTCGATCGCCTTCAACGCCTTCTTCTTCGGCGTCACCTTCCTGCTGACCTTCCCGGCCACCGTGGTCCGGCTGGCCGCGCCCGAGCAGATGCTGAGCTTCGCCATGAACTGGGCGCGGCTCGTGCTGTGGGGCCTGCGCGTGCTGTGCGGCATCCGCATCCGGGTGACGGGGCGGGAGCATCTGCCCGAGGGCGCCGCGCTGATCGCCTCGGCGCACCAGTCCGCCTTCGACACGCTGGTCTGGCTCACCATCGTCCCGCGCGCCTGCTACGTACTGAAGCAGGAGCTGCTGCGCATCCCGCTGTTCGGCCCGTTGATGGTGGCCGCCCGCATGATCCCGATCGACCGTACCAGCGGCGCGACGGCGCTGCGCGGCCTGCTCAAGGGGGGCGAGCGCGCCGCCGCCGAAGGCCGCCAGATCGTCATCTTCCCCGAGGGCACGCGCGCCGCGCCCGGCACCGTGCTGCCGCTGCAGCCGGGCGTGGCCGCGCTGGCTGCCCGCCTCCGCTGCCCGGTGGTGCCGGTGACCACCAATTCCGGCCTGCACTGGGGCCGTCGCGCGTTCCGCAAGGTGCCGGGCACGATCGAGGTGGTGATCCGGCCGCCGCTTCCCGCCGGTCTCGACCGGGTGGAGCTGATGCGGCGACTTGCCGCGGAGATCCGGTGGGAAAGCGGGGAGGATCCTGTGGACAACTCTGTGGGCGCCGCTCCCGAACACGCGCCCGTGTTTTCAAGGTCGCCCGATTAGTGATTGATCTTCCTGCATTTTTTGCTCTATCCCTGATGTGGGCCCCGCAGCCGGCAGGATGGGGACGATCCGTGCGGCATGCCGGCGCGGTAATGCCTATCGGCATGGCCGGCGATCGGATGGCCGGCTAGAATGGTGCAACGGACGGGACGGAGCGGCATGCGGCGCGGACGTTGGATAGGGCTGGCCGCGATCCCACTCGTCGTGCTCGCGCTCCATTTTGCCTATTGGCGGTATCTGGGCGGCCAGCTTCGTGACGGCTTCGCCGCATGGGCGGACGCACAGCGCGCCGCGGGCTGGACGGTCAGCGCGGATGCGGGCGCCGTCGGCGGGTGGCCGCTCCACGCCACGCTGCCGCTCCGCAACGTGCGGATCGTGGGCGGCGGCGACCTGGTGCCGAAGGGCATCGCCTGGCAGAGCCCGGCCGTCACACTCGGCCTGTCGCTGCTCGACCCGCGCGAGCTCGCGCTGACCGCGACCGGCCGGCAATCCCTCACGATCGGCGGCGGGCCCGCGATGCCTGTGGACGCCGACCAGCTCGGGGCCACCCTTCCGCTCGGCACGGATGGCGCGCCCGTCGCGGTCGACCTGCTGGCGCGGCAGGTGACCGCCGGCGTGCTGCCGGCGCAGGGCGCGCGCGGCCAGCTCTCGGTGGGGCTGCTGCAGGCGCATCTCGGGCTGCAGCGGCACGACGGTGCGTTCCCCTACGCCATCTCGACGGAGGCGATCGCGCTTCCTACCGCCGTGCGATGGCCGCTGGGGGAACATGTCGCATCGGCCTCCACCGAGGGCACCGTCTCGGGCACATTCGGCACGTCGGGCAGCCGCGCCGAACGGGCGGCAGCCTGGCGGGACAGCGGCGGGTCGGTCGAGGTCAGCCGGTTCGCGCTCGGCTGGGGGCCGCTGGGCCTGTCCGCGACCGCGACGCTCGCGCTGGACGAGCAGCTCCAGCCGATGGGCGCCGGCACTGCGCGGCTGGTGGGATACGACGCGGCGCTGGATGCGCTGGCGGCGAACGGGGCGCTCAGCCGGTCCGCGGTGGTCGCGGCCAAGGCGGTGCTGTCGCTGCTGGCCCCGGCGCCGGGGGACGGGGAGCCGTCCGCGGTCGACGTCCCGTTGACGCTGCAGTATCGCACCCTGTCGATGCGACAAATCCCGTTGATCCGGTTGCCGGAACTCGACTGGACGGGTCCCTGATGCTATCTTCCGCTCATGACACGGATGACTCCCGATCGGCGAATTAGCGGCCCGGCTGCCTGAGCAGCCGGGGCATCTACCCGCTTCTTCTCTCGATCGTCGGAGTTCTTCCCATGGCCATGAGCCATCCGGGCGACAACGGTTCGCCCTTTACATCCGTTCGTTTCATGCTCGATGCCGATGCCGTTCCGGGTCTCCTGCCGCGATTGCTGCAGCCCTTCGCCAAGCGCGACCTGACGCCGGACCGCATGTGGTCGCACCGCACCGGCACTGCGATGCATGTCGAGATCGCGTGCGAGGCAATGCCGAACGAGGTGGTCCATCTCGTCGAGGGCAACCTGCTCGCCACGGTCGGCGTGCACAACGTGACGCTGATCCGCGCCCGCTGCCTGCGCCAGGTGGCGTAAGCCCCGAGCGCGGGGCGGAGCGGCCGGCGCGCTGCGACTGCGCGGGGACGACCGCGGGGCGGTGATGCGGGCCGGAACGCTTGGCGCGGTCGCGCCGATGCTGTTCTGATCCCGGCGGCATCGGCTTCGCCGTGCCCGCGCCGCACGGCCGGCCCGTCTCTCTGTCGCGGCGGCGCCTGAACGACCAGCATTTCCCGACACGGCATCTCTCCGGCGCGGCGGCCGAACGGGCTGACGACGGGGTTCGGTTCAGCCTGTCGACCCCAGCTCCGGCGGGGAGCTGGGGTCGGCCGGCGGGGCGGGGTCCGGGATGCCGGCCTTGCCGGTCGGGGCAGGGGTCTTGTCGGGGTAGCGGCACCACGTCGCGGCCACGCAACGCCAGCATTCCGGGCGGCGCGCCTTGCAGACATAGCGTCCGTGCAGGATCAGCCAGTGATGCGCGTCGCGGAGCAGGTCCCTGGGCACGCGCCGCACCAAGCCGTCCTCCACCGCGCGCGGCGTGGCACCAGGGGCGATGCCGGTGCGGTTGCCGAGACGGAACACGTGCGTGTCCACCGCCATGGTGGCCTCGCCGAAGGCGACGTTCAGCACGACGTTGGCGGTCTTGCGCCCGACGCCGGGGAGCTTCTCCAGCGCCTCCCGATCCGCCGGGACCGCGCCGCCGTGCTGGTCGAGCAGTGCCTGGGACAGCGCGACCACGTTGCGTGCCTTGCCCTGCCAGAGCCCGATCGAGCGGATATGGCGCGCGACCCCGTCCGCACCGATCCGGACCATGGCGTCCGGGGTGGCGGCCTCCTGGAACAGGGTGCGGGTGGCGCGGTTGACCGAGGCGTCGGTCGCCTGCGCCGACAGCACGACGGCGACGAGGAGCGTGTAGGGATCCGTGTAGTCCAGCTCGCTCTGCGGCGCGGGATTGGCCTGCGCGAGCGCCTGCAGGAAGCCCCGGACCTCCGCCAGCGTCATGGCGCGGGCGCGCCGGGGCTTCGCGGCACGTGGCGTGGGTTTGGCGGCGGCGGGCGGCGGGGTCTCTGCCGGGACGGGATCGCCGGGGGCGGGCTTGGCGCGGGGCATGTCAGGGTTGTCGCGCCGGCGCGGTCGATGGGCAACATGCCCGCGCCGGCGAGGGTCCCAGCGGTGCGTCCCCCTGCCGCATGGCAACGAAGTTCGCGTCCGTGCCCGCGCTCCGCGTGTCGCCTGCCCCTTGTCTTGTGGTCCCTTTGGACCGATCTTCCGGCCAGTTCCGGACCGCGGAGGTCCGCTTACATCCAGGTGGCATGATGTTCATCGAAACCGAAGGCACGCCCAATCCCGCGACCCTCAAGTTCCTGCCGGGACAGGAGGTGATGGGCCTGGGTACCGCAGACTTCGCGTCCGCCGGCAGCGCGGCCCGCAGCCCGCTGGCCAGCGCCCTGTTCGCCTTTCCGGGCGTCGCGCGCGTGTTCCTGGGCGGCGACTTCGTGGCCGTGACCAAGAGCGACGCGGTCGCCTGGACCACGCTGAAGCCGCAGATCCTCGGCGCGATCATGGACCATTTCGTGGCCGGCCGCCCGGTGATGGAGGCCGATGCCGACGACGACCTGTTCGACGAGGACGTGGATCCCGCCGACCAGGAGGTGGTGGACCAGATCAAGGAGCTGCTCGACACCCGCGTCCGCCCCGCGGTCGCCGGCGATGGCGGGGACATCGTCTTCCGCGGCTATCGCGACGGCATCGTGCGGCTGCACATGCAGGGCGCGTGCTCCGGCTGCCCGTCCTCGCGTGCGACGCTGAAGCACGGCATCGAGAACATGCTCCGTCACTACGTGCCCGAGGTCGTGTCGGTGGAGCAGGTCGAGTTCTGATCCCGCTGCCGGCCGGAACGGGTCGGCCTCGCGGGCGTCGGGATTCCATGCGTCCGCGGGACACGGGCCGGCCGTCGAGGGCTGGCACGCGAGTCGGGACCGAGGTTCCGTCTGGGACGGTCCGGCTGCCACAGTCCGGGCAGTCCGTTTGGGGCAGCCCACCTGTGGCAGTCCGTCTGCTGCAGTCCGTCTGGCGCGACGCGTTCGCACGAGGCACACTCCTGCGGCAGAGGCGCGGGCCGAGACACCGTGCCGCGGGAGGACACGTCCCTTCACTCGGGATAGGTTCAATCGTTCGCCGCCGGAGCGGCGAGGAAGGGACGGGGAGTATCACATGACCATCGACGCCGCAGGCCTCGACCTGCTGTTCCGCGAGGCGCGCACCCACAACAAGTGGTCGGATCGGCCGGTTTCCGACGAGACGCTGCAGGAACTCTACGACCTGATGAAGTTCGGCCCGACCTCGGCCAACAGCTCTCCCGCCCGGTTCGTCTTCGTGCGCAGCAAGGAAGGCAAGGAGAAGCTGGCGCCGGCCCTGTCGTCGGGCAACATGGAGAAGACGATGTCGGCGCCGGTCGTGGCGATCGTCGCGTATGACCCGAAGTTCTACGAGAAGCTGCCCAAGCTGTTCCCGCACAACCCGGACGCGACGTCCTGGTTCACCAGCAACGATGCGCTGGCCGCGACCACCGCGTTCCGCAACGGCACGCTGCAGGGCGCCTACCTGATCATCGCCGCGCGTGCCCTCGGCCTCGACACCGGCGCGATGTCCGGCTTCGACAATGCCAAGGTGGACGCGGCGTTCTTCGCCGACAACGGCTGGCGGTCCAACTTCCTGGTCAATCTGGGATATGGCGACCCGTCGGGCGTGTTCGGCCGCTCGCCCCGGCTCGACTTCGGCGAAGCCGCGGTCCTGGCCTGAGGACCGCGCCGCCCGCCGGCGGTCCGGTCGGGCGGCTTGGGCGACGCAGATGCACGTCCTCGGGATCGATGCGAGCCTCGGCACCGGCGCGGCCTGCTGGCTCCACGACGACCGTCTCGTCTTCCACCGCGCGGTCGGCTTGTCGCGCGGCCATCCGGCGGCATTGCCGGGGATCGTCGCGACCGTGCAGGCCGGGGCCGGCCTGCCGCTCGAGCGGCTGGACCTGATCGTGGTGGGCATCGGACCCGGCAGCTTCACCGGCCTGCGCAGCGCGATCGCCTTCGCCCGCGGCCTCGGCGCCGGGATCGGATGCCCCGTCGAGGGAGTCACCCAGGCCGAGGCCATGGCAGCCGCGATCGGCCCCGCCCTTGCGGGCCGTGCCTTATGGGTGGCGCTGGAGGGCAGGGGCGACTCGGTCCTGCTCGAGCGGGCGGGCGTGGCGGCGCGGGTGCCGCTCGATGCGCTGCCCCATCCCGGCGGCCCCGTCGCTGTGGCCGGGTCGGCCGCCATTCCCGTTGCCGCGCGGCTCGCCGCTGCGGGACACGACGTCAAGCTGCTGAGCCTGCCGGCGCCGCCGATCGAGGGCGTCGCGCGGGCCGGCCTGCTGCGCCACCGCGCAGGCGGTGCGTTCCGGCCGGTCGAGCCGCTCTATGCCGAACCGGCTGCGGCGCTACCGCCGCGGGGCGGTCTGCGGCCTGCCCCCGCGGCATGACCCGCGTCCCGCCGCCGCGCACGGACCCGGTGCCGGGGTTGCGCGCGGCGACGGCCCACGATGCCGAGGCGCTGGCCGAGATCCATGCGGCCGCGTTCGGGCCCGATGCCTGGTCGGAGGTCGTCTTCGCGGCCCAGTTCGCGATTCCTGGCGTGTTCGGCCTGCTGCACGCCGCGGACGGCCTGGTGCTCGCGCGCGTCGCGGCGGACGAGTCCGAGATCCTGACCCTGGGCGTGGTGCCGTCGGCGCGGGGAAGGGGGATCGGCGCCGACCTGCTGCGGCGGGCAGGCGAGATCGCGGCGGGGGCGGGCGCCACCTGCATGTACCTGGAGGTCGCGGTCGGCAACGCGGCCGCGCGCCGGCTCTATGCGCGGGCGGGGTTCGAGGAGGTGGGGCGGCGGCCCGGCTACTACTCCGACCAGCAGGATGCGCTGGTGCTGCGGGCGCCGCTCCCGCCGGAGCAGCGGAGCGAGACGGGTGCCGGGAGCCAGGGGCCCAGGAGGCGCCGCAAGAGCTGACCGGGGACGCGGAGCCATCCCCGGATCGACGGCGGGACGGTGGATCGTCGGCAGGCTGGTGATCGTCCGGGGCAGGGCGTGTGTACGACGGGGATGGAAGCGGTGGTACCGGTCCGCCCCGAGGAGCGGGGGGTCAGGTCCCGCGGCGGAGACGGAGCAGGACGGTTCCATCAGGTTCCGTCTCGACCCCCAGCACCTCATGGCCTTGCTCCTCGGCGGAACGGGGCACGTTGCGCACCGGCTCCTCACCCCGGAGCCGGACCAGGAGGATTTGGCCGGGAGTCATGGCGTCCAGAGCAAGTCGCGTCCGGACGAAGGTCATCGGGCAGACCTCCCCGGTAATGTCAATGGAACGGTCCACGGCTTGTGTCTCTACCACGATACTGTCCTGGTTCTTTACACTTAGGAAATCTATTGCCGAAGCGAAGCGGCCCAGCTATATGGCGCCTGCCGCCGCGTTCGAAAGGGCTTGTCATGGCCGATCATTCTTCTACCAGCAACGTGCTGGAACTGACCGCGCAGATTGTCTCTGCGCATGTGGCCCACAACACGGTGGCGCCTGATCTGCTGCCGTCCCTGATCCAGACGGTCTATGCCACGCTGTCCGGGGTGGGCCAAGAGCCGGCCGCACCCGAACGGGCCAGCCCGGCCGTGCCGATTCGGAAGTCCGTCTTCCCCGACTACATCGTCTGCCTGGAAGACGGGAAGAAGCTGAAGATGCTGAAGCGGCATCTCAAGACCGCCTACAACATGACCCCGGAGCAGTACCGGGAGAAGTGGGGCCTGCCGACCGACTACCCGATGGTGGCGCCGAACTACGCCGCCCACCGCTCCACGCTCGCCAAGCAGATCGGACTCGGCACCAAGCCGCGCGGCTGACCGCCGCCCGAGTCTGCGCGGCCGCACCGGGGTTGCCCGCCCCGGTTCCCGAGGGCGCGAGCGCTCCCATATTGCCCCGAGAGGGCAATTGTGCCCTCTATGGAGGGCCGGCTGGCGGCTCGGCGCGTGGCAAGGACACCGGATGGAATCTCGAATCGAGCGCCTGTGCGTGGAGCGTGGCCTGAAGATGACCGGCCAGCGGCGGGTCGTCGCGCGCGTGCTCTCCGAGGCGAGCGACCATCCGGACGTCGAGGAACTCTACCAGCGTGCCGTCGCTCTCGATTCGCGCATTTCGATCGCGACCGTCTACCGGACCGTGCGGCTGCTGGAGGAGAAAGGGATCCTCGAGCGGCGGGATTTCGGGGGCGGGCGCGCCCGCTACGAACCCACCGAACACGGGCGCCACTACCACCTGATCGACGTGGAAACCGGCAAGGTCCTGGAGTTCCAGGACCCCGACCATGAGGAGCTGATGCAGTCGATCGCCCGCCGGCTGGGGTTCAGCCTGGTGTCCGTGCGGCTCGAACTGTTCGGCCGCCGGCTCGAGGCGGCCCCCTACGAGACGTCGTCGTTCGAGGACGCCGACGAGGTGGATGAGGCGCCGTCCAGCCCTCCCGCCGAGGCGAAGCCGGCCAGCAAGAGCGTGGCGGGCCGGGTGCCGCGGTGACCGCGGAACCGTCTCTGATCCCCAGACAGGAGCGGCGGTTGCCCTTCTCCGAACTGCGTGCCGGCAATCTCGGCGTCCGGTTGGCCGCGTCCACCGGCGAGACCGATGCCGTCCAGGCGCTCCGCTACCGGGTGTTCTATGCCGAGATGGGCGCGCGCCCCTCGGCCGATGCCGCCGCGAGCGCGCGGGACCAGGACGCCTTCGACGCGGTGGCCGACCACCTGATCGTGGTGGATCACGCGATCGGCCCGGGCCCCGAGGGCATCGTCGCCACCTACCGCCTCCTACAGCGCGAGGCAGTGGCCACGCTCGGCCGGTTCTACTCCGCCAGCGAGTACGACATCAGCCGGATCGAGCAGTTCCCCGGACGGGTGCTCGAACTCGGGCGATCCTGCGTCGATGCGGGATACCGCAACCGCGCGGCGATGCAGCTTCTGTGGCGCGGCATCGCCGCCTACGTGTTCCATCATCAGATCGACCTGATGTTCGGCTGTGCCAGCCTGCCCGGCACCGATCCGGACGCGCTGGCGCTCGAGCTCTCGTACCTGCACTACAACCACCTCGCGCCGCCCGCGCTCTGCCCCCGCGCCCTGGCCACCCACTATGTCGACATGTGCCGGCTGCCGCCCGAGGCGGTCGATCCGCGCCGAGCGCTGGCGCAACTGCCGCCGCTGGTGAAGGGCTACCTGCGGCTGGGCGGCTTCATCGGAGACGGCGCGGTGGTGGACCACCAGTTCAACACGACCGACGTCGCCGTGGTGGTGAAGACGGACCTCGTGACGGACAAGTACTACCGGCACTATGAACGCCAGCTCCGCGACGCGCTCGAGTAACCGCCCCGGCCGCCGGCCCGTCCGTCTCCTCGCGCGCCTGCTCGCACCGGCCCGCACGGCCGCTGCCCGCCTCCGCACGCTGCGCGGCTGGCGCGCGGATGGGGTCGCCCTGCTGTTCGGCGTGCTCGCCGCCTTCGCGCTGCCGCCATATGGCGCGCTGCTGCTGCTGCTGCTCGCCTTCCCCGGGCTGATGGTGCTGCTCGACACGTCGCCGCGCGTGCTGGTCGCCGCGCGGCGCGGCTGGTGGTTCGGCTTCGGGCTGCACCTGGTCGGGCTGTACTGGATCACAGACGCGATCATGCTGGAGGCGGCGCGCTTCTGGTGGCTCGTGCCCCTGGCGGTGCCGGCGCTCGCCGCGGTGCTCGCGCTGTTCGTCGCGCTGGCGACGGGTGTTGCGCGACTGGCGCGACCGGGTTGGCGACGGACGCTGGCGCTGGCCGGCGCATGGGTGCTCGCCGACCTCGCGCGCCAGTTCGTCGCCACAGGCTTCCCCTGGAACCCGCTGGGCAGCGTGTGGGAACTGCCGGGCCACGCCGGCGACGTGATGATCCAGCCGGCGGCCTATGTCGGGGTCCATGGGCTGACGCTCGTGACCGTCCTGCTCGCCTGCGCCCCGCTGTTCGGGCGGATCGGGTGGGCGACGCTGGCCGGCGTGCTGGTGGCCTGGTTCGGCGTGGGCGCGCTGCGGCTTACCGGACCGGTGCCCTCGACCGGGGTGCCGGTGCAGGTCCTGCTGGTGCAGGGCAACGTGCCCCAGGGCGCGAAATGGGACATGGCGAAGCGGATCGAGATCTTCCGCCGCTACCTCCGCCTGACCGACGATGCGGTGCGGGCGCTGCCGGCCGCGACGCCAGCGGTAGTGGTGTGGCCCGAGACGGCGAGCCCGTTCCTGCTGGACGGCGACTCGGAAGCGCGGGAGGCGATCGAGTCCGCGGCCCATGGCGTGCCGGCCCTGGTCGGGGCGGTGAGGTTCGGCGCCGACGGCCGCCCGCGCAACACGCTGTTCGCCCTGAGCGACGGCGGCACGATCGTCGGGCGCTACGACAAATGGCATCTCGTTCCGTTCGGGGAGTTCCAACCGAGCTGGTTCCCGCTGGGCATTCAGGTGGTGCCGGGGGGTGGGTTCGCGGCGGGATCGGGCCCGACCGTCCTGCGGGTTCCCAGCCTGCCGCCGGCGGGTCCGCTGATCTGCTACGAGGCGATCTTCTCGGGGCAGGTCACCGGGCCGGCGGGTCGGCCGGACTGGCTGGTCAACATCACCAACGATGCGTGGTTCGGCGATTCGAGCGGCCCGCGCCAGCACCTGGCGGCGGCGCGGATGCGGGCGGTGGAGGAGGGGCTGCCGCTGATGCGCGCGGCGAACACCGGGATCAGCGCGGCGTTCGACGGGTTTGGGCGGGAACTGGCGCGGCTTCACATGAACGTGACAGGAGTGCTAACCGTTTCGCTGCCTCCACCGTTACCGGCGACGCTCTATTCCCGTGCCGGATTGTTCATTCCGCTGGGCCTGGCCGGCGTCCTGCTCGCGATTTCACTGGCCGGGCGGCGAGCTTCTCGCCGGGGTTGAGAGATTTTGATAATTTTCGCTGCATTCGTGCGAATTGTCTAATGTCACGAGACTAAGTCGCGAAAATTTAGGGCGCGGTTGACAATTGCCGGTTGTGACTTTAAGGGTTTACTAACGATGCAGCGCCTGCCCCCTGCAGGCACATGATTGCTCCAGGAGCCGCCTATGCTTGAAGAAGGGAAGGGGGACGCGCGAATGGCACGGGCCGAAGCCGTCGGCAGCGAGCGCGAGGGACGTCCCAGCCCGATCGACGTGCATGTCGGGTCCCGCATCCGCCTGCGCCGGACGCTGCTGGGTATGTCGCAGGAGCGGCTGGGGGAGGCATTGGGCCTCACCTTCCAGCAGGTGCAGAAATACGAGCGTGGCGTGAACCGGGTCGGGGCCTCCCGCCTGTTCGACCTGTCGCGCGTGCTGGACGTGCCGATCAGCTTCTTCTTCGACGACATGCCGGACAGCGTCGCGAGCACCTATGGCGGTCCCGCTGCCAAGCGGCCGACCGGCCATCTCGAATCGCCGGAGGGGTTCGCGGACGATTCGCTCAACCGGCGCGAAACGCTGGAGCTGGTGCGTGCCTACTACCGCATCACCGACCCGGCACTGCGCAAGCGCGTGTTCGAGCTGATCAAGTCGATGGGGCCGCCGGAAGCCTGAGTCTCCCCGGCGCCGGTGGAAGCTCCCGCGCCCCTCGCTGCAACTGCTTCGCATGACCGGGTCGGCGGCACGGATCGACCGCAACCGCCCCGGCTCCCGGCGGCACGGCCTCCTGCGGCACCAGCTTCCAAGGCGTTCAGCCGCCGAGGAAGCTGCGCACGAGGCTGCCGGCCACCAGTCGCCAGCCGTCCACCAGCACGAAAAAGATCAGCTTGAACGGCAGGGAAACGACGTTCGGCGGCAGCATCATCATGCCAAGGCTCATCAGCACGCTCGCCACGACCATGTCGATGACGAGGAACGGCAGGAAGAGCAGGAACCCCATCTCGAACCCCCGCCTGAGCTCGCCGACCACGAAGGCCGGGATGACCGCGCGCCACGGCGCGTCGGCGGGCGTCGTAACCGGCGGGAGCTGCGCCAGGTCGAGGAAGAAGCTCAGATCCGCAGGCCGCAGGTTGGCCACCATGAACCGGTGGAACGGCGCCGCCGCGAGGCGGAGCCCTTCGAGTTCGGTCACCTTGCCGTCGATCATCGGCTGCAGCCCGGCGGTCCAGGCCGCGTCCAGCGCCGGCTGCATGACGAACAGGGTCAGGAACAGCGCGAGGCCGACCAGCACGCTGTTCGGCGGCGTGCCCTGCGTGCTGAGCGCACTGCGCAGTAGCGACAGCACGATGACGATCCGGGTGAAGGCGGTCACCATCACCAGCAGGCTGGGCGCGAGCGAGAGCACGGTGACCAGCGCCGTGAGCTGGACGATCCGGCTGGTGGCGCCCGCATCGCCGGGCTGGCCTAGGTCGAGGCTGATGGATTGCGCATGCGCCGTTCCGGCCGGCAGCACGGCCAGCGCGATCAGCGCGACTGCCAGTGGGAAGGCGCGCAGACGGACGATGGTGGGCAATCGCCATGCGAGCGTGCACATCCAGCCGGACCCACGGATCGCCGGCAGCCGCCGCGGTCGGCCGTGTGCTCCGCTTGGCAGGGACGGGAACGAGCGGCTCATGACGGGGCATCTGCGTCGTGCGGGACGGGTGTCGGGGCTTCCTCCCGCCTAGCTGCCGCGATCTTGGAGGGCGCGCCCTCGGGGATGGCGCCCTCGGGGATTGCGCGCTCGGTCATGCCGCCCTCGGGGGTCCCGCCTGGGAGCCAGCCCACCACGACGTCCTGCGGGCCACCGGTCAGCAGCAGCACCCGCGCCGCTCCGCAGCGGACGACCGCGAGCCGGCGGCGGCCGTCGAGTGAAAGCGCCTCCTCCACGGCCAGCCGTTCGCCGCGGCCGCCCCGTCGGCCCGCGAACCCGCTGAAGCGTGCCAGCCGCTCAGCCAGCAGCACGAGCGCGATCACACCCGCCAGGGCGGCGATCGCCGGCAGCAGGGTCGCGAGGTCGACGGTCATGGAGATGCGGTGGGAAGGATGGCGGCGACTGCGTCCACTTGGTCGCGCAAGGCGCGGAGAACCGGCCGGACCGTCCGCCCGATTGCCGGCGGGAGGTCGAGCGTCTTGGCGCAGAGCAGCCCGACCTGGTCCTCGAGCCCGGAGAGCTCGATCCGGCGCCCTTGGTCGACCAGCCGGCGGGCGATCGCCAGCTCGTTTGCGAGGTATTCCAGGAGTGAGAGGACCTGTTCGAGCGGTTCGGCGCCATCCGGAGGGTTGGACATAGCCCCGTATGAAGCGAGCGACGGATGAACGTTTCCTCTCCGCCGTCGTTAAGCCGGCCTTCATCCTTTTGCGCGCATTGTGGCGCCGCCCGCTCTCGGGCCGATGCCGCAACCGGGTGTCCGCCATGGATCCGACCCGCATTCCCCTGTTCGAAACCGCGGCCCGCCGCCTGGAGTGGACGGAGCAGCGCCAGGGCGTGCTGGCCCGCAACATCGCCAACGTCGCCACCCCCGGCTACGAGCCGCGCGACATCCGTCCTTTCGCGGACACGCTGAAGCGCGCGACCGGCGTCACGCCGGTGCGGACGGCGGCCGGGCACATGCCCGGCCTGCTCGATCCCGATCCGGTCGTGAAGGACAGGCCGCGTGAGCGGGCCCCGGACGGCAATGCGGTGTCGTTGGACGCGCAACTGATCAAGGTGGCCGACACGGAGACCGCGCAGAACCTCGCGACCACCATCTACAAGCGGTACATGACCCTGTTCGGCATCGCGCTTGGGCGTGGAGGCCAGGGATGAGTGGCCCAGGCGTGCAGGAGGACGGATCATGGACCTGCTGAAGGCGCTCAACGTGTCGGCCAGCGGAATGGACGTGCAGACCACCCGGCTGCGCGTGATCGCGGAGAACCTGGCGAACCAGAGCACCACGGGGTCCACGCCCGGCGCTGACCCCTATCGTCGCAAGACCGTCAGTTTCGACTCACGCCTCGACCGCGCGCTGGGCATCGAGACGGTGCATGTGAAACGCATCGATCAGGACCGGTCCGACCTGCCGCAGCGCTACGACCCGACCAATCCGGCGGCCGATGCGCAGGGCTACGTCAAGCTGCCGAACGTCAACAGCTTCCTCGAGGTGATGGACATGCGGGAGGCCCAGCGGGCGTACAGCGCGAACCTCGCGATCCTGCAATCCACCCGCTCCATGCTGAGCCGCACGATCGAGATCCTGAAATGAGCCTGCCGCCGACGCTGCCGGTCGCGCCCGCCGCTGCGGCCGATGCCTATGCGCGGGTCGACCGCGGCGCGGCGGCGGACAGCGTGCCGGCCGGCGGCGGCTTCGGGGCTGCGTTGTCGCGGGCACTGGATGCCGCCGTGCGCACCGGCCACGAGGCCGATGCCCAGGCGATGCAGGCGTTGTCGGGGGGCGGCAACCTCACCGAGGTCGTGACCGCGCTGTCCCGCGCGGAGCTCACGCTGCAGACCGCGACTGCGGTGCGCGACCGGGTGGTGCAGGCCTACCAGGACATCATCAAGATGCCGATCTGAGCTCGGCGCCGCGATGGGGGAGAACGACGTCGCCGGCCTGCTCCGCACCATGCTCCTCGTCATCGCCAAGCTTGGCGGTCCATTGCTGGCGATCGCGCTCGTGGTCGGATTGCTGGTGTCGCTGGTGCAGGCGGTGACGCAGATCAACGAGGCCACGCTGTCCTTCGTTCCCAAGGTGGCGGCGCTCGGCGTCGCGCTGGTGCTGCTCGGTCCGTTCATGGCCGCGACGCTCTCCAACTTCGCGCTGCTGCTGTTCGACCGCATGGTGGCGATCGGCGGGGGCTGAGCGATGGACGGCGCGCTCTCGGATCTGCTGGCGAACGCCCTGGCGGGCAGCGGCGGGACGGTGTCGCCCGGCGGGGCTGAGTGATGGAAGGCGCGCTCTCCGACCTCGTGGTGAACGCCATGACGGGGGCCGGCGGGACGGCTCCGGCGGGCGGTGGGGAGGCATTGGCGCGCGCTGCCTGGGCCTTCGTCCTTGTGCTCGCACGCGTCGGGCCGGCAATGCTGCTGCTGCCGGGGGTCGCCGAACCGTTCGCGCCCGCGATGCTGCGGGCCGGCCTCGCGCTGGCGCTCGCAGTGCTGGTCTGCCCGATGCTGCAACCGGGGGTGCCGCCGCTGCCCGATGCGGGGCTCGCGGTCGCCTTCGCGGTCGCGGCGGAGGCGGCCACAGGCCTCTGGTTCGGCTGGCTCGCGCGGCTCTGGACGCAGGCCCTGGTGATGGCGGGGCAGGTGATCGCCTACCTTCTCGGCCTGTCCAGCGTGCTGCAGCCGGACGCGGCGCTCGGTCCGCAATCGACCGCATTCGCACGCATGTTCGAGCTGGCGGCGCCCGTGATCGTGCTGGGCACCGGGCTCTACGGCCTGCCGATCCGCGCGCTGCTCGCGCTCTACGACCTGGTGCCGCCCGGGCGGCTCCTGCCGCTCGCCGCCGGGGCGGAACGGAGCACCCAGGCAGTGGGCGCAAGTTTCGCGCTCGCCCTGCAGCTCGCCTCGCCGTTCGTCGTCGCAGCGATCGTGTGGCACGTGGCGATCGGGCTCGCGGCGCGGCTGGTCCCGCGGATGCAGGTGTATTTCGTCGCGATGCCGGGGCAGATCCTGGGCGGCCTGCTCCTCCTGTCCGTCGCGATGGGCGCGCTGCTGGGCGCCTGGCGGGGAGCGCTGGTCACCGGCTGGGCGACGACGTTCGGCGTGGGCTGAGCGGTGGCGGAGGAGGACGGCGCCAGTCCGGGCGAGAAGACCGAACCCGCCACGCAACGGCGGCGCCAGCGGGCACGGGAGGCCGGGCAGGTCGCGATCTCCCGCGAGCTCGCGAGCTTCGCCGGACTCGCGGCTGGCATCGGCGTGCTGCTGGCGGCGGGCGGGCCGCTGGCGAAGGGGCTGGCCGTGCGGCTTTCGGTGTTCCTCGCGCAGGCGGATTCGGCTTCGCTCGCCGGCTCCCTCGGGCTGCAGCGGGCCGGGGTCGCTGCCTTGCTCGCGGTCGCGCCGCTCGTGTTGCTGGTGCTGGTCGCCGGGGCGGGCGCGGTGCTGGGGCAGAGCGGCTTCCTGGTCAGCGGCGCCTTGCTGAAGCCCGACCTCACGCGGCTCGATCCGCGGAAGGGCCTGCGGCGGCTGTTCGCGGCCGAAAGCCTGGTCGAAGCGGGCAAGTCCGTGGTCAAGATCGCCGTGATCGCTGCGGCGCTGTGGTGGAGCCTGTCGGGCGCGGTCGAACGGCTCATCCTGTTCGCCTTCGACGGCCCGCAACATCTTCCGCTTCATCTGCTCCCGCTGCTGGGCGGGGTCGCATGGGTGATCCTGGGCATGCAGGCTGCGATCGCCGGCGTGGACCTGCTGTTCGTGCATCGGCGGTTTAGCCGGCGGCTGCGCATGAGCCGGGAGGATATCCGTCAGGAGCTGAAGGAGACGGATGGCGACCCGGCGATCAAGGGCCGCATCCGACAGATCCGGATGCAGCGGGCGCGGCGACGGATCCGCGCGGCGGTGGCGAAGGCGACGGTGGTGGTGACCAACCCGACGCACTACGCGGTGGCGCTCGCCTATGACCGCGGAACGAGCGCCGCGCCGCGTGTCGTCGCCAAAGGGACCGACCTGATGGCCGCCCGTATCCGGGAGATCGCCGAGGAGCACCGCGTCCCAATCGTCGCCAATCCGCCGCTCGCGCGCGCGCTGTTCCGGGTGGAGCTGGACCGGGAAATCCAGCCGGAGCACTACCAGGCAGTGGCCGAACTGATCGCCTATGTCTGGAGCCTGCGGCAGGGGAGCCTGCGGCAGGGGAGCCTGCGGCAGGGGAGCCGGCCGGCGGGGGCGTGAGAGCCGCCCCTTGCTCACCGGCGGTCGACCGCTCCCGGCGTCAGGGGGGCTGGGCCGACTCGGGGCTGCCGGCGCACTCTCGGATTGTCCGTCTGGTCCCGACAGGGCGTCCTTGCGCCCCTGCCAAAACGGGAACATATTGGAAACATCGATCCGGCTGCATGTCGGGCTTGCGTGTGTCGGGCCAGCCGTTGCAATTTACGCGCGAATTGTGTCGTAGCGTTCATGTCTTCCGGTTGTGGCGTGCCGGCGAGCAGAGGCGAGAGAGGCAGAGATGGAAAAGAACAAGGCGCTCGACGCGGCAATGGCCCAGATCGAACGGGCGTTCGGCAAGGGCTCCATCATGCGCATGGGCCAGCGGCCTGGCGACGAGCAGATCGAGGTCATCCCGTCGGGCTCCCTCGGCCTCGACCTCGCGCTGGGCATCGGCGGCCTGCCGCGCGGGCGCATCATCGAGATCTACGGGCCGGAAAGCTCCGGCAAGACCACCCTTGCGCTGCATGCGATTGCCGAGGCGCAGCGCCGCGGCGGCACCTGCGCCTTCGTCGACGCGGAGCATGCGCTGGATCCCGTCTATGCGCGCAAGCTGGGCGTCGACGTCGACAACCTGCTGATCAGCCAGCCGGATGCCGGCGAGCAGGCGCTCGAGATCGCGGATACGCTGGTGCGGTCGGGCGCGATCGACGTGCTGGTGGTGGACAGTGTCGCCGCGCTGGTGCCGCGCGCCGAACTCGAAGGCGAGATGGGCGACAGCCACATGGGCCTGCATGCGCGGCTCATGAGTCAGGCGCTGCGCAAGATCACCGGCAGCGTCTCCCGCAGCAAGTGCATGCTGATCTTCCTCAACCAGATCCGCATGAAGATCGGCGTCATGTTCGGCAACCCGGAGACCACGACGGGCGGCAACGCGCTGAAGTTCTATGCCTCGATCCGCATGGAGATCCGCCGCATCGGCCAGATCAAGGAGCGGGACGAGGTCGTGGGCAACCAGACCCGCGTGAAGGTGGTGAAGAACAAGCTGGCGCCGCCGTTCCGGCAGGTCGAGTTCGACATCATGTATGGCGAGGGCATCAGCAAAGTTGGTGAGTTGCTCGACCTCGGCGTGAAAGCCAGCGTGGTCGAGAAGTCGGGCGCCTGGTTCAGCTACGACAGCCAGCGCATCGGCCAGGGGCGGGAGAACGCCAAGCAGTTCCTGCGCGACCGGCCGGAGATCGCCAACGCGATCGAGGCGAAGGTGCGCGACCAGTCGGGCGTCGTCGCCAATGCGATGATGGCGACCGCCGAGGAAGACGAGGCGGAAGCCGCCGAATAGCGGGGTCCCGGCCGCATGGCCGGGTGAGCACGGCGCGGGCGAGATTGGCGCCGGATCGGCCTTGTGCCGGCGGGCGCCCCCTCCCGTGACATCGGGCGTGCGGTAGGCTACTGGCATGCCTTCCGTTTCCAGCCCTCCGGACCCAGATCGTTCTCCATGACCAGCAGCAACGACATCCGCGCGACGTTCCTCGACTTCTTCGCCCGCAACGGGCACCAGGTCGTGGAGAGCTCGCCTCTCGTGCCGCGGAACGATCCGACCCTGATGTTCGCGAACTCCGGCATGGTGCAGTTCAAGAACGTCTTCACCGGCCAGGAACGCCGCCCGTACGTGCGTGCCACCACCGCGCAGAAATGCGTGCGCGCCGGCGGCAAGCACAACGACCTCGACAACGTCGGGTACACGGCGCGGCACCACACCTTCTTCGAGATGCTGGGGAACTTCAGCTTCGGCGACTACTTCAAGGAGTCCGCCATCCCCTATGCGTGGGAGCTGGTGACCCGCGATTACGGCCTGCCGAAGGAGAAGCTGCTCGTCACCGTCTTCTCCGAGGACGAGGATGCCGCGGCGATCTGGAAGAAGGTCGCCGGCCTGCCGGACGAGCGGATCATCCGCATCCCCACCTCGGACAATTTCTGGCGCATGGGCGACACCGGCCCCTGCGGCCCCTGCAGCGAGATCTTCTACGATCACGGGCCGCACATCCCGGGCGGGCCGCCCGGTAGCCCCGATGAGGACGGCGACCGCTTCATCGAGATCTGGAACCTCGTGTTCATGCAGTACGAGGAAGGCCCGCCCGGCACCCGCGTGCCGCTGCCGCGCCCCTCGATCGACACCGGCATGGGGCTCGAGCGGATCGCGGCGATCCTGCAGGGCAAGCACGACAACTACGACATCGACACGTTCCGCGCCCTGATCCTGGCCAGCGCCGAGGCCACCGGCCAGGCGCCGGACGGCCCGTTCCGCACCAGCCACCGGGTCGTCGCCGACCATCTGCGCAGCTCCGCCTTCCTGATCGCCGACGGCGTGCTGCCCTCCAACGAAGGCCGCGGCTACGTGTTGCGCCGGATCATGCGCCGCGCCATGCGCCACGCCACGATGATGGGCGCGCGCGAGCCGCTGATGTACCGGCTCGTGCCCGCGCTGGTCCGCCAGATGGGCGCCGCCTATCCCGAACTGGTCCGCGCGGAGAAGCTGATCGTCGAGACGCTGCTGCTGGAGGAGACGCGCTTCAAGCAGATGCTCGAGCGCGGCCTGCATCTGCTGTCGGAGGAAACCGAACGCCTCGGCGACAAGCAGCCGCTCCCCGGCGACGTCGCTTTCCGCCTCTACGATACCTACGGCTTCCCGCTCGACCTGACGCAGGACGCGCTGCGCGAGCAGGGCAGGGCGGTCGATCTCGACGGCTTCGACGCCGCGATGGCCGAACAGCGCGCCCGCGCCCGCGCCGCCTGGGCCGGCACCGGCGAGGCCGCGACCGAACGCGTCTGGTTCGAGCTGAAGGAGCAGGTGGGCGCCACCGAGTTCCTGGGCTATGCGACGGAGCGTGCCGAGGGCGAGATCCTCGCCCTGGTCGTGGCCGGCCAGCCCGCAACCGAAGCCAGCGCCGGGTCGGAGGTCGCCGTCGTCCTCAACCAGACCCCGTTCTATGGCGAGAGCGGTGGTCAGGTGGGCGACACCGGCGTCATCAGCGGCCCGGACGGGCTGCGCATCGTCGTCACCGACACGCAGAAGAAGCTTGCCGATCTGTTCGTGCATCTCGGCCGCGTCGAGAGCGGCACCGCGCGCGTCGGCACCGCCGTGGTGGCCGAGGTCGACCACGCCCGCCGCAGCGCGATCCGTGCACACCACTCGGCGACCCACCTGCTGCACGAGGCGCTGCGCCGCACCCTCGGCACGCACGTGACCCAGAAGGGCAGCCTGAACGCCCCCGACCGGCTGCGCTTCGACATCAGCCAGCCGCGGCCGATCACCGGCGAGGAACTCGCAACGGTCGAAGCCGAGGTGAACGCCCGCATCCGCGAGAACTCCGAGGTCGTCACCCGGCTGATGACCCCCGACGCTGCCGTCGACCTCGGCGCCATGGCGCTGTTCGGCGAGAAATACGGAGAGGAGGTGCGCGTCGTCTCCATGGGCGAGCCCGACGGCAACAAGGCCGCCTGGTCGATCGAGCTCTGCGGCGGCACGCATGTCCGGCGCACCGGCGACATCGGCTACTTCCGCATCCTGGCGGAATCGGCCGTCGCCGCCGGCGTGCGCCGTATCGAGGCGGTGACCGGCGCCGCGGCCGAGGCGGTCGTGAGCGACACGCAGAAGCGCCTGAACGAGATCGCCGGCGCCCTGCGCGTCCCGGCCTCCGACGCGGCGGAGCGGATCGGCGCGCTGCTCGAGGACCGCCGCAAGCTCGAGCGCCAGGTGGCGGAGCTGCAGAAGAAGCTCGCGACCGGTGGCGGCGGGGCGGAGATCGAGGACGTGGGTGGGATCAAGCTCAGCGCCCGCAACCTGGGCGAGGTGTCGCCCCGCGACCTCAAGGGCCTCGCCGACGCCATCGGCAAGCAGATCGAATCCGGCGTGGTCGCGTTGGTCTCCACCGCCGACGGCAAGGCGAGCATCGTCGTCGGCGTCTCGCCCGACCTCACGGGCCGGATCAGTGCCGTCGACCTGGTGCGCGCCGCCGCGGCGGCGGTGGGCGGGAAGGGCGGGGGCGGACGCCCGGACCTCGCACAGGCCGGCGGACCCGATGCGGCGCAGGCGGACGCGGCGCTCGCCGCCATCCGCGTCGCGCTGCAGGCCCCGCGGGCGGGCTAGGCCGGAACGCCGGCCTTGCCATCCAGGAACGCGGCCGCGCCCCGCGATCGGTCCCGGCCAACCGCGCCTCTCGATCGGTCCCGACCGTTCGGGCCCCGACGCGCGGGTAGCCCGCGATGAGCAGTCCGCGCGAGACACTCGACCTCGGCTGGGACGAGGTCCACCGGGATGCCGAGACGCTGGCGCGGCTGCCGGCGTTGCAGCGGCCGTGGACCGGTATCCTGGCTGCCGCGCGGGGCGGCCTGATCCCCGCCGCCCTCCTCGGCCACGCGCTGGGCGTCCGGCGGATAGAGGTCGTTTCTGTCTCCACCTACGCCGACCGGACGGCGCAGGAGCCGCGCATCCTCGGCCGCCCGAATCTCGAGCTGGACGGCGACGGGTGGCTGCTGGTGGACGACTTGGTCGACAGCGGCGTCACGGTCCGCACGATCCGCGCGCTCTTTCCGGCCGTGACCGTGGCCGTGCTCTATGCCAAGCCGGCGGGGGAGGACCTCGCGCACGCCTTCGTCCGCCGCGTGAAGCAGGACACCTGGATCGTCTTCCCCTGGGAACGCACCGAACGCGCCGGTGCATCCGCCGGACCGGCGGCGGAGGGACTCTCGCCCGCATCGCACGACCCGCCATCCTCGACGCACGTCCCGCCACCGCGACGGGACCCGGCCTCCGCATGATCCGCCTGCCGCCCGGCGCCTCGGTCCGCACCGAACTGCTTGCGGGCCTGACCACCTGGCTCACGATGGTCTACATCGTCGTAGTCAATCCCGGCATCCTCGCCGAAGCCGGCATGGACCATGGCGCCACCTTCGTCGCCACCTGCCTCGCCGCCGCGATCGGGTCGGCGATGATGGGCGGGCTGGCCAACCTGCCGCTGGCGCTCGCGCCCGGCATGGGCCTCAACGCCTATTTCACCTTCGCCGTCGTCAAGGGCATGGGCGTGTCCTGGCAGGTGGCGCTGGGCGCGGTGTTCCTCTCCGGCCTGCTGTTCCTGGCGGTCAGCCTGCTGCGGCTGCGGGAGTGGCTGATCAACGCCGTCCCCCGCTCCCTCAAGCTCGCGATCGGCGCCGGGATCGGACTGTTCCTCGGCTTCATCGGGCTCAAGGACATGGGCCTCGTGGTCGCGGATCCGGCGACGTTCGTCACGCTGGGCCGGCTGGACACGCCGGCGATCCTGCTCTCTTCGCTGGGGTTCCTGGCGATGGCCGGCCTCGCCGCGCGCGGTGTGAAAGCGGCCGTGCTGATCGGCATCCTGCTGACCGCGGCGCTGGGCGTGCCGTTCGGCCTCACGGAGTTCCACGGTGTCGTCTCGATGCCGCCGGCGCTGAGCCCGACGCTGCTGCAGCTCGACATCCCCGGGGCGCTGAAGCTGGGCGTACCGGTGATCGTTCTGACCTTTTTCCTGGTGGACGTCCTCGACAATGCGGGCACGCTGATCGCGACCACGCAGCGTGCGGGGCTGCTCGACGCGCAGGGCCGGGTGCCGCGGCTGCGGGAGGCGCTGCTCGCCGACAGCGGCGGCGCACTGATCGGTGCGCTCCTCGGCACCTCCACGACGACGAGCTACATCGAGAGCGCGGCCGGCATCGAGGCGGGCGGGCGCACCGGCCTGACCGCGCTGGTCGTCGCGCTGCTGTTCCTGCTCACGCTGTTCTTCGCCCCGATCGCCACCGCGATCCCCGGCTTCGCGACCGCCCCGGCACTCCTGTTCGTCGCGTGCCTGATGGCCGGGTCGCTGCGCGGCATCGACTGGGACGACGTGACCGACTACGTGCCTGCGGTGGTCCTGGTCCTGGGCATGGTGCTCAGCTTCTCGATCGCGACCGGCATCGGCCTCGGCTTCATCGCCTTCGCCGCGATCAAAACGGTGGCCGGCCGCCCGCGGGAGGTGAGCGGGGCGGTGTGGGTGATCGCCGTGCTCTCCATCCTGAAGTTCGGCTGGGGCTGAAGCGTCGCGCCGTCCGCGCGTCAGAAGGCCCAGTTGAGGGACAGGGTGATCATCTGCGAGCTGAGATTGGCGGTGTAGGTGCCGATCAGCGTTCCGCTGGTCGCGTACGTGCCGTTCCCGGGGTTGTTGAAGGGCGACTGGACACGCGTGTTCACGGAACCCGTGTTCGAATAGATGTAGTTCACGTCCAGGAAGAGATGCGGGTTGAAGAAGTACATCATGCCGGCCGTCGCGGCGGCGCCGATGGTCCAGCTCGTGTTCGACACGGTCTGCGGGGCGCCGCTGATGTCGACGAGGTGCCCGTTGATGGTGGCGTAGCCCACCACGCCGTCGAGTTCCGAATGCTTCTGGGACAGCGATGCGCCGCCGCCGCCGTACAGCATCAGGTTGCCGAACTGGCGTCCGACGAAGGCCAGCATGAGAAGCTGGTTCTGCAGCGACACCTTGTACGAGTTGGTGACGGAGTAGCCCGTGAAACTCGTAACGTTCGGCGCCGAGGAGGAGCCGTATTGCGGAATGATCAGGTTGTCGACCGAGGATTCCGCACCGACATAGTTGTAGGAGAGCTTGGCGCCCAGGAACCAGTCGGTCTCTGGCAGACGATGGAAATACCCAACCTGAACCTGCGGAATCGCCGCCGTCTTGCTCGGGAAGGAGCTGACGACCGGCGGGCCGTCGGCCTCCCCGGTCGCGGCGAGGGCGCCGTTCAGGTACACGTTGGCCAGGCCCTTGTTGTAGACCGACTGGTTGCCGAAGTTCACGAACGACGCCCCGAGGCCGACGCCGCCGAAGAAGCCGGATTGCGGGATGACCGACGGCGCGTGATCGGACGTTTGGGCCCATGCCGCGGTCGGTGCAGCACTCGCGAGCAGCCCGGCGATCAGCTGCGCGGCCCTGTGGTGCGGACGGGCCATGCGACGGCTGGTTCGCGCCGCTTCGACCGGTTTCTCGCCGTCTGATGCCACCGCGCCCTCCCGGCGGGCGCAACGAGGGCCCGCGATCATGATTGGGCCGGAATATATCGGAGCGTTACACAACCGCAAGTGGAATTCGCGCGGATGTGGTCCGGGTGTCGTGCGGTTGGGCTCGTCGTGGACGGCCGGCCCTGCGCCGGGCGTCACGCAACGCGGACGCCCGTGGGTCTCCGATCGGACGCGCCGTCGGGGACGCGGAGGATCCGCGTCGCGCGATGTTGGCGTCGTGTGGGCGGTCAGCGCCCGATGTAGTCCATTCGTCCCCCGTCCACCGCCAGCACCTGTGCGGTGACCCAGCCCGATTCCGGGGACGCGAAGAATGCGACCGCGTTGGCGATGTCCTCGGGCGTACCGATGCGTCCGACCATCGAACGTTCGCCCATCCGCTTCGCGACCTCCTGCCACTCGGCATCGGTCTGGCCGCGGCGGGCCATGTCCGTCTGCACGAAACCGGGGGCCACCGCGTTGACGGTGATGCCGAACGGTCCGAGCTCCATCGCGAAGCGCAGGGTGAGTATCTGCAGTTCCGCCTTGGTCGCGGCGTAGAAGGCGTTGCCGGGCAGCGCGGTGCCGATCGCGGCGATCGACGTCACGTTCACGATGCGCCCTTCGCGCATGCGCCGCATCCCGCCCATCACCGCGCGAATCGTGTGGATCGCGCCGTCGACGTTGACCTGGCGCATGCGCATCAGCGCTTCGTCGTTATAGGTCTCGAGCGTTGCCTTGTGCGAGATGCCCGCATTGTTCACGAGGATCGACACCGGCCCGAATTCCGAGGCGATGCGATCGACCATACCCTCGACCGCGGCGTCGTCCGAGACGTCGGCCGGCTCTGCGATCGCCCGCCCGCCATTGGCGCGGATATCCGCGACGAGCGACTCGGCGGCATCCGCACGACTCTCGTAATTGATGCAGACTGCCGCCCCCTCACGGGCCAGGCGGCGCGCGATCGCACGCCCAATTCCGCGCCCGCCGCCCGTCACCAGCGCCACTTGCTCGCGCCATCCCATCCGTGTCCGTCTCCGCCTCGAACTGCCCCAGGGCATCCTAGCTGAGCGGGATATGCATAGGGGTCACAGAGCCGACACCGTGACCGCCGATCACGCGGCGCGAACGGGCGGTTGACGCAGGTCAAAGCCGGTTCCAGGAACGATCTGTTACGTCTGAGCGACTCTGAGAGGTTTGGCGACCATGAATCCGAAACCGGTCCGGCTGGAGCGCGCCGGCGACATCGCGCTGATTCTGATCGACAGCCCGCCGGTGAACGCGCTGTCCGAGCCGGTTTGTGCAGGCCTGTTGGAGGCCATTGGTGATTTCACGGCAGACCCCGCTTTGCGTGCGGCGGTCATCGCGTGCGAGGGCCGCACCTTCGTGGCGGGCGCGGATATCCGTGAATTCGATACGCCCTCCCGTGCCGAACACCCGCTGAACGTGGCGCTTCGTGCGCTGGACGCGAGCCGCAAGCCCGTGGTCGCGGCGATCCATGGCACGGCGCTGGGCGGCGGGTTCGAGCTCGCGCTCGCCTGCCATGCGCGGGTCATCGCGCCCGACGGGTTCGTGGGCCTGCCCGAGGTGCGGATCGGCGTCATCCCCGGCGGCGGCGGGACGCAGCGCCTGCCGCGGCTGGTGGGGCCGCTCGTCGCGCTCGACATGATCACGAGCGGCCGGCACGTCGGCGCGGACGAGGCGATGGCGCTGGGCCTCGTGGAGGAGGTCGCGACCGACCTGCGCAAGGCGGCGATCGGGCGGGCGAAGCAGCTCGCCGCGGCGGGGCTGACGCCGCGTGTCGCCGACCGGAACGTGCCCGCCTGCGACCGGGGCGCCTGGGAAGCGGCGGTCGCCCAGGTGAAGCGCCGCGCGCGTGGGGCGCTTGCGCCGCTGCATGCGGTGAAGGCGATCGAGGCCGCGCTGACGGAACCCATGGCCGACGGCCTGGCGCGCGAGCACGCGCTGTTCGTGGACCTGCGGAACGGCGCGCAGTCGAGGGCGCTGCGCCACCTGTTCCATGCCGAACGCGTGGCGGCGCGGCTGCCGTCGGGCGTGACCGGCTGGCCGGTGCGCCATGTCGGCGTGGTTGGCGGCGGCACGATGGGGTCGGGAATCGCGATCGCTCTCGCCGATGCCGGGTTCGACGTCACGATCGCGGAACTGAACGCCGCCGCGGCCGAAGCCGCCGAACGCCGGGTACGTGCGGTCTATGAACGGCAGCTGCGCGGCGCGCGCCTGTCCGAACTGATGTATCGGGAGCGGACGGGCCGGATCCGCTACGCGCACGACCTTCACGCGCTGCGCGACGCCGACCTCGTGATCGAGGCGGTGATCGAGGACATGGAGACGAAGAAGTCCGTGTTCCGCGCGCTCTCGGGGATCGTCCGGCGCGACGCGGTGCTGGCGAGCAACACGTCCTACCTGGATGTGGACGAGCTCGCCGACGTCGTGGACGCCCCCGAACGGGTGGTCGGGCTGCACTTCTTCAGCCCGGCGCACGTCATGCGGCTGCTCGAGGTGGTGAAGACCCGGCGCACCTGGCCCGAGGTCCTGGCGACGGCGTTGGGCCTCGCGCGCCGGTTGCGCAAGGTCGCGGTCGTGGCCGGCGTGTGCGATGGTTTCATCGGCAACCGGCTGCTCGCGAAGTGGCGGGCGCAGGCGGAATATGCGCTCGAGGACGGTGCGACCGTGGCCGAGGTGGATGCCGCGCTGGAATCCTACGGCATGGCGATGGGGATCTTCGCGGTGTTCGACCTCGCGGGGCTCGACGTCGACTGGTACATGCGCAAGCGCCGTGCGCTGACCTCCGACAAGCGGGAGCGGGTGGTGCCGGTCTTCGACCAGATCTGCGCGCAGGGTCGCTTCGGGCAGAAGACCGGGCGCGGCTTCTACATCCATCGGGACGGCAAGCGCGAGGTGGATCCCGAGGTGACGGCGCTGGTGGAAGCCGCCTCCGCTGCGCGCGGGATCACGCGGCGGCCAGTGCCGGCGGAGGAGATCCAGCGGCGCGTGCATGCGGCGATGGTGAACGAGGGCGCGCGGGCGTTGGCCGAAGGAATCGCGGCGCGGCCGTCCGACATCGACCTCGTGCTGGTGCATGGCTACGGCTACCCGGCCTGGCGTGGCGGCCCGATGCACGAGGCGGATGCGATCGGCATCCCGGAGATGCTGAAGCGCGTGGAGGCGCTGCATGCGGCGTCCGGCGCGGGCTGGGAGCCGGCGCCGCTGCTGCGCGAGATGGCCGCGGCCGGACGGAGGTTCGCCGACCTCGATCGGTGAACGCCGGACGGGACGGGCACGAGCCCTCGGGCGTGAGCGTCATGCGCATGGCTTGTGGCGGAGCGTGCCGCGCGGCGTAGGCGGCGGCGGTTTCACCGATGCCGTCGAGCGGAGCGGCGCGGGCCGAGCGTGCGCCGCCGCCCGCTCGCGCCGTCCCGACCGCCCTTGTTCCATCGCTGCCGAGCCTGCTACGGATGGGCTGGTAACGATAAGCCGTGATCCACGGGTCGCGGCGAAGGTGAGGAAATGCCGCAAGTCACTCGACGTCAGTCCCTGCTTCTGGGTGCCGCCGCGCTGGCCGCCCCCACCATCCCGCTGATCGGCGCGCGTGCGGCCGATCTCGACGTGCCGACCGAGAACGCCACGCCGCCGAACTTCAAGCCGGAATCCGGCGCCACGCTGCGCGTGCTGCGCCCCGCCAAGTTCGTCGAGCCGGACGAGGTGCTGTTCCGCGCGAACACCAAGAAATTCACCGACCAGACCGGCATCGACGTGCGCGTCGATTTCGTGAGCTGGGAGGATCTGCGGCCGCAGACCGCGGTGGCCGGCAACACCGGCGCAGGCCCCGACATCATCATCGGTTTCGGCTCCGACCCGCAGATCTATGCCGACAAGCTCGTGCCGGTCACCGATCTCGCCGAGTATCTCGGCGCGAAATACGGCGGCTGGTACGAACTCGGCAGCCTCTACGGCCGCAAATGGGGCACCAAGGAGTGGCTCGGCATCCCGATGGGCGGGTCAGGCGGCGCGTCGGTCTATCGCAGCTCGTGGCTGAAGGAAGTGGGCTACGACAAGATCCCGAACGACCTGCCGGGCTTCCTCGACATGGCGAAGAAGCTCAAGGCCGCGAACCATCCGGTGGGCTTCGCCCTGGGCCATGCGGTGGGTGACGGCAACGGGTTCGCGAACTGGCTGCTGTGGTCGCACGGTGCGGCGCTGACGGACGAGAAGGGCAAGGTCTCGCTCGATTCGAAGGAGACGATCGAGGCGCTGAAATATGCCCGCGAGCTGTATCCGCAGATGATCCAGGGCACGCTGAGCTGGGGCGATCCGTCGAACAACAAGGCCTTCGTCTCGGGCGACATCAGCCTGACGTTCAACGGCGTGTCGATCTACTTCGCCTGCAAGAACTCGCAGGATCCGAAGCTGCAGGCGATTGCGGCGGACATCAACCACCAGCTTCCGCCGTTCGGGGTGGCGAAGCGCCAGCCGCAATCGGCGCTGGTCGTGAACGCGATGGTGTTCAAGCACACGAAGTATCCGAATGCGGCGAAGGAGTACCTGCGCTTCATGATGGAGGCGCCGCAGTATGGGCCATGGCTGGCCGGCTGCCTGGGCTACTGGTCGAATTCGCTGAAGAACTACGCCAAGATGGCGTTCTGGGATTCCGACCCGAAGCTGAAGCCGTATATCGGCTCGATGGACACGCCGTACTACGATGGCTATCGCGGGCCGATCACCGCCGCGACCTCGGCGGTGGCGGCGAACTACACGCTGGTCGACATGTTCGCGTCCGTCGCCTCCGGGAACGCGTCGCCGGAATCGGCGGTGAAGCAGGCGGCGCGGCAGGCGGCTCGCTATCTGAAGGGCTGATCGGGACCGCACCGCTCGATCCGGGGACGGCGGTGCGGGCTGCGTCTTCCGACGTTCCGGCCGGCCCTTGTTGCGGGCCATGCGTTCCACGTCGTGCCGGCCGTGCCCGCCGTCAGGGTGCCGTCGTGGATGGCCGGGACGAGCCTGGCCATGACGGTGGAGCAGGGTGCCGCCGTCGATGGCCGGGACACGCCCGGTCGTGACGATGGGGCAGGGGGCCGCGACGACGACCGGGACAAGCCCGGCCACGACGTCCGGCGGTCGTCCGGCCGTGCTGACGGACCGGCGCGAGTAGAAGAGGGACCGGCATGGTCCCGAGGGAGGAGTCATGGACGCGACAGTCGATACCCGGCTGAGATTCGTGCCGCAGCGGCGCGAGACATGGCTCGCGCGATTGTTCGATTCCAAAGCGTTCCTGGTCACGCTCTGCATGCTGCCGACGGCCGGCCTGCTGATCGTGTTCCTGACCTATCCGCTGGGCCTCGGACTCTGGCTGTCGCTCACGGACACCACGATCGGCCAGCGCGGCTCGTATATCGGGCTCGAGAACTTCCAGTCGCTGATGGACGACCCGGTGTTCTGGAACGCCGTGTGGTACACCGTCTTCTACACCGCCGTCGCAACGGCCGGGAAATTCCTGCTGGGCCTGTGGCTGGCGCTGCTGCTGAACCACCACATCCCGCTGAAAGCGTTCCTCCGTGCCATCGTGCTGCTGCCCTGGATCGTGCCCACGGTGCTGTCGGCGATCGCCTGGTGGTGGATCTACGACCCGCAATTCTCGATCATCTCCTACGTCGTGGTGGACGTGCTCCATCTGCGCGACCACTACTTCGACTTCCTGGGCAGCCCGTGGCCCGCACGCTGGTCGCTGATCGTCGCCAACATCTGGCGCGGCATCCCGTTCGTCGCGATCACCCTGCTGGCCGGCCTGCAGACCATCTCGCCGTCCCTCTATGAGGCCGCGCTGCTCGATGGCGCCTCGAGCTGGCAGAAGTTCCGCCGCATCACCGTGCCGCTGCTGATGCCGATCCTGTCGGTCGCGCTCACCCTCTCGGTGCTGTTCACCTTCTCGGACTTCCAGCTCGTCTACGCGATCACGCGCGGCGGTCCGTTCAACTCGACCCACCTGATGGCGACGCTCGCCTTCCAGCGCGCGATCCCCGGCTCGCAACTGGGGGAGGGCGCGGCGATCGCCGTCGCCATGATCCCGTTCCTGGTGGTCGCGACGCTGCTTTGCTTCTTCGGGGTCGGCCGGCGCAAGTGGCAGCAAGGAGGCGGCAATGACTGAGCCCACCGTCATCACAGCGGAGGAAGAGTTCGAGGTCATCGCCGGCAAGAGCAACGACCGCCCCGAGCAGCTGTCGTGGGAGAGCCGGACGCGGCGGGTCATCACGGTCTACATTCCGCTGGCGCTCTTCCTGATCGTGTTGCTGTTCCCGTTCTACTGGATGGCGATCACCTCGATCAAACCCGACTACGAGATGTACGACTACAAGAAGTACAATCCGTTCTGGGTCGGATCGCCGACGCTCGAGAACATCCGCAAGCTGCTGTTCGAGACCGAGTATCCGCACTGGCTGATGACCACGATGGGGATCGCCACGGCGGCGACGTTCCTGTCGGTCGGCGCGTCCGTGCTCGCCGCCTATGCGATCGAGCGGCTGCGCTTCAAGGGCGCGCAGCATGTCGGGCTCGCGATCTACCTCGCCTATCTCGTGCCGCCTACGATCCTGTTCATCCCGCTGGCGACGCTGATCTTCCAGTTCGGCCTGTTCGACAGCCCGATCGCGCTGATCCTGACCTACCCGACCTTCCTGGTGCCGTTCTGCACCTGGCTGCTGATCGGCTACTTCAAGTCGATCCCCTACGAGCTCGAGGAATGCGCCCTGATCGACGGCGCCTCGCGGCTGCAGATCCTGCGCCGCATCACTTTGCCGCTCGCTGTGCCGGGGCTGATCTCGGCCGGCATCTTCGCCTTCACGCTGTCCTGGAACGAGTTCATCTACGCGCTCGCCTTCATCCAGAGCACTGAGAAGAAGACCGTGCCGGTCGCGATCCTGACGGAACTGGTGACGGGCGACGTCTACCAGTGGGGCTCGCTGATGGCCGGCTCGCTGCTGGGGTCGGTGCCGGTCGCGATCATCTACTCGTTCTTCGTGGAGTATTACGTCTCCTCAATGACCGGCGCGGTGAAGGAGTAGCGGCGACTGGGGTGATGAAGGAGTAGCGGTGCCGGGGCGATGAAGGAGTAGCGGCCTCACCGCTCCGCGGGCCCCACGTCCCGCGAAAGCGGGGCGCCGGCGGGTCCGGGTCCGAGCGCGGCGGCTTCGGCAGCGGCGTCCGGAGCATGCGTTCTGAAGTGGGCGCGACGGGCTCAGTCCTCGCCCGCCTCCGCCAATCCGGCGGCCGAGGTGCCGCCGAATTGCCACGTCCAGCCGATCGGGGCGGCCGGCAGCACCTCGCCCTCGGTGCAGGTGATGCGCATGCCCGCCGGCCGGCCCATGACGTTGAGCAGGTCGTAGAAGCCGGCAACCGGCGCACGGGCACCCGGCGCGAATTCATTCCAGAGCGTCATCGCGCCTGCATCGCACGCTCGGACGGCGGGCGACAGTCGTACAACTACCTACGTCGTCTGTCCCTGCGGGCCCCAGGGCCCCGTCGGCGAGCGGGGCGATCGCCGGCCATCCCCCCGGCCACCGCCCGTACCGGCCTCGCCGAGGCCGCCCAGCGGGTGGCCGTGCCGCTCACGCCGGAACCGCGGCCGGCCAGCCGGCGGCGGCTGGAGTCACCCGGCCTGCCGCGCCGCGGCCACCGCCTTCGTCAGTTCGGGCAAATCCACGGCACCGGGGATGATCTCCTTGCCGATCACCAGGGCCGGCGTGCCCTGGATGCCCAGCGTCCGCGCCAGCTTCAGGTTCGCGTCCAGCTGCTGCTGCACGGCCGGGTCGTCCATGTCCCGCTCCAGCCGCTTCCAGTCGAGCCCCAGCCGCTCCGCCGTCTGCTGGATCATCGCCTTGGTCGTGTCCGGCGGCAGCCGCATGACCGCGTCGCGCATCTTCTCGTACGCGCCCTGCTTCTGCGCGGCGAGCAGCGCCTTCGACCCGAGGAGCGACGGCGGCCCGAGAATGGGAAGGTCCTTGTAGACCAGGCGAACGTTCCGGTCCTTCTGCAGGAACGACTCCATGACCGGCTCCAGCCGCCGGCAATACGGGCAGCGCGTGTCGAAGAACTCGACGATCGTGACGTCGCCCTTCGGATTGCCGCCGATCGGGTCGTTCGGCGCGACCAGCGCGTTCCCGGCCGCCGCGAGCGCCGCGCGCGACGCGGCCTGCGTGCGCGCCGTGTCGTCCTCCTGCAGCGCCATCACCGCATCGCGCAGGATCGACGGATCCTGCTTCAGGGCGTCGCGCAGGATGGACACGATCTCCGCCCGCTGCGCCTCCGAGAACTCGACGGCGGCGGCCGGCCGGGCAGCGACCGGCAGGAGCAGGGCGAGCCCCATCACGGCGGCCAAAAGGGGGCGGAGCGCGAAGCGCATCATGGGCAGGTCTCTCTCTCGACGGCAGCGAAGACGTACATGCGGTTGCCGGGTGTGGCGAAGGCGTTTATGGCACGGTCCCCGTCGCCGAACAGGCGAGGGCCCCAGACCACGCGGAAAGACTCGTGCCGATGGCAATCAGACACGACGGAACGACCAGGCGGCGCGGCATGCGAGGCATGCTAGCGCGATCCGGCGGTCGAGTCGTCCTGGCGCTTACGCTCGTCTGCTCGGGCTGTTCCGACGGGGGTGGCAGCAGCTTCTGGAACATGTTCGGCTCAAACGCGCCGCCGCCGGGCACGCCCGGCTACGTCAAGGGGTTCCTGGGCGGAGTCGCGGCCGACGAGCCGCGCGCCGCCATGATCGGCCGCGAAGTGCTCTCGAGCGGTGGCAATGCCGCGGATGCCGCGGTGGCGGTCGCCTTCGCACTCTCGGTGACGCTGCCGTCCCGCGCCGGCCTCGGCGGCGGCGGCGCCTGCCTCGCCTATTCGCCGGACCGGAAGTCGGTGAACGGAGGCAAGCCGGAAGCCGTGCTGTTCACGCCGATGCCCGCCAGCGGCGGCGGCCCGGCCGATCGTCCGGCGGCGGTGCCGATGCTGGCGCGCGGCCTGTTCCTGCTCAACGCCCGCTACGGCACGCGCCCGATCGAGGTGCCGATCGCCAAGGCCGAGGAACTCGCCCGGTTCGGCGTCCTCACCTCGCGCGCCCTGGCCCGCGACCTCGCCGCCGTCTCCGAACCGCTGTTCCGTGATCCCGGCGCCCGTGCCGTGTTCTCCCGCGACGGGCAGCCGATCGCGGAAGGCCAGCAGCTCGTCCAGACCGAACTCGCCGCCACGCTTGCGCAGCTGCGCGTGAGCGGGATCGGCGACCTCTACCAGGGCGCCCTGGCGCGCCGCCTCGTCGATGCCTCCCCGGTGATCGGCGGGCCGATCCAGGCCGCCGACCTGCGCGCCGCCCTACCCAAGCTGTCCGCCCCGCTCGTGCTCGACTCCCGGCGCGACAAGGTCGCCTTCCTCCCGCCGCCGGCCGATGGCGGACTCGGTGCCGCCGCCGCCTTCCAGGCGCTGGAGGCTGCGCCGAACGATCCGGCGGCCGCCACGGCCCGTGCCCTGGCGGCGGTCGCCGCGTATCGCGCGGGCGGCATCAGCCCCGATGCGATCCTGGCGGGACAGCCATTGACGGCCGCCGCGATGCCGCCGCTCCCGGCGTCCACCAGCTTCGCGACGCTCGACAAGAACGGCAATGCTGTGGTCTGCGCCCTGACGATGGACAACCTGTTCGGCACGGGACGCATCTTCCCCGGCACGGGCGTCCTGGCCGCGGCCTCGCCGACCAGCGTACCGCCGCCGCTGCTCGCCGCCGCGCTCGCCTGGAACGACAACATCCATGCGTTCCGCGCCGCGGTGGGCGGCAGCGGCCAGTTGGGCGCGGCGACCGCGACCGCGGTGGCCATGTTCAACACGCTGCGCAACGGCACGCCGATGCCCGCGCCGGTCCCCGATCCCGGCCGCGCCGACGTGATCGCCTGCAGCGGCTACCTGCCGCCCGACAACGGAAGCTGCGGATGGGCGGTCGACCCGCGGGAGTTCGGCATGGCCGTGGGCGGCACCTGATCCGATCACGAAGGATATCGCTCTCGATGACCCAGACGCCGTTCCGCCGCTCCCGCTGGTCTCGGGCCGGCTTCGTCACGACGCTCGGCGCGCTGCTCGCGCTTGCCGCTTCCGCCTCCGCCCGCGCCGAGGACGCCACCTCGGCCGGACCCGGCCGCATCATCTGCACGTCCGCGAAGGCCTGCGTGCTGGGAATCGGCTCGCCGGCGACCATGCACTACCAGATCGATGCCACGGGCCTTCCCGCGGCCGACACCGGCCGGCTCACCAAGGACTGCACGGCCAAGGGGACGCCCTGCGTGGTCACGGTCCAGGGAACCGAGGATCCGAACGACCCGCTGAAGGTGAAGGCGAGCAAGATCACCTGGTACAACTGAGCCCATGCTGAAGGTCGGCCGAGGCGCGTCGGCGCCGCCATTCCTGGTGATGGACGTGATCGCGGCCGCGAACGCGCGGCAGGCGGCCCTGCCGGCCGGCGCACCGCACGTGATCCGCATGGAGGTGGGCCAGCCCGGCACCGGCGCCCCGCAAGGTGCGCTCGACGCCGTCGCCACCGCCCTTCGCTCCGGCCACCCGCTGGGCTACACCGAGGCGTTCGGCCTGCCCTCCCTGCGCGCGCGCATCGCCGCGCATATCCGGGACTGGTACGGGACCGAGGTGCCCGTGGAGCGGATCGCGGTCACGGTCGGCGCCTCGGGGGCGTTTCCGCTGGCCTTCCTCGCCGCCTTCGATCCCGGCGACCGGGTGGCCATGGCGGCCCCGTTCTATCCGCCCTACGTCAACATCCTCACCGCCCTGGGGATCACCCCGGTGATCCTGGAAGCCGGGGCGGAGACGCGATTCCAGCCGACGGTCGCAGCGCTGGAGCGGCTCGACCCGCGCCCGGACGGGCTGATCGTGGCGAGCCCGTGCAATCCGGCCGGTACGATGCTGCACCCCGAGGAACTCGCCGCCATCGCCGCCTGGTGCGATGCGAACGGGGTGCGGCTGATCAGCGACGAGATCTATCACGGCCTGACCTACGACAGCCCGATCGCGACCGCGGCCGCCTACAGCCCGCATGCGGTGGTGGTGAACAGCTTCTCCAAATACTTCTCGATGACGGGATGGCGCATCGGCTGGCTGGTGCTGCCGGAGGATCTCGTGCGCCCGGTCGAATGCCTGGCGCAGAACCTGTTCATCTCCGCGCCCTACGTCGCGCAGGTCGCGGCCGAGGCGGCGTTCGACTGCCATCCTGAACTGCAGGCGAACGTCGCGCGTTATCGCCGCTCCCGCGATCATCTGCTGGCGGCGCTGCCGCGCGCCGGGTTCTCTCGCCTGTCGCCGGCCGAGGGCGCGTTCTACCTCTACGCCGACATTGGCGACCGTTCGAACGACAGCGTCGCATTCTGCGCGCGCATGCTGGCCGAGGCAGCAGTCGCCGCCACACCCGGCGTCGACTTCGACCGCACCCGAGGCAACCGCTTCGTGCGGTTCAGCTACTGCGGACCGGAGGCGGACATGACCGAAGCCGCGGAGCGCCTCCGCGCCTGGCGATAGCCCCCCGTGTTGCTGCCGGCACGGCCCCTCCGTGCCGTGGTCGGCGCGTCCCCGTGCCGCGGTCGGCACCCCCCGTGTCATGGCCGGCGACGGCCGGCCATCCACGACGTCGTGTGGCAAGGAAAGTCGTGGATGGCCGCGACAAGCGCGACCATGACACGGGGGCGTCCCCGCCCACGCCGTTCGGCCCCCCGCACCCGCGGGCATCGCTCTCTCTCATCGTGACCGCATCTGGGCAGGGCCGCCACATCATCGCCCATAGCGGCGCGCATGGCTTCTCCGTTCGACGGAGAGGAGTGCCGGATGGCGGTGGAGTCTGGACCGCGCGTCAGCGATTCCGTGCGTTGTGTCTGGATGAGCGGGGAACCCTGGTTCGCCCTGGTCGACGTTCGTCGCATCCTGTCCCTGCCGCTTGGATCTCGCCTGCGCAACATGATCGCCGAGGAGGAGCGTCGGGTCCTGCGCAAGGACCCGGAATGCGAGACATCGACGCTGTTCTCCGGCACGGCCGCCCAGCTCGAGGTGATTTCCGGCCGCGCTTTGGCACGGCTGCTGAACGAGTTCGCGCCCGCCGCCGCGGAGTGCTGACCCGCCTCCACCCCGATCGCTCTCGTCGCACGAAGTACCCGCGACGCAGCCCGCGATCATTGTCACTCCGTGCCGACTATGACGGATCGCATCCCCCAGCATGTGATTTGCGTCATGCAGCAACGTCATGAACCTGCATCCGCATCATAAGCGCTCGCGCCCCGCTCTCGACTGCGGCGCGCAGGCGTAACGGCGCGATAATCCCGCGCGACGCTCCCTGCGCCGGTCCTCGATTCGTGAGGCACGCGACAGGAGGGGCGCAATGCCGGGGGAAAACGCAATGGCGGCCTCAGCCGACAACACGATTCTGCGGTCCGAGGACGGGGTCATCGTGGATGCCGCCGGAACCCGATGGAGCCTCCGGGGCGGTCAGGTCGTCGTGAACGGCATCGTCGACCAGACGAGCCGGGACGTGCTCGTGCTCGCCTACGAGCATGGCCGGATCTGGCAGGAGAATGCGGCGCGGCTCTGGTGGAGCAAGTCGTCCCCCGGGGATTCCTGGTCGCCGCCTTACGGCACCCCGGTCAGCCCGCTGGTCGGCGTTGCGTCTCCTGACAACACCGTGGTGGTCGGAGCGGTCCTGTCCGGCATTGCCAAGCCCGGGGTCACCGACGCGAACGGCGACCGCTACACCATCACGGCCGATCACCGCGTGGCGGTGAACGGCACGGTGGACCCGACCACCGCGCGGGTGATCGCGCTGGCCTACGAGAACGGGCGTGTCTACCAGGAGAATGCCGATCGCCGCTGGTGGAGCAAGGGCAGCGCCGCCGAGGCCTGGGCGCCCGCCTACGGCACGCGGCACAGCCCGATCCCGCCCGGATCGACTCCGCCCACCGTCACGTATTTCTCGGGTTCTACCGTCGACTACACCGACACCGTCGCTCCGCCCGAGTACGCCGTGCTCGCCGTCGACGATGGCGACCGGCCCGTCACGTTCACCTATCACGGGCGCAACGTCGCCGCCGGCGTCATCCAAAACCTCGAGGGCACATTGGCGCTTGACGTCGAGGGGCTGCTGACCAACAGCGGCACGATCCTGACGCGGCCAAGCATCGGGAATTCGTTCACGACGATCGACATCGCGGCGGGCGCGATGTTCCGCAACACCGGGCAGATCATCCTGCAGCGCGGCCAGGTGGGGGCGCTGACCGCCAGCCTGCATGTCATCGGTGACGGCACGTTCCGCAACGACGGCCAGATCAGGATCACCGGCGGCAGTTCCGACGATATCGCGATGCATGGAAGCTTCATTAACACGGGCAGCATTGCCATCGACGATGCGTTCGGCACCCATCATTCCCTGGTGACCACCGGCAACATCCGCAATGCCGGGACGATCGAGAACCACAACCAGACACTCATCCAGTTCGGCCAGTCCGGTCCGCCCGGTTCAGGTCCGACGAACGCCTTCTTCCTGAACACGGGCACGATCGAAGGGCTGTATGACGTCTCGCACATGACGATCGCCGCCGGGGCCTTCGTGCATGCCGCCGACGCCTACACCGTGCACGACTATCACGGCACGCTGGTCAACGAAGGGCGCATCCTGGCGACCGGAGCCGCCAGCACGATCGAGATCGCGGCGCCGCTGCAGCAACGCGCCGGCGGACGCGTGGACATCGAGAATGGCGGGACAGTGCAGCTCGACGCGCGCAGCGACGGCGGGATCATCCACATCACCTCGGGCATGCTCGCCTTCGGCGGGGACCGGATCGCCTTCCACGGGCCGGCCGGCGCGAGCGGGTTCCACGTCCCTGTCTCGCTCGACGGCGACCGGGCGGCCTTCAACTTCGCGCGGACCGACATCGCTGCCGAGTTCCGGCCCGCGGCCTATGGCGGCGACCTGCTCGTGCGGCTCGCCGGGTCCCTCGCGCCCGAGCAGATCGCCGACATCAAGCTGCTGGGCGGCTATCATGCGAGCCAGTTCCATGTGTCCGGCAGCGAGGTGCTGTTCACCCGCGCCGATTGACGCGCCGCCGGGAACCGGGCGCATCGGTGGCCGGGTGAGCGGATGCGGGCCGAACATGCTCTAGGATACCGCGCACTGGCCGGTGGTTCGGATGGGGCGTGAGGGAACGCATGAAGAAAGTGGTGGTGGCTGGTGCGACCGGCCTGGTGGGCTTCGCGGCCCTGAAGCAGTTCGCGGCCCGGGCGGAGTGCGAGGTCATCGGCCTCTCCCGTCGCCAGCCGCATGAGACGCATGGCGCGACCTGCCTGCCGCTCGACCTCACCGATGCGGCCGCCTGCCGGCAGGTCGTCGGCGGCCTGACCGGCGTGACGCATCTGGTCTACGCGGCGCTGTTCGAGATGCCCGGCCTGGTCGCCGGCTGGCAGGCACAGCAGCAGATCGCAACGAACGACCAGATGCTGCGCAACCTCCTCGAGCCGCTGCTGGCCGCCAGCCCCGACCTGCGCCACGTGACGCTGCTGCAGGGCACCAAGGCCTATGGCGTGCATGTCCGCCCCATGAAGGTTCCCGCGCGGGAGGGGCGGTCGGAACTGCGCAGCCAAGCGAACTTCTACTGGGCGCAGGAGGATTACCTTCGCGCGCGGCTGGCCGACTCCGATTGCGGCTGGACCGTTCTGCGGCCCGTGCTGATCGTGGGAGAGGCGATCGGCGGCGCCATGAACCTGATCCCCGCGCTCGGTGTGCATGCCGCGCTGGCGCGCGAGACCGGGCGCGTGCTGCCCTATCCGGGCGGCGCGGACCGGGTGGGACAGGCGGTTGATGCCGATTTGCTGGCCGAAGCGATCGCCTGGGCCGGCGAGGCGGCGGCCGCGCGCAACGAGGTGTTCAACGTCACCAATGGCGATGTCTTCGTCTGGCGCAACGTCTGGCCCGCGATCGCGGAGGCGGTCGGCATGGAGGCGGGCGAGCCCGCCCCGTTCTCCCTGCGCACATGGCTCGAACCGGCGGGGCAGGCGGCGTGGGACGGCGTCCGCACGCGCTTCGGCCTCGTCTCGCCCGGCCTGTCGGCATTCGTCGGGCAATCGATGGAATATGCCGACTACCAGATGCGCCACGGCCATGACGAACACGGAGCGCCGTCGATCGTCTCGACCATCAAGCTGCAGCAGGCCGGATTCCATGCGGTGATGGACACCGAGGCGATGTTCCGCAAATGGTTCGAGGTGTTCCAGCGCAAGCGGCTGCTCCCGTCGCCCGGCTGATCGCGGCCGCCGCTGCGGGCCCGATCGCGGGTCGGGCGTCGTCAGCGCGGGGTGTAGCCGTCGGTCAGCGTCTGCAGGAACGCGACGACGTCGTCGATCTCCGCCGGAGAGAGGCGCGGCGCATCGCCCGCTTCACCGCCGAAGGGCGGCTCGTCGTTCACGTTCTCCCAGAACCGCTCGGGCAAGTCGTCGAACTTCCGCACCACGCCGTGCGCGTCGGTCGGGTACCAGCGCTGCGGCGCGACGTCGCGCTCCACGTAGAACGCCACCGCATCGCGCAGGCTGTGCATCACCCCGTTGTGGAAGAAGCTGCGCCGCAGCGCGACGTTGCGCAGGCTGGGCGTCTTGAACAGCCCGCAATAATCGGGATGGTCCGTCAGGTCGCGCCGCTCCGGCCCGCACAGGCCGAGGTCGAAATACCCCGGATCGCGATTGGCCGGGATCGCCACGTTGCGCGGAACGCCCAACGCCACCAGTCCATAATCGGTGAACAGCGGCAGCGCGCCGGAGCCACTGGGGCGGCTGATGTGGCACTGGGCGCAGTTGCCCTTCCCGGGATCCTCGAACAGGCGGCGGCCGCGATCCTCCGCCGCGGTCAACTGCGCCGAACCACGCAGCCAGGCGTCATACTTGCTGGTGAACGGGGCGAAGGTGGCCTGGTCCTGCTGGAACACCTCCAGCGCGTCCAGCACCGCGTCGAAGGCGCGGTCGGGATCGGCGAACAGATCCTGGCCGTAGAGCGTGCGCAGCGCCGCGGCATGCGGGCCGGATGCCAGCCGCGTCACCACGGCGGCCGGGCTGGCATTCGCCATCTCGTTCGGCGCGAGCAGCGGGATGCGCGCCTGGTCCCGCGCGCGGCTCGCGCGGCCGTCCCAGGTGAATCCGCCGGTCGGGCCGGCATCGACGCTGCCGTCGCCATCCTCGTCGGACTCGTAATAATGTTCCGAGAAGGAGGGAGAGAACTGCGCGTATGACAGGCTGGGGACGGCGCGGGTGCCGACCTGCTCCAGCGTGGCGCCTCCCGGCTGCACCGCCTCGGCATTCGCCGGCGAGAAGCCGAAGCGGGGATCGTGGCAGGTGGCGCAGGCGACGCGGCCCGAGGCGGACAGTGCCGGGTCGAAGAACAGGTCGCGCCCGAGCGTTGTGATCGCGGCGACGCGGGCCCGTGAGGCGGCGATGGGCGGGGGATCGGGCCAGGGCAGGGCAGGGGATTGCGCCGCGGCCGGCACGGCGAGAAGCAGCGGCAGCACGGCACGCAGGAGGCGGAACGGCGTCATGAAGCAGCCTCTTACCGCAGGCCCGCGCGGTTGGCTCGACGCGCGGCATGATCTTCATCAACCTGCAACATCTTCCTCGTCGTCTTCAGCTAAATCACCGTCGATCGAGACCCCTGAGAGGAAACCGATGCTGAAACGCAAGCTGGCGCTCACGGCCCTGACCGTCGTGCTCGGCGCATCGCCGATCGCCCGGGCGGCGGACCTGAGCGCGATCCAGACCGTGGTGGTGATCTACGCCGAGAACCGCAGCTTCGATAACCTCTACGGCGGTTTCCCCGGCGCCAACGGGCTGGCCGATGCCAAGCCGGAGCAGTTCGTGCAGCGTGACCGGGACGGCACGCCGTTGAAGGGCCTTCCGCCGATCTGGGGCGGCACGCCGGCTGGCGTCGCCAAGGGCGCGCCCGAAGCCCCGGTTCCCGCCACCCAGGCGCAGAGCGAGGCCTGGCTCGGGACGTTCAACCATCCCTACCCTGTGTCCGCCCTGTACGGCCAGGTCTCCAAGGAGGCGACGAACCCGCTGCGCTATGCCAACCGGGATCTGTATCACCGGTTCTACGAAAACCAGATGCAGATCAATGGCGGCAAGAACGACATGTTCGCGGCCTGGGGCGACTCGGGCGGGATGGTGATGGGCTATTTCGCGCCGCAGCCCGAGGATCTGCCGCTGTGGGGCTGGGCCAGCCGCTACGTGCTGGCGGACAACTTCTTCCAGGGGGCGTTCGGCGGCTCCTTCCTGAACCACTTCTTCCTGATCTGCGCGTGCGCGCCGCGCTATCCCAACCATGGCGTCAATCCGGTGGAAGGCGGCAAGAACCCGCCGGTCAGCATCCTGGAGGCGGACGGCGTCACGCTGAAGATCGCGGCCAAGTCGCCGCCGTCGGCGATGCAGGGCAAGCCGCTGTTCGAGGCGAGCACCAATCTGACGCCGGACTACTACGCGGTGAACACGATGCAGCCGCCGTTCCCGCCGTCCAACAACGCCGACCCGACGCAGACGACGGTCGACGGCAAGCTGGCGACCACCCTGCCGCCGCAGACGGCGCAGACGATCGGTGACCTGCTGACGGCGGCGAACGTGGACTGGGCCTGGTATGCCGGTGCCTGGGGCTACGCGCTGAGCCACAAGCCGCACGAGGACATCGACGGCACCAACGTGCCGCGCTTCCAGACCCATCACCAGCCGTTCAACTATTTCGAGGCCTTCGCTCCGGCGACCCCGGAGGGCAAGGCCAACCGCGAGAAGCACCTGCGGGACGGCGGCATGGGCGGCACGGACTTCATCGCCGCGATCGACGCGGGGAAGCTGCCCACGGTCACCTTCTACAAGCCGCAGGGCGATCTGAACGAGCATGCCGGCTACGCCGACGTGGCGAAGGGGGACGAGCACATCGCCGACGTGCTGCGCCACCTCGAGAAGAGCCCGCAATGGGATCACATGCTGGTCGTGGTGACGTATGACGAGAACGGCGGCTGGTGGGACCACGCCGCGCCGCCGAAGGCCGATCGCTTCGGCCCCGGCTCGCGCATTCCGGCGATGATCATCTCGCCCTTCGCGAAGAAGGGCGTGGTGGACCACACGCTCTACGACACGACCTCGATCATCCGCTTCATCACGCATCGCTGGTCGCTGCCCACGCTGCCGGGCGTCGCCATGCGGGACGAGGCGATGGCGAAGGCGGGCGGCGCGCGGATCGGCGACCTGACCGACGCCCTGGTGCTGCAGTAGCCGAAGCCGCCTCGGCCCGTGCGACGCGCGGGCAGACGCTGACTTCGGCGATGGGCAGGCTACACTGCGCTCTTCCCCGTGGAGGAGCGCACGCATGCACGAAGATCCCTGGCGCCTGACGGTGACGGAAGCGGCGCGTCGGATCGCCGCCGGCACGCTGCACCCCGAGACGCTGGTCGAGTCGTGCCTCGACCGCATCGCTGCGCGTGAGCCAGAGGTGCGGGCCTTCGCCTGGTTCGACCCGGCCGGCGTGCGTGGCGCTGCCGGCCGGGCGGCATCGGGACCGCTGCGTGGCATCCCGATCGGCGTGAAGGACGTGCTGGATACGGCCGACATGCCGTCGGCATACGGCTCCCCGATCTGGCGCGGGTGGCAGCCGCGCGCCGATGCCGCCCCGGTCGCCTGGGCCCGTGCGGCCGGCGCCGTGGTGATGGGCAAGACCGTCACGACCGAATTCGCCACGCGCACCCCGGGGCCGACCACCAACCCGGTCAATCCGGCCCACACGCCTGGCGGCTCCTCCTCCGGCTCTGCGGCCGGTGTCGCAGCCGGGTTCTTCCCCGTCGCCTACGGCACCCAGACCGCGGGATCGGTGATCCGGCCGGCGGCCTATTGCGGCGTCGTCGGCTACAAGCCCAGCTACGCACTGATCGACCGGGCCGGCATGAAGATCATGTCGGCGAGCCTCGACACGGTGGGGCTGCTGGCGCGCAGCATCGCCGACTGCGCCCTGGTCGCCGGCACGGTGAGCGGCCGGGACCTCGGCGATCCGGAGCGTCGGCCCGATCGCGCGCCGCGCATCGGCGTATGCCGGTCGCCTACCTGGGACGCCGCGGACGCGCCGACCCAGGCCCTGCTGCAGCGCGTCGCCGACCGGCTGGCCCAGGCCGGCGCGTCCGTCTCGGAGCGCGCGCTCCCGCCGCTCTTCGGCCACCTGATCGAAGCGCATCCGGTCGTGATGAACGCGGAGAGCGCGCGGGCGCTGGGATGGGAACTCGCGACGGCGCGGGAAGAGATCAGCGCGTCGCTGCAGGAGCGGCTCGCATTCGGCCTGGCGCAATCCGGGGCCACGCTCGATGCCGCCTACGAGACCTTCCGCGAGACGCAGGCGGCCTTCCCGTCCGCGACAGAGGGCCTCGACGTGCTGCTCACGCCGGCCGCGCCCGGGGAGGCACCGGCCGGGATCGGATGGACTGGCGATCCGGCGCTGAACTTCATCTGGACGTCGCTGCACGTTCCCTGCGTGACGGTTCCGGCCGGGACCGGCCCGAACGGGCTGCCGCTGGGAATTCAGATCGTGGGGCGCCGCGGGGAGGATCGGGCGGTGCTGGCCTGGGCGCAGTGGGTCGCCGCCGCGATCGGATGAACGCCGCGATGTGCCGGGACCGGTCGCGTCACGCCAAAGCGCGGCGGTGCCACGCGAGCGGGCGGCCCTGCCACGCCAGCGTACGGCCGTGCCACGCCGGGAGGACGGTGGCCGCAGTATCTGCCGCGGGGGAACCGGCGGGCGTGGCGCCCGCACGGGTGGCGATGGCGGCCCAGGGGCCTGGCATGATCGCCGCCTCGATCTCGCCGATCCGTCCGTCTGCCGAAGCCGGGATGCCGTGATGCAGGTCGCCCCGATCGCACCCACGCCGCGCACCGCCGGCCCGCTGCTCTTCGCCGGCGACCCGCACGGCAACTTCTCACCGATCCTGCGCGCCTGCGCCGGGTATCCCGCCGGAACGCTCATCCTGGTCGGCGATTGCGGTTGCGACCGTCCGCTTCCCGACCTGCTCCGACCGCTGCGGGAGGTGGGGTGGGCGGTCCGCTGGATCCTGGGGAACCACGACGCCGAGACCGAGAGCACGTGGGACAACCTGGTCGGCGCCGCGCCGGAGGGCGATCTGGGCCTGCGGGTCGCGACGATCGGCGGGCTGCGGATCGCGGGCCTGCCCGGCGTGTTCAAGCCGCGGGTCTGGTACCCCCGGTCCGATCCGCCCGGGGCCCCCATCGATCCCCCCCAGGCGCACGACCGCGCCAGCCTCGCCGCCCAGCTCGGCCCGCGCGAGACCTGGCGCGACGGACTGCCCCTGCGCCACCGCGACACGATCTTCCCCGAGGATTTCGACCGCCTGCGGGCCATGCGCTTCGACGTGCTGGTCAGCCACGAGGCCCCAAGCAGCCATCGCCACGGGTTCGCGGTGATCGACGCGCTGGCGGAGGCATGCGGCGCGCGCCTGATCGTGCACGGCCACCATCACGAGAGCTACGCCGCCACGCTGCCGACCGGCATCGCGGTGCGCGGGTTGGGCCTCTCCGAGGTGTGGGAGCTCCCGGCCTGACCGTGCAGACAACGGCCGCCGCGCGCGGTATGGGACGGGCAGGATCGTTGAGAGCACCATCGTGACCCGAACTTCCCGCCGCTGCCTGCCCGTGCTGGCCCTGCTGCTGATGGCCGCGGGCGACCCGCCGCCCGCCGCGGCCCCTGCGGCCGCCGCGCCGCCGGCTGCTGGCGATGCCGGGTCCGCCGTGGTGGCGCAGCGGGGGGACGTGCGGCTGACCGCGGCGGAGCTGCGCGCGCTGATGGCCAATGCGGACCCCACGCTGAAGGCGCAGCTCGAGTCCAGCCAGACCGCGCTCTCCGACTATGCCCGCCAGCGCGTGCTGAACGAGACGCTGCTGGCCGACGCCCATGCCAAGGGCTGGGATCAGCGCCCCGAGGTGGTGCAGCGTGCCAACGATGCCCGCGACGCCGCGATCCTGCAGAGCTATGTCGCCTCGCTGGTGCCGCAGGATCCGCATTTCCCGACGGACCAGGAGGTGCAGCGCGCGTACGAAGTGAACAAGGCGCGCTTGACGCTGCCCAAGCGCTATCACCTCGCGCAGATCGTCGTGACGGTCCCGGCCGGCGCCCCGCCGGAGGTGGAGGGCGCGGCGCGGCAGAAGGCGGCCGAACTGCGCGCCCAGGCGGTGAAGCCGAAGGCCGACTTCGCCGACCTCGCCCGCCGGACCTCGCAGGAGGCGGCCACCGCACCGAAGGGCGGCGACGTGGGCTGGGTGCGGGAGGATCAGCTCCTGCCGGCCGTGCGGGACGCCGTGGCGAAGACGCCCGAGAACGGCACCACCGAACCGGTACGCGCATCCGGGGGATGGCATGTCATCCGGGTGCTGGGGATCAAGCCGGCCGGCCCCATGACCCTCGAGGAAGCCAAGCCGCAGCTCGTGCAGGCGCTGCGCCAGGCCCGCGCGCAGCAGGCGGTGCGCGCCTATGTCGAGACCCTGCTGCGGCAGGAGCCCATTCAGTTGAACGAGATCGAGCTGGGCAAGATCACCGCGCCCTGACCCCGGCCTGGGCCGCGAGGCACGGCACGCTTGGCTGCGGCAGCCGGGGCCGTCCGGGAGGCGCCTACCGCGTGCGGCGCAGGAGCAGGCGGACCGCACCCTGGTTGGCGACGTGGGGATACGCCGCCGCCAGGATCAGCGGCCGCAGCTCCGGCAGGTTGAGCCAGATCGGCAGCTCGCGGCGGATCGCGCCGCCGCCTTCGCGGCTGCCGCGCCCCGTCACCACCTCGACGCAGCGCACCTGGTCCGCATGGGCCGTGCGCAGGAAGGCGACCAGCGCCGCATAGGCGCGCTGGGTGGTTTGTCCGTGCAGGTCGAGCTTGCGGATCGGCCCCAGTTTGCCGGTGCGGAAGCGGGACCAGGTGCCGTTGTCCACGCCGCCCGGATGTTCGCCGACGGCAAGGGGCCGGGGCGGCGGACGTGTCGCGACGGGTTCGGGTCGCGGCCGCGGCGGCAGCACGGCGGGCGAGGGGGACGGCGCCTGCGCCGGCGCGAGCGGCAGGGAGACGGGCGTACGGCCCTTCAGCGGCGCGATCCGCCCGGCATAGGCGGCCCACGCCGCGCGATCGGCCTCGGAGAGCGGGCGGGCACGTGGCGGCATACGGCGGAGAACCGAGGCTGGGGGAGGGCGGTTCCTACCGCCTTCCGCGACACGGCGCCACCGCCTGCCGGTCGATCGGCAGCGGCGGCCCCGGTCCCCGCGCGCCCGTCAGGTGTCGGCCAGCGCCTCCAGGATCGCGTCGCGCGCCTTGCTGTCGCCCTCCGCGTGGACGGGCTGGATCGCCACGTGCGTCGCGCCGGCATCGAAATGCGCGTGCAGCTTCGCCTTCACCGTGGCGGCATCGCCCCACAGCACCATCGCGTCGATGAACGCATCGGAGCCGCCATCCGCGAGGTCGCCCTCGGTGAAGCCCATCTGCAGCCAGGCGTTGCGGTAGTTGTCGAGCACCATGTAGCGCGACAGCTCCTTGCGCCCGAGGCCACGGGCGGTCGCCGCGTCGGTCTCGAGCGTCACCTTCTGCTCGATCGCGAGCCATTTGTCGGGGCCGAGGATCTTCTTCGCTTCGGCCGTGTGATGTGGCGTGGTGTTGTACGGGATGGCGCCCTGGGTGAGTTGGGCCGACAGCTTGAGCATCAGCGGGCGCAGCGCCGCGATGCAGACCGGCCACTGGTCGGCCTCCGCTTCGTCGCCGCGCAATTGCTGCAGGTAGCCCCGCATGGCCGGGATGGGCTTCTCGTAGGTGTGGCCGCGCAGGCCTTCCACCATGGGCATGTGGCTGACGCCGAGGCCCAGGATGAACCGGCCCCTATACAGCGTGTTCAGCGAGATCATCGCGCGGCGGGAGGTGAACGCGTCCCGCGCATAGATGCTGGCGATCGAACTGCCGATCTTGAGCCGGGAGGTGGCGCCCAGCATGAAGCCGCCGACCGAGATCGATTCGAAGCCGCGCGATTCGGGGTACCACAACGTGTCGTAGCCCAACCGCTCCACGGTCTGGGCGAAGCCGCGGACGGCATCCACCGACCCGAGCTTGTCCGCCGAATACCAAACACCGAGTCGTCCGAGTTGCATGAGGCACTCCTGTCAGTTCGTGGTCCCGTGAGCTGCTACCGTGCAGCCTGTCCGTCCCGGCCCGCCTCGCCCCGGTGTCATGGCCGGCAGCGTGTCATGGCCGGCACCGCCCTTCGTGCCGTGGCCGGCGGAGGCCCCGTGTCATGGCCGGCGCAGGCCGGCCATCCACGACTTTCTTCCACACGCAGCGCTGAAAGTCGTGGATGGCCGGGACGAGCCCGGCCATGACGCACTGTGCACGCCGGCGACGGGCGCAGCAGCAGCAGGCCTGCCCTCAGATCGCCCCTTCGGCGCGCAACGCCGCGATGTCGGCGGGAGCGTAGCCCAACTCCCCCAGCACCTCGTCGGTGTGCTCGCCGAAGCCCGGCGGCGGACGATCCACCTGCGGGCCGCCATGCGCATACTTGAATGCGGCGACGGGCACGGTGAACGGCCCGTCGACGCCGGGTGCGCCCTCGTGCCGGTGCAGGATGCCGCGGCTCTGCATCTGCGGATCCGCCAGCGCCTCTCCCATGGTGCGGCATCGGGACGCGGGGACGTGCCGCGCCTGTAGCCACTCCTCCCACTCCGCGGCGGTGCGGGTCAGCATGATCTCGCGCAGCACCGCTTCCTCACGGTCGTGGTCGGCATCGCGCTCGTCGTTGGTGCGCTTGATCATGTCGGGACGCTCCAGCACGGTCCACAGCCGCTTCTGCTGGCGCAGGTTGGAAGCGCCCAGCATCACGATCCCATCCGCGGTCTGGAACGCCATCGAGGTCGCGTGGCCGGTGCGGTTGCCCGACGGCTTGGGATGCGATCCGTTGCGCATGTAACCAGTGACGTGGCTCGCCATCAGGATCATCGCGACGTCCAGCATCGCCATGTCGATGCGCTGGCCCTCGCCGGTGCGTTCGCGCTGGAACAATGCGGCGGCGAGCGCGTAGGCGCCCATCGTGCCGGTGGCGTAGTCGATCGCGGGTGCGCCGATCTTGATCGGATTGGCCTCGGGCGTGCCGGTCATCGCCATGATGCCGGAGGTGGACTGGATGACGTGGTCGTAGGCGGTGCGCTCGCGCTTCGGCCCGCCCTGGCCGAAGGCGGAAAAGGACGCGTAGATCAGCTTCGGATTGATCGCGCGCAGGTCGTCCCAGCCGAGGCCGAGCGCCTCGAACGCGCCGGGGCGATAGTTCTCCACCAGCACGTCGGCGGTTGCGACCAGCTTCTTCAGCACGGCGCGGCCCTGGTCCGACTTCAGGTTCAGCGTGATGGCGCGCTTGTTGGAGCCCTGCGTGAGAAAGCCCGTGCCCATCAGCGCATGATTCAGCGCGCGGTCGCTGCCGCTGTCGCGACTCTGGTCGGGGAAGTTCGGGTCTTCGATCTTGATCACGTCGGCACCCATCAGGCCGAGCTGATACGCGGCGAAGGGGCCAGCGAGCACGTGCGTGATGTCGATGATGCGGATGCCTTCGAACGGGCGCATGCTCTCTCTCCTGGACGGGTCCGGGGAGGGTGCGCGCCGCGGCAGCGCCGGTCAAACCGCGCCCGAGGCGGGACGCGGAGTCCGGTCGGCCTTGCGGCCGACCGAACGGCGTGGATCAGAGCGGATCCCAGGCGTAGACGTCGCGGGTGCGCTCGAGCGGCGTGAATGCCGCCTTCACCGCGGGCAGCCAGTGTTCGGCGAGCTTCTCCGGGTTCCAGCCGTCGGTGCGCGCAACCACGCGGATCGGCCGGGGCTGGTTGTAGAGATAGACCTCGTTGCCGCGCACGCCGAAGATTTGGCCCGACACCTCGGCCGCGGCATCGGTGCCGAGGAAGGCGATGAGCTGCGCGATGTGGTCGGGCTTGGTCTTCTCGGCGCGCGCCTTGAGCTGCTCCTCGCTCTGGCCGGGCACGGTCTCGATCATGCGGCTGAACGCGTGCGGGCCGATGCAGTTGGAGCGGATCTTGTAGCGCTGCATGTCCATCGCGATGTTGCGCGACAGGCCCGCGATGCCCAGCTTCGCCGCGCCGTAATTGACCTGGCCGACCGACCCGATCAGGCCGGAGGTCGAGGTCATGTGCACGAAGCACCCGCTCTCCTGCTTGCGGAAATGCGTGACCGCGGCGCGCGAGACGTAGAAGGCACCGTAGAGGTGGACCTTCATCACCGCGTCCCATTCCTCGACCGACATGTAGTGGAACATGCGGTCGCGCAGGATGCCGGCGTTGTTCACCACCATGTCGATGCGGCCGAAATTGTCGATCGCGTCCTGCACCATCTTCTGGGCGTCTTCCCAGCTCGCGACGCTGCCGGTGTTGGCGACCGCGCGGCCTTCGCCATGGGCCTGCGTGATCTCCTGCACCACGCGCTGCGCGGGGCCGGCATCGCGGCCTTCACCCGTGACGGTGCCGCCGATGTCGTTGACCACCACCTTGCCGCCGTTCGCCGCGATCGCCAGCGCCGTCGCACGCCCGATGCCGTTGCCGGCACCCGTTACGACGGCAACCTTGCCGTCCAGCATTCCCATGGTTGTTTCCTCCTCGATGATCGGGACCGCGGGACAATGCGGCAATCCGGCATCCGTGTCATCATCGCGGCCCTGGAGGTGAGCCATGCACGTGGGGTTCCTGGGATTGGGTCAGATGGGTGCGGCGATCGCCGAACGCCTGCAGGCAAGCGGGACACGCCTGCACGTCTACGATCCGAACGAGGTGGCGCTTGCACCTTTCGTGGTGCGGGGCGCGGTCGACGAAGCGTCGCCGCGGGCCGTCGCCGACGCCGCCGAGATCGTGTTCGCATGCCTGCCCGATGCCGCCGTCAGCGAACGCGTGGCGGAGGAGGTCGCGCAGGGCGGCGCGGTGCGGATCTACGTGGAGATGTCGACGATCGGCAGTCCGGCGCTGGGCCGGATCGCGGGCCGGATGCATGATCGCGGTATCACGGTGCTCGACTGCCCCGTCAGCGGGGGACCCAAGGGGGCGCGGGCCGGCACGCTGACGGTCATCGTCGCGGGACCGCCCCCGGCGCGCGACACCGTTCGCCCGCTGCTGCAGCAGATCGGCCGGTCGGTGTTCGAGGTTGGCGACCAGCCGGGACAGGCCCAGCTCATGAAGCTGGTGAACAACCTGATCAATGCGGCGAACATGGCGACCGCGTTCGAGGCGCTGGTGCTGGGCGCCAAGGGTGGGCTCGACCCGGCGCAGATGGTGGACGTGATCAACGTCTCGACCGGGCGCAACAGCGCGACGCAGGACAAGGTGCCGAAATCGGTCCTGACCGGCAGCTTCGATTATGGCGCGAGCCTCGCGACGATGCTGAAGGACGTGGTCCTCGGCCTCGCCGAGGCCGAGGCGCGCGACGTGCCGATGTGGGTCCATGGCAGCGTCGAGCAGCTCTGGCGCTTCGGCGCGCAGCAGGGCCTCGGCCGCGCCGACTTCACCGCGTTGATCAAGGTGCTGGAAGGCTGGGCGGGCGTGGAGGTGCGGGCGCGTCCGCCAAGCTGATCGGCCGGCGCCTGCCGTTCGGCCCCCGCCTCGCGCCCCCGCCTCCGGCCGGCGCGTCAGCCGCTCTCGGCCGGGCCGCGGGACGCCGACACGATTGCGGCCTGCAGCGCCTGCAGCCGGAAGGGCTTGTTCAGCAGCACGACGTCCCGGAGCAGGCCCGCCTCGAGCGCCTCCGTGTCCGCGTAGCCGGTCATCAGCACGCAGGCGAGCGCGGGGTTCATCGCCCGCGCGGCCGCGATCACCTCGTTGCCGCGCATCTGCGGCATGGCGAAGTCGACCAGCAGGACGTCGATTCCCGCCCCGCCGTCCGCCGCGAGGCGCTCGATCGCGGCCCGGCCGCTCGAAGCCCGCACCGTGGCGTAGCCGAGGGACTGGAGATGGGCCGCGGCCACGTCGGCCACGTCGTCCTCGTCGTCGACGATCAGCACGGTCCCGACGGCCGCCGGGTCCGTTCGGGTGGCCGGCAGCGGCGCCTCGTGCGACGCGGCGGCGTTGTCGGACCGCGGCAGGAAGATCTCCACCGTCGTGCCCTGGGCGGGCCTGCTGTGCAGCCGCACGGTCCCGCCCGACTGGCGCGCGAGCCCGTAGACCTGCGAGAGGCCGAGGCCGGTTCCCCGGCCGACCTCCTTCGTCGTGAAGAACGGCTCGAAGGCCTTCTCGATGACGTCCGGGCTCATCCCGCCGCCGGTATCGGCGACCGACACGGCGACGAACGGGCCCTCCGGGAGGTCGTTCGGCCGGTCTGGCGCGTCGCGCGCGACGTTGCGCGTCGTGATCAGCACCGTGCCGCCATTCGGCATCGCATCGCGCGCGTTGACGGCGAGGTTGAGCAGGGCAACTTCGAGCTGCGTGGCGTCCACCAGGGCCGGCCACAGCTCCGGGGCAAGGGCGGTCTCGACCGTGACGGTGCCGCCAAGCGTGCGGCTCAGCATCTCGGTCAGCGCGATCACGGCCGCATTGAGGTCCACCGGCCGGGATGCGAGATGCTGGCGGCGCGAGAAGGCGAGAAGCTGCGCCGTCAGCTTGGCGCCGCGGCGGGCGGCGCGCGTGGCGGCGACCAGCCGCTTGCGCAGGGTGTCGTCCGGTCCGAGACCCGCCTCGAGCAGTTCGAGATTGCCGAGAACCGCCGTGAGCAGGTTGTTGAAGTCGTGCGCCAGGCCGCCGGTCAGTTGCCCCACCGCCTCCATCTTCTGCGCCTGGCGGATCATCTCCTCCGCCTGCCGGCGCTCGCGCAGGTCGCGAACGATCGCCGCGAGATGGGTCGGGGCGCCGGTCTCGGGATCGTCGATCCGGAACAGGTCCTGGAACACCGCGATGGGGTCCCCGATCGTCGCGTGCCGAAACATGAGCTCGCCCGTCCAGCGACCCGCTGCCAGCGCGGCCGGTACGATGTCCTGGAGGACTTTGGCGCGCTCTTCCGGCACGACGTAGTCGGCGGGGCCCAGGTCGGCGACGCTGGTCTCCGGCGGGATGCCGAGCAGGCGCCGGCCGGCGGGATTGAGGTAGAGGCCGCGCAGGTCGAGGTCCCAGATGGCGATGCCGGTGGGGGACGCCTCGGTCACGGACGCGAGGCGCGTGCGTTCGGCCGAGATCGCGGCCAGCGCCGCCGTGCGTTCGGAGATACGTGCCTCGAGCGTGTCGTTCAGCCGCTGCAGCGCTTCACGTGCCCGCTTCTCCGCGTCGATGTCGACGATGACCGTGAGTGCGCCCGTCAATTCACCCGCGGGATCGCGCAGCGGCACACCGCTGACACGCAGCCATTTCTCCGGTCCCACATCCGGGGGCGGGCGGTACAGGCATTCGATGCCCGGCACCGCTTCGCCCCGCAGGCTCCGCGCGCCGGGAAATTCGTCGGGCCGCAGGGCGCGGCCATCGGGCGCGAGGGCCGTCCAGCGCGGAAGCATCGTCGGATTGCGGGATGGGATCACGCCGTCCAGCAGGAAATGCCGGAACGCCGGATTGGACACCAGCGTCCGACCGTCCCGGTCCATCAGGTTGACGCCGACCGGCAGGTGATCGATCAGGAAGGCGAGCCGCCGCCGCTCCTCGGCCAGTTCGGCAGCCAACGCGCGGCGATCGGCGTCGCCGTCCGGCAGCGCGCGTTCGGTGCAGACCAGCAAGACGCTGCCGATCCCGGCCCCCTGCGGGATCGGGCTCACCGCCATCTGCCAGGCAGTGCCGTCGGGCAGCAGTCCCGTCAGGTCCGAGGGTGCCGGGGCCGCGGCTCCGTCCAGCATCGCCGCCACATCGCGCCCGAACCGCGCCCAGCCAGCCGGCCAGGCTTCCGCCGCCGGCCGGCCGAGACTCGCATGCTCGGAAATGCCGGCTGCGTCCCCGAACGCGGCATTGTGGATCTGCAGATGCGCCGGCCCCCACCAGACGAGCATCGGCTGCGGACTGGCGCGCACCAGGCCGCACACGGTGCGCAGCGCCTCTGACCAGGCGGTCGGGTCACCGATCGGTGTCGCATGCCAGGGGAAGGGTTGATCCATGCCCGTCAATCCGCCGCCCGCCGGTCCTCCCGGCAGGCACGTTCCTATGCGCGTCGCCCGTCGCGGCGCCGCGGTCCCGTGTCGGGCACGATCGATGATCGCCTGTCCCCCACTGCCTCTTCCCTCGGTCCAGAACGGCGCCCGGGGCGCTTGCGAACCTGCCTGCCGGCGTGGTCATTGCACGATCGTGAACCAGATACCAGCGTCCACTACTCCGGTCTGGGCGGGTCTGACGCTCGACCGTCCGCGCGTCATGGGCATCCTGAACGTCACGCCGGACAGTTTCAGCGATGGCGGCCGGCATGCCGACCCGGCGCGCGCCCTGGAAGCGGCGCACGCCATGGTCGCGGACGGCGCCGACGTGGTGGATGTGGGCGGCGAGAGCACGCGCCCCGGCTCGTCCCCGGTGTCGCCCGCGGTCGAGCAGGCGCGGGTCGTGCCGGTGATCCGCGCCCTCGCGGCCGCCGGCCTGCGCGTCTCGGTCGACACCCGCAACGCCGCGACGATGCGGGCCGCGCTCGACGCCGGCGCGGCGATCGTCAACGACGTCTCGGGCCTGACCTTCGACCCCGCCGCCGCCGCGCTGGTCGCGGTTCGGCGGTGCCCCGTCGTGCTGATGCACATGCGCGGCACCCCGGCCACCATGAGCAGCCTCGCGGTCTACGACGACGTCGCGGAGGAGGTGCGGGCGGAACTGGCGATCGTGCTCGACCGCGCCCTCGCGGCGGGGATCGCGCCGGAGGCGATCGCGCTCGATCCCGGCATCGGTTTCGCCAAGCATGCCGCCCACTCGATCGCGCTGCTCCGGGATCTGGCGAAGCTCGCCACGCTCGGTCGACCGTTGCTCATCGGCGTCTCCCGCAAGGCATTCGTGGGTCAGCTGTCCGGCGTCGCGGAACCGGCGGCACGACGGGGGGGTTCCCTGGCAGCAGGTCTGTTCGCCGTGCTGCGCGGCGCTTCAATCTTGCGCGTACACGACGTGGCGGAGACGGTTCACGCGCTTCGCGTGTGGCATAATCTGTGCGCTTAGGTCACGGTTGCACTCTCTCAACGCCCGCTCACGCCGAAGTTTCAATGCCCGACATCAACGGAGACATGATGGCCTCCTCCCGCCGCCTGTTCGGTACCGATGGCATTCGCGGCACCGCCAATACCGATCCGATGACCGCCGGCACGGCGTTGCGGCTCGGGCAGGCAGCGGGCCTGCTGTTCACGCGGGGTGCGCACCGGCATCGCGTGGTCATTGGCAAGGACACCCGGCTCTCGGGGTACATGATCGAGCCGGCGCTGACCGCGGGCTTCATCGGAGCCGGCATGGACGTGACCCTGCTGGGGCCGCTCCCCACGCCGGCCATCGCCATGCTCACCCGCAGCCTGCGGGCCGATCTGGGCGTGATGATCTCGGCTTCGCACAATCCCTATGAGGACAACGGCATCAAGCTGTTCGGGCCGGACGGGACGAAGCTCTCGGACGAGAAGGAGGCGGAGATCGAGGCGCTGATGGCGACCGACTTCGCCGAACGCCTGGTCGCCCCGGCGAAGCTTGGCCGCGCCGCGCGCCTGGACGATGCCGCCGGCCGCTACATCGAGGTCGCCAAGGCGAGCTTCCCGCGCGGCCTGCGCCTCGATGGCCTGCGCATCGTGGTCGACTGCGCGAACGGGGCCGCGTATCGCGTCGCCCCCACCGTGTTGTGGGAGCTGGGCGCGACCGTGATCCCGGTCGGCGTCCAGCCTGACGGGTTCAACATCAATCGCGGCTGCGGCTCCACCGTCCCCGACTTCCTCTGCGCCCAGGTGATCGAGCATGGCGCGGATTTGGGCATCGCGCTCGACGGCGATGCCGACCGCGTGGTGATGGCGAACGAGCGGGGCGAGCTGATCGACGGCGACCAGATCCTCGCGCTGATCGGCCTCTCCTTCCAGAAGAGCGGTCGTCTCGCCGGCGGCGGCCTCGTCGCGACGGTGATGTCCAACCTGGGGCTGGAGCGCTTCCTGGCCGGCCGTGGCGTGCAGCTCCATCGCACCCGGGTCGGCGATCGCTACGTGGCGGAGCGCATGCGTGAGACCGGGATCAATGTCGGCGGCGAGCAGTCGGGCCACGTGATCCTGTCCGATTTCGCCACCACCGGGGACGGGCTGCTGGCCGCCCTGCAGGTGCTGGCGGTGGTGGTGGAGCGCGGCGGCAGCGCGAGCGAGGTATGCCACGTGTTCGAGCCGTTGCCGCAGCAGCTCAAGAACGTCCGCTTCTCCGGAATTTCGCCGCTGCGAGCCCCGCGCGTGGCCGAGGCGATCACCGCGGCGGAGAGGCGGCTGCGCGGCACCGGCCGGGTCCTGATCCGCGAGAGCGGCACCGAACCGCTGGTGCGCGTGATGGCCGAAGGCGAGGACGAGCGGCTGGTGGCCGAGGTGGTGGATGCGTTGTGCGACACCATCGCGGCGGTGACGCGGGAAGCGAGCGGCCACGTGGAAGCGGCGCGCGCCTGATGCAGGGACGCGTGCTGATCGTCGCGGGTTCGGATTCCGGGGGCGGGGCAGGGATCCAGGCCGACGTGAAGGCGGTCACCGCCATGGCGGGCTTCGCCATGACGGCGATCACGGCGCTCACCGCCCAGAACACGCTGGGCGTGCATGGCGTCCATCCGGTGCCCCCGGCCTTCCTGCGCCAGCAGATCGAGGTCGTGCTGGGCGATCTCGGCGCCGATGCGATCAAGACCGGCATGCTGGGCGACGCCGTCACCATCGAGACCGTAGCCGCGGCGCTGGAGACCTTGGCGCCGCGCGTGCCGCTGGTGCTCGACCCGGTGATGATCGCCAAGGGTGGTCATCCGCTGCTCGCCGAGGACGCCGTATCGACGCTGCGCCGGCGGTTGCTGCCGAAGGCGCGGGTGATCACGCCCAACTTGCCGGAGGCGGAGGCCCTGGCGGGCATGCCGATCCGGTCGGTCGAGGACATGCAGCTCGCCGCACGAGCCTTGCTCGCCCTCGGCGTGCCCGCCGTGCTGTTGAAGGGCGGGCATCTGGAACGGGAGGAGGTCGTCGACCTGCTCGCGACGCCGGAGGGCGTGACACGTTTCGCCGCCCCGCGCATCGCGACACGGCACACCCATGGCACCGGCTGCACCCTGGCCAGCGCGCTGGCGGCCGGGCTCGCGCAGGGCATGACCCTGCACGATGCGGTCGCTCGTGCGCGCCTGTATGTTCGTGCGGCGATTGCCGCGGCGCCTGGCTATGGCGGCGGCCATGGGCCTCTCGACCACGCCGTGACGGTCGACCCCAACCTGATCTGGCCACCCGCGGCCAAGGGAACATAACGGTCCAGCGGAACGAGGCGAAGAGCCCGAAAGGTCAGGGCGCGCCGAGCCTCAAGGGTCAGGGCGCGTAGAGGCGGAGCACCGCCTGGGCGGCATGCCGCGCGCGGCCCAACGCGTCCGCGGCAGTCGGCGGCGCGTCTGCACGCAGGAGCATGGTGAGCGGCAGGGGGCCGAAGAGCAGGGCGAGGAAGTCGTCCACGATCGTCGCGACCGGGGCGGCCCCGAGCAGACGCGCCTGCTGGGCGGCGTCGAGCAGGGGGCGCAGGGCCGCGGCCGCGGCCGGCCAGCCCGCCCCGGCCACGCTCCGCGCGAGGTCGGGCGAGCGCATCGCCTCGGCGACGGCCAACCGGTGCAGGGCCAGCGTCTCGGGGTGGCCGAACGCGGTCAGCAATGCGGCGCCGAACGCGGCCAGCGCCTCGAACAGCTCCGCCTCACTGCGCGTTACCGCGTCCGCCGACGGCAGCCGGATCCGTTGCGCACGGTCCGCCAGGCATGCCGCCAGCAGCGCCTGCTTGCTCGGGAACTGCAGGTAGAGATCCCGCTTCGAGACATGGGCGCGCGTTGCGATCGCGAGCGTGCTGGTCGCCGCGTAGCCGCGTTCCATGAACAGCGCCGAGGCCGCCTCGAGCAGCCGGGCGCGCAACCGGCCTTCGGGGGGGATCGAAACGGTGTCCGCCACGCTGCCTCCTGCCTGCTGCGCGGGCGAGCCCTCCGCGCGTTTGAACGATACCATACGGCATCGATATCGGGCGGGAGAAGGGGCGTTGGCAGCTCAGCGGCGCGCCGGATCTCCCGGTGCGCCCGACGGCATCAGACGTCCACCACCACGTAGTCGTTCTCCACGGTCACCGGCACCGTTTCCGCGACATAGGGGCCGTCCGCCACCGTCTCCCCGGTCGCAACCTCCACGTTGTAGCGGCGCAGATTGATCTTCGCCGGATCGATCACGCTCTGGCCCGTGCGGATGTCGAACTCCCAGCCATGCCAGGGGCAGCGCAGGATTTCCCCGTCGCGGGCATAGCTGTACTGGCCGGGCTCGTCCGCCGCGATCAGGCCGGTGACGATCCCCTCGCACATCGGGCCGCCCTGGTGCGGACAGCGGTTGAACAGGCCGAAGAACTCGCCCCCGAGATTGAACACCGCGATCGGACGGCCGCGCACCGTGACCAGCTTGCGGCTGCCGGGCGGGATTTCCGCGACGGTGGCGATCACGTGCTTGCTCATGCGGGATCCGTTTCCTCGTTCCGCGGGAAGCGTACCCAAGCGGCGGGACGGTCGCAACGGCCTGGCCGGATCGGCGCGTCCGGGTCCGGCGGTGCCGCCGGCGTCCCCCGGACCGGCCAGCTCCGGGGCGAGCACCTTGACGGAGGCCGCCCCAGGGCAGACCCTTCCGGCAACGAGGGGGAAAGCGATGATCAAGGTCCAGGGAACCCGCCGCGCGTTTGCGGCCGTCGTCACGAGCGTGCTGCTGTCGGGCCTGTTGCGGCCCGCCATGGCCGCGGACGAGACGATCCGCTTGGGGGCGATCCTGCCGCTGACCGGTCCCGGCGCCGTGGTCGGCACGCAGGAGATGCGTGGGATCCAGTTCGCGATGGACGCGGCCAACGCCAAGGGCGGCGTGCAGGGCCACAAGATCGAGGTCATCTTCGAGGACAACCAGGCCAAGCCCGACGTCTCGGTGCTGAGCTTCAACAAGCTCGTGGACCTGCAGAAGGTGCCGATGATCTTCACCGGCTACTCGGGGCCGTCCCTCGCGATGGCGCCGCTCGCCACCCGGAAGAAGATCCTGATGATCAATGCCGGCGCCCAGTCCGACAAGCTGACCAAGGCGTCGCCCTACCTCGTGAACACGCTGCCCAGCACCGGCGACGAGGTCGCGGTCATGGCCAAGTATCTGGTCCAGCAGGGCAAGAAGAAGGCCGCCGTGCTGTTCGAGAACGACGCCGCCGGGATCGGCGGGCGTGACGACTTCCTCGAGCTGTTCCCCAAGGCCGGCGGCACCATCCTGGCGCAGGAAGCGGTGCAGTTCGGCCAGACCGACTACCGCCCGGCGCTGCTCAAGCTGGCCGCGGCGAAGCCCGACGTGCTGTACGTGGTGATCACCGCGGGCATGGTGCCGCTGGTACAGCAGCTCAAGCAGATGAACCCCGACTTCCTGGTGGCCGGCACGACCTTCATGGCCGATCCCGCCGCGATCGCCGATCCCGCGTCCAACGGGATCATCCACACGCAGGTGCAGATCGACGCGCCGCCCGAACTCTCCGCCGCGTTCAAGGCGAAGTACGGCGACGACATGGATTTCTTCGCGCGCCAGTACTACAACGCCGCGCAGATCATGCTGACGGTGATCGACAAGGTGCTGTCGGAGAAGAAGCCGGTCACCGGCGAAAACCTGCACGACACGCTGTTCGCGATCCGCAAGTTCCAGGGCCTGATCCCGATGGAGTTCAAGAGCAACACGGCCACCGTGCCCATCGGCATCAACAAGATGGAGAACGGCAAGGACGTTACGCTGCTGCAGGTGACGGCGGAGTAGCGCGGCCGCTCACGGACCCTCGCCGATGGTTTGGCTGCAGCTGCTGGTCAACGGCCTCGTGACCGGCTCCGCACTCGGCGTCGTGGCGATCAGCTTTGCGCTGATCTACGCCACGACGAAGATCTTCCACGTCGCTCATGCGGGGGTCTACACGCTGGCGGGCTATCTCGCCTGGTCGCTCGTCAGCCATGGCGTGCCGGATGTGCTCGCCCTGCTACTCGCGATCCTCTGCTGCACGGCGCTGGGGGCGCTGATCCAACACCAGCTCTACGCACGGCTCGAGCGCCGGCGCGCGACGCATCTCGTGGTCCTGATCGCGTCGCTGGGTGCACTTGCCGTGATCCAGAACGTGATCGCGGCCGTGTACTCGTCGAACATCCTGCAATTTCCGGTGCCGTGGAGCAGCCGGGTCGTGACGGTCGGGACTCTGCGGCTGAACTGGGCGCAGATCCTCACCGTGGTGCTGAGCGTCCTGGCCTATGCCGGTACGATGTGGTTTGCGCATCGCACGATCCTGGGCAAGCAGATCCGCGCGGTGGCGTCCAACCCGTTCCTGGCGGAGATCACGCGGCTGCGGCCGCAGCGCATCTACGTGATCGTGGTCGCGATCGGGTCGGCGATCGTGGCGCTGCCCGGCGTGCTGGTGCCGCTGGATCTCGGGCTGCAGCCCTATGGCGGCGTGACGCCGCTGCTGACAGCGACGATCGCGATGATCGCCGGCGGCGTGGGCTCGATCACCGGCGCCTTCGTGCTGGCGGTCGGCATCGCGGTGCTGCAGAACCTGTCCCTGCTGGTGATCCCCGGCGAGTGGTCGATCGGGGTCACGTTCTTCATCTTCGTCATCTTCATGCTGTTCCGGCCCACCGGCCTGTTCGCCAAGGCGCGTTGAGGAGGAACGGCGATGGATTTCCTCTACAGCTACATCATCCTGGCCGAGGTCTACGTCCTGCTGGGCCTCTCGACCAACCTGCTGGTCGGGATCGCCGGCATCTTCTCGGTCTCGCAGGCGGCGGTGTTCGGCGTCGGCGCCTATCTCGTCGCGCATTTCCTGATGGCCGAGTCGCTGGGCTTCATCCCTGCGCTCGCGATCGCGGCCGTCGCGTGCATCGTGCTCAACATCCTGGTCACGTTGCCGGCGCTGCGGGTGTCGGGCGACTACTTCGTCGTCACCAGCTTCGGCATCCAGTTGCTGGCCACCGCGGTCTTCACCAATTGGACGAATGCGACGGGCGGCGCGAACGGCCTGCCGGGCATTCCGCCGCCGGACGTGTTCGGCCTCCCCATCGAGAGCACGGGACAGTTCGTGATCCTGTGCAGCGTGGCCATGGCGATCGGGGGTCTCGCGTTCTGGCTGCTGATGCGTGCCCCGTTCGGGCGGCTGCTGCGCGCGATCCGGGAGGACGAGCTGGCCGTCGCCGCGGCGGGCAAGAACGTGCTGCGGGCCAAGGTCTCGGCGGCGGCGCTGGCGGGTGCGTTCGCCGGCAGTGCGGGCGGGTTCTACGCGACGTTCCTGAGCTTCGTGGACCCGAGCTCGTTCGATCTGGACGCCTCGATCCTGTTGCTGACGATGGTGGTGGTGGGTGGTGCGCGGACGCTGGCGGGGTCGGTGCTGGGGCCTTTCCTTCTGCTCGCCTTGCCGCAGGTGCTGACGCTGGTGGACATTCCGACCTCCATCGCCGCGGCGATGCGGCAGCTGATCTACGGCGTGCTGCTGATCCTGTTCATGCTGTTCCGCCCCCAGGGGCTCGCGGGGGAGAAGCTGTGACGGTCGTGTGCTCTCGCCCGGCGTGGGTGCCGGTGCGGACGGTGCCGGTGGGGATGGTGCCGGTGGGGATGGCCGGGTCAGGCCCGGCCATGACGGAAGGCTCCGCAGCCCACGCTCCAACATCGTCATGGCCGGGCTCGACCCGGCCATCCCCACCGGCACCGCCCCCTCAACGGGGGCACACCCCATGACCGCCCCGTACCTCCAGGCGCAGGGTGTGGAAGTCGCGTTCGGCGGCTTGCGTGCCCTTCGTGACTGCAGCTTCACGGTCGGACAGGGCAAGATCACCTGCCTGGTCGGTCCGAACGGTGCCGGCAAGACCACGATCTTCAACGTCATCACCGGCTTTCTGCGCCCGAACGAGGGACACGTGACGTTCCAGGGCCGCTCGCTCGACGGGCTGCGCCCGCAGGCGATCGTCGCCGCCGGGATCGCCCGCAGCTTCCAGAACCTGCGGCTGTTCGTGGACCTGACCGCGCTCGACAACGTCATGGTCGGCCTGCCCTCGCAGCCCGGCGAGGAACCGATCGGCGCCCTGTTCCGCCCGCTGCACGTCGCCCGCGCCCAACGCGCGCAGCGGGAGCGTGCCCGCGAGGCGCTCGCCCATGTCGGGCTCGCCGACAAGGCCGGCGAATTCGTGCGGAACCTCTCCTATGGCGAGCAGAAGCTGCTGACCATTGCCCGCCTGCTCGCGACCGGCGCCGAACTCCTGCTGCTCGACGAACCCGCCTCCGGCCTGTCTGCCGGCGCGCTCGACGGCATCATGGCCCTGCTGCGCCGGCTGCAGCAGGAGGGCAAGACCCTGCTGGTGGTCGAGCACAACACGCGCGTCGTGCAGCAGATCGCGGACGACGTGCTGTTCCTGCACCAGGGGCACCTGATGGCGCAGGGCACGCCCGAGACGATCATCGCCGATCCGGCGCTGGCCGAGATCTACTTCGGAGGCGCGCTCTGATGCTGCTGCAGCTCACCGGCGTCGCCGCGGGCTACGGCCCGAAGACGGTGATCTCCGACATCGCCCTCGCCGTCGAGCCTGGCCAGATCGTGGCCCTGCTGGGTCATAACGGGGCGGGCAAGACCACGACGTTGCGCGGCATCATGGGCCTGCTGCCGCTCCGCGCCGGCGCGATCGCGTTCGACGGCAAGGCGCTCGATCGGGTCGGCGTCGCGGACCGGGTCGCCATGGGGCTGCGGCTGCTGCCGGAGGGCAGGGGGATCTTCCCTGACCTGACGGTGGCCGAGAACGTCGAGGTCGTCGCGGCGCGCAACATCGGTCCCGAGGCGACCTTCGGCATCGCCGACGTCTACAAGCTGTTCCCGGTGCTGGACGAGCGTCGCGCGACGCGCGCCGGCAGCATGTCGGGCGGCCAGCAACAGATGCTCGCGATGTCGCTCGCGATGCTGGGCACGCCACGCTGCCTGCTGCTGGACGAGCCGTCGATCGGGCTCGCGCCCAACCTGGTGGAGCGCATGTTCCAGCAGGTGCAGCAGGTCTGCCGCTCGCACGGGATGGCGGCCGTGCTGGTCGAGCAGAACGTCGCGGCGGCGATGCGCATCGCGGATCGCGTGGTGATCATGAACAACGGCCAGATCGTGTTCGACGGCAGCCCCGACGAGGCGCGCGCCTCCAACGTCTGGCACTATTTCTGAACCGCCTCAGCCGGCGACACGCGCGGCTTCCGCGGTGATCCAGGCGGCGAACCGCGCAATGGCGGGACGGCGGAAGGAGGCCGCCCGCCCGACGAGGTAATACGCGAACCGCGTCGGCCAACTGCCGTGGAACGCCCGGACCAGCATCCCGGCCGCCAGCGCATCCTGCGCGTAGGTATCGGCCACCAGCGCGAGCCCCTGCCCGTCGATCGCCGCGCGGACCAGCAGCGTGTCGTCGGAATAGGCGGGGCCCGCATCCGGCACGCGCGCGCGGCGGCCCAGCGCGTCGAGCCAGAACTGCCAGTCCTGCCGGCCGGCATCGTGGAGCAGCGGATAGCGCAGGCAATCCTCTGGCCGGCGGATCGTCGGACCGGCGGCGAGCAGGGCAGGGCTGCCGACCACGATCTGCGCCGGCGCCATCAGCCACCGGCTCTCGAGCCCGGGATAGCGGCCGAGGCCGTGGCGGATCGCGAGGTCGACGGGATCGCTCGCGAGGTCGATGACGCGCGGATCCGCCTCCACCGTCACGTCCAGCGCGGGATGCCGCGCGCGGAAGCCGCCCAGGCGCGGAACCAGCCAGGTCGCGGCAAAGGAGGGCGTGGTGCTCAGCACGATCCGTTGCCGCCGCCCGCGGCCGGTGGTCTCGGCATAGGCCCCTTCGATTTCGGCGAATGGTCCGGTCAACCGGTCGAACAGGGACTGGCCCGCGCGCGTGAGCCGCACACCTTGCGGTGTGCGCACGAGAAGGGAGCGCCCCACCGTCGCCTCCAGCGTCTGCACGCGCTGCGTGATGGCGCCCGGGGTGACGCCCAGCGTCTCGGCGGCCGAGGTCATGCGTCCAGCGCGTGCGACAAGGACGAAGGTGTGCAGAAGCGCAAACGGGGGAGCCATGCATCGTGTTTAGCACGGCTAAACATGCCGGCATGGGTTTTCGATCGGCGGCGGGGCGCTGGTCCGCGAGGGTGCGCGGATCGCCGAGGAGCCAACCCCATGCCTGATCCGTCCGCCCGACGCCTCTGGACCGCCGTCCTGGTCTGCTTCGTCGCGCTCGCCGCGGCCTTCTCCGCCCGCGCGACCCTGGGCCTCGTGTTGCCGACCTGGGTCGGCGTGTTCGGCTGGAGCCGGACTGGCATCTCTGCCATCGGCGCGGCGACGCTCGTGGTGATGGCGGGGGTGGCCCCGCTCGCCGGCCGCCTGGTCGACCGGTTCGGCCCGCGGGTCGCGCTCGGGGCCGGATTGTCGTGCGTCGCGATCGGCTGCGCGATCGTCGCCGGTGCGCCGGACGGCACGGTCCTGGTGCTGGGCTTCGCGGGGATCGCCGCGCTGGGCTTCGGCATGGTGGCGACGCATGTGGTGTCCACCGCGATCGTGCAGATCGCGCAGCGGCGGCGTGGACTGGCGCTGGGTGTCGCCACCTCCGGCGCGACCGCCGGGCAGTTCGTGATCCTGCCGCTGGCGGCCTGGGTGATCTCCGACCTGGACTGGCGTTGGGGGTTCGCACTGCTCGCAGGACTGGCGCTGGTCCTCGTGCCGCTGCTCTGGCGGCTGTTGCCGCCGGGCAGGTTCGGTGCCGCGCGGACCGCTCCGGCCGGGCTGCGCCGCGACGTGACGGAGCTGCTGCGCGCGCCCGCCTTCCACGCCCTGTTCTGGAGCTTCCTGCTCTGCGGCTACACGACGGCCGGCATCATCGAGGTGCACCTGCTGCCCTACGCCGCTCTGTGCGGGTTCGCGCCGCTGCCGAGTGCGACGGCCTATGGCGTGCTGTCCGCGGTGAACCTGGCGGGGATGATCACGGCGGGATGGCTGGCGGACCGGGTGAACCGGCCGGCGCTGCTCGCCGGCATCTACCTGCTGCGGGCGGCGAGCTTCCTGCTGCTGTTGCAGGTCGGGACCAGCTACGACCGGCTGATCGTCTTCGCCGCCGCGTTCGGGATGGTCGACTACGCCACGGTCCCGGTCACCGCGAGCCTCGTGGCGTCTCGGCTGGGGGTGGGACGGATGGGGCTCGCGATGGGGGTGATCTCGTCCGGCCATGCCGTGGGCGCGGCGCTGGGCGCCTTCCTGGGCGGCGCCCTGAGCGACCGGTTCGGATCCTACGCCGCGGTGTGGTGGAGCGGGTTCGCGCTCTCGCTCCTGGCGGGCTGGATCGTGCTGCCTCTGCTGCTCAGCGATCGTCGACCGGCAGGTTCGCCTGCACCGACGGCCGCGCATTGAAGCTGGCGTGCCAGGCGGCGAGGCGCGGGTGGCCTTCGCGCCACTGCATCGGCTCGAAGCGGAAATCGAGGTAGGCGAGCGCGATCCCGATCGCGAGATGGCCGATGGTGAAGCCGCTCGCGGCGAGCGCGTCCGCCTCCTGCTCCAGCGCGTCGACGCAGGCACGGAGCTTGTCCTCCCACAGCGCACGGTGCGGCGCGCTCTGGGTCTCGGCGGGGCGGAACCGCTCGCCCACCAGCAGCAGGCCGGTGTCGATCATGCCGTGCCCCAGCGCATGCCGACGCAGTGCGAGCAGCCGGTCGGGCCAGGCGGCAGGAAACAGCTTGGGGCCGGTGTGCAGCGTATCGAGGTACTCGATGATGACGGTGCTGTCGTAGAGCACGCTGCCATCGGGCAGTTCCAGCGTCGGGATCTTGCCGAGGGGATTGATGCGCATGAGCTCGCGGTGTGGCGTGGTGCCGCCGGTGACCGTGCGCACGATCTGGATCCGGTCCTGCAGCCCGCATTCATGCGCCGCGATCATGACCTTGCGGACATAGGGCGAGCGCGGCGACCAGTGCAGCGTCATCGGGCCGACAGGAGCGGTCATGGGGCGCGAACCTTCACCGGGAGGGAGGCGCGGGATAGGCTTGCGCCAAGGGACGGAGGGACGTTTGCCATGAACTGGATCGAAGTCAACGGCACCAGCCTGCGCTACGCGCTGCACGGCACGGGCGCCTCCACGCTCGTGCTGGTGCACGAGATGGGCGGCACGCTCGACAGTTGGGACGCGGTGATCCCCGGCGTGTCACATGCGCGGCGGGTGCTGCGCTACGACACGCGCGGCGCCGGCCTGTCCGAGAAGATCGGCGGCAGCGTGAGCTGGGACGAGATGGCGGGCGACCTCGGCGCGTTGCTGGATGCGGTGGGCATCGGCGGCAAGGTGGCGATCGCGGGCATCGCGGTGGGCGCGGCGATCGCGATGCATTTCGCGGCGCGCAATCCGGATCGCGTTTCGGCGCTGGTGCTGCATGGGCCGGCGACGGGCGTCACCGGCGATCGGCGCCACGCCACGATGGAGCGGGCGGCCGCAGCCGAGGCGGGCGGAATGCGCGGCATCGCCGAGACCTCGATCGCGGCGTCCTATCCCCCGGTGGTGCGGTTCGACGAGGCGGTGTTCCGCACGTTCCGCGCGCGCTGGCTGGCCAACGATCCGCAGAGCTTCGCCGCGATCAACCGCATGCTGGCGACCGAGGATATCACCGACGAGCTGGAGCAGATCCGCTGCCCGACTCTGGTGACGGCGGGCCGGCACGATGCGCTGCGTCCGCCGGCGGTGATCGAGCCGATGGCGCGGCGGATTCCCGGGGCGGAGTTCCTGGAGCTGAACTCCGGGCATTTCGCGTCGATCCAGACGCCGGGGCTGATGTCGCAGGCGATCCACGGGTTCCTGGCGTCGCACGGGGTGTAGGGCTCCCCCCGTGTCATCCCCGCGCTTGTCGCGGGGATCCACGACTTGCGCAGGAGCGTGCGGCAGACGTCGTGGATGACCGCGACAAGCGCGGCCATGACACGGGTCGGGTGCCGTGCAGCGGCCTCGAAACGTATAACACCCTGCAACGTAGAACGCCCCGCAACGCAAAAGGGGCGCCGCTAGGCGCCCCTTTGTTCGTGCTGGCCGTTCTACCTCAGCCCGGCTGAGGCGCCGGAGCCGGACCGCCCGTGGCCGGCGGGGGGACCGGGCGCCCGCCGGTGGTGGGCACCGAGGCGCGACGGTTCTCCGGGGCGGGCTCGTCGACCACCTTGCGGATCACCGGCTCGCCGCGCAGGACGGTGCGGATCTCGTCGCCGGACAGCGTCTCGTGCTCCAGCAGGCCGCGGGCCAGCCGGTGCAGCTCCTCGATGTTCTCGGTCAGCAGCCGCCGTGCCTTGGCATAGGCGCGATCGATGATGTCCTTGATCTCCCGGTCGATCTCCTGCGAGGTCGCCTCGGAGACGTTCTTGCTCTGGGTCACGGAGTGGCCCAGGAACACCTCCTGGCTGTTGTCGCCGTAGGCGATCATGCCGAGCTTGTCGGACATACCCCACTCGGTGATCATCCGGCGCGCCTGGTCGGTGGCCATCTTGATGTCGCCGGCCGCGCCGTTCGAGACCTTGTCCGGCCCGAAGATGATCTCCTCCGCCGCGCGGCCGCCCATTGCCATGGTCAGTTCGGACAGCAGCTTCGACTTCGACTTCGAGTAGCGGTCGCCCTCGGGCAGGCTCATCACCAGCCCCAGCGCGCGGCCACGCGGGATGATCGTCGCCTTGTGGACCGGGTCGCATTCCGGCTCGTGCATGGCGCAGAGCGCGTGACCGGCCTCGTGATAGGCGGTCATGCGCTTCTCGGCCTCGGACATCACGAGGGAGCGCCGTTCGGTGCCCATCATCACCTTGTCCTTGGCGGCCTCGAACTCCGCCATCGCCACCACGCGCTTCCCGATACGGGCGGCGAGCAGCGCGGCCTCGTTCACGAGGTTTGCGAGGTCGGCGCCGGAGAAGCCGGGCGTGCCGCGCGCGATCGTCTTCGGATCGACGTCGGAGGCCAGCGGCACCTTGCGCATGTGGACGCGCAGGATCTTCTCTCGCCCGTTCACGTCCGGATTCGGCACGACGACCTGGCGGTCGAAGCGGCCGGGACGCAGCAGCGCGGGGTCCAGCACGTCCGGCCGGTTCGTCGCCGCAATCAGGATCACACCCTCGTTCGACTCGAACCCGTCCATCTCCACGAGCATCTGGTTCAGCGTCTGCTCGCGCTCGTCGTTGCCACCGCCGAGGCCGGCGCCGCGATGGCGGCCGACCGCGTCGATTTCGTCGATGAAGATGATGCAGGGGGCGTTCTTCTTGCCCTGCTCGAACATGTCGCGCACGCGGCTGGCGCCGACGCCCACGAACATCTCCACGAAGTCGGAGCCGGAGATCGTGAAGAACGGCACGTTCGCCTCACCCGCGATCGCGCGGGCCAGCAGCGTCTTGCCGGTGCCGGGCGGGCCGACCAGCAGCACGCCCTTCGGGATCTTGCCGCCCAGGCGCTGGAACTTCTGGGGGTCCTTCAGGAACTCGACGATTTCCTGCAGCTCACCCTTGGCTTCGTCGATGCCGGCGACGTCCTCGAACGTCACGCGCCCCTGTTTCTCGGTCAGCATGCGCGCCCGGCTCTTGCCGAAGCCCATGGCGCGACCGCCGCCCGACTGCATCTGGCGCATGAAGAAGACCCAGACGCCGATCAGCAGCAGCATCGGGAACCAGTTCAGCAGGATGTGCAGCAGCGGATTGACGTCGCTGTCCTCCGGCTTGGCGATCACGCGGACGTTCTTGTCCGTCAGCGTCTTCACCAGGGTGGGGTCTTCCGGCGTGTAGGTCTGGAACGTCCGGCCGTCGTTGAGTTGCCCGGACACGATCCGGCCCTGGATCACGACGTCGCGCACGCGGCCGCTGTTCACCTCGGAGATGAAGTCCGAGTACGCGACCTGCGTTGCGGAGTTGTGGTTGGTCCCTGGCTGGAACATGTTGAACAGGAACACAAGCAGCAGCGCGATGATGACCCACAGCGCGAGGTTACGGCTGAAATTGCTCATCTCTCCAAGCTCACGTCCATAGGTCCTTCCGTGGCGCGCCGACCCGATCGTCCCGTGGGCAGGCGTGCGGCTGCAACGATGGCAACCACAACAACATAGGGTGCCCGAAGCTGTCCCGCATCCCCAGCCGTGCGCCGATTGGCGCATCCATTGGACTCCGCCCCGCCCCGAGGCGGGTCGTCCCCGTCATGGCACCATCTGGAAGCCGCCCCGCAGCGGGGAAGCGGCCGTCTGATCGGTGGGCGAGGCCAGGCCGGGCATCCCGCCTGATCATTCGAGCGGCAGACCAGCATCGGGCGTGAACGGCGCCCCCGCCATCGGTCGTCCTGGTTCGAACGTCAGGCACAGGTCGGAAATCGGTTGGGCACGATACAGGAGATGTGGGACCGCCACCAGGGAATTGCCATCCCACACCGCGGGCAGCGTGCGGAGCACGGCGCCGGGCAGCCCGGCCTGCCGCCCGAACCGCGCGGCCGCGGCCCCGAGCGCGGCGACATGCCAGGAATTGGGGGCGGTTCCGGTCAGCCGGAAGCGCCGGTCCCACAGCAGGCCCGGCCGCACCGGTGCGGCCGGCGCGACGGCGCGCGGCTCCCGGACCATCAGCCAGCCGGGGCCGAAGCGGCCCGCCCGCAGCAGGCGCACGCCCGCCAGGGTGGCGGGCCGTGGATCGGCCGCCAGGGACAGCAGCGCGGTCGAGGCCGGCGGGAAGGGCGCTCCGGCAACCGCCTGGATCACCGCGGCCAGCGCCTCGGGCCGGAACCGCCCGCTCGGCCGCACGGGGGCGAGCAGGGCGAAGCCTTCCGGCCGTAGCGAGACATGGGCGGCGAGCTCCGCTGCGATGGCGCGCTCCCTGCGCGCGCGGGCGACACCTGCGCGACGCGCGGCCTGGGCCAGGGCCATGTCCGCCCGCCGTGCCGGCACGCGGAGCCGGGCACGCAGCGCCCTGGGATCGACGTTGGACGGATCCTCCACCCAGTCGACGCCGCGATCCTGCAACCAGGCCCGCAGCATGGCGGGAGGCTGGCCGAGGAGGGGGCGCAGCAGGCGCACCGTGCCAAGCACCGTCAGGGCGGCCATGCCGGCGAGCCCCGTGCTCCCGCTGCTGCCGAGTGCCCGCATCATCAGCGTTTCGGCCTGGTCGAGCCGCTGGTGTCCGGTGAGCAGATGGAGACATCCGGCCTCGGCGCAGGCGGCTTCGAGCGCGGCGTAACGGCCGGCCCGCGCGCGTTCCGCAAGCCGCGTCCCCGGCCCGAGACCCGACAGGACCAACACCCGCGCGGCGATGCCGCGAGCGGCCAAGCGATCGCGCGTCACCGCCGCCTCCACCGCCGAGGCCGGCCGCAGCCCGTGATCGACGATCAGCGCCAGGATGCGCCCGCCGCGATCGCGCGCCCATGCGTCGGCCAGCAGGGCGAGTGCCATGCTGTCCGATCCCCCGGACACGGCCACGGCCAGCAGCGGCGCGGGCTCGAACGGACCCAGTCGCCCCATCGCCGCGGTGAACGCTGCGTCGAGCGCCTCCGCCGCGAAGGCCACGCCCACGGCCTCGCCCACGGGCGGGGGGACCACCGCCCCGTCGCGCGGCGGCGCTACTTGCAGCCGGCGCGCTGGCGGACCGAAGCGGCGGAGGCCTGCAGATCCGATCGGAGCTGCGGAAACTCGCTGCCCAGCTTGGTGAGCGTGTCGCAGGCGGCGCGCTTCTCATTGAGCGCGGTGAGCGCGTTGGCGAGCCCCAGCAGCGCATCCGGCGCGCGGGCCCCCTTGCGGTTCCGGTTGTAGGCGTCGTCGTAGGCGATCGCCGCCTGCGGATATTGCCGCTGGCCGGCCAGCGCCTCTGCCAGCAGGTATTGTGCGTCATAGGCGCGCGGGGATGTGCGAGCGGTGTTCAGGACTTCACGCGCCGCCTGTTCGGCGGCCGTGTAGTCGCGGCGGGCAAGGGCGTTGTTGCCCTCCTGCAGCGCGAGCTCCGGCGTCCGCCGCACGGGCGCGGCCGGTGCCTGGGGCGGCGGCGGGGCGGCCGGGGCGGCCTGGGTGGGGGCGCCCGTCGCTCCGGCAGTGGCGCCGGCGCCTTGCGGGTTCACCTGGAAGGCCAGGTCGTCGATCCGCTTGCCGAGCTCCGCGCCCTGGCGCTGCAGGGCGTAGCGCGTCTCGTCCTCCTGCCCGCGGAGCTGGCGCACCTGCTCCTCGAGCGCGTCGACGCGGGTGAGGAGCTGCGCGACGAGGTCGTTGGGCGCCGCGGAGGGGTAGTTGCGCGGCGCGATCACCGAACTGCCGCCGCCGCCACCGCGCGCGAGCTGGTCCCGCAACTGCTGCATCTCCTGGCGCAGGGCATAGATCTGGTTCTGCAGCGCGATCCCCTCGCGGCTGTCGATCTGCGCGGCGGCGGGGGCGATCGTGGCAGCCCCGGCGAGGCCGAGGGCCAGCAGGCCGAGTCCCGCGCGGCTCCAGGAGCGATGGGTCAGCCGGCGCATGCGGATATCTCCTCGTCGGTCGTGGACGCGGATGGATGAACTGGTTCCGTGGCGTTCTCAAGGCCGCTTCGCAGGATTGGCGACCGGAGCCTGATGCGAATCGGATCTTTCGCGTCGGCATTCGTCGGCCGAGGCCGATGCGACGCCGGATCGCCGAGTCGATGCGCCGCCTGCGGAGGGTCCGCCGCCGGCTGAAAACGAAACCGGCGGCCGCTGGGGCCGCCGGTCTCGAACCAGGTCGGTGCGGTCTGGCCTCAGCGAACCGAGGTGATCGCGTTGCGGTTCTGCGCCCAGGCCTGCTCGTTGTCGCCCATGGCGGTCGGGCGGTCCTTGCCGTAGCTGATCGTGGTGATCCGCGCGGCGGAGACGCCCTGCGCCTTCAGGTAGGACGCGGCGGAGTTGGCGCGGCGCTGGCCGAGCGCGAGGTTGTACTCTTCCGTGCCACGATCGTCGCAGTTGCCGGCGACCTGCACGTTGACGGCGGGATACTTCGCGAGCCAGGCGGCCTGCTTGTCCAGGGTCGCCTTCCCATCGGGGCGGACGATGGACTGGTTGAAGTCATAGAAGACCCGATCGCCGACATTGGCCACCAGGTCTTCCTGGCTGCCCGGCACCGGACCCGTGGTGGCGGCGGTGGCGCCCGAACCCGTCTGGGCCGTGTTCTGATTCGCGCACGCCGCCAACAGGGCGACGGCGGCGAAAGCGCCGAGGATCTTGGTGTTCATTGACTCTTCGTCCCTGAAAAGGGTGCTGCGGGGGAGAACGCGTGTCTCATCGGGCGCAACGGTAACCCGTTGCGCCTGCGCTTGCGATTACCCTTTCGCGACGAACCCGGTCAAGCGCGCCGCGCACGCCCCCGAACAGTTCTCGGTCGTGTTGCTGCCCTAACACGGTCCGAGGGTCAAGGCGCGCGCGGCGACGCCGCGTTTCAGGCCGACAGGGGCGACCAAGCGGGGTCGGAGGCGTCCGTCGGCGTCGGCACCACCTGCTCGTTGAAGCCGGTGATGTCGATCGACACGAGTCTCGAGGAGAAGCCTGCGCCCCGCGCATCGCCCGCGCGTGTCTCACGCCAGAACATCAGCACGCGGCCGTTCGGGGCGAAGGTCGGTCCCTCGACCAGCCAGCCTTCCGACAAGATGCGCTCACCCGACCCGTCGGGCCGCATCACGCCCACGGCGAAATTCGCGGTCTCCCCGCCGTAGCGGGTGAAGGCGATCAGGTCCCCGCGCGGCGACCAGACCGGCGTCGCATAGCGGCCCGATCCGAAGCTGATGCGCCGCGCACCGCCGCCGCCCGCGCCCATGACGTAGATCTGCTGGTCGCCCCCGCGATCCGAGGCGAACACGATCTGCGAGCCGTCCGGCGAGTAGCAGGGGCTGACGTCGATCGCGCCCGAGTTGGTCAGTCGACGGCTGGCGCGGCTCGACAGGTCGACCGAGACGATGTCGGAGCCGTTGCCGTCCGCCACCGCCATGACGACGCTGCCGCCATCGGGGGCGAAGCGCGGGGCGAAGGTCATTCCGGCGAAGTCGCCCAGCACCGTCTGCCGCCCCGATCCCAGGTTGAACAGGTACACCCGCGGCCGGTTGTTCGCGTAGCTCATGAACGCGATCTCGTCGCGCGTCGGATGGAAGCGCGGGGTCAGGACCAGCCACGAGCCGTCCGTGAGGAAGCGGTTGTTCTGGCTGTCCTGGTCCATGATCGCGAGCCGCTTGGTGCGGCGGTCGCGCGGGCCGGTGGCCGAGATGTAGACGATGCGCGTGTCAAAATAGCCCTTCTCGCCCAGCAGCCGCTCGTAGATCACGTCGGCGATGATGTGCGAGATGCGGCGCCAGTTCGCCTGCGTCGTCGTGTAGGCGGTGCCCTGGATCTGGGTCTGCGGCAGCACGTCCCACAGGCGGAACTCGACGCGCACGTTGCCGCCGCCCTGCGCCTCGGCGCGGCCGGTCACCAGCGCCTGCGCGCCGGTGCCGCGCCAGTTCGCGAAATTCGGCGCCCCGGCCTCGGACGGGCCCGACTGCACGTAGCTCGAGGACGGGATCAGGCGGAACAGGCCGCAGCGGGCGAGGTCGGCCGAGATCACCCCGGCGATGTCGCGGCCCAGCTGCGAGTCGCCGCCGAAATCGGGGATCGCGACCGGGATCGGTTCGGCGCGTGCGCGGGTGACGTCGATCACCGCGCTCTTGGCGCCGGTGCCCGCGCCGGACGCCGGGGGCGCGACGCTCTGCGCGTAGACCGGGGTTTGCTGGGCGGCGGCGAGCAGGGCGGCGGACCCGGCGGCGCCGGCGATCAGGCCGCGGCGGCCGATCATGGGGGCGGGCAGTTCGATCATGGCCGTGTCTTCCTATGCTTGGCGGTCGGCAGGCAACGGATGTCGTGCCGCGGTCGCGACGATGTGTGGAACGTGACGCCGCCCTCACTCCATGGAGAGGTCCGGCGCAGGCGAGGGGCCCCGCCGGTCGCGGCGTGAGCCTGACGGAGGCCCTTGCGGGTCACGGCGTGAACCGGAAGGTCAGCACGTTCACCTTGCCGATCATCGCCTTCGGCATCGGCAGGTTGGCGCAGCGCACGTCGAGCACCGCGCGGATCGCGCGTTCTGCGAAGGCGCGGAAGCGCGGATCGCCCATGCGCGCCACGTCCTCGCCGGCGACCACGGCCTGGCGTGCGGTACCGGCGGCGTCGGTCGTGACGGTCAGCAGCACGCGCTGCTTGTCGATGTCGAGCGCGCCGGCATCCTTGGTCCAGCACTCCCGGACATGTTCGCCGATCGCGCCGCGCTGTTCGGCACTGAGCGCGGCGGTGTCGTTACCCAGCGGGTTGCCGCCGCCCTGCGGCTGCCCGCCGGCCCGCGGATTGGGCTGCGCCTTGGGCGGCGCGGACTGGCGCGCCAACGCCCGCAGCTTGTCGAGCGTGTTCTCCAGCGCCTCGCTGTTCGGCGCCGGGTTCTTCGTCGGATTCGGCTGCGCCGTCGTGCTCGGCGGTGCCGGCGGCGGCGGCACGGGCGGCGGCGGCACCGGAAGCGGCGGCGAGGGCGTGGGCGTGCTCTGCGCCGAGGTCTGCGGCGCGGGCGGCGTCGGCGTCGGCGGCGCCGGCTGTGGCGGGGAGGGTGGCGCCGGCGGAGGCGGGGGCGGCGTGGGCAGCGGCGTCGGCTCCGGCGTCGGCGGCGGCGCAGGCGTGGGCGGCGCCGGGGTCGGCGGGGTCGGAGCGGGCGGCGGCGGCGAGGGCGCGGGCGGCGCCGGCGTCGGCGGGGTCTGCACCGGCTGCGGCTGTGGCGGCGGCGGGGGTGGCGGCGGCGGCGGTGCCTCCTCCACGGGCGTGGGCTTGGGCGGCTGAACCACCGGCGGGGCCGGCGGGCTGGGTTCGGCGCGCGGCGCCGGCGTGGGAGTGGCGGTCGGGGCCTTGGCGCTGGTCTGCGACGGCGCCTCGAACACCATGGCGACGGCCGTCTCGGGCGGCTCCTCGGGTTCCGGCGGCACGATGATCGGAATGCCGATCACCAGCGCGGCGAGCAGCACGGCATGCAGGCCGGCCGACACCGCGAGGGCGCGCCGCATATGCGGGCTCATGCCGCTCCGGCGGCCGGGACCGGGACCGGCCTCGCGGCCTGTGCCGCGCAACACCTGTTGCAGCACGGGGGTCGACTTTCAGCCGGCCTTCGGCCGGCCGGTCGGGGCGGGAGCTGCGCGGCCAGGGGCGGGCTTGGCGCCCGAGGCGGGTTGCGCCGCACCGGAGTTCCCACCCGATTGCGCGCCATTCGGCGAACTCGTGGCCGGCGTGGCACCGGTCTGCTCCGCGAGCAGCGCCACCTTGGTGAAGCCGCCCTGGGTGATCGTGCCCATGACCTCCATGATCCGCCCATAGGCGAGATCCTTGTCGCCGCGGACGAAGATGCGTCGTTCGGGATTGTCCTTGGCGAGCGACTGCAGCTTCGAGACGAGGTCGGGCAGCTCCACCTGCGCTTCCTGCAGGTAGATCTTGCCTTCGCTGTTGATCGAGACGGTCAGCGGCTCGCTGTCGTTGTTCACCGGCTGCGCGTTGGTCTTCGGCAGGTCGACCGAGACGCCCGTGGTCATCAGCGGCGCGGTGACCATGAAGATGATCAGCAGCACCAGCATCACGTCGACCAGCGGCGTGACGTTGATCTCGGCGAGCGGACGGTAGCGGCCGCGGCCCCGGCCGGTGTTCATGCTGAACGCCATCGGTCAGCCCCGCTCTTCGCTTTGGCGCGACAGGATGGCGCTGAACTCGCTGCCGAAGGCTTCCAGCCGCCCGGCGAAGCGGGCGAGGTCGGTGCTGATCTTGTTGTAGGCGAGCACCGCCGGGATCGCCGCGACCAGGCCGATCGCGGTCGCGAACAGTGCTTCCGCGATGCCGGGGGCAACGACGGCGAGGTTGGTGTTGTGCATCGCCGCGATGGCCGAGAAGCTGTGCATGATGCCCCACACCGTGCCGAACAGGCCGATGAACGGCGCGGTGGCACCCACCGAGGCCAGGAACACCATCCAGCGTTCCAGCCGGTCCATCTCGCGGCCCACCGTCACGGTGATCGCGCGGTCGATGCGCTCGCGCACGCTGGTATGGCTGACATCCGCGCCGGCGACGCGGACGGAGCGGCGCCACTCGCCCATGGCGGCGGCGAACACCGCGGCCATCGGATGGGTGGGGTTGCCGCCTTCCGCCTCGAACAGCTCATCCAGGCTGCCGCCGGACCAGAACCGGTCCTCGAACCCGTCGGCATCGCGGTTCACCCGCCGGATGCTCGACCACTTCTCGAACACGATCGCCCAGACCCACACGGAGGCGCCGAGCAGGCCGATCATGACCAGCTTGACGACGATGTCGGCCTGCATGAACAGGCCCCAGAGGGACAGGTCGCCCCCCGCTGCCGCCAGGTTCACCGCCTCGACTGTCCGATCCACCTGCTACTCCTCAGCCCCAATGCCCTGCCGGACCCGTTCATGCCGGGGCTCTTGCCCCGACACTGCCCGCTCGGTCAGGTCGTGTGCCCTGCGGCGTCCCGCATGGCCGCCAGTGTCTCCCGCCAGCGCGGCGGAATGCGTCCCGGCTTGCTTCCCCCGATCTGCGCGTCGCCCGTCCTGACGCAGGCAAGCCGCACCGTGATGTCGGCGCAGAGCCCGAGTGGGCCGTGGACTGCCTGGCGCAACGACGTGGTGGCGCCGCCCACGGCCAGGACCTCGGTCTCGACCACGAGCGAATCGTCCAGGCGCGCGGGACGCAGATAATCCAGTTCGGCCCGCCGCACCATGAACATCACGCCAAACCGCTCCACCATCTCGGCATGCGGGATTCCCACCGCGCGCAGGGCTTCGGTGCGGGCGCGTTCGGCGTAGCGCAGGTAGTTGGCGTGGTACACGACCCCGCCCGCATCGGTGTCCTCGTAGTAGACCCGGATGGCATAACGGTGTCGGCCGTCCGGCGGCATTGCGTGCGGATGAGCAATCATTCATCGCCCTCCGGACCGAAGCGCGGCCCCGGCCCGCTTTCGGCGCCGCGCAGCAGATCGAGCTGCGCCGTCGCGCCGCGCGGCGGGATGAGGCCGAGATGCCGCCAGCCCGGCTCCCCCAGCATGCGGCCGCGGCTGGTCCGCAGGACGAGCCCTTCCTGGATCAGGAACGGCTCGACCACGTCTTCCAGCGTGTCGCGCGCCTCCGCCAGGGCCGCCGCCAGGGTCTCCACCCCGACGGGACCGCCGGCATGGTGGTCGGCGATGCGGCGCAGATAGCGGCGGTCCATCGCGTCGAGGCCGAGCCGGTCGACCTCCAGGCGGGTCAGGGCCGCATCGGCGGTGGCGCGGTCCACCGGCCCGTTCCCCGCGACCGCGGCGAAGTCGCGCACCCGGCGCAGCAGCCGGCCGGCGATGCGGGGTGTCCCGCGGGAGCGGCGGGCGATCTCCCCGGCACCGTCCGGGGTGAGCGCGAAGCCCAGCTTGCGGGCGGCGCGGGCGACGATCTGCTCGAGCTCCTCGGCGGTGTAGAACACGAGGCGCAGCGGGATGCCGAACCGGTCGCGCAGCGGCGTCGCCAGCAGGCCGGCGCGCGTCGTGGCGCCGACCAGGGTGAACGGGGGAAGCTCGATGCGCACCGACCGCGCGGCAGGACCTTCGCCGATGATCAGGTCGAGCTGGAAATCCTCCATCGCGGGATAGAGGATTTCCTCGATCGCCGGCTGCAGCCGGTGGATCTCGTCGATGAACAGCACGTCGCGTGGCTGGAGGTTGGTCAGGATCGCGGCGAGCGAGCCCGCCTTGTCGATCACCGGCCCGGAGGTCGCGCGGAACCCGACGCCCAGTTCGCGGGCGACGATCTGCGCGAGCGTCGTCTTGCCGAGGCCCGGGGGCCCGTGCAGCAGCACGTGGTCCAGCGCCTCGCCGCGGGCGCGGGCGGCCTGGATGAACACGGCGAGGTTCTCGCGCGAGGCCTTCTGGCCGACGAAGTCGTCGAGCGTCTGCGGCCGCAGCGACGCCTCGGCGGCATCGTCCTCCTGCCGTGCAGCCGACACGGTTCGTTCGGGCGGATCGCCGGCGCGATCCGCGGCGCGCGGGGAGCGGCTCATCCGGGCGCGAGCTCACGCAGGCTGGCGCGGATGATCGCGTCCAGCGGCTGGTCCTCGCCGATCCGCTCCAGGGCGCGGGCGATCGCGCCCTGTGCTTCCGGCCGGCGGTAGCCGAGATTGACCAGCGCGGAGAGCGCATCCTCCGCCGGGCCGGCGGGTGGGGCAGGGGCGGCGGGCAGCCCGACCCCGGTGCCAGCCGGCATGGCGCCGGCCTTCTCCCGCAGCTCCGACAGCAGCCGCACTGCAAGGCGCGGTCCGACACCGGGGGCACGGGTCAGGCTGCCGCGGTCACCGGCGGCGATGGCAGCCACGAGGTCGCGCGGGGACAGCGCGGACAGGACCGACAGCGCGACCTTGGCCCCGACCCCCTGCACCGTGGTCAACACGCGGAACCAGTCCCGTTCGGTCGCGTCGGCGAACCCGTACAGCGTGATCGCGTCCTCCCGCACTTGGGTTTCCACCAGCAGCCGCGCCACGGCCGGGGGCGCGGGCAGCGCGGCGAGCGTGCGGGACGAGGCATGCACCAGGTAGCCGACACCGTTCACGTCGACGACGCAGCGCCCGTCCTCCAGCGCGTCGACCCGGCCGGTGAGCTGGGCGATCACGGTGCTTGCGTCCCGATGCTGCGGGCGGACGGCATGGCGCGCGGCGGATCCTGTTCGGTTGGTCCGGGATGATCGGGTCGGGATATAGGCGAACAGGCGGAGTCGGTGGGATGCCGATCATCGTGTCGCCGCGCGACGGCCCGATGGAGCCTGTCACGCCCTCGTGCCCGGGCGCTTCATCTTCGGCATACCGCGGGGCGACGGGCGCGGCTATGCTGCGGGCATGCGCGCAACCGTGGACGGCCAGACCATCGCCGAAAGCGACGACATCGTCGAGACCGGCGGCTATGCCTATTTTCCCGCCGATGCCGTGCGGCGGGAGTGCCTGGAGATGGCGCCGAAGACGCCCGACGATCATGCCTGCCCGCACGGCGTTCAGTTCTATGACGTCGTGGTCGATGGCCGGCGGCACGTCCGCGCGGCTTGGTGCTACGAGCGGCCACGTCCCGCGATGGCCGCGGTCGGTGGCCGCTTCGGATTCTGGGAAGACGTGTCCGTCGGCTGATCGCCCGCCCGATCAGGGCGAGGCGGGCGGGTCCGGGAAGGCCTGAACCGCCATCCACCCCAGCAAAGCCGTCACCATCGTCAAAACCACCGCCACGTCCGCGTAGCCGCGGCGTCCTTGCTGTCTCATCCCGACCTCCTTCATGCGATCGGGAAACGCGCGGCGAACGGCTGTGGTTCGCGCAGGACCGGTTCGGCGCTGCGGGGTTGGGCGTCCTCTCCCGTCAGGTTGCCCGACGAGCCGGCCATGGCAGCGGCGAATTCCAGCCGGTGGATGCGGAACAGGCGATCTGCCGCCGCCTCCGCCGCCTCGACGGCCTGGTGCCGGACGCGCAGCGCGATGCCGATCCCGGCAGCCCCGGCCAGGATGCCGATCAGCGCGAGGCCCATGGCCGTGAACGCGGGCGCCGCGGTCCGCTCCGCAGCCAGTGCGGCGAGCCGACGCTCCAGCGCCTGGCCGTGTTCCTCCTGCCCGCCGATGCGGCGCTCCAGGACCGTCTGGTCGAGCCGACGATCGCGATCGACGGCTTCGACCCGGTTCGCGAGCGCCTCGACCTGGGCGTTCAGCAAGGTGACCTGCCGCAACTGCCCGGCGGCCTGCAGCTTCGCCTGGGTGCTCTCGGATGCGGCGCGCTCGACCAGGCCGCGCACGTCCTGCTGGAGCGAGGTCAGCGCGTCGGCGATCGCGGCCACTTCCGTGCGGATCTCACCGATCGGCGGCGGTGGCGGCGCCTCCGGCGTGCTCGGGGCTGCCGAGGCGGGGGGAAGCGCCGAGGGCGCGGCTGGCGCGGAGGGGCGTTTCGCCGGAGTGCCGTGATGATGATGGTGCCGGGGCGACCCGCTCTTATGACGGGTCTCTGCCGCCGGCGCGGGGCCGGAAATGCTGGAAAGCAGGAGGGCCAGGCACAGCGCGCTACGAATCATCGGGTTTGCTCCGCGACTCGGGGGAGTGCGTGTGCAAGTTGATGACACGGCGGCGGCGCTCGGTGCAAAGCCGAGATTTCAGGCCGGCCTCAGCGGCGCCGAGCGTGTCGCTGCCTCACCGGCATCGCGGGCGAGCGGCGGTTCCGGGTGCCCCGGCCAGGGCCTGACGGTTGCCGTCATGGAATTATGGCCCGGCCGACGCCTTCGCCGAACGGCCGAGACGATCCCGCCGTGGAGCAGGCAGGGCCGACTGATCGTCTTGCGCAACGCCTCCAAGCGTGCGGGGAGCAGTCGTGGCGGATCGTTGCAAGCACAGGCCCGTTCCCCCGTCAGCACGATGAGTTAGTGGGTTCGGCCGATTGAGGTTTCGCGGGATCCGGGCATTCCGAGGAGCCCGCTCCGCCGCTTGAAATCGCGCAAACGTGATAGACGGGTGCCTGCTTTCCAGCCGGCGCGGAGCGCGCGAAGATGTGCCATGACCTGGTCCATCCTTGCTCGCGACGCGGCCTCCGGCACGTTGGGCGCCGCCGTTGCCACTCGATTTTTTGCCGTCGGCGCCCTCGCGATCCACGTCGAGGGCGGCGTCGGTGCAATGGCGACCCAGGCGCTGATCAATCCGATGTATGCCGTGCATGGCATGCCCCGCTTGCGCGCCGGCACCGGGCCAGAGGCGGTGATCGAAGCCCTGCTCGCGGGCGATGCCGGGCGCGCGCATCGGCAGATTCATGTGCTGGACGCCGCTGGGCGCATCGCCGCGCACACCGGAGCGTCGTGCGTCGGCTGGTGCGGGTCGGTGCGCGGCACCGACATCTCGGTGGCCGGGAACATGCTCGCGGGGCCGAGTGTCGTGGCAGCGACACTCGACGCGTTCGCCGCGGCGCAGGGCCCCATGGCGGAACGGCTGCTCGCGGCGCTCGAGGCGGGAGAGGCGGCGGGTGGCGACAAACGCGGCAAGCAATCCGCGGCGCTGAAAGTGGCGACGCGCGACCCGTATCCGGATCTCGATATCCGGACCGACGACCATCCCGATCCGCTCCGCGAGTTGCGGCGTCTCTACGCGGTCAGCCAGGAGCGTTTCGCAGTGTTCCGCCGCTTCCTGCCGGGCACCGACAGCCCGTGCGGCGTGTTCGATCGCAGCGTGATCGATGCGGCGGTGGCGCGGGACGGCTGGCCCCGGCGGGAAGGGTAGGGCTGACCTCACCGTCTCCCCATGCGGGTCACCGCGCACCGCCGTTCGAGCTGAGGGTCGTCGTCAGAACCGGATCGTCGCGGCGAGCAGCGGACCGCCCAGCCCGACATTCTGGTAGATCCCGCTGCCGTATTGAATCGCGAGGTACCGATAGCCGGCCCGCAGCGTAGTCGACTTGCTCAGCTGGTAATCGACGGTTCCGAGCACCTGCCAGGTGAAGGCGCTGGATGGACCGCCCCCGACATCGCCGTAGGCTGTCACGCTCCAGTCCGGGGAGAAGCTGTACCTGTATCGGATGGCACCAATCACGTTGGCCCAGCTCGCGCCGGGGGACGCCGTGCGCCCTCCGAGCAGGTTGCCGTTCAACGTGAACTCGGTCGAGAGGCCGATGGCGCGCACACCAACGCCCATGTCGAGCGTCTGATCGGCGTCGGACAGCACCCGGTAGGCACCGATCGCCGTGCCGACGAACTGCGTCAGTTGCGCGCTGCCGCCGCTGTACAGCACGCCCTTGGTCGAAATGTCCGTCTTGACCGAGATGGCGATGAGGTCGGTCAGGAGCCCGTAGCGCCCGTTCCGCACCTCCAGCGCGCCCATGACCGGGATCGCGTTGAGATGCGTCAGCACGTCGCCGAAATCCGCGGAGACGGTCTGCGTGGGGACGCGTGAGAGCTTGGTGGAAACCGAACCGGTGACGCCGGCCACCCAGAGATATGGGGTCAGGTCGAAGTGCCATTGCGACGGCGCCTGATCCTCCGCCCATGCGGGTCGGGCCGTGCAGAGGCCGAGGACGCCGAGCAGAAGCGGCAGGCCGGCGCGACGTCTCGGCCGCGCGTGAGTTGGTCGGTTCATCGGCTCCCCCATGATGCAGGCCCGCTTGATGCGTTGCGCCGCCATATCGAGGAAAAATGACGAGAGTGTCAATAAGCTTGTGGCGGCGGCGCGATGCGTCCGGCGTCAGGGGCGGGAGCGCGCGGCGATCCCATCCGCGTCCAAGGGGCGCGTGACCAGCTCGTCGGGATCGTCGGCCCCGAGCGCGCGCAGGATGCCGCTCGCGATCGCTTCCGCGTGGCTGATCCCGGCCTCACCCCGCAGGACGGAGCGCATACCCATCAGTGCCGATCCGAGAACGATGTCGGCGGCGACCTGGATGGAGGGCACGGTGAAGCGGCGGGCCGCTCTGCCCTCCTCGATATCCGCCGTCAGGAAGGCGCGCATCGTCGCTCCGAGCGGGGCTGCCACCAGGGCGATCCGGACGATAACCCAGCCCCAGGTGCGGTCTGCGGCCGCGGTGCGGATGAAGGTCCGCACGGAACAGGCCATGCGGTCGGCGGGATCGGGCAGCAGGCGCACGGTGCCGATGTGCGCGAGCAGCTCGTCGCTGAGCTTCGTCGCGAGTGCGGTGAGCAGCGTCTCGGGGCTCTCGAAGTAGTTGTAGAAGGTGCCGCGCGAGACGGCCGCCTGCTGGATGATGGCGTCGACGGTCGCGGCGTCGGGGCCGGCGCGCGCGATCACCTGCATCGCGGCGTCGAGAAGGGCGGCGCGCGTCTGTTCGCGCTTACGCTCGTTGATGCGCTTGGGTCGGGATGGCTGTGGCACGGTTCCGGTTTCGCGGTTCACCCAAAATCCGAATTGACAGTTTCGTCATTAACGTCCTAAGCCTGCTGTCCTACAACACGGATCGATCAGGGGATAGCGTCCATGTCCATCTCTCGAGGCGGGAGCGGTATGCGCGGGGCTGCGGACACGCGGCGGCAGTTCTTGCGGATGGCGGCGGGAGCGACCGGTGCGGTGCTCGCGGCCGGGGGATCGGCGAGCCCCGCGCACGCGCAGAGCGCGGCGGCCCAGGGCGGAACGGCCCCGGCCGTGGGAAGCGGACTTGGCCAGCGGAAGCTGAACATCCTGTTCGTGTTCACGGACCAGGAGCGGTTCCAGACGCGCTGGGCGCCCGGCGTGTCGCTGCCGGGTCACGACCGGCTGCAGAAATCCGGCGTCACGTTCACCAACCACCAGTGCCCGGCGACGATGTGCACCTCGTCCCGCGCGGTGATGATGACCGGCTTGCAGACGCCGGATAACGGCATGTTCGAGAATCTCGACGTGCCGTGGATGCGCGATCTGCCGCTGACGACCCCGACGATCGGGCACATGATGCGCAAGGCCGGATACTACACGGCCTACAAGGGGAAATGGCATCTCTCGGCGGAAGCCAATACCAAGACGATGGAAAAGTACATGACACCCGAGATGGAGAAGTACGGCTTTGCCGACAACTTCTCCCCGGGTGACCTGATCGGCCATACCCTGGGCGGCTACAGCTTCGACCAGATCATCGCCGGCAGCGCGGTCAACTGGCTCCGGACGAAGGGGCGGCCGCTCGCCGATGATGGCCAGCCCTGGTGCATGGTGGCGAGCTTCGTCAACCCACACGACGTGATGTACTTCAACACTGATGCGCCCGGCGAGCGGGTGCAGGACAGGGGAAAGCTGCGGATGCATGCGGCGCGCGCGCCGGAGCACGCATTGTATAAGGCCGACTGGGACGTCGCGGTTCCCGCGAGCCTGCGCCAGCCGTTCAATGCACCCGGCCGTCCAGCGGCGCACGGCGAGTTCGATCGGATCTGGGACTACATCCTCGGCAACGTCCCGCTCGAGGACGTGCGCTGGAAGCGCTTCAACGACTACTACATCAACTGCGTCCGCAACGTGGACCAGCAGATCGACGCTCTCCTCGCCGAACTGGACGCGCTCGGCCTCGCCGATACGACGATCGTCATCTACACGTCCGATCATGGGGAGGCGGCGGGAAGCCACGGTCTGCGCGGCAAGGGGCCGTTCACCTACGCCGAGACCACGCACCTGCCGTTCTACATGATCCACCCGGACGTCCGCGGCGGGCAGGAGTGCAAGGCGCTGACGAGCCATATCGACTTCGCGCCCACCCTGCTCGACATGGCGGGTGTCGGCGCGAGCCAGATGGGCGATATCGCAGGCCGCGCGCTGCCGGGGAAGGTGCTGTCACCGCTGCTCTCCAACTCGGGCAGCCAGGGTGTGAACGCGGCGCGAGAGGCGACGCTGTTCACCTATAGCGGCCTGGCCTCCAACGATGCGGCGGTGTTCGACTTCGCGGCAAAGGCGTTCGCGGCCGGGAAGGATCCGAAGGAGGAGGCGAAGAAGCAGGGCTTCAAGCCCGACCTCAAGAAGCGCGGCACCGTGCGCAGCGCGTTCGACGGGCGGTATCGCTTCTCGCGCTACTGCGCGCCGATCGATCGCAACAGCCCGAAGACGATGGAGGAGCTGTTCAAGTGGAACGACGTCGAGCTGTACGATCTCGCGAGTGACCCCGGCGAGATGGTCAACCTGGCGGTGGATCGGCAGAAAAACGCCGAACTCATCATGACGATGAACGGGAAGCTGGAAGCGATCATTAAGGACGAGATGGGCAAGGACGACGGGCGCGAGATGCCGCAGATCGCCAACATCGACTGGGGGGTCGATCGGATCGATTTGTAGGTTTCGCTCGAGGGGCTGCCGTAGGTCTCCCGAACTGGGCGGAGTAAGGACTGTGGGACACCGGTGAGCTTCCTGGCTTGCCAGTGCCGGTGTCGGTGTCGGTGTCGAGTGGGGGACGGGGCGGCGTTCGTGCGGGGTGGCGGATGGGGTGGGATTCGAACCCACGAACCCTTGCGGGTTGGCGGTTTTCAAGACCGCTGCCTTAAACCGCTCGGCCACCCATCCTGACCAGCAAACCCGTCCTTACCGTCTCCGCCCAGGCGCGTCCATCACGGGAATCTCGCGTCCTTACCGGCCCGGGAAGCCGTCGCGGCGGCGTGCCGCTGGTCCAAACCCGGAAGCGGAACGCCTCACGACACCCCAGCGTCTCACCCCACCCGCGCCGCTTGGATCGCCCGCCAGACCCGCTCCGGCGTCGCCGGCATGTCGAGCTCCGTCACCCCCAGCGGGCCGAGCGCGTCCAGGATCGCGGACATCACCGTCTGCGGCGCGGCGATCGCCCCCGCCTGGCCCGCGCCCTTCACCCCCAGCGGGTTCGCCGTCGTCGGAACGCCGTCCAGCCGCACCGAGAGCAGCGGCAGGTCGTCGGCCCGCGGCAGCGCGTAGTCGGAGAACGACCCGCTCAGCAACTGCCCGCTCTCAGGATCGTACACCGTGTGCTCCAGCAGCGCCTGGCCGATGCCCTGCGCCAACCCGCCCTGCACCTGGCCGATCGTCAGCAGCGGATTGATCGCGGTGCCGTAGTCGTCGGACGCGGTGTAGCGCGCGAGCGTCACGACGCCGGTGTCCGGATCCACTTCCACCTCCGCCACGTGGCAGCCGTTCGGGAAGGTGATGAGCGCCAACTCGTTCCAGACGTAAGTATCGAGGCCGGGCGTCTCGCCCGCCGGCAGGTTCGCCGGGTCGCGTGCGGCGGCGGCAACCTCCAGCACTCCGATGCTGCGCTCCGGCACCGCCTGCACGACGAAGCGGCCGTCCTGGAACACGACCTGCGTCTCGGTCGCCTGCAGCAGGTGCGCCGCGATCCGCGTGCCCTTCGCGATCACGCGGCGCATCGCCTCGGACAGCGCCGCGCCGCCCTGGTGCATGGAGCGCGCGCCGCCATGGCCGTTGCCCGCGCGGACCTGGGCCGTGTCGGCCTGTACGTAGTGGAACGCCTCCAGCGGCAGGCCGAGGCGATCTGCGGCGATCTGCGGGTAGGTGGTCTCGTGCCCCTGGCCGTTGGACTGCGTGCCGATCAGCAGCGTCACACGGCCGTCGGACTCGAAGCGGATCTCGGCGCCCTCGTCCGGCGCGCCCCGCGCGGTCTCGAGGAAGCAGGCGATGCCCAGGCCGCGGCGGAGCCCGCGCGCTTCGGAGGCGGCGCAGCGGGCCGCGAAGCCCGCATGGTCCGCGGCGGCGAGCACCCGGTCGATGTGCCCGGCGAATGTGCCGCAGTCGATCGTGGTGCCCAGCGGCTTCGCGTACGGGAACGCGTGCACCAGGTTCTGCCGCCGCAGCGCGATCCGGTCGAAGCCGCAGCGCCGTGCGGCCTCGTCGATCAGTCGCTCGATCAGGTAGTTCGCCTCGGGCTTGCCGGCCCCGCGATAGGCGTCGATCGGCACCGTGTTGGTGAACACGCCGCGCACGTCCATGGTGATCGCCGGGATGACGTAGCCGCCGCCCATCGCCGTCGCCGGGGCGGAGGTGGAGCAGCCCGGCCCGAACCCGGACGCATAGGCCCCGAGATTGGCGACGGTCTCGACCGCCAGCGCCAGGAAACGGCCGTCCGCATCCAGCGCGAGCCGCGCCTCGGTGACATTGTCGCGGCCCTGCGCGGTGGAGACGAAATCCTCCATCCGTTCGCTCACCCATTTGACGGGGCGGCCGATGCGCTGCGCGGCCCGCAGCAACAGCACCCATTCGGGATAGAGCGCGTTCTTGATCCCGAACCCGCCGCCGACATCAGGCGCGGAGACACGCACCTGCGCGCGCGGCAGGTGGAAGACGTCGGCAATCTGGTCGCGCAGCGCATGCACGCCGGCCGCGGTGCACAGCAGGTCGAGCCCGTCCGGCCCGGCCTCGGCAATCGCGGCCCGCGTCTCCATCGGCGCGATCACGAGGCGATTGTTCACCAGGCGCAGGGACACGGTATGCGCGGCCTGGGCAAAGCCCGCGGATACCGCCTCGGCATCTCCGGCGCGGAAGCGGAAGCAGAGGTTGTCGGGCGCCTCGTCCCACAGGCGCGCCGCTCCGTCGCCGAGAGCCGCAGGCCCGTCTACCACGGCGGGCAGCGTGTCGTACTCCACCACCACCCGTTCGGCCGCGGCGATCGCGTCGCGGCGCGTCTCGGCCACCACGAAGGCGACCGGCTCGCCCACGTGCCGGACGCGGTCACCCGCAAGCGCTGGCCGCGACGGCACCACCATCGGCGGGTCGCCCGCAACGCGCACGAGGCAGGGCAGGGACCCGAGATCGGCGATGTCGTCCGCGGTGAGCACGGTGAGCACGCCGGGCGCGGCACGGGCCTCGGACACGTCGATCGCCCGGATCACGGCATGCGCGTGGGGCGAGCGGACCACGTGTGCCCAGGCCTGGCCGGGCCGGTCGACGTCCTCGACGTAGCGTCCGGTGCCGGTCAGGAACCGCAGGTCCTCGAACCGCTTCGTCGATTGCCCGATATGCGCCATGCCGTTCCGCCGCGATCAGAAGCCCAGGCGGTCAGCGATACCATAACCCTGGGCGAGATCGCGCAGCTTGTTCCAGGTGGCGTCCTCGATCGGCACGCCCTCGCGACGGCGCTGCTGCTCCTTCCGGAACTCGATCTCGCCCGGATAGAACACCTCCGAGAACCCCTCCGCCGGCGGCGTCGCCTTCAGGTACTGCGCGAAGGCCGTCACTTCCTGCTTGAACGTCTCCAGCTTGCGGAAGGCCGCGACGTTGAACACGGCGATGAAGCACCCGTCATTGTGCCGCCCCGTCGGCTCCACGCCGAAGCCGAGACCGGTCAGCAGGCCCGACAGAATCTCGACGATCGCGGCGAGGCCGGTGCCCTTGTAGCCCTCCGTCCCGCCCAGCGGCAGCAGCGCGCCCCCCTGCTTCAACACCCGCGGATCCGTGCTCGGCCTCCCCTCCGCATCGATCAGCCAGCCGCTCGGCACCGGCTCCCCGCGCGCCGTCGCGACGTTGATCTTGCCGGCCGCGGCGGCGGAGGTCGCCATGTCGAACACCAGCGGGCCCTCGAGATGGGAGGGCACCGCGAAGCAGATCGGGTTGGTGCCCAGCCGCGCCTTGGCGCCACCGAACGGGGCGACGTGCTTGGGGCTGCGGCCGGAATCGGCGGTGATCATGGCGATCATGCCTTCGGCCGCGGCAAGCAGCGGATAGGAGGCGAGGCGGCCGATATGGCTCTGCCGGTAGACGGTTGCAGCGGCAACGTTCTGCGTCTTCGCCTTGGCGATGGTGTGGCGCATCGCGCGGTCGGTCACCGCGTAGCCAAAGCCCCAGTTGCCATCAATGACCGTCGTCGTCGGCGATTCCTCCACGATGGTCCACGGCGCCTGCGGCATGATGTGGCCGGCCTTGATGCGCTCGATATATTGCGGGATCAGGATGATGCCATGCGAGTCGTGGCCGACCAGGTTGGCCCCGATGTTGTAGCGCGCGACGATCGCGGCTTCCTCCTCCGACGCGCCCGCGGCGATCAGCAGACCCTTGGCGATGTCGATCAGTCTTTCCGCTGGCACGGTCGGCATTGTTCGTCCTCCCCGGTCGATGTGCCGGGAAGGCTAGTCCCCCGGCCGGACGCGGCCAAGGGCGGGAGGATTTTGCCTCCGCGCGGGTGCGGGTCTAGCGTTCGCGCAGGGAGAAGGAGCGGACAAGATGACCCATCTCTATGCCGCCGTGGCCGGCTATGTCGGCCGGCCGGACCAGAAGGGGGGCACAGGCGTGTTCTGCCGCCCGGACGGCAGCGCGACCTGGACGCATGTGCTCGACGACCTGGAGGCCTATACCGTCCTCGTGCATCCGAAGGACCCGGCGACGGTGTTCGCCGGCACCTCGGATGGGGTGTGGCGCAGCAGCGACCAGGGCAAGAGCTTCCAGCGCATGCAGTTCCCGGATGCGGGCAAGCAGGTCTGGTCGTTCCTGGTCGATGCCGGCAATCCGGACCTGGTCTACGCCGGCGGCTCGCCGATCGACCTGTATCGCAGCGAGGACCGCGGCGCGACCTGGCGCAAGCTGCCGAACCCGCAGGTGCCGGAGCGCTGCAAGGCCCCGTTCGCCGCGCGCGTGATGCGCCTCGCGCAGCATCCGTCGCGACCCGGCGAGATCTACGCGGCGCTCGAGGTCGCGGGCGTGATCCGCAGCGCCGATGGCGGCGAGACGTGGGAGGATTGCAGCGAGGACCTGATCCGGCTGTCCAACCTGCCGCATCTGCGCAGCAAGATCGTGAGCGACAGCTTCGCCGAGGGCATGCTGGACGGGCACGCCATCATCACGACGCCCGCCGATCCCGATGCGGTGACGATCGCGGTGCGCATGGGCCTGTTCCGCAGCGCCGACCAGGGGAAGACGTGGCAAGACCTGGAGGTCGGGCGGTTTTCCCCGGTGACGTACGGGCGCGATATCCGGGTCTCCCCCGCCGATCCGAACACGCTCTATGCCGCGCTGAGCGTCGCGGCAGCGAGCCACGATGGCGGGCTGTATCGCAGCACCGATGCCGGCAAGACGTGGCGGCGGTTCGACAAGGTGCAGGTGCACGGGACCATCATGTCGGTGGCCCTGCATCCGCGTGACCCGCGGACCGTGTATCTGGGCGCGCGATACGACGGGGAGATCTACGGCACCGAGGATGGTGGCGAGACGTGGCAGTCCGCGCGCCTGCCGCATGGCGTGAAGGACATCTACGCGGTGGCCTGCGGGTAGCGGGTCGGCGGCCTGCGGCTCGCGGGTCGAGCCTGGGAGAAGCGGGCAAAGCCTGGGAGTAGCGGGCGAAGCGTAACGGGCGGGGGCCTGCGGGGTATCGGGCGAGTGCGTGCCGGCGGGGAGGGGCGCCCCCATACACCGTCATGGCCGGCCGTCGAGCCGGCCATCCCCACCAGCACGACGCGTCAGTGCCGGGTCGAGTCCAGCCGTGACACCGGGTGGGCGACGGGCGCGCGCCCGCTCCCTCAGTGCCCCGGGGCGGACCGGCGGCGGAAGAACGCCTTCGTCCGTTCGCGGGTCTGCTGGAACACCACGTAGAGCATCGGGATCAGGAACACGCCGATCGTGCTCGCGGCGATCATGCCAGCGAACACCGCCGTGCCGACGCCGCGGCGGCTCAGCATCGCCGCGCCCTCGGCCCAGACCAGCGGGATCAGGCCGAAGATGAACGCGATCGACGTCATCAGCACGGCGCGGATTCGCAGCCGCGCGCCCAGCATCGCGGCCTCCTCAATGGAGTGCCCGGCCTCCCGCTGCTCCTTGGCGAATTCCACGATCAGGATGCCGTTCTTCGCCGCCAGCGCGATCAGCACCACCATGCCGATCTGGGCATAGAGGTCGAGCGAAAGCCCCGAGATCAGCAGCCCGAAGAACGCGCCCAGCACGCCGATCGTGACCGACAGCAGCACGGGGATGGGAATCATCCAGCTTTCGTAGAGCGCGACCAGGAACAGGTAGGCGAACAACACCGCCAGCGCGAGGATCGCCCCGGTCTGCCCCGCCGCCGCCTTCTCCTGATACGCCGTGCCGGACCATTCGAACGCGTAGCCCGGCGGCAGCGTCGCCTTGGAGATCTGCTCCATGGCCGCCAGCGCCTCACCGGACGAGACGCCCGGCGCAGGGCCGCCATTGATGGTGACCGCCCGGTAGTTGTTGTAGCGGCTGATCACCTGCGGTCCGAGCGTGACGCTGAAATTGGCGATGGCGCGCAGGGGGACCATTCCGCCGTCGCGGTTGCGGATGTAGATGCGATTGAGCGCGGACACGTCCGCGCGGTCCGCCGCCTCGGCCTGGATGTTCACCTGCCAGGTGCGCCCGAACAGGTTGAAGTCGTTGATGTAGTAGCCGCCCAGCGTGTCCTGCAGGGTGCTGAACACGTCGGCCATGGACAGGCCCAGCGCCTGCGCCTTCTCGCGGTCGATGTCGAGCCAGATGGACGGGTTCGACGCGGTGAACGTGCCGAACACGCGGGCAAGGCGCGGGTCGCGGTTGGCCGCGGCCACCAGGCCCTGCATGACGCTCGCCATCTCGTTCGGGTCGCGGCCTTCCAGGTTCTCGAGCTGGTATTCGAAGCCGCCGCTGGTCGACAGGCCGATGATCGGTGGCAGGTTGAACGGGAAGATCACCGCCGACCGCACCTGCTGCGCCACGCCGAACACGCGCCCGATCACCGCCTGCGCGCGATCGGCGGCCGCGGTGCGATCCTCGAACGGCTTCAGCCGCACGACGACGAAGGCCGAGTTCGGCTCGTTCACCCCGTCGAGCAGGGAGAAGCCCACGATCGACAGCACGCCCTCGACCTGCGGCATCGGCTGCACGAGGCCCTCGAGCTGCTTGATCACGTCGCGCGTGCGGTTCACCGAGGCGCCGTCCGGCAGCTGCACGGAGATGAAGAACGCGCCCTGGTCCTCCTCGGGCAGGAACCCGGTCGGCGTCTTCTTGCCGACCAGGAAGATGCCGACGCCCGCCGCCGCGATCAGCACGACCGCGAGCAGCGAGACGCGCAGCAGCCGCTGCACGACGGCCGAGTAGCCGTTGCGCACGCGGTCGATGCCGCCCAGCACGTAGCGCATCGGCCCGCGCGGCTTGCCGCGATGGCGCATGAACACGCCGCACAGCGCAGGCGAGAGCGTCAGCGCATTGACTGCCGAGAGCAGCATGGAAACGCTGATCGTCACCGCGAACTGGCGGAACAGCGAGCCGGAGACGCCGGGGATGAAGGCGATCGGCACGAACACCGACAGCAGCACGAGCGTGATCGCGATCACCGGGCCGGTGATCTGCGCCATGGCCTTCTTCGTCGCGTCCCCTGGCGAGAGCTCCGGTTCCTCCTCCATGACGCGCTCGACGTTCTCGACCACGACGATGGCGTCGTCGACCACCACGCCGATGCCCAGCACCATGGCGAGGAGAGAGATCGTGTTGGCCGAATAGCCGGCGAGTAGCAGGATTGCGAACGTGCCGATCAGGCTGACCGGGACGGCCACCACCGGGATGATCGTCGCGCGCAGGCTGCCCAGGAACAGGTAGACCACCACCACGACCAGCGCAAAGGCGATCGCCAGCGTCCACACCACCTCGTCGATGGTCGAGGAGACGAAGGAGGAGCTGTCGTAGAAGACGCGCGCCTTCAGCCCCTCGGGGAACCGCGTCGAGAGTTCCTGGAGCGCCGCCTTCACCCGCGCGGAGGTCTGCACCGCATTCGCGCCGGGCGCGAGATACAGGCCGATCGAGACGGCTGGGTTGCCGTTCAGCCGGCTCTCGGTGTCCATGTTGGCCGCGCCCAGTTCGACGCGCGCCACGTCCTTAACTCGCAGCACCGACCCGTCCGGGTTCGCCCGGATGACGATCTCGTTGAACTGCTCGGGCGTCGTGAGACGGCCCTGGGTCTGGACGTTGAGCTGGAATTGCGTCGCGTCGCTGGTCGGGCGGGAGCCCAGCCGGCCGACCGGCGCCTGCACGTTCTGCGCGCGGATTGCGTCGACCACGTCCGACGGCGCGAGGCCGAGGCTGGTCAGCCGCCCGGTGTCGAACCAGATGCGCATCGAGTAGTCGAGCTTGCCGAACAGCGTCGCGTCGCCCACGCCGGGCGTGCGCGCCAGCCGGTCGAGCACGTTGATCGTGACGTAGTTGCTGATGAACAGCGGGTCCTGCTTGCCGCCCTCGGAGTAGAACTGCAGGAATTCCAGGATCGCCGAGGAACGCTTGCGCACCGTCAGGCCCTGGCGCTGCACCTCGGCCGGCAGCTTGGCCAGCGCCTGCTGCACGCGGTTGTTGACGTTGACCGTCGCGATATCGGGGTCGGTCCCCAGCGCGAACGTCACGGTCAGCCCGTAGCTGCCGTCGTTGCCGCTGTTGGACTTCATGTAGATCATCTTGTCGACGCCGACGATCTGCGCTTCCAGCGGCTGGGCGACCGTCGCTTCCACCACTGCCGCCGAGGCGCCGGGATAGCTCGTGCCGACGCTTACCTGCGGCGGCACGATGTCGGGGAACTGCGCGACGGGGATCCGCTCGAGCGACAGGATGCCCGCGAGCGTCATCAGGATGGCGATGACGATCGCAAGCCGCGGGCGGTCGACGAAGACGGCGGAGATCATCCGGGATTCGCTCCGCTTACCGGCTGGGACCGGAGGGCGGCGGGCTTGCCGGTCCGGGTGAGACGGTGATGCCGGGGCGGACGCGCTGGATCCCGTCCACCACGACCATCTCGCCTTCCTTCAGGCCATTGTCGACCACCGCGACGCTGGGCGTCGACTGGCCGAGATGGATGCGGCGCTGCTCTACCTTGTTGTCGGCGCCGACCACGTAGACGTAGTCGCCCTGCTGGTCCGACAGCACCGCGCGCCGCGGAATACCCAGCACCTGGATCGGCTCCATCCCCTCGACCAGCACGGTGACGAACTCGCCGTCGATGAGCTGGCGGTCCACCGGCTCGTTCGGCTCCACCGGGCGTCGCGGCGGATTGCCGATCTTGGCGCGGATCAGCACCGTGTCGGTGTTGGTGGCGACCGTCGGATCGACGTAGTCGATCTTGCCTTCCTGGCCATACATGGAGCCGTTGGCGAGGCGCAGCTTCACGACGGCGGCACCGAGGCCGCCGCGGTCGGCGTAGCGGTTCTTCAGCTCGTCCTGCACCCGGGTTGCCACCGGGAACAGCACGTACATCGGATCCTGGCTGACGATCGTCGCGAGCGAGCCGGAACTCGGCGAGACGACGTTGCCGATGGTGATCGCGGTGCGGCTGATCTTGCCCGCGACGGGCGCGCGGATCTCGGTATAGGCGAGGTTGATCTGCGCCGCCTTGAGCTGCGCCTGCGCCGACATGAGCTGCGCCGCCTGGGAGCGCTGGTTGGCCAGGGCGTCATCGACCGAGGAGCGTTGGCCGGCCGGTGTGTTCAGCAGCGACTGGGCGCGCGAGAGCTGGATGTTGGCGTTGGCGAGCCGCGCCGAGGCGTCGGCGACCGCCGCCTCCTGCTGGGAGACTGCGGCCTCGAACGGGCCGCGCTCGAGCCGGTAGAGCAGATCGCCCTGCTGCACCTCGGTGCCTTCCGTGAACAGCCGCTGCTCCAGGAAGGCGGTGACGCGCGCGGTGAGCGCGACGCGATTGATGGCCTGCACGCGGCCGACGAATTCCGAGGTTTCGGTGATCGCCGTGTGCTCGACCCGCGCGATGCCCACGGCCGGCGGCCCGCCGCCTGGCATCTGCGCGCGGGCCGCGGGGGCGAGCGCGAGCAGCGACAGGACGAGCATGAGCGTCGGCAGGCGCGGTGACATTCGGCAATCCTCAATTCGGGGCGCCTGCGGGGCGCAGTGGGAAAGTAGGGCCGCGGCGCGTGCTGGCAATAGAAATCCGGGTGGCCTCCGTCAATGACCGATCGGTTCGGTCAGTGTGCGCGTTCGTGCGAGGACTGCCGCGCACCCGCCGGACCTTGCGCGGGGGGCGGCCGCGTCGCACCTTCCGGCCAGGACACGGCAACGTCGCCGGCCAGAGGCATGCAAGCCGGGTTCGGCCGGAACTCCCGAAAGGATCGCCCCATGAGCACCTTCGTTTCCATTTGCGAGGTCGGACCGCGCGACGGCCTGCAGATCGCCAAGACCCGCATGACGACGGACGACAAGGTCCGTTGGATCAAGTCGATCGCGGCGGCCGGGGTGCGGGAGATCGAGGTCGGCAGCTTCGTGCCGCCGCGGGTGATCCCGCAGCTCGCCGACACGCCGGAGATCGTCGCCCGTGTGCTGGCCGAGGTGCCGAACCTGACCGTCCAGGCGCTCGCACCGAACCTGCGGGGCGTGCAGAACGCGTACAACGCCGGCGTCCACAAGATCAGCATTCCGGTTTCGGTCAGCGAGGGGCACAGCCGCGCCAATCTGAACCGCGCGCCGGCGCAGTCGATCGAGATGATGCGCGAGATCATGGCCTGGCTGAGGGACCAGCCGCGCAAGGTGCCGGTCGTGGCCGGCTGCTCCACCGCCTTCGGCTGTTCCATCGACGGGGTGGTGACGACCGTGCAGACGGTGGCGATGGCGAAGGGCCTGGCCGATGCCGGCGTGGACGAGATCATGCTGGCCGACACGGTGGGCTACGCCCATCCGGCCCAGGTGAAGGAGGTCGTGCGCGCGACGCGCGAGGCGATCGGGCCGGTCCTGTACGGGCTGCATCTCCACGACACGTGCGGCCTGGGCGTGGCCAATGCGCTCGCCGGGCTGGAGGAGGGGATCCGCGCCTTCGATTCCTGCCTGGCCGGGCTGGGCGGCTGCCCCTATGCGCCGGGTGCGTCGGGGAACGTGGTGACCGAGGACCTGGTGTTCATGCTGGAGAGCATGGGGTTCGAGACCGGGATCGACCTGACGAAGCTGTTCGAGGCGCGCAAGGTGCTGCACGAGGGCCTGCCGGCCGAACCGATGCAGGGCCAGCTGGCGAAGGCCGGCCTGCCGCCGACCTTCCGCAAGGCGGCCTGACCCGCCACGGCCGGCCGTGCACGCGGGCCTTCGGGCAGCGACGGCGCGCGGTCGGCCGACGCTCCCGAACGAGGACCGGCCGGCGCCGCGCGCCGCCCTCCGGTCGGGGGCGGCCGGATGGCGCCGAACCGCGCCCGTTCGCGGGCGGCGCGGGGCCGCGGGGACCCGATCCTGCCGGGCAACTGGGCTGCTTGGGGCGGCTCTCGCCTTGCGGGCAGAATCAGCCTATCTAGCGGCCATGATGCAGCGCCGTTCGGGGCTGGCCTTCCGGCCGTCCCGCTGAACCGACAGAGCCCAGTTTGAGCGACCTACCTCCCGACGGCCCCCCGGCGGAACCGCCCGCGCCGCCCGAAGACCTGCAGCCGGTGACCCTCGAAGAGGAGATGCGGCGGTCGTACCTCGATTACGCCATGAGCGTGATCGTCTCCCGCGCGCTGCCCGATGCGCGGGACGGGTTGAAGCCGGTGCATCGCCGCATCCTGTACGGGATGCACGAGCAGGGCTACACGCCCGACAAGCCGTATCGCAAGTCGGCCCGCGTGGTCGGCGACGTCATGGGTAAGTACCACCCGCACGGCGACTCCGCGATCTACGACGCCATGGTCCGCATGGCGCAGCCGTTCAGCCTGCGCGTGCCGCTGATCGACGGCCAAGGCAATTTCGGATCGGTCGACGGGGATAACCCGGCGGCGATGCGGTACACCGAGGTGAGGCTCGCCCGCGCCTCCACCCTGCTGCTCGCCGACATCGACAAGGACACGGTCGACTTCCAGCCGAACTACGACGAGTCGGAGCACGAGCCGCGCGTCCTTCCCGCGCAGTTCCCCAACCTGTTGATCAACGGCGGCAACGGCATCGCCGTCGGCATGGCGACCAACATCCCGCCGCACAACCCCGGCGAGATCATCGACGCGACGCTCGCGCTGATCGCCAACCCGGACACGACGCTCGAGGAGCTGATGCGGATCGTGCCGGGGCCTGACTTCCCGACCGGCGGGATCATCATCGGCCGCTCCGGCATCCGCGGCGCGTTCGAGACCGGACGCGATTCCATCACGATCCGAGCCCGCACCGAGTTCGAGGAGATCCGGCGCGACCGCCAGGCGATCATCGTCACCGAGATCCCGTACCAGGTGAACAAGAAGGCGCTGCTGGAACGCATCGCCGAACTGGTCCGCGCCAAGCAGATCGAGGGCATCAGCGAGCTGCGCGACGAGAGCGACCGCTCCGGCATGCGCATGGTGATCGAGCTGCGGCGCGACGCCACGCCCGAGGTGGTGCTGAACCAGCTGTTCCGCTTCACCCAGCTCCAGACGACGTTCGGCATCAACATGCTGGCGCTCGACAACGGCCAGCCGCGGCTGATGGGGCTGCGCGACGCGCTGCAGGTCTTCATCCGCTTCCGCGAGGAGGTGATCCTCCGCCGCTCGCGCTATGAACTCGGCAAGGCGCGCGACCGCGCGCACAACCTGGTCGGCCTGGCGATCGCGGTCGCCAACATCGACGAGGTGATCCGGCTGATCCGCGCGAGCCCCGACGCCGCGGCCGCGCGCGCCGCGCTGATGGACCGCGACTGGCCGGCCGAGGACATTGGTGCGCTGCTCGCCCTGATCGACGAGCCGGGCAACGTGATCAGCCCCGAGGGAACCGTCCGGCTCACCGAGGAGCAGGCGCGGGGCATCCTCGAGCTCCGCCTGCAGCGCCTGACCGGCCTCGAGCGTGAGAAGATCCAGGCGGAACTCTCTGAAGTTGCAGAAAAGATCCGCGAACTCCTGGAAATCCTGGGCTCCCGCATCCGCCGCATGGAGGTGATGACCGAGGAGCTGACCGCCGCGCGGAAGGAGATCGCCTCCCCGCGCCTCACCGACATCGCCGATGCCGTGGCCGACCAGGATGACGAGAGCCTGATCGAGCCGGGCCAGATGGTGGTCACCATCACGCGGGACGGGTTCATCAAGCGCACCGCGCTCGAGACCTTCCGCGCGCAGAACCGCGGCGGCCGCGGCCGCACCGGCGCGGGCACGCGCGGCGACGACGTGGTGACCCGCAGCTTCCACGCGCACACGCATCAATGGGTGCTGTTCTTCTCCTCGGGCGGGAAGGCCTATCGCGAGAAGGTCTGGCGCCTGCCCGAGGCCGGCCCCGCCGCCAAGGGCCGCGCGCTGGTGAACCTGCTGCCCGACCTCGGCGCGGACGGCATCACGACCGTGCTGCCCCTGCCGCAGGACGAGAGCCTGTGGGAGAGCCTGCACCTCGTCTTCGCCACGCTCTCGGGCAACGTCCGGCGCAACCGGCTGTCCGACTTCCGCAACGTCCGCGCGTCCGGCCTGATCGCGATGAAGCTGGACGAGGGCGACCGGCTGATCGGCGTCGCCACCTGCCGGGAGGGCGACGACGTGCTGCTCGCCACCCGCAAGGGGCGCTGCATCCGCTTCCGCCTGTCCGACGACCAGGTCCGCGTCTTCGCCGGCCGCGACAGTTCCGGCGTGCGCGGCATCAGACTCTCGCCCGGTGACGAGGTGATCAGCCTGTCGGTGCTGCGCCATGTCGAGGCGAGCATCGAGGAGCGGGCCGCCTACCTGCGCATGGCCAACACCCGCCGCCGCAGCGCCGGCGAGGAGGTCGAACCCAGTCCGCTCGAGACCAGCGGCGCCGAGGGCGGTGCGGAGACGGAGGAGCCGGTCAGCGCATTGTCCCTGGAGGAGCCGCGCTTCGCGGAGCTGCAGGCGACGGAAGAGATGCTGCTGACCGTGACGGATATCGGGTTCGGCAAGCGCTCCTCCGCCTACGAGTATCGCGTCACGGGCCGGGGCGGGCAGGGGATCGCCAACATCACGCTCGCGCCGCGCAACGGGAAGGCCGTCGTGGCGACGCTCCCGGTGCGGGCGGGCGACGACGTCATGCTGGTGACCGATGCCGGGCGGCTTATCCGGGTGCCGATCGACCAGGTGCGCATCACCGGGCGCCAGGCGATGGGCGTGACCCTGTTCCGGGTCAATGCCGGGGAGCACGTCACGAGCGTCTTCCCGGTCATGATGGAAGACGAGACCGACGAGACCGGAGCGACCGAGGACGCAGAACTCCCGGACGGCGCTCCCAATGAGAGCGGTGCCGCACCCGACCAGGAGCCGGACGAAGGGTCCGGTGAGGCGGGTGGTGATGGCGCCGACGACAACGGTACGACCGAGGAAGGAAACGATGGCTGACACCGCGTCCGACGCAGGGCACAAGCGCCGCATCGGCCTTTATCCGGGCACGTTCGACCCCGTCACCAACGGCCATCTCGACATCATCGGCCGGGCCGCGCGACAGCTCGACAAGCTCGTGGTCGGGGTCGCGATCAACAGCGGCAAGGGGCCGATGTTCTCGCTGGAGGAGCGCGTCGAGCTCGTCACCGCCGAGATCGCGCCCATCGCCGACAAGCACGGCATGGTCATCGAGGTGATGCCCTTCGATACGCTGCTGATCGATTTCGCCCGCAAGGTCGGCGCCAGCATGATCGTGCGCGGTCTGCGCGCGGTGTCGGATTTCGACTACGAGTTCCAGATGGCGGGGATGAACTACCGCATGGCGCCGGACATCGAGACGGTGTTCCTGATGGCCAGCGAGCGGCACCAGTTCATCGCCTCCCGCCTGGTGAAGGAGGTCGCGATGCTGGGCGGCGACATCACCTCCTTCGTGCCGCCGACGACCCTGCAGCGTGTGCTGCAGCGGATCCGCGGCTGACCTCTCGCATCGCCGCATCTCCCGGAGGGGCCATGCAACGCCGTACCCTGCTCAAGGGTTTCGTACCCTCGAGCCTCGCGATCGCAACCTTGGTAGAGGGAACCCTGATGGGCGAAACCGCAAACGCACAGCCGCAACTCGATCCCGAGAACACGCTGTACATGGATCTCAAGTCGGGGCGGGTCGTGATCCAGATGTTCCCCGACATCGCCCCCAAGCATGTCGAGCGGATCAAGCAGCTGACGCGGGAGGGGTTCTACGACAACACCCCGTTCCACCGCGTCATCGAGGGCTTCATGGCCCAGGGCGGCGATCCGACCGGCACCGGCACGGGCGGCAGCAAGCTGCCCGACCTGCCGGCGGAGTTCACCAACAAGCGCCACTTCCTGCGCGGCACCTGCGGCATGGCCCGCACGGCCAATCCGAACAGCGCGAACAGCCAGTTCTTCATCATGTTCGCACCCGCGCCGCATCTGGACGGACAGTACACGATCTGGGGGCAGGTGGTGTCCGGCATGGACTATGTCGACGCGATCAAGCGCGGCAGCGGCGGCAGCGGATCGGTCAGCAACCCGGACCGGATCGTCCACATGCGCGTGGCGGCCGACGTCAAGTCCTGACGCATCGGATGAAGGGACGACCGGCGTGAGCGCACACCTCACGTCGGCTCCCACGCGCCTGGATCCTCTGCGATCCAGGCGGCGGTGCCTGCGAGGGCGATGGGCGCAGCGGACGCGCCGTCCGGCCGCACGGAGCGCTTGACCTCGCGCCGCCCTTGGCGTTCAACCCGCGATGACCGAGCCCGTAGCTCAGCCGGTAGAGCACGAGACTTTTAATCTTGGGGTCCTGGGTTCGAGTCCCAGCGGGCTCACCATCCCCAGCTTCGCCTGAAACGTCCCCCTGAATCGTTCCGGGATGGCGCGCACGTCGCCGCCCGCACCACCCCGGCTTCCCTCCATCACGCCGCGCGGACGCCGCTCAGGAAGGTCTGCACCTCGCCATTGAGGCTCTCCGCCTGCTGGGAGAGGTCGTGCGCGGCCGTAAGCACGTTGCGCGCCCCGGCGCCCGTCTCCTCCGCGGCGGTGCCGACCATCCCGATATTGCTGGTCACGTCGCGTGTCCCGTCGGCCGCCTGCTGCACGTTGCGGGCGATCTCCTGCGTCGCGGCGCCCTGCTCCTCGATCGCCGCTGCGATGGCCGCGGTCGTCTGGCTGACCTGCTCGATCATGCCCGTGATCGACCCGATCGCGCCGACCGCATCGCGCGTCGCGGTCTGGATCTGGGCGATCTGGGTCGAAATCTCCTCGGTCGCCTTCGCGGTCTGGGACGCCAGCGTCTTCACCTCCGAGGCGACGACGGCGAAGCCCTTCCCGGCATCCCCGGCGCGTGCGGCCTCGATCGTCGCGTTCAGCGCGAGCAGGTTCGTCTGGCCGGCGATGTCGCTGATGATGCTGACGACCGTGCCGATGCGCTCCGCCCCGTCCGCCAGCTTCTGGACGATGCTCTGCGTCTGCGCCGCCTGGTCGCAGGCCTTGTTCGCGGCGGTCGCCGACTGGGTGATCTGGCGCGTGATCTCCGAGACGGACGAGGCGAGTTCCTCCGCGGCCGCGGCCACCGTCTGCACGTTGCCGTTGGCCTGCGAGGCTGCCGTACTCACCGCCTGCGCCCCTTCCGCCGTGCGCCCCGCGGTGCCCGACATGGTCTGCGCGGTCGCCTGCAGTTCGGCCGCCGCGGAGGACAGCACGGTCACCATGTGACCCGCCTTGTTCTCGAAGTCGCGGGTAAGCGCGTCGAGCCGGCGCGCGCGTTCCGCCTTGACCTCCTGTTCGGCCGCCGTCGTCGCCGCGATCGCATCCGCCGCCTTCAGCCCCGTCCGGCACTCATCCACCGCGCGGGTCATGTCCCCGATCTCGTCGTGCATGGCGCCGCTGGGAAGCTCGAACCCATAATCGCGTTGCGCGAGGCGGCGCATCGCCTGCGAGAGGCGGATCACGCGGGCCGTCACGCTGGCGTTCAGCCACTTCGCCATCGCGAGCGCGATCACGATGGCGACGATGGTCACGCCGCCCGTCATCCAGATAGCGGAGGTGAACGCATCATTCGCGTTGCGCGCGCCAGCCTCGCCAGCCGCTCGGTTGTGCGCGAGATCGCGTTGGATCGCCTCCCGCAGCTTCATGAAGGCTGGGTAGATCTCGTTGAGATAGATGTTGGCCGCTGCCTGCGGATCGAGTCCGGGCGCCGCCAAAGCGGCGCTAACGCGCTTGTACTCCGCCCAGGACGACACGATGGCCGGGAACAGCACCGTCGTTTCCTCTCCCGGGTCGATCAGGGGTTCATACGAGTGTCGCGTCGCCTCGATATCCGACTCCGTCTGCTTCATGCGCTGCTCGATCTCCGCACGGTCCTTCGCGGAGGCCAGCAGCAGGGACCCCTGGAGTTGCCGGTATCGGGCGACACCCTCCGCCAGTCGGCCGACGAGCGTGAGACTGGGAATGCGGTTGTTCGCCAGGTCGGATGCGACGTCGTCCATCCGGAATGCCTGGGACAGGCCTATGCCGCCCACCAGGACCACGGCCGCCACCAAGGCGCCGAACGCCAGCCGAAAACGCCCTCCGACGCCGAGTCTACTCAGGAACGACATGGGAATTTCCCTCATGAGAAAGGGATAGTCTCCCGAGCATTCCTGAAGGATTGGCTAACGCGGGGATGCCGGGCGGCGATCCGGCCGGTGCAGCACGCCGCGTTTCCGCCCGCTCGCGCGGCGGGGACTGACGGGAGGGTGAACCCGATTTCTCCCGCTTCACCCCGCCTTATCCATGATGCGTGTTGCAACGCAGCATGGAATGCGGCCTAATCGCGCTACTCGTCAGGACCCGGTGAAACCCCGGGTGGCTCTTCCGGCCGCCGATCCGCCGGACAATGTAATCGGGTGCCGGGATCGACCGGCCCATCGGGCCGGCGCCGCCACCCAGGGGCGGACCCTTACATGCCTTCCATGTCCTCGATCGCGCGCGATTGGTGTCCCAATCTGCGTGCCGAAACCCTGTCCGGAGTGGTCGTCGCACTCGCGCTCATCCCGGAGGCGATCGGCTTCTCCGTGATCGCCGGCGTCGACCCCAAGGTCGGGCTCTACGCCTCGGTCGTGATCGCGACCGTGATCGCCTTCACCGGCGGCCGTGCCGCGATGGTCTCGGCAGCGACCGCTTCCACGGCCGTGCTGATGACCGGCATCGTGCATGACCACGGCGTGCAGTTCCTGTTCGCTGCGACCATCCTCATGGGCGTCTTCCAGATCATCGCAGGCGCGCTGCGGCTCGGGCGCCTGATGCGCTTCGTGTCGCAGTCCGTGATGACCGGGTTCGTGAATGCGCTCGCGATCCTGATCTTCATGGCGCAGCTCCCCCAACTGGTCGACGTGACTCCCGCCACCTACGCGCTGATCGCGCTCGGCCTCGGCATCATCTACCTCTTTCCCCGGCTCACCACCGCGGTGCCGTCGCCGCTCGTCGCCATCGTGGTCCTGACCGTGATCGCGAGTGTCGCGCATTTGCCGGTGCGCACCGTCGCCGAACTGGGCGAACTGCCCTCCGCGCTGCCCAGCTTCGGCGTCCCCGACGTGCCGTTCACGCTCGAGACGCTGCGGATCATCGCGCCGATCGCGCTGACCCTCGCGGCCGTCGGCCTGCTCGAATCGCTGCTGACGGCGCAGATCGTCGACGACATGACCGACACACCGAGCGGCAAGAACCGGGAGTGCGTGGGGCAGGGGATTGCCAACGTGGCCTCGGCCCTGTTCGGCGGCATGGGCGGCTGCGCGATGATCGGGCAGTCGGTGATCAATGTGACGTCCGGCGCGCGCGGGCGGCTGTCGACCCTGGTGGCGGGTGTGTTCCTGCTGGTCCTGCTGGTCGCATTGCAGGATCTGCTGGCGATCGTTCCCGTCGCGGCCCTGACCGCCGTGATGATCATGGTGTCGATCAACACCTTCTCCTGGCGCTCGATCGCGCGGCTGCGGAGCAATCCGCTGCCGTCTTCCGTCGTGATGCTGGCGACGGTGGGCACCGTGGTCGCGACCGCGGATCTGGCCAAGGGCGTGCTGGTGGGCGTGCTGCTGTCCGGCGTGTTCTTCGCGGGCAAGGTCTCACGACTGAGCCGCGTGACGTCCGTCCTGTCCGAGGACGGCAAGACGCGGACCTACTTCGTCGATGGGCAGGTGTTCTTCGCCTCCGCCGGCACGTTCGCGGATGCAATCGACGTGACGGAGCCGGTGGAGCGCCTGGTCATCGACGTGAGCGGCGCGCATTTCTGGGACATCTCGGCGATCGGCGCGCTCGACCGCATCGTGCTGAAGGCGCGGCGCCACGGGCGGGAGGTCGAGGTCGCGGGGCTCAACGATGCGAGCGCCACGATGGTCGAGCGGTTCGCCACCCACGACAAGTCGCAGCCCGCGCTGAAGCAATCGCACTGACGCGGGAAGGCGCTCCGCCGCGTCAGGTGCCGCAGAAGGTCTGCAGCACGCGCTGGTCGGGCAGCGGCGGGGTCGCGTAGCGCTCGAGGCCGGGCCGCTCCTCGAACGGGCGTACGACCACGGCGAGCATGGCCTCGAACGGGCCGTAATCCTGGCGGGACACCGCGGCCTGCAGCGCCTCCTCCACCACATGGTTGCGGGGGATGTAGGCCGGGTTGACCGCCTCCATCGCGGCGCGGCGCGCGGCGGGGGCGCCCGGCTCCCGCGCGAGCCGCGAACGCCATGCGCTCGCCCAGCCGTCATAGGCGGCGGGATCGGTGAATTCGCTACGCACCGCCGCATCGCCCTCCGGCCCGGAGGCAGCGGCGGCAAGCCGCCGGAACGTCAGCGTGAAGTCCGCCGCGTTGTCCTTCATGCGCGACAGCAGGTCCTTAATCAGCGCGCCATCGCCGTCCTCGGACGTGGCGAGCCCGATCTTGCGGCGCAGCCCGCCGAGATAGGCGGCCTCGAAGCGCGGGCCGAACCCGGCGAGCACCTCCTTCGCGATCTCGACCGCCGCGTCCGTCTCGGGGGCGAGCAGCGGCAGCAGCGCCTCGGCCAGCCGCGTCACGTTCCAGTGCGCGATGCCGGGCTGGTTGGCGTAGGCGTAGCGGCCCAGCTCGTCGATCGAGCTGAACACCGTGCCTGGATCGTACGCGTCCATGAACGCGCAGGGTCCGTAATCGATCGTCTCACCCGACACCGCCGCATTGTCGGTGTTCATGACGCCGTGGATGAAGCCCACCAGCAGCCATTGCGCGACGAGATCCGCCTGCCGCGCGACGACGCCCGCGAGCATCGCGCGATAGGGGTCGGCGGTCCCCTTCGCCTCGGGATCGTGGCGACCGATCGTGTAGTCGGCCAGCAGCCGCACCGCTTCGATGTCCTGGCGCGCGGCGAAATACTGGAACGTGCCCACGCGGATGTGGCTCGCCGCGACACGGGTGAGCACCGCGCCGGGCAGGGCGGTTTCCCGGTACACTGGCTCTCCGGTCGTCACGGCGGCGAGGGAGCGTGTGGTCGGAATGCCGAACCCCGCCATCGCTTCGCTGATCAGGTATTCGCGCAGGACCGGGCCGAGCGCCGCGCGGCCGTCGCCGTTGCGGGAGAAGGGGGTGGGGCCGCTGCCCTTGAGCTGGACGTCGCGGCGCACCCCGTCGCGGCCGACGATCTCCCCCAGCAGCAGCGCGCGGCCGTCCCCCAGTTGCGGCGAGAAGTAGCCGAACTGGTGACCGGCATAGGCGAGCGCGGCCGGATCGGCATCGGCCGGCACGGCATTGCCGGCGAACACCGCCGCGCCCTCCGGCCCCGTCAGCGCGTCCGGGTCCAGGCCCAGCATCCGCGCCACGGGCGCGTTGAGGCGCACCAGGGCGGGGTTCGCGACCGGGGTGGGCGCGAGCCGCGCATAGAACCGGTCGGGCAAGCGCGTGTAGGTGTTGTCGAAGCCGAACGCGATCATGCGGGGCGGTCCTTCCGGTGTTTCGGGGTCGCGGGGCGCATCGGCCTGACATCGCGTCGGGGCAGGGCGCCCGCAAGGGGCGGTGCAGCCTGCGCTCCTTCTCCGGTCGTCCCACCGCCCGGCGATGGGGAACTTGCCCGGCCTCGCGTGGCAAGAAAATTTTCGTTGACCGCGTGTATTTTTTCCTATAGTCACCAATGCAGCGCACGGGAGACGTGTGCCTGCTCCCCAAACCAGCATGACGTGAATCCCGATCGCGCCCCGGCGCCGATCGCGTTCGCCGTTGGGTCAGGTCCATCCGCTCGGCGCCCCGTCCGACACACAGGTCCATCCCTCCGCCCCGCACTGCGCGGGGTGGATCCGGCCCGCATGGGCGCGCCGGACACGGCAGGAGACATCAGCATGCGCTTCCGTACGCCCAGCTTCGTCGCCCGCATCGATACCGCGGCCGCGGCGCCGACCGATCCCGTCCGGGCCGTCGACGCCGGCGCTCCTCGAACGATCGGTGGCGGGTACCGCACCATCGGTGGCGGCTACCGCACCATCGGCGGGGGATATCGCACGATCGGCGGGGGCTACCGCGTCATCGGCTGAGCGCACATGGGCCGGCACCGCTACGTGCCGGCCGCCCCTTTCGCGTTGGCCCCTTTTGGCGTTGGCCCGTTCCGCGTGGGCCCATTTTCGCGTCGGAGACTCCCCATGCCCCCCATTGCCGCGCGCGGCCCGGCCGCTCGGTTCATGAGCTACACCGATCTCCCGATGGCACCCCGTCCGGCCCTGCGCGACGCCGGCGGCTCCCTCCCGATCCGGGCGGCGCGCTACTGCGAGGCGGTGACCAGCGCCTGCGGCTTCGGCTGGTGGTTATACCCTCCGATGGATGCCTGGCTGCTCTGGGACGGCGGGTCGGTGTTCTACTCCTTCGATGGTGAGGAGTACGCGCCGCTCGACGATTCCTGCGCCTTTCCGGGCATGAGCGATGCGATCGCGGCGCACGCGCCGGCCGGACTCGAGCCGGTGGGCGGCGCGCTGTTCACCGCGATGCAGGAGCCGGGCGTGGTGCAGGTGTCGCTGGGCGTGATCGCCGCCACCGCCGCCGGCTGGTCGCTGCTGCTGCGCCGTCCTGCGAACGTGCCCTTGTTCGGCGGCTACGACGTGCTCGAGGGCATCGTCGAGACCGATACCTGGCGGGCGCCGCTGTTCATCAACCTGCGGCTGACCCGCACGCACGCGCCGGTACGTCTGCACGCCCGCGCGCCTCTGGTGCAGGCCCAGCCGGTGCCGCAATGGCTCTACCAGCCCGCGACCATGGCGGACATGCAGGCCGGCACGCTGGCGGACATGACCGCGGCCGATTGGGAAGCGTGGGAGGCGCGGTTCGTCGAGCCGTCGAGCCGACCGTTGCGGGCGAAGGGGGAATATGCGGTGGCATCGCGCAAGCGGCAGCGGGGTGGGGGATGTCCCGTGGTCCATGCGGCCGGCTAGCCCCCCGCATCGGAGCCCAGCGGCCGGTTCGTTCGTTGGAACCGCAGATGCACGCAGATGAACGCGGATGGGACTGGGGCGGCGGAAGCCTCGGCGCCTCCACCGCTCGGTCGTCACCGCTTGTCGCGTCGGAGATGAGGGTGCTGCGCGCGCTTTCCTGGCTGACGGGACGGCGGGACGCTCGCCGTTACGGCACACACCGGCCCATCAGCGTGCATCGGCGTGGATCAGCGGTTCCGCTCGCCGCATTCCCCGAGACCCGCCCGATCACCCGAGGGCGACAGGATCAGCCGATGGGCGAAGGCGCCGCCCCGGACTCGTCGCTCGTCTCCGGTCCGCCGGGACCCGCTTGTGGCTTGGGCGCCTGTGTCCCTGACGGCGGCGCGGGTGTGGTCGGCATGGCCGGGGCGTCCTCCGCCGCCGTTTCCAGGCCGGTGTCGGTCGTGCCCAGGCCCGAGGCATCCGGTGCCGGGTCGGTCGCCGCGTCCGATCCGCCGCGCAAGCCGCCCAGCCAGCCCGCTGCCTGTTCGGCACGGCCCAGCGCCGAGTCGACCGCCGCCATCGTGGTGGAGAGGTCCGTCGTCTCGTCGCGCTGCCAGGCGCGCATGCCCCAGAGCCAGACCGCCGTCAGTCCCTGGACGCGCGCTTCACCCCGCACGCCGCCGGTTCCGGCACCGGCCGCCCCCAGCAGCCAACGCATGCTCCGTCGCGTCTCGCAGGACAGCAGGACCGAGGTCGCGGGATTGAAGGGCAGCGCCTGCAGCAGCGCGAGCACGCCGCCGCGTTCCGCCTGCAAGGCGTCGAAGCGGCGCATCAGCAGGTCGAACAACCGGTCGCGCACCGGACCCTCGGAACTCGCGCCGTCCAGCGCGGCCTGGTCCAGCAGCGTGCCGAATCGATGGAGCACGTGCAGCCGGGTCGGGAACCGCGCCCGCACACGCGGCAGCGGAAGGTCCGCCGCCAACGCCGCCGCCGGCACGTTCACCCTGTTCCAGCCGCGCTCCTCCGCCATCCGGAAGACCGCCGAGACCACAGCCTGGTCCAGTTCCGAGTCGCTCACGCCGCCGCTCCGTCGTTGTCTCACCGCGCCGCCGGCGAAGGCTGGTGCCCGCGCCGGTCACGCTCAGCCCGCGAGGTCGCGGGACCTTTGCGTCGCCGCCGCGATGGCGCGGGTCATGGAGTCCGGCCAGGCGGCGGCATCCATCAGTACATGGAGTGCCGCGGCCGTCGTGCCACCCGGGCTGGTGACGGCCTGGCGGAGCGCGGCCGCATCCTCGGGGCTCGCGGCGAGCAGCGCGCCAGCGCCCGCCACGGTCTGCCGTGCCAGCCGGCGGGCGAGATCGGCGGGAATTCCCTCCCGCAGCGCGGCCTGTTCCATCAGTTCGGCGAGCAGGAAAACATAGGCGGGACCGCTGCCCGAGACGGCGGTGACGGGGTCGAGCAGCGCTTCGTCCTCGACCCAGGCGACCTGGCCGATCGCCTGCAGCAGCCGGTCGCACAACGCGTTCTGCGCCGCGCTCACCGCGTCGGTCGGGAACGCGACCGTGATGCCCTGGCGGATCGCGGCCGGTGTGTTGGGCATGGCGCGGACGATCGCCGCCTCGTCGCCCAGCAGCCGGCGCATTCCCGCCGTGGTGCGGCCCGCCATGATCGACAGGAACACCGCGCTGCCGCCGAAGCGGCGGTAGGTGGGCAGGGTGTCGGCCGCGTTCTGCGGCTTGACGGCCAGCACGACCGCGGCCGGGGCGAAGTCGTCGGGAATCGCCTCCGGTCCCGCGACGACGGTCAGGTCAGGCCCGGCCAACTCCGCGGCGGCGGGCGCCGGGTCGACCGCGAAGGACGGCGCTAGGCCGTTTTCCCGCCATCCCGCCAGCATCGCGCCGCCCATCCGGCCGCACCCGACCAGCAGGAGCGGCGGAAGGCGCCCCGCCGTCATGCCTCACCGACGCATTCGAGCATCGCCGCCTGCAACGCGTCCGCCGGCGTGCGGCCACCCCACAGCACGAACTGGAACGCGGGGAAGAAGCGCTCGCATTCGGTGATGGCGATGTCGACCATGTCCTCAAGGCTCTCGGCCGAGGCGCCCGGCGCGCCGCGCAGCAGCACCGCATGGCGGAACACCGGCATGCCGTCGTCGCTGTCCAGGCCGAAATGGCCGATCCACAGCCGCTCGTTGGCGAGCGCCAGCAGCTCGTAGAGCATGCCGCGGCGCTTCTCCGGCACCTTCAGGTCGAAGGTGCAGGTGAAGTGCATCGCGCTGATTTCGTGCGACCAGTTGAAGTACAGACCGTAATCGCACCAGCGGCCCGGCGCCTCCGCCGCCATCTCCGACTCGCTGCGGCGGTCGAACGCCCAGTCGTTCGCGCTGACGATTTGCTCCATCACGTCGAGGGGATTGGCGGCTTGTTCGTAGGTGGTGGCCAGCGTCGCTGACATGCGGGGTCTCCCATCGTTAGGAAGGCCGGGCGTGACGTCCGCCCCGCGCACCTGACCCCGATATCTTGCGGAGTCGCCCGGGGCTCGCCACAAGGGGAGCCTATAGACGTGTCGCTGCGTGCCGCAAGCGTCAGTTTTCCTGCCGCGGTGCCGTCTCCAGCGCGGCCAGGCGCGCTTCCAGCACCGCCAGCCGCGCCTCCATGGCCGCGAGCTTCACCGCCGCATTCTCCTGCTCCGATCGCGCGTTCGCGGCCATTTCCGCCACGGCATCCAGCTCTTCCCGCCGCAACAGGTCCAGCTTGCGGACCGCATCGTCGATGCGCGCGCGCACCAGCGACTCGGCCTCTTCCCGCAGGCCGGCCAGGGCCGAAATGGCGCCTCCGGCCACGCCGGCCAGGTCGTCAAAGAAACGTGGGCGGTCGCTCATGGCCGGTTGTCTCCTTCTTTCGCCGGCAGCCTTCCGCGGCCGGCTCCATGTCCCTATAACGTGCCGCCATGATCCTGGTCACTGGCGGTGCCGGCTTCATCGGCTCCATTCTGCAGGCGGCGTTGGCGCGACGCGGGCACGAGACGGTCGTGGTCGACTGGCTGGGCCAGGGTGGCAAGTGGCGCAACCTCGCGAAACATCCGCCGGGACGGCTGCTTCCCCCCTCCGAACTGGAAGCGTTCCTGGCGAGCCGCCCGCCACTCGAGATGGTGTTCCACCTGGGCGCCGTCAGCGAGACCACCGCGGTGGACGGCGATCATACCTGGGCCACCAATGTCGAGCTCAGCCGCCAGCTGTGGGAGTGGTGCGCCGACCGGCGGGTACGGATGGTCTATGCCTCCTCCGCCGCGACCTATGGCGACGGCAGCGCCGGGTTCGAGGATGCGTTCGCCCTGGACGCGCTCGCGAAGTTGCGGCCGCTGAACCTCTACGGCTGGACCAAGCACGCGTTCGACCTGCTGGTGGCGCAGACGCTCTCCACCCGCCAGCCGCGTCCGCCGCAATGGGCGGGGCTCAAGTTCTTCAACGTCTACGGCCCGAACGAGTACCACAAGGGCAGGATGATCTCGGTCGTGAAGATCAAGTACGACGAGATCGCGGCCGGCGGCCCGGCGCGCCTGTTCCGCTCCGACCAGCCGGGCTTGCCCGACGGACACCAGGCGCGCGACTTCATCTGGGTCGGCGACGTGGTCGACGTGATGCTGTGGCTGCTCGACACGCCGTCCGTCTCCGGCCTGTTCAACCTCGGCACGGGCCGCGCCCGGACCTATCTCGACCTCGCCCATGCGGTCTGCGATGCCGCCGACAAGCCGCGCGAGATCGAGTTCGTCGACATGCCGGCTTCGCTCCAGGGCCAGTACCAGTCCTTCACGCAGGCGCCGATGGAGCGGCTGCGCAGCGCCGGCTACACCGGCCAGTTCACGCCGCTGGAAGAGGGCATCCGGCGCTACGTCCAGGACCATCTCGCCACGCCCGATCCTTACGTGTGATGCCGGTGAAACCAGACGCGCTTCGGAGCATGCCGGCATGATCCCGGTCCTGCTCTTTCCCCAGTTCGACCCGGTCATCGTCCAGTTCGGCCCGTTCGGGATCCGCTGGTACGCGCTGGCCTACATCGCCGGGCTGCTCGCCGGCTGGCGGATCGCGCGCCGGCTGGTGACCCGCACGCCCGCCGTCGCCACGCCCGCGCAGGTGGACGACTTCCTCACCTGGGCCACCCTCGGCGTCGTCCTCGGCGGCCGGCTGGGCTACGTGCTGTTCTACCAGCCCGCCACGTATCTCGCGCACCCGGCGATGATCTTCGCCGTGTGGGAAGGCGGCATGAGCTTCCATGGCGGCATGCTGGGCGTCGCCATCGCCACGGCCTGGTTCTGCCACCGCAACGCGATCAACCTGCTGGGCTTCGCCGACCGCATTGCCACCGTCGCCCCGATCGGCCTCGGGCTCGGCCGCATCGCCAACTTCATCAACGGGGAGCTGTGGGGGCGGCCAGCCTCGCCGGACCTGCCCTGGGCGATGATCTTTCCCCGCGCCGGCATGATCCCCCGCCACCCGAGCCAGATCTACCAGGCGCTGCTCGAGGGCTTGTTGCTGTTCACCGTGATGTGGATCGCCGCCCGCCGTGAGTCGCTCCGTGCGCGCTTCGGCCTGCTCACGGGGGTGTTCCTGTGCGGCTATGCGATCGCGCGCATCATCGGCGAGTTCTTCCGGGAGCCGGACGCCTTCCTGGGCTTCCTGGCCTTCGGCACGACCATGGGGCAACTCCTGTCGATCCCGATGTTCCTCGCCGGACTGTGGCTGATCCTGCGGGCACGATGAGCGAACGGCTGGACGCGTTCATGGCGCGGGCCAATGCCGCCTACTACGCGCGCCATGATCCGTTCGCCGACTTCACCACCGCGCCCGAGATCAGCCAGGTGTTCGGCGAGATCATGGGGCTGTGGGCCGCCGTCTGCTGGCAGATGCTGGGCAGCCCCGCGCCGGTGCTGCTGGTCGAGGCCGGTCCCGGCCGCGGCACCTTGATGGCGGACGCCCTCCGTGCCATCGGCCGCACCATGCCCGCCTTCCGTGCGGCGCTGCAGGTGCATCTGATCGAAACCTCGCCCCGGCTGCGCGCCGCCCAGGCGGAGCGCGTGCCCGGCGCGACCTGGCACGACGCGCTCGACTCCGTTCCGGCCGGCCCGGTGCTGCTGATCGCCAACGAGTTCCTGGATGCGCTGCCGATCCGCCAGTTCGTCCGTCGCGGCGACGGCTGGGCGGAGCGCCACGTGGAGGACGGGCAGTTCGTGGAACGTCCCGCCGACCCGGACGGCATCCCCGCGCATTGGAGCACCCCGCCCGAAGGCACGATCCGGGAGCACGCCCCCGCCGCGCTCGCCTTCGTGGACGGTCTCGCCGCCCGGCTGGTCGCCGCCCCGGGCGCCGCGCTGATCGCGGATTACGGCCCGGCCGAGGACCTGCCCGGCGACAGCCTGCAGGCGATCGCCAACGGCAAGCCGACCGACCCGCTCATTGCGCCCGGCGAGGCGGACCTGACCGCGCACGTGCCCTTCGCCGCCCTGGCCGCCTGTGCCCGAACCGCCGGCGCCCGCGTGCACGGCCCGGAGCCCCAGGGCATGGTCCTCGCGCGGCTCGGCCTGTTCCAGCGCAGCAACCGGCTCGCGCGGTCTCTGCCGCCGGCCCAGGCCTCCGCCATCATGGAGGCGGCGCGGCGGCTGGGTGAACCCGACCGCATGGGCCGTCTCTTCAAGATGCTCGCCATCACTCATCCCAGCCTGACCCAATGCCCCGGCTTCGAGGCATGAGCGTCCCGCGCCGGCGATGGCGGACGACCGCAAGCGCGGATGCCCGCGCAGCCCACGTGAGAGCCACATGCCCCTGAGGCGCCGATGATCGACATGCTGCACGTTCCGAGCCTCGCGGTTCCGCATGGGTTCATGACCCGCCGGGGCGGCGTGTCGACCGGGCCCTATGCCAGCCTCAACTGCAGCCTCTCCGGCCAGGATTCGCGGGAGGCCGTGCAGGAGAACCGCGCCCGCGCCGCACGTGCCATCGGTGCGGACCCCGGAGGGCTCGTCGGCGTCACCCAGGTGCACGGGCCGGACGTGGTTCACGTCACGACTGCCTGGATGCCGGGGGAGGGGCCGCGGGCCGATGCGATGGTCACCGATCGACCCGGCCTCGCGCTGGGGATCATCACCGCCGATTGCGGTCCCGTGCTGTTCGCGGACGCGACCGCGGGCGTGATCGGCGCCTCCCATGCCGGCTGGCGCGGCGCCGTCGCCGGCGTCCTGGAGGCCACCGTCGCCGCCATGGTCGCGCTCGGCGCCGTCCCCGGCCGCATCGTCGCCGCGATCGGCCCGTGCATCGGCCAGGCCTCCTACGAGGTCGGCCCCGATCTGCGCGACGCGGTGCTCGCGGCCGATCCGGACCATGCCGGGCTGTTCGGCCCCGGCCAGCGCGACGACCGCTGGCAGTTCGACCTGCGGGGCTATTGCCGCGTTCGGCTGGCCCGTAGCGGGATCGGCGGGATCGACGATGCCGCCGCCGACACGGCGGCCGAGGAAGACCGGTTCTTCAGCCACCGCCGCCGCACCCTGCGTGGCGGTGGCCCGATCGGGCACCAGATTTCCGTCATTGCCCTTGGCTGATCGCCACCGGCCGATCTCCCCATTGCCGATTTCGATCGGCTGTTCCCTCGAGCGGCTGATCCCGAGCGGCTGATCCCGACCGGCCGATTCCCCTACGGGTTGATCGCCACCGGCTGATCTCCCCCTCGACTGATCCGCGCCGGGGAAGGGCCATCCGCCCCTGGGGCGGGTGGCGACGGCAGCCATGCCCGCAGCGCAACCCTTTCTGCTGCTCCGGCCCGGCAAGCATCTTCTATACTGACCGGTAGTCGAGAGAAGGGAACGCCCATGTTGGCCGCCGGTCTAGCGAAGCTGTCCTCCGGCCGCGTGCACTACGCCTGGGTCGTGCTGGTCGTGGTGTTCACCGCCATGCTGGCAGGCGTCGGCGTCCGCGCCGCCCCGGGCGTGATGATCGTGCCGCTGCAGCACGCGTTCGGCTGGGACGTCAGCACCATCTCGGGCGCGATCTCCCTCAACATCATCCTGCTGGGCATCACCGGCCCGTTCCTCACGGGCCTGATGCAGGTCTTCGGGCTGAAGCGCACGATGCTCCTGTGCCTTGCGATCCTCGGCACCGGCACCGGGCTCTCCACCTTCATGAGCGCGCCCTGGCAGCTCTTCCTCACCTGGGGGCTGATGGTGGGCATCGGCGCCGGCGCCGGGGCGGTGGGCATGGCCGCCGCCATCGCGAACCGCTGGTTCATCCGCCGCACCGGCCTCGCCATGGGCCTGCTGACCGCGGCCAACGCGGCGGGGCAGCTCGTCTTCCTGCCGGTGCTGGCCCTGCTGGCGGAGCGGTTCGGCTGGCAGGGCGTGTCGGTGACCGTGACCCTCGCCATCGCTGCCGTCATTCCGCTGGTCATGCTGCTCCTGCCCGAGGATCCCGCCAGGGTGGGCACCACCGCCTATGGCGCGAGCAGCGCGGCCCCGCCTGCGCCGCCGCTCGCCGGCAACCCGTTCGTGGTCGCGATCACCACGCTCCGCCGCGCCGCGGGGTCGCTCGACTTCTGGCTGCTCTGCCTGACCTTCGGCATCTGCGGCTTCTCGACCAACGGGCTGATCAACACGCACCTGATCGCCTACTGCGCCGATCACGGCATCGCCGAGGTGAATGGCGCCTCGATCCTCGCCGTCATCGGCCTGTTCAGCCTGATCGGATCCGCCGCGTCCGGCTGGCTGTGCGACCGCTACAGCCCGCGCATCCTGCTGTTCTGGTACTACGGGCTGCGCGGCCTCTCGCTCGTGGTGGTGCCGTTCACCAACTTCGACCCGGTCAGCATCGCGATCTTCTCGGTCTTCTACGGGCTCGACTGGGTGGCGACCGGGCCGGCGACCTTCGCGCTCACCAACGAGATCTTCGGCCGCCGCGACACGCCCGTGGTGGTGTCGTGGATTTTCGCCGCCCATCAGGTCGGCGGAGCGCTCGCGGCGTTCGGCGCGGGCGCGGTGCGCAGCTTCGCCGGCAGCTACCTGCTCGCCTTCCTGGCGAGCGGAATCGCCTGCCTCGCGGCCGCCCTTCTTGTGCTGCGGGTGACGCCGCGTGCCGCCCTGGTTCCGGCGGCCGCGGCCGAGTAGCCGCGCGGCTACTCGCTGCCTTCCTCGGTCCCCAGCAGGCCGCGCAACCGCGCCGCCAGCGCGGCGAAGCCCGGACTGCGCGGCGTGCGCGGGCGCGGCAGGTCCACCGTCACCTCGGCCGCAAGCTGGCCCGGCCGCGGCGTGAACACCAGGATCCGATCGGCGAGGAACACCGCCTCGTCGATCGAATGCGTCACGAAGAGCACCGTGGTGCGCTGCGCCGCCCAGATCTCCAGCAGTTCGTGCTGCAGACGCGCGCGCGTCTGGGCGTCGAGCGCGCCGAACGGCTCGTCCATCAGCAGCGCACGCGGCTTCGTGGTCAGGGCCCGCGCAATGCCGACGCGCTGGCGCATCCCGCCCGACAGCTCGTGCGGGTAGCGCGTGGCGAAGCCCGACAGGCCGGTCAGCGCCAGCATCTCCGCCACCCGCGCCCGGCGCTCCTTCGCGCCGACCCCGCGCGCCTTCATGTTGAACGCGACGTTCTGCGCAACGGTCATCCACGGGAACAAGCCGTGGTCCTGGAAGACGATCGCGGTCGCGGGGGAGGGGCCGGACAGTTCCCGCCCGGCCACCACGATCTGCCCCGAACTCGGCGCCTCGAGCCCGCCGATCATCTGCAGCAAGGTGCTCTTGCCGCAGCCCGACAGGCCCAGCAGGCAGACGAACTCGCCCTCGGCGCAGGCCAGCGACACGCCCCGCAGCGCCTCCACCGACCCGGTCCGGCCGTCATAGACCTTGCCGACGTCGAGGCATTCGATGAAGGCGGCGCTCATCGGCCCTGCACCATCAGGCCCTCCTGCCAGGAGCACGCGAACCGGCGCAGCCGTTGCACGCTGAAATCCGCCAGAAGGCCGATGGCCCCGATCACGACGATGCCGGCAAAGATCAGCTCCGGCCGGAACGTCATCTGCGCGTTCAGGATCATGTAGCCGAGGCCAGACTTCACCGCGATCATCTCGGCCGTGACCACCGTCAGCCAGCCGCCGCCGACCGCGAGGCGCAGGCCGGTGAAGATGCTGGGCAGCGCCGCGGGCCAGACGATGTCACGCAGGATCAGCGCCTCGCTCGCGCCCGCCGCGGCGGCAACTTTCAGCAGCGTGCGCTCGATGGTGCGCACGCCGAAGATCGTGTTGAGCAGCAGCGGCCAGAGCCCGGCGAGGAAGATCAGCACGATCGCCGGCGTGTCGCCGATGCCGAAGAACAGCATCGCCATCGGGATTAGCGAGATCGGCGGCACCGAACGGAACGTCTGGATCGACCAGTCGCACAGCCGGTCGAGCCAGGCGAAGCGGCCGATCAGCAGCCCCATCGGCACGCCGACGACGAAGGCGAGCCCGATCCCGATCGCGACGCGCGAGAGGCTGGCGAGCGTGTTGTGCAGGATGTCGCCGCCATAGAGGGCGAACGCATTCGCCACCTTGTGCGGCGCCGGCAACAGCACGGGCGGATAGATCTGCGCCATCACCGCCGCCTGCCACGCGACGATCAACCCGATCAGCGGCAGCAGGCCGGCGAGGCGACCCAGGGGAGAGGCGACCATGAGGGGCGCGGATCAGACAAAGCGCGTGTCGATGAACTCGTCCCACTTGGGTTCCGTGTCCATCATCTTGTCCTCGATCATCATCTTGGCGAGCGCCTTGAGCCCGGCCTGGAAGGCGGGGCCGCTATCGGCCGAGAAGAACAGGTTCTTCACGCTGGCCTCGGCGATCTCCTTGCTCATGTTGAACTGCTTGACGGTGGTGTCGATCGCGATCTGCGGGTTGTCGCGCATGGTGTTGGTCGCCTTCACATGCGCCTTCACCAGCGTGCGGATCAGGTCGGGATCCTTGCGGATCAGCGGCACCGAGGCGACGAAGCCGAGGTTGGTCTTGCCCATGGGCGTGTCGTAGGGGACCCAGAGCTTGTGCCCGAACCCGTTCAGTTCGGCGAAGGTGGCGTAGGGCTCGAAGCAGCAGATCGCGTCGAGGTCGCCGCGCGCGAGCGGGGTCGGCTGGTCCTGGTTGTCGAGGAACAGCAACTGCACCTTGTCGGCGATCCCCTCATGCCGGAGCTTCCAGTTCAGGCTGACCAGCCCGATGGACCCGTTCTGCACGCCGATCTTCTTGCCGGCGAGGTCCTTCACGGTCTCGATGCCCTTGCGCGCGACCAGCATCCAGCCGCCGTCGCAGCCATCGGCCAGCACCGCCATCGGGAAGCCCTTGGTGGCGAGCTGCATGGTCGCGGACAATCCGCCATTGCCTACATCGACGGCACCGGTGGCGACGGCCTGCATCCGCTGCACCAGGCTGGGGAAGGTGACGATCTCCGCATCGATGCCCTCGGGCTTCAGCAGGTCCGGCATCAGGAACATGGCGTTGGTCGTAGTGGTGAAGGCGGTGCCCAGCTTGATCTTGCGCAGGGTCTGACCGAGCGACGGGCGTGCGACGAGGGCCGGCGCGGCGAGCGCGGCGGCGAGGAACGGACGGCGGGAGATCATGTGTGTCTCTTGCTGGTGGCGACGATGCCGGGCGTGCATGCAATCGCTTTGCCACCACGCGCCGCGGGTCCGGCGCGCGCCCGTTCTGCGGGGCCGGGGGCGTCAGGGAATGCCGTATGGCAGGGTGCTGATGGGGATGGCCGGGACGGGCCCGGCCATGACGTGGGCACGCGGGTCGCCGGGCGGGCCGGCGCAGCGTCGGAGGATTAGCGCGCCGGCGGCACCGTCAGGTAGGACGGTGGCGGGCTCATCTGCGCCGGCGTTCCCACTCCGGGGCTGGTGCCGTACGGCGACGCCGGCGCGAACGTGTTCGGGGCCGATGTCGTCGGCACCCCCGTGCCGGAGGTCGCCGGCGGGAAGCCCGCACCGGGGGTGCCACTCATCGGAGCACCCGTCATCGGGGTGCTCGTGACCGGCGGCGTGCTGCCCGGCGGGCCCAGCGGCGTCTGTTCGACCGACACCGGCGCTGCCGTGCCCGAGGTCAGCCAGCCCCGCAACGCACGGCGCACCTGGTATTCGAACTCGACGTTCATGGCGTCCATCATCGCCTTGACCATCTCGTACAGCGTGCGCCGCAGGTCATCGACGCCGGTGTGCTGCCGGACGATCCGCGCCTCCGCATATCCGGCGCGCTGACCGTCGGCGGCATAGATGTCCAGCATCACCGCCATCGATCCGTCCAGCACGTCGCGCCGCCGGGTCAACGACGCGTCCACGATGGAGAACACGGCGCGGCCCGCCGTTCCGAAGGCCTGCAGCCGGTCCTCGGCCATCGCGCGCAACGCGTCCGCCGGTCGCACCGGCGCGTACTGCGTCACGTCCGGCGCGACACCCGAGGGGATGAAGCGCTGCTGGATGTCAATGCTCGCCACGTTCAGCCGGATGGGCGGCAGGTAGGCGTAGCGCAGGGGCGGGAAGTTCTCGGGCTCCTCACCGCCGCAGGCCGCGAGGGCCAGGGGCAGCAGCAGCGAGGCGCGACGGGTCAGGCCAGCGCGGGTCAGGGCCCCGTCGGGAAGGCCAGCGCGGGACGGGCCCCCGTCGGACAGGCCAACGCGGGTCGAGCCGCCGCGGGTCAGGCTGCCGCGGATCAGGCTGCCGTATGAGTGGCCAGCGGGGAAGAAGCCGGAGAGGGGCATGCGAGGTCTGGCTCCGAACGGTGGATCAGGCGCGGCCGGGTGCGGCGTCGGGCTTGCCCTGAACGTCCGCGCGGGGGAACCGGAAGTCGTAGTTGCAGAACTCGCAGGTCATGACGATGTCGCCCTCCACGCTCATGTGGTTCAGATCGTCCTCCGAGAACCCCTCGAGGATCCCGGCAAGCCGCGCGCGGGAACAGCGACAGCCATAGGACAGGGCGCGGGCGCGGTCCACCGCCACGCCCTCGGTATGGAACAGGCGGTAGAGCAGCCGTTCGGGGGCGAGGTCGTCGTCCAGCAGCTCCGCATCCGTCACGGTCGCGGCCAGCGCGGTCGCGGTGCGCCAGCTCTCCTCCTGCGCCGCGTCGTCCAGCTCCGGATCGATCCCGCCGGCGCCGGCGATCTTCTCGAGCACCAGGGCGGCGGCCCGCCAGCCACCCTCTCCATGTTCACACGCCAGGTGCACCATGCACCGTAACTGCTCGGAAGTCCTGAAATAATGCAGGACCATCTCGGCGAGATTGCCGCCCTCGAGCGTGACGATGCCCTGGTGCCGGTGCTCCTCGGGACCCTGGTCGACGGTCAACGCCAGGTACCCGGTGCCCAGCAGCCGGTCGGCCGCGGGGGATGGCTCCTCCGCCAGAACGGCCGCGAGCTTGTCGGCGTCGGCGCGCGCATAGCCCCGCAACGCGCCGGTCTCGGTGCAGTCGGCCAGGAGCATGGAGACCGGCCCGTCGCCCTTGGCCTGCAGGCTGAAGGAGCCGCGGAACTTTAACGCGGTGGAAAGCGCGGCGACTAGCGCGAGAGCCTGGCCGGCGAGGCGCGTCACGGCCGGATGGTTCTCGTGCCGCGTCAGCAGCGAGTCCGCCAGCGGGCCGAGCCGCACGACGCGGCCACGGACGGGACGGTTCGGGAGGAAGAAGGGGGTGACGCCGCGCGGCACGACCAGATCGGGGACGGGCGGGCGGCCGCCGTCGAGGAAAGCAGGAGTTTGGGCCATCGCCGCAAGATAGGCACGGCAGGGGCCCGGGGCTACCGTGGCCCCATGGAACACACCGTGAGTCTCCGCCCGTTGTGTGAGGCCGACGCCGAGGCCGTCGCCGCCCTGGTACGCCGCGCGTTCGCGGCGCAATCCGTGCCCACCGATCCCCCCGCATCCGCGCTGCGGCTCGCGGGTGAGGACGTGCGCGCGCATCTCGCCGCCGGCGGCGGCGGAGTGGTCGCGACCCCGGGTGCCGTCGGGGCCGGGAGCAACGCACCGGGCCAGTCCCCGCCGCTCGGGTCCGGACTCGCGCCCGTGGCCTCGGTGATGTGGGTGGAGCAGGATGGCTGCCTCTACATCGCGCGGCTTGCGGTGGATCCCGCCTGGCGCCGGCGCGGGGTGGCCCGCGTGCTGCTCGCCGCGGCGGAGACGGCAGCGGAGGAGCGGCGGCTGCCGCGCCTGCATCTCGGCACCCGCATCGTCCTGGCCGACAACCTCGCGCTGTTCAGGGCCTGCGGTTTCGCCGAGATCGCTCGGCATGCGCATCCAGGCTACGCGTCGCCCACCTGGGTCGAGTTGGAGAAGCGCCTGGGCGCGGGATAGCGCCGAATGGACAACGAGGGGGCAACCTGCGCGCGGCAATGCGCCCTGAGAGCAATCCCAAAATTTGTTTGTCTTCGGACTGGACATACACCATGACGAGGGCGCATCAGTTCGGCTTCGAGACACTTCCCGGATGAACCGCGGATGCGCCGGCGCCCGTTCACGACCCTGTCCGCTCCCGCGATCGCCACTCTGGCGGTCGGGCTGGGAAGCTTCGCGGTCGTTCCCACGGCGCAGGCGGGGCCCACCGTGTTCTCCACCAGCGGGACGACGATCGCGGGCACGCACGACGAGGCCAAGGCCGACGTCACCTTCAGCCAGAGCGGCTCCACGCTGACGATCACGGTCCGCAACCTCGGCGTGACGAGCAGCAACGCCAGCCTGCTGGATGGCATCTTCTTCGACACCGACAGCAGCGGCGCCGTATCCAAACTGCCGACCGCCGCGGCCGCCCGCGCGTGGACCAGCAGCGGGATCAGGAACTCGGTCGACTTCACCGGCGGCTGGCAGATGCTGCGGGGGGTCACGATCGGCGGGAACACCTACAGCTACGGGCTGAGCGCGGTGGGCGGCAGCGGCTTGTTCGCCTCCAATGCCTTCGCCAAGGGGAATGGCGGCGACGATTACGGCCTGATCGGGTCGGAGACGTGCGGCACCACGAAGTGCGAGACGCACGTGAACAAGAAGCCGGTCGCCATCGGTACGCTGACCTTCACGCTCAGCGGGTTCACCGGGACGGTCATCAGCAAGGTCACGCTCGCCTACAACTCGGCCCTGTCCGTTCTGGTCGGGACGAACAAGACCAGCGGGCCGACGCCGACGCCATCCCCGGTCAACGTTCCCGAACCCGCCAGCCTCGTCCTGCTGGGGTTCGGCGCGGGTGCGATCGGGTTGCTCCGCCGCCGACGCAAGGCTTGATCCCGCAACCCGCGGTTCTGCGCCATCATGATCTCCTCTAGCGTCGCTGCGCGGCCGGTCAACGCGCTGCGCAGGAGGGGACGGACCGACGTGCGGGCATGGACCATACTCGGCGCGATGGCGCTCGCGCGGATCGGGTTCGGCTACCAGTTCCAGACCGTCGCGACGCTCGCCCCCGATCTCGTCCCCCGATTCGATCTCACCTACGCCGCCCTCGGCACCCTGATCGGCGCCTACATGCTGCTGGGCGCGTTCGCCGCGCTGCCGCTGGGCCTCGCCGCGCGCCGCTTCGGCGACCGGATCGTCCTCGGCTCCGGCCTGTCGCTGATGATCGTGGGCACGCTGGTCAGCGCCATGGGCGGCGGCGCCGACGGCATCGGCACCGGCCGCAGCATCGCGGGCGTGGGCGCGGTGGCGATGATCGTGCTGCAGGGCAAGATCATCGCCGACTGGTTCGACGGCCGGCGCTTCATGCTGGCGATCAGCGTCTCCGTCTGTTCCTACCCGATCGGCGTCGGCCTCGCGCAGCTCATCCTGCCGTTGATCGATCGCTGGGGAGGCTGGCAGGCCGCGTTCCTGTCGGGGGCGGTGATCATCGCGGTCGCGCTGGTGCTGTTCCTGGCGAGCTACCGCACGCCCCCGCATGCCGCCCCGCCGCGCCGTTTCTCGCTCCCGAGCGGGCGGGAGTGTCTGCTGCTGTCGATCTCCGGGTTGTGCTGGACGGCGTATACGGCCGGATACGCGGGGTACACCTCCTACGTGCCATCGACGATGGCACAGCGCGGCAGCGGCCTTGCGCTGACGGCGCTGGTGATGACGATCGCCACCTGGGGCAACGTGCCGGCCACGCTGTTCGGCGGCGGGCTGGCGGCGCGGTTCGGCGGATTCCGCATCTTCCTTCTCGGCACGATCGCGCTGGTGGTGGGGATGGCCGGCACGGCGCTGGTCAACGCCCCGATCGCCTGGGCGATCCTGGTGGGGATCGTCGGATCGGTGCATCCGGGCGTGATCATGGCCGTCGGCACGCTCTCCGCTCGGCCGGAGAACCGCGCCATCGGCATGGGCGTGTTCTATTCGCTCTACTACCTGGGCGGTGCCTTCGCCCCGGCGGCATGCGGCGTGGCGGCCGACGTCTATGGCAGCCCGGCGGGTGGCCTGCTGGGCGCCGCCGCGATCTCGGCGCTCGCCGTGCCGATGTACCTGCTGCACCGGGCGCTGGCGCGGCATGAGACGATGCTGGCGCGCGCCTGACGCCGACGCCGACGCCGCGCGTCAGCGGCGCAGGGCGAGGATGCGGTCCTCCGCCTCCGCCGGATCCATGCCGAGGGCGCGGCGCGCAACGTCCTGCGCGAATCCGGCGCGGGCCAGGATGGCGAGTTCCTTGCGGCGCCGGTCGGGGTCCGCTTCGCCGGCGCGAAAGGGCCCGATCCGCCGGCGGCGGGCGAGCGTGAGCGCGGCGGCGAGTTCGCCGTCGGCATCCTCCGGCGCCGCGGCACGCGCGAGGTCCGACGGGACACCCTTCGCCACCAGGGCGGCCGCGATCGCGCGGCGGGAGCGTCCGGCGCGGACGAGGCTGCGCGCGCGGCTTTCGGCGAACGCCGCATCGCTGACCGCGCCGGCCGCGACGAGGCGCGCGACGACCCGATCGGCGGCGGCGCGCGCGCCGGCGACCGCGGCCGCGATCGCCTCCGGGTCCGCGTCGTCCGCCGGGTCGGGATCCGCGCCCGCGGCGCGGGCCCACCGGTCGATGCGGCGCCCCAGCACGCGGCGGAGGTTCGCCTCGGTCGTGGCGTAGCGCGCGAGATGCGCGAGCGCGGCGTCGTGCAGCGCGGCGTCATCCGGGGGAGGGATCATGGTGCCAGGATACCGGAGATGATCGATGCCGTCTCGCAGGTCGCGTCGGCATGACCCCACCGCGCTCCAGGGCTAGGGCAATCGCTTGAACGGACGAGGGTTCGGGATTCCGGCTCGGGCTGAAGTCTGATTCACGGGAGACCTCGTTGAAGAGGATCTCCCGATGTCCGGCCCGTCCCTGATCGAGCATTTCGGCGCCC